>ENA-UOOI01000089-UOOI01000089.1-fermentation-metagenome-genome-assembly--contig:-NODE-89-length-108311-cov-26.239312_pt1 | contig 108311 bp, 107 predicted proteins | sample MGYA00245779_ERZ724027 | MGnify/ENA primary metagenome ERZ724027 (study PRJEB28704, sample SAMN03018318) | fermentation metagenome | biome: anthropogenic terrestrial biome; feature: soil...
TTTTCCTACACTTTTTTGTCCCTTTTAGTCGGGTTTTGCTTCTTACTCCCTTTTTTAAAGCATAGTTTGGACATTTTTATTTCTTCATGCTGAGTGATATTCTTTTCCGTTCCTTATCTACATCAAGAATTCTTACCTTGACCTCGTCCCCTACCGAGACTACATCCATAGGATTTTTGATGAACTTATCGCTCATTTGGGATATGTGTACCAGGCCGTCCTGCTTTACTCCTATATCCACAAAAGCGCCGAAGTCCACCACATTGCGCACCGTACCGGTCAAAACCATATCCGGCTTTAGGTCCTCCATGCTGATGACATCGCTTCTGAATAAAGGTTTGGGCATTTCCTCTCTGGGATCACGGCCCGGCCTCTTAAGTTCTGCAATAATATCCTTCAGCGTAGGCATACCTATGGAAAGATCGCCTGCCAGCATCTCCAGTTTCCCGTTAAGCCCTTTGCCTCCGCCCGTGCTTTCCTCTATCCTTTCATCTATACCCTTCAATCCGCCGCCAGTTATTTCCCCCTCGGTATAATTAAGACTATCTAGTAGCCTCTGTGTCACCTCATAGGATTCGGGATGCACCGCTGTATTATCCAGGAAATTATCCGCATCGGGTATGCGCAGGAATCCGGCACACTGCTCAAATATCTTGTCTCCTAGTCGGCTGACCTTCTTTAACTGATTCCTGTCCATGAATCTCGAGTTCTCATCCCTATATTTTACAATGTTACGCGCGACCGCCGGCGTGATGCCGGCTACATACCTGAGCAGGGAGGGCGTAGCCGTATTTATATTTACCCCAACCCTGTTTACACAATCCTCTATAACACCTTTAAGTGCCTCCTTGAGTTTGGTCTGGTTTAAATCATGCTGATACTGCCCCACGCCTATGCTCATGGGATCAATCTTTACCAGTTCGGCCAGCGGGTCCTGCAGCCTGCGTCCTATGGAGATGGCACCCCTTATGGAGACATCTATATCCGGATACTCCTCCGAGGCCAGCTTGGATGCCGAATACACCGAAGCTCCCGCCTCACTGACAAACGTATAATAGATCTTTCTATCCATCTCTTTAAGCATATCTGATACCACCGCCTCGGTCTCTCGGGAAGCTGTTCCATTTCCTATGGATATCAAATCCACATTATGCTTTTCTATGAGAGACTTCATGGTATTCTTGGACTCACCCACCTTGCTGTGCGGCTTAGTCGGGTATATCGTGTCATAATCTAGTAATTTGCCTGTCTCGTCCAGCACGGCCAGCTTGCAGCCCGTTCTGTATCCCGGATCTATGGCAAGCACCCTTACCTCTTTTACCGGCGGTGTCATTAGAAGGGCCTGCGTGTTCTTTGAAAAAACCTTAATGGCATCAGTCTGTGCCCGCTCGGTAAGAGCAGACCAAACCTCCCTCTTAATGGAGGGTGCTATCAGCCTGCTATATGAATCCTCTATAGACTCCCCCAGTATATGAGCTGTTGCCTTTTCATTGAGAATCACCTTTTCTTTGAGGTATGAAAGGATCCTCTCATCGGGAACATCTATGCTCATCTTCAGTTTCTTTTCCCTGACACCCCTGTCGATGGCAAGGACACGGTGATTGGCAATTTTCCTGACCGGCTGTGAAAAATCATAATACATCTCATATACGGTCTCCTCCTCGCTGTTCGCCGCTTTACTTATTACTAATCCTTCATCAAAGAAGATACCCCTTATCTTTTCCCGATACACCGCATTGTCCGATACAATCTCGGCAATGATGTCGCATGCGCCCGACAGGGCATCCTGCACATTATCCACCTTAAACTCCGGATTAACGTACGGCCAGGCCAGCTCCTCCGGCACCGCATCCGTTTCCTGCTTTAGGATTACCTCCGCCAGCGGTTTTAAGCCTTTCTCCTCTGCCTTGGCAGCCCTCGTCCTGCGTTTAGGCCGGAAGGGCCGATATAAATCCTCCAGCCTCTGCAGCACTTCCGCCCGTTCTATCTCCTTTTTTAAATCCCCCGTGAGTTTTCCCTGTTCGCCTACTAGCCTAATTATCTCCTGCTTACGTGACTCAAGGTTTCTGAGGTATGTCAGTCTGTCAAAGAGGTCCCTTAAGACCTCATCGGACATGCCGCCGGTAGCCTCCTTCCTGTAACGGGCTATAAAGGGAATGGTGTTGCCCGCATCAATAAGTTTTATCGTCTCGGCCACCCGGCCCGGCCGCTTGTCAAATTCCTTCGCCAGCTTTAGTGTAATATCCATAGCGCACCCCTCATTTAAGCAAAATCAACTAACACCCATTATAAACCATAAGTCAATTTACATAAAAAAAGGCGATCCACAAAGAGATCACCATTAATGTGCAAGGCAAGGCGGCAGATCTGGAAACAGCATTACTCTGCGTCTTGATCTTTTGGCATTATAATTATAGCTTTGAAAAGATCACCGTCTATCTCTATTTTAAAACTGCCGCCCTGAATCTCAACAAGGCTCTTAGCAATGGATAACCCCAGGCCGCTGCCCTGGGTGCTACGGGATTCATCCCCTCTTGTAAACCTCTCCATAAGCTCGTCAGGTGATATATTGAGCTCAGCCGCGGAGACATTTTTAAGCACCAAGCAAACATTGTCCCCCCACTCTGTTATATCCAAATAAACCCTGGAATCAGCCAAGGCATATTTAAATATGTTTGACAAAAGATTTTCTATCGCCCGCCACATGAGGTTTCCATCAGCCTTAATGTATAGGTTATCATCCGGTATATTTAATCTGAAATCCAGTCCGGACTCTTCAATCCTGTCATTGATCTCACCCAGACCTTGCTTCATAAGAGCAGCAATATTTATCTTCTCATAGTTTACTGGAAGATCTCCGCTGGCAGCCTTGGACGCATCAAACAGTTCGTCCGTCAACACCTTCAGCCGCTGCGCCTTTTGTTCAATTATATCTATATAACCTTCGGCTTTAGACTTATCTTTATCGTTTTTAAGCAAATCTACATAGGTAATAATAGACGTGAGCGGTGTCCTTATGTCGTGGGAGACATTCGTGATAAGCTCGGTTTTCAGCCGTTCGCTCTTTACCGCATCCTCCACCGCACTGTTAAGCCCTTCCGCCATACTGTTTATATCATCGGCCAGTTTTTTAAGCTCGCCCTCGTCATCCGTCTCTATCTTGTATTCTAATTCACCGTTTCTTATTTTCTCCGTTCCAGTTCTTATAGTAACAAAATCATTTGCCTTTTTTAAAACAAACCATAACCCGACAGCCATAACCACCGGGAAAAAGGAACGGGTAGCATGTATAAGCAGTGTATAAATCAGTATGCCAATTATTATGGCCAAGGTAACCTTGCGGCCGGTATCACCGCTGTCCAAGGATTTTTTAATTACCACATATACTCTGTTGCATAGAGCATAAATAAGCGAATGCTTATAGAATGTCCCTTTTTTTATATGCCTAGTCAGAGAAAGCACTAGCATAAGCCCGGGCACAGAGATAAACACAATCTCCGGCACCAGCGCCTCCGAGGTAAAGTTAAAGCCTTCTCCCAATATAAACCAAATTGCAATAAGACCGATGCACAGTAGTATTTTAATGTCATTATACATACCGTCCATCCCGCTTAAATGTATTTCTTTATCATTAAAGGAAACCTTGCCGGTAACCGTCACAAGATATATGAAGGACGCCATCAGTCCAATGATAAAAGCCAGCAGCAGCCGTGCTCTTTTCGTCGCGCCGGCCTTCTCCTTTTTCCATTCCGCCATACGGGGCTTAAGGAAGTCATCGGTAAACGCAACGTATACCTTTCCATCCGTTCCCTGTAGTTTACTTACGGCGTCAGCCAGTCGGTAATGTACATTGCTGTCATTGATCTCCCGCGGGAAGGTTTCGATATCAACCATATCCCCGGAGGCCAGGCCGTCGGCCAGTATATAAGCAGGAAATGAGTGAAAATATCTCCCGTTTGCTCCCTTGTTGGTGTTGGTAGTAACCGTCCCATTGTAACTTGCATAATATACCACTTCGTCGTACGCACTCATACGTTTGCTGAACACATTGTCATCAACGTCTTCGCCGGCTGTCTGCCCTGCAGACACATTATTGATTTTCACCGTTCGATTGGCAAGCAGGCCGATTATATCACTGCTGTCCTTCATAAAGCGGTTGCTTTCAAAGTAGCTCTTCTCGCGAAAAATTTCATGATCCCCACTCAGCATATTTAAAGATTCTACCAAGGTACCGGTAAAGCATATTATCACAAGAGCAAATACGATGATCTTGGTTGCGACCGAATGACTATAACTTTTCGACCTTGTATCCAATCCCCCACACCACCTTCAGATATTTTGGCTCTCTAGGGTTTATCTCAATCTTTTCCCTTATCTTCCTTATGTGAACTGCCACCGTATTCTCAGGGTTAAAGGCAGCCTCTTCCCATACCTTCTCGTATATCTCGTCAATGGAAAACACCCTTCCCGCATTGGCGGTGAGAAGTCTAAGTATCTTATACTGAACAGGAGTCAGCCTTACCTCTTCCCCATCCACCGTAACTCTTTTGCGCTCGTCGTCTATGACCAGGCCGCCCGTAGTAAATACATTTTCCTTATTCTCCATGCTGCCCAGCGTCGTATACCTACGTAGCTGTGACTTTACCCGCGCGATAAGCTCCAGAGGGTCAAAGGGCTTGGTCACATAGTCATCCGCCCCCAGCGTAAGACCGTTTATTTTATCCATATTCTCCGTTTTTGCAGAAAGCATGATTACGGGTATGTTCTTATTCTTTCTGATCTTTATAAGGGCCTGAATACCATCCATATGCGGCATCATTATATCCAGTATGATAAGGTGCACAGCCTTATCTTTTAATACAGAAAGCGCATCCAGTCCGTTATAAGCCTTGTATACCGTATAACCATCATTATTTAAATAAATACCTATGGCGTCAACAATCTCCCTGTCGTCATCGCAGACCAGGATATTCAAATATATCACCCCTGTATATAAACTCACACATATTATAGCACACCCCCTTATACATTCTCACAAGACAATGTTAGCATCAAAATCTTAAGTATAACTCAATGCAAATATTAAATCTTTCTTAACAAATAAAAAAAATAACCGGATAACCGGTTATAAAGACATACAGTCTGCAATTTGATTCATTACCGTACCCGCCTTTTCATGGAAAACAGCGTCCGCTTGCCTGTCATAAGGGGTGGACGTGAGGTTTATTATAATTAGATGGTCCGCCATGCCGGGCAGGTAACAGACCGGCGCGACCTCCAGGCTGGATCCGATAACAATTAGAAGGTCCGCCTTTTGAGCCTCTTCCATCGCCCGCTGAAAATCAGGCGGCATCATGTCACCAAACATAACCACGTCCGGCCGCAGCATACCTCCACATTTCTTACACTTAGGTACCTTAATGCCGGAATCCACCTGCCTTCCCAGTTCCTTAAAGTCATATTTTGCATGGCACTTAACGCAGTGGCTTGTCCGTGTATTTCCGTGGACCTCATATATCTTTTTAGAACCCGCTTTAAAGTGCAGGTTATCGATATTTTGAGTAATGACTCCCTTTACATAGCCTTTCTCTTCCAGCTTGGCAAGCACGACATGGGCATCATTGGGCTCGGCATCTTCCATGCCTCTTAATATTTTAAAACCCAGCTTATAAAACTTCTCCGGATCGTTGTTTAGCACATCTGCGGAAAGTGCCTCCATGGGATCCATCTTCTCCCAAAGACCAGTCCCCGGACTCCTGAAGTCCGGTATGCCGCTCTCTGTGGATAGACCTGCACCGGTTAGCACCATAGCATATTTACTGCCCTCTATGAGCTTACTGCTTTTCTCTATATCATCCATAATAAGTACCCCCCATTGGAATATTTTTATTGCTTACCGCCCGACGGGTGCGAACTTAAAGTGGCCTTGGCAGTTACAAGTTTTCTGGCAGGATTAATATATTTCACCGTAACCGTATCACCCGGATTATAGCCATAGATGACTGTCTTAAACTGCATCATATTCCCTGTCTTCTGACCTTCCACCTCTGTGACAATGCACCCTTTCTTAATCCCTGCCTTTGCAGCCGGGCCGTTTCTTTCAACATCTTCTATATACACACCGTCCTTAAGTTGTTTATCCTCGTTCTCGTTATAATAGCCTGCTATCTCCTTATCATAGGCCACTACTCCCATATATGCCGGCGAAAACTTACCCGTAGATATTATCTTCTTTAATATGGGTTTCGCTATATTTATCGGTATGGAAAAACCTAATCCTTCAGCCGAGCTCACCTTCGCCGTGTTCATTCCTATTACCTCCCCCTGCGCATTCAAGAGAGGCCCGCCGGAATTCCCGGGATTTATGGAGGCATCGGTCTGTATGAGGTCTTCAAGCACATCATCCTCGTCTGTCTGAAGTGATCTGTTTACAGCGCTTACAATACCGGATGTTACCGTCCTCTGAAACCTGAGCCCCAAGGGGTTCCCTATGGCCACGGTGGGCTCGCCCACCACGATATCATCCGAATTGCCCATATCAATCACAGGCAGACCGCCGGCATCAATCTTTAAGATGGACATATCCAGCGAAGGGTCACTCCATAGCGCCCGTGCCTTCATGCTTCTTCCGTCGGCTAGATATACCTTTATATCCTTCGACTTCGGATTGGCAACATGATTATTGGTGAGTATATACCCATTGGGGTCGACAATAAATCCTGATCCCACACCCTGCTGCTGCACCGGCCGCAGAAAATAATCCATGCCTACTTCCACCGTCACCACTCCTACTACTGCAGGAGACGATTTTTGGGCAACCAGCGTAACGACATTGGACTCGCCGTTCTTGGGTATGACCACATGGGGAACTTTCTGGTACTCCACATTGTTTTGATTCTTCGGCATGGGAATTACCTTGCCATAGAGGTATGTAGGAGCTACGTATGCCATCACCAGGCTGGTAACCAGTGAAGCAACCACTGCGACCAGCACGTAAGAAAACCAGTTCCCCCTGCCCCCTCCCGGCGGCCGGCTAGAAGAAGGTGTAAAATATTTGTACTCGTTGCCGTCGTCATCCTTAAAATTATGATCCTCATACATGACTTTTCACTCCTTTAATCAAATTCCGCCATTTCACTGGCATGATCTCTGCAGGTCAGTCTTATGTCTTCCTTATTATATTTAAGTCCCCTACGGGAAAGCATCGAGGTTACGGTATTTAAAGCCAGCTCCGGCATGTTGTTATTCTTACTCAAGTGCCCTAAATATATGAGCCCTGCCTGCCTTGATTCCAACAGAAAAGAAATAAGACTTGCAGCAACCTTATTGGACAAATGGCCCTTGGAGCCGAGAATCCTCTTCTGGAGATATACTGGATAACCGCCATTTCTGAGCATTTCCACATCATGGTTGGATTCAATGAGGAGAAGATCAGAACCTTTTACCCCGCTCACCACCTCTGAGCTCACATATCCCAGGTCCGTTACTATTGAAATTCTCCTGCCCCTGATTTTTATGCTATATCCCACCGGATCGGCAGCATCGTGGGATATAGGTATAGGAGTGATCTGCATATCGCCTAGTGTGAATTCCTCATGGTTTATGGGCATAAAAAACCTGCTGGATATATCGGGGTATCGCCTTTTTATAACATCCAGTGTCGCCTGCGTGCCGATGACGGGTACGGGATATCTCTTTAAAAGAACCCGTATGCCGCGTATATGGTCATCATGTTCGTGAGTGACAAGCAGTGCGTCCAGCCTGGAAGGGTCACAGCCTATATTCCTTATGCTCTTTATAATCCTGGTGGCGGCAAAACCTGCATCTATGAGCACAGATGATGAGCCCGCTTCCAGGTATGTAGAATTCCCGCTGCTCCCGCTGGACAGCGAGCAAAATTTCATTGTCATCCGTATTCCCCTCTCTTATGGTGTATTATATCACAGAAAATACCTTAAAAAAAGAAAAAGGCCTGTAAAACAGGCCTTTTTACTCTTCCTCTCTTCTTATCCTCGCACCCAGCTTCTGGAGTTTCCTCTCAAGATGCTCATAGCCCCTGTCAATATGCACTATATCAAGAACTTCGGTCTGGCCCTTGGCCACCAGTCCGGCCACAACCATAGCTGCTCCCGCTCTGAGGTCTGTAGCCGTAACCCGCGCTCCGGTGAGACTCTTTACACCTTCGATGATAGCAGTACGTCCTTCTACCCGGGCTTTAGCTCCCATCTTTTTAAGCTCATCTATATATTTAAAACGATTATCCCAAACATTCTCTGTGATCATACTGGTGCCGTTAACCACAGACAATAGTACCGACATAGGCTGCTGAAGGTCCGTAGGAAAACCAGGATAGGGCTGCGTCCTAATATCCGTACCCTTTAGCGGCCCTGATCCGATTACCCTTATGCTATCCTCCGAAGGTATTATCATCACCCCGGTCTCTTCAAGCTTTGCCATTATCGAATCCATATGCGTGGGTATTACATTGGAAATAGTTACATCCCCACGCGTGGCGGCGGCTGCAACCATAAACGTACCTGTCTCTATTTGATCGGGTATTATCGAGTGTTTACACCCTACCAGCCGCTCTACACCCTTTATCCTTATGTTATCGGTACCGGCTCCTTTAATATCCGCTCCCATAGCATTTAAGAAATTAGCTATGTCAACCACATGCGGCTCTTTCGCGGCATTTTCAATGACTGTAACTCCTTCCGCCATGCAAGCTGCCAGCATGAGGTTTATGGTGGCACCTACCGAGACGACGTCAAGGAAAACATTGGTTCCCTTGAGTTTGTCCGCGCTGGCTATAATCACACCGTGATTTATTTCAACCTTGGCACCCAAGGCTTCAAAACCCTTTATATGCTGGTCTATCGGACGAACGCCGATACTGCAGCCACCGGGAAGTCCCACCACTGCTTTTTTATACCTGCCAAGCATGGCTCCCACAAGATAATAAGAAGCCCGCATCTCCTGCACCGGCTCTATGGGAGGCTCTATCGGCCTGGCCTTGCTGGCATCGATCATCATCTCGTTACCGTTATACTCCACATGGACGCCCATGCTTCTCAATATACCGACCCAGTTACGTACATCCTTTATCATCGGAAGATTATCTATATAACAGGGGCCATCTGCCATTATGGCCGCCGGTATTACCGCAACGGCCGCATTTTTTGCACCGCTTATTCTTACCTCCCCTTTAAGAGGCACTCCGCCATCTATAACAAATTTCTCCAATGTATTTTCCTCCCCGCAATTACTAGACACACACATAATACTTTAAACCAAAACATTAATATTTTCAAGAATAAATTATAATAGCAAAAAATTAAACAGCCATATTTATTATATGACTGTTTTTAAAAAAAGTACCGATTAATATTTAATCTCATCCTTCGAATACACCGGTATAAGCATTAAAATAATATATACCTTTATCCGTTGTGATACGCCAGGCCGGAACCGCCTCTCCCGAGGCCGCTTCATCCCAGCTGAAAAAATACCCCAGCTCTATATCCGTTATCCTTATACTTCTGTTACCGCCCCGGCTACCCATAAAGCTGCCCAGCGCCTTATATGCCGGAACGACCTTCTTTTTCCGCGATAAATATCCTGCCGGCTTGAGCCAGTGTTTTACAATCTTCACACTGCGCGGCCCGATCTCCGCCTTTATGTAACTCATATCCAAAAAATAACCGTCAACCTGATGTGATATTTTTACCGTATGCAACCCGTCCTTCTCTTCCACACTTTCTATGTACATGCCAGGCTCCGCTATACCCTTGCTTGTCAAGAAATTAAGCAGGCCCTCCTCTATGCTTACATTAAATGTGAGTGGGACAATACTCTTGTAGTTCAGATCACCATTGGGTGCTATGGAAATTATCTCGGTAAGCGTCCTATATATATGTTCGTCACCGGAAACCTCTTCCGAGTATCCGCCGGAGAGAATCCTCCCTATGCTCTTAGAGTTATAGTTATCAACCTCCACCCTCAAAAGAGACATGGCAGGAGTTTGCTGCGGTATCTTCGCATCCACCGTTATACCGGATGCCTTAAGCATGTTTAAGGTCTGTTCCTGCTCCCTATTCCTTTTGATGGACTCCGCGGGTCCGTAACTGTAAACTACATTGCCTAAAAGCAATAAATCTATTATTATAAATGTAACTATCAGTATGTTCTTCGCTCTGATCCAATTCATTTTGTTACCTCACACATTCCCGTTCTTCATATCTACATAGAGTATCTTTTTATTATTAACCGCCCTCCACGCCTCTCTGATCTCCCCACCGTCTTCCAGGTAACACATGCGAAGCTCGTCCCAGTGCTTCATATCCTCCTTAAAGGATATATCCATGGCATCCAAGGCGGATATCTGTAAATCCGCCATCCGGTCTTTATCAACAAAACCCAAGCTCATCGACTTCATGGAAACCACCCCGCCGCCGCTTACCTTTACCATAATGGGATATTCCTGCTTTTTAGTGTATACATGAATACCGTTATGCCGAACATTATACCCTATGGTATAGCCGTCTTTTTCTTCTTCCATACCGGCCAAGCTTATGCCCTCCATATCGGGAAGATGCTTAATAACAAAGTCCGATGCTATTTTTATAGCCGTTATATCATCCACCCGTGCGGATGATGAGGTACTATACGTATACTCCAGCCGTCCGCTTTTGTATACCTTTAGGCCTTTCCTTCCATCAGTAAGCACCATATCTCCCGGCATCTCTTCTATCTTCCTAACCATACTCCCACTGTCAAAGTATCTCGATACCAATGTATTTATATCAAGTTTGTTCGGTATCTTAGGCCCGGTAATGTGAAACATTATACTCTCCGGATCCAGCGGCATGAGTATATCACCGTCCATACTGTCCGTAAATCCCAAATCTCTCGCCGTGGAATACAGGGATGGCTCATCTTCATTTATGGATATTATGTTTTCTATACCATTGTTCTTATAACCCAGATTCATTCTCAGATACTTATCGAAACCATCATATATATAATATGTAGGACTGCTTCCGGAGAGTATTATTACATCCTTTATTGTATTTATCGGCAGGTTGTATTTTTTCCCATTAGCCTCATTAAAATAAACTAATGGAACAGGAAAAGAAAATTTATAGGTTAAGGACCTGTAATCCATGGCCACAGCGAAATCTTCGCGTGAAACGGATGTAAAATTACCTCCGCCCGAAAAGATAACGTTTTGAAACTCACGCCAGGCCGATTCATAATCGGGATCAGAAAAGACGGGCATATGATCCATCCCGCCGAAGTTTATAATTATATCTTCAGGTTTTAAAACAGCTGACAAAACAGCCGGGGAAATCTCCCGTCCGCCATAAGCGGCGGCAGATGACCCGTAAAGCCCGGCCAGACCATATCTCATAAAAAAACTGAGGACAATACTCACAATTACCAAAAACACGAGCAAGATATTTTTCGCCCTCTCAGATAGTGATATCATCTCCACACTCCCCGGCTAAATATGTTACTTAAAACTGATGCTAATGGCATTCTTAACAGGAATGTTCAAACTCTTGACGGAGTTTGCCGTATTCTTGTTACGCCTTGTTATTATACCTGTAATAGTCTGATTATGACCGCCTTTATACGCTGTTATTGTAACTTTATTACTGCCCATCTTAAGTCCTTTGACAGGCGTATAGAAATACCCCACGGCGCCTACCGGGCGGCTGTATATTTTTATATTGTTGAGTTTAACCATTACAGATGCCCCAGCCACTACTCTACCTGAAACAGCAGATGATGAACTATAAGAAACCGACGGCAGAGTAGAATATATCTGTATGAGCTGTGTCCCCTTAGCAAAGGCTGGAGAGGATGCCGTGATAAGCATCATCACAATAAGCAGTAAGGATATCTTTTTCATTTTACTTACCTCTCTCCCATTACAGCTTCATAATTATTATATACATAAAATATTACAGACATGTTACAAAAGTTTTACATTAACATTACATAGTTATGGATGGCAGGTAAATTTTAACCAGTGTACCCACATTTACCTGACTGGTTATCTCTATCCTGCCGCCATGGACCTCGACAATCTCCTTGGCAATGGACAGGCCCAGCCCGGTACCTCCCATATCCCTCGACCTGGCCTTATCCACCCTGTAAAACCTGTCGAACACATGAGAAAGGTCTCCCTCCGGTATGCCCATACCGTTGTCTTTCACCGATATGCAGCTATAGGAATCCTCTTTACCGGACGTAACCCTTATCTCTCCTCTTTCGGGCGTGTATTTAATGGCATTGACCAGGATGTTGGAAAGAACCTGGTCCATCCTATCCTTATCGGCCCGGACATACATGTCGGCACCCAAATCAAGATTTATGGCCTGTGATTTTTTATCCGCCAGCACACTTACACTCTCCACATTATTTTTTACAAGTTCATTGAGGTTTGTATTCTCCATAAACCACTTCTCCCGGCCGTAGTCAATCCTGGAAAGCTGAAGTAGGTCCCTTACCAACCTGTTCATACGATCCGCTTCATTATTAATAACACCCAGGAATTTCATTGAAACTTCCTCATCATCCAAGGCACCGTTTGACAGGGTCTCCGCATAACTCTTTATCGTCGTTATAGGGGTTTTGAGTTCATGGGAAACATTAGCCACAAACTCCTTCCTCATGTTGTCCAATTTTTGCTGTTCAGTTACATCATGCATCACAACCACATAGCCGTCAGTCTCGTTTTTCTCATTTTTAAAGGGCGCCGTGTGGACATTCAGCACATACTTGCCGGTACTTACTATGATCTCATTCCCGCCCTCGCCTTCAAAGGCATCGGCTATGGCCTGGCCATCATATTCCTCCACTATATCGAACAGGTTATCATCATTGTGTATGTCCTTACCCAGGAGCTCGCCTGCGGCTATGTTTACCATAAGTATGCTGCCGTCCTGCCTGACGGCTGCCACTCCGTCACTCATGTACTTGAGTATGGCCTCGTCTCTGCTCTTGTCACTGGCTATCTCGTCAAGCATACTCACTATTCTGTCACTCATATAGTTAAACATGCTGCCCAGCTGGCCGATCTCATCGTTAGATAGCACATCCACCCTTTCATTGAAATTACCCGATGCTATATTCTCCACCTTGCCGGTAATATCCTTGATAGGGTCGGCTATCGTCCGCGAAAGGAAAAAACCCAGTATGGCCGTGACACCCATAGCTATGGCAGTGGCACTCAAGAGTATCTGCCTGACGCCGTTTAACGTAGAGTTTATCCTGCCTGTCGAAACCGTAAGGTATACGGCTCCCTCTGCAGCCCCTTTTGAGTCCTTCAAGGGATAAGCCAGGCTCAGGTTCGTCTCATTGGTTACCGTATCCCGACTCTCCTCCGAATCGGAAAGACCATTTAGAGAGGACATTATGGCGGGTGTAAGTACCTTGGTCACGGTACTGTCGGTCCCTGTGATTACCTTGCCGCTCTTATCCAATATAAATATGCTTTTCAGTTCGGAGCCCTGGTAAATGTATATATCGCCGATGTCATTGATATCAGCATTTGCGAAATTGTCTTTAAATGTCCAGGAAATATTGGCGGCCTGGGATTTTAGCTGAGATAAGAGCTTATCTCTTTCGTATTTCTCAAAAGATTTAAGTATATAATATCCTGTTATCTCCATGGCAACCAGTATAAGAAGTATATATATGGTAACTATCTTCCACTGTATGCTTATTCCCTTACTCTTATTCTTCGCCAAAGTAATATCCTACTCCTCTTTTGGTGCATATGTATCTGGGGCTTCCCGGGTCTTCCTCGACCTTCTCCCTCAGTCTTCTCACCGTAACATCCACTGTCCTCATATCACCATAGTATTCGTATCCCCAGACCTTCTCCAAAAGCACATCCCGTGAAAATACCTGACCCTTGTTGACAGCAAGAAATTTTAGCAGTTCAAACTCACGGGAGGTAAGATCTATCTGTTTACCCTTTTTCTTCACTACGTATTTATCCAGGTCTATGACGAGCCCCCCGTAGCTTATTATCTTGCCGCCCGGATTTTCACTCATTTTTATCCGCCTGAGGTTGGCTTTTATCCGCGCCGAAAGCTCTCTCATGCTGAACGGCTTCACCACATAATCATCGGCACCCAGCTCCAGGCCGAGCACCTTATCCACCTCTTCCTCCTTCGCGGTGACCATCACAATAGGTGTGCTCAGCTTCTGCCTGAGCGTCCTGCACACTGAAAAACCATCCACCTTGGGAAGCATTATATCCAGGAGTATAAGGTCCGGTTCCTCGCTGGTGGCAATCTTTATTGCCTCTTCCCCGTCGTAAGCCATCAGCACCTTATACCCTTCCTTTTCCAGATTATATTTTAAGATGTCAACTATGGGCTTCTCATCATCTACAACAAGTATCTTCGCATCCACGTATCTCACCCCACTAATGATTTCTACAACAAGATGTCTATTCCTGCTTAAAAATTGTTTAAGGAATTTGCTTCCAGCCCAATTTCTGACAACGCCGCAGGCAGCTTATCTCCTCGGCCGAGATATGTTAAAACCTTAAGAAGAGATCTATAGCTTTTGCTGTCCGATATACCTTTGACAACATCTAAAGACCTCTTATAGGCCATATCCGTGTCCAGACTGTTAAAAGAATTGGTCAGCTGCTCTACCGTATACCGGTTTTCTCCATCAGGCAAACCCTGTCCCCACAGAAAACCGTTTATCCTGTATTCCTCCAAGAGTGCCATTCCCTCTGTAAACCAAACCGGATAGTTGCCCTTTGCAATATCATCCACCACCAAATGGGTAAGCTCATGAGGTATCACACCAGGATCCAGGCCGGCGGTTATCGATGGGGATAGTACCCCAAGTACGCCGTCTTTATATGTGCCTTCGGCATTTTCACCATTGAGGCCCATAAAAGAATCCATGGACTCGTAATCGGGAAATATTAAAAGATCTACCCTTGATTTCGGCAGGTAATCCATGTCGCCCGTAATAAATCTGTAGCTTCTCTCGGCCTGCCGGGCAATCTCTGGTATATTCCTTTCATATCCCATGTGGTATATATTAAAATGAGCCGTACTGTATATCTCATAATCATTAAGATTTTTTATCATTCGATGTGACGCCATATCCTTGTAAATGGGGTAAAAAGTGACCATAGCCTTCGGCATGATTGCCTCCGCTAAAAAAAATAGTGCAATCACGACAAGCACTATTGAGAAAAGTCGTCTTTTCATAAGAAAAGCCCCCTTATATCCATATCACAGTATCATTATATAGATATTAGAAGGCATTGTCTAATAGAATTAAAATCCAATCCATTTTAACAATTTCAAATCCTCATCTATTTAAATATTTTAAAGGGTTTTGAGGTGCCCCGTTCTTTCTTACCTCAAAATGCAGGTGTGGCCCCGTGGTATGGCCTGTATTGCCTGACAAAGCTATCACATCGCCTTTGCCTACCTTATCACCGCAGCTTACCTTTATCCTGCTCAGATGTCCGTAGTATGTTATATATCCGTTGCCATGGTCAATCCTTACAAGATTTCCGTACCCCCCGCAGCTGCCGGCAAATATCACCCTGCCTCCGTCCGCTGCTCTGACACTGGTACCACAAGGAACGCCCATATCCACACCGGTATGTGCCCTGCCCCACCGCTGCCCGAACCTCGAAGTAAGTACGCCGGCCACCGGATAAGAGAACATACCTGTCGCTACCTGCCTGTTTGTCCCCACTCTTACTATCTTTGTGACAGGCTGGGATATTATATCTTCCTGAAGTAGGTTCTTCGCCACCTTCACTCCGTTCTCTTTAACAATCTCCACTTTTACTCTCTTTTTGCCTATTGCACCCTGTTGTTTCACTTTCACATTTTTCATTGGCATACGGTCGTCCCTGATCGTCTGGACTCCAAAGGGTATCGGCATATTAAATGCTACTGGCTCTCTCGTAACCACTGTAACCAACGGCTGGGGTTTGTCCAGAAGTATGCTGTCACCCGGCTTCATATCCGTCTCGCTGATGTTGTTATTTAGTGCCAGCAGCTTGTCCGCTGATGTGCCGTTGGCGGCCGCAATATCCCACAGGGTATCTCCCTGTCTTATAGTGTAACTGTCCATCCTGTCACTTTTTAGCAGCATATTCCGAGCCTTTCCTAACGGGATCACATTTCCCGGCGACACATCCTCCTCTTTTATCTCAATCTTCTGTTTAAACTCTGCATTTTCGGCACCGCCAGACAATTTTGCCATGACGTAAGCCACTGTCTCATCCGCTGCCACCTTGTCTTTAAGTGCAACAGTCTGTTTACCATCTATGTATATACAAGCAGCATGCGTTTTAAAGTCCAAGCTGTTTAAGAATGCACTCATGCACTGATCCTTATCCATAATCTGTCCCTTAGGCGGCCTGGCCCTTTCGTATTCTACCTTTTTCTTCGTCATAGTATCCAGCCCATAGGTCTTCTTCATATAGTCATTTGCCTCTTTGATCGCCTTGTCAGCCTCGTCTTGCTGCTTTACATATCCTATCGTCTTGCCACCGACGATGACCGCATATGCAAAACCGGAAAAATAAAACATGCACGACAAAAATACAAGCATCCCAAGTATCAGGGGTATTAACCTACTGCCCTCTATCGCTGTCTTAAAGTTACTATCTGAAGTCTCCATACCTCATCCCTTTCTTTTGTTTTTCGCGGCCCACAACTTCATATTATAATATAATGTGGCAGTAATTGAAACCCTTTTCAAAGATTTTTCTGTTTTTCTTACGGCCGCTATTTTTAGCCCGTTATGGGCGCGAAATTTGTTGCTTTCTCTTATATCATATAAAAAATATATGAAATTATATTAATCAGGACGACCGACTATATGATATAATGTCCATTGAGGGGGATGAACATGTTGGAGTTTCGTTTTGATGAAAGCGGTATAGGCAGCACACCTGTATCCAACGCTTTTATAACATCATATCTACCCAGTGCGCCGGGAGATTATGTAAAGGTGTATCTTTTAGGACTCTACCTTCTATACCAAGGTATCAAAATGGACATCCGTGATATCTGCAAAATGCTGGATATGGATGCCGATACTTATAATAAAGCTCTAGACTACTGGGCCTCAATGGGTTTAATCCAATATAAAAAAAGCAGAGGAAACATCTGCAGTATTATATATGTTGCCCCTGAATCTATAAATTATACACAAAAAAAATCATGCAGTTATGAACCATCCGAAATACAGCCCATGTTTGAGTACATAGAGAAACAGCTGGGCAGGCTGCTATCGCCCAATGAAATGGATACTTTTCTTGAGTGGCTGGAGAAATATAATTTTTCTTTAGAGGTTCCTTCTCTGATTGTTGAGTATTGTCTACAGATGAAAAAAACCAACCTGAATTATATGGCAAAGGTAGCCCAGGGTTGGTATGATGCAGGCATACGAAATGGCAATGACGTAGAAATACACCTTAAAAGTGAAGAAAAACGCTGGAAAACATACAGGAAGGTTTATCAGTCTCTCGGACTCAATCCTAATGAAATAGCTGAAGCTCATAAAAATATGATAAATAAATGGATGGATAAGCAAAATGCCAGCGAGGATGACATTCTGGAGGCCTGCAACATCTGTATAATGAATATTAATAAAGCAAATTTTAATTATATTAACAAGGTAATCACTAATAAAAAATACGACAGGTCTTCTTCCAAACCTAAAAAAGCCGCCGGTTTTGTTGCGCCAAAACATTATTTCAACAGCTACAATCAAAGAAGCTATGATGTGAAAGAGCTGGAAAAACGGCTTTTGGAAAGGAGCAGTTCAGGTGAATAGGCCATTATCAAAGATATTAAATCAATATGAAAAAAAGCGGGACAAGGCCTACCGCGATTACCTTTCCCGCAAGGATGCAATTTATAAAAAATACCCGCGTATAGCAGAAATAGATGATGAGATATCATCCATAGGGCTGGAAAAAATAAATGAGGCATACCGCTTGCCTCAAAGATGCGATAAAATATTAAATGATCTTTCCTCAAAGACAAATCGTTTGAAGAAAGAAAAAGAGGAAATACTTAAGTCTAACGGTTATAGTAAGGACTGCATGCAGATAAAATATGAATGTGAGGACTGTAAGGATACGGGTTATGTCAATGGTGCGATGTGCCATTGCCTGAAGCAAAATATGATCGGCGCTCTTTATGACTTGTCACATCTTAAAAACGTGCTTAAATATGAAAACTTTGAGCACTTCGACATGAGCCTTTATTCCGATCAGCCGTTTGAAAACTTTACCCGGTCTCCTAAAAAAAATATGGAGAATATTTATCTGGAGTGTATAAAATTTGCTAATAATTTTAAAGGCACAGGCGAAAGTCTGTTTTTTTATGGCAATTCCGGCCTGGGAAAGACTTTTTTATCTCATTGCATAGCAAAAGACCTTATCGAAAAGGGCTTTACAGTAATATATCAAACTGCACCCGAACTTATAGAGATACTTAGGAAGAACGCTTTTGGAGAAAGCAGCGAGGAGGCCGAACTCATTAATGTTTGCGACCTCCTTATTATAGACGACCTGGGCACCGAATCCTTAACGGCTTACAGTGAGCAGGTCATATTCAACATAATCAATACCCGGCTTCTTTCGGGCAGGAAGATGATCATATCCACCAATCTTAATTTAGAGGAGCTTATGAACATCTATCCCGAAAGGATATGTTCACGGATATTCGGTAATTTCAAGATTTTTGACTTTTACGGTGATGATATACGGCTTAAAAAAGTAAGGGTCATATAAGCTGCGCTACGATCTGGGCGCAGCCTTTTTGAAATGCGCTTTCATATCCTTGCCTGTCGCTTTACTAATAGCTTCTATCAAATCATCGGCAGAAACATTTTTGTACATATTCTGCTTATAATACATCTTCAGGCCCTTTATAAAGTTATCCCTTCCTACAGCATCCTCTATCTTCTTAAAACCCAGTGCTCCTTTTTCATAAACTATGGCGCTGTATTCGGTGTCATTGGTAAATTTATTCACCGGGTCCGTTACCTTTCGCTTGCTGTCTGCATATTTATCTGCAAACTGCTCATATGCCTTCCAGAACCTGTTTGAAAGTTCGCTGCCGTAAAACTCGCGGAAATACTGCATGGTGGAATATTCGGTGAGGGCCTCGTCCAGCCACGGCTCCTTGACCTCATTATTTCCCACCACCCCGTACCACCACTGGTGAGCAGTCTCGTGGGCTATAATCTGCTCCAGTACAAAGATGTTGTTTTTACTGTAAATTGTCCGGTCTATCATAGAAAGCTGGGGATATTCCATGCCCCCTATATAAAAATCAGCCTCCACAACATCGTATTCAGGATAGGGATACCGGCCGAATGTCCTGCTGTAGTATTCCAACGCGTCGGCGGCATACTTAAGTGACCTTTCTCCTATCTTATCATCGCCAAAATAGTATGAATTCACTTTAGTGCCGCCCACGCTGGTGCTCTTTACCTTGAATTTATCGGAGAGGACCACGGCCATATCCCTTACCTTATCAGCATTTATATACCACATCTTGTTTGTCTTATTCTCTTCCGTTTTGGCTGTCCCGGTGGATGCAACGGAGTATTCGGATGGGGCAGTCAGCCTTACGGTATATTTCGCCGTTTCACTATAAAAGGGATCTCCCGTGGCATAATAGGGATCCTTATTCCAGCCGTCTTTGCCGTACATACTTACAATGGGGTACCAGTTAGCCAGCCTTATGGTATTTTTACCGTATCCGAACCTGCCGTCACTGGGCGGCAGCTTCACCATAAAGTTTATGGTTATACTCGTGCTTCTGCCCGGCATCAGTTCACCCGGAAGAGAAACCTTCATATTGATGCCGTCTATATCAAACCGTGTTTCTTTATTTCGCACCTTCACTCCCAATATATCCATATAGCCCGGGGAAAACCCGTCTGGATAGGCCAGGCCCATTTCATCCTTTGGGAATGGAGCGATGGACTGCGCCTTGAATGCATTGGGATAAAGATGAAAGTATATCTCCTTAAGCGGAACGTCCGCGGTATTTGTATACTTAACCGTTTCCCTGCCGGTTAGCGCCATCACATGGGTGTCAAGCTGCGCATCTATGATGTATTCGTCGTCTTTGTCTGCCGTTACATGCAGAAACCCGCCGACAACCAAGACAATGGCCAGGGCAAAGATTATAATGGTCCTGTATTTTCTCAACGGTTATCCCTCCTATCGTCTGCTATAATAATACTATCCGAGGGTAAAGATTAGAACCTTTTGCCGCCGACATAATTTGTAGTATAATGAGTTTAAAACAATAGGTAATAATATGTAGTAAAGTAATCAAAATCCATGGCATAAGAAAGGTGATATATTATGTATCTAAATCTTGACCCGGTAGCCTTCAGTATCGGACCAATATCGGTCCGCTGGTACGGTATCTTCATGGCCGTATCCATACTTCTCGGAATGATATACCTTATAAACGAAGGAAAAAACCGCGGAGTTGATGAGGATGATTTATATAACGTCGTCCTGCTGGTGGTCATATGCGGCGTGATAGGCGCGCGGCTAATGTTCGTGCTCACCAATTATCCGGGATGGTTCATTCACGACCCGCTGCAGGTGCTCAAGATATATGAGGGCGGCCTGGCCTGGCACGGTGGCCTACTCGGTGGTGTATTGGCCGGTTGGTGGTATACGAAGCGCAAAGATCTGAATCTCTTTATGTTGGCAGACCTGGCAGTGCCCGGGCTTTGCATAGGATACATACTAGTAAGGATAGGAAACATATTCAACGGAGAAGTACTGGGAAGAACGACGGCCTTCTCCTTCGGCAGATGGCCGGCCCAGCTCATGGCTTCAGCCATTGGCGCCATCTTGCTTATAAGATATTTCTATATACAAAAGAAAAATCCGCACAACGGATACCAGTTCTGGTCATTTCTATTTTATCATCAGCTGCTGCGCGGCATTATAGAAGAGAGCGTGAGGGAAAACCCCCTGTACATAGTAAAATATATAAGCGATACATGGGGTGTGGGATTTCTTACCCTCACACAATGGGCAACAGTACCGCTGCTCATAATGTTCTATTACTTTATGATGAGATGTAAGAAAGGTTATTACGACGATTAAAAAGTAAAAAATAAAAAGGAGCAACCACTAATCTAATTGCGATCGCTCCTTTTTATTTTATCTAAGCAGGGTTTGACTTCTTTCCGGTCCCACCGATACAATGCTTACCGGTACCCCCACATTATCCTCTATAAACTTTATATAGTCCTTGGCCTGCTGTGGAAGCTCATCAAAGCTTTGCACCTGTGATATATCCTCATCCCAGCCCTTAAGCATCCGGCACTCTGGTTTAACTTTACCCAGTAGATCCAGATCTGCAGGGAAATCATATATATTTTCGCCGGCTCCCTTATAAGATGTACACACATTTATTTCTTTAAGGCCGGTTAGCGTATCCAGCTTGGTTACGGCAAGAGAAGTAAGCCCATTTACCCTGGCGGCATACCGTAAAATAACAAGGTCCAGCCAGCCCACTCTGCGGGCTCTGCCTGTCGTAGTGCCGTATTCATTGCCTTTGTCTCTTACATAGTCCGCCACCTTGCCTTCCAGCTCCGTAGGAAACGGACCCTTGCCTACCCTTGTGGTATATGCCTTGGCAATACCTGTTACCTCGTCAATAAGCGTAGGCCCGATGCCCAGGCCGGTACACGCTCCGCCCGATGTCGAGCTGGACGAAGTCACAAAGGGATATGTCCCGTGGTCGATATCTAACAGGGTTCCCTGTGCCCCTTCCAGAAGCACATCCTTGCCTTGTTTTATGGATTCATAGATCAATGCCGACGTATCGGTCACATAGGGCTTAAGCCTGCTCCCGTACTGCGCATATTCATCATAAAATGACTTGATTTTCTGTCCTCCGTATACATTTTCGATTGCGGTGTTTTTCTGCTCTAAAGCCCCTTCCAGGCGCGATTTAAAGGTATCACCGACAAACTCGTTCATGCGTATGCCGCTGCGGCGTACCTTGTCTGTATAGGTTGGCCCTATGCCCTTCATGGTTGTGCCTATGTCGCCCGCCCCACGACTTTTCTCCATCAGTTTGTCCAATATCTTATGATAGGGCATAACCACCTGTGCCCTGTCCGAAATCCTGAGGTTATCACAGGCCAGGCCTTTACCCCTGAGCTCATCCAATTCCTGTAATAGCAGCGGCGGGTCAACCACCACTCCGTTGCCTATTATATTCATACATCTTTTATTTAGTATTCCTGAAGGCACGAGATGCAGCTTATATACCTCTCCGCCCTTATCAACGGTATGGCCCGCATTGCTCCCACCCTGATATCTAGCGACAACATCGCTCTTCTCAGCCAGGTAATCGGTTATCTTTCCCTTTCCCTCATCACCCCACTGTGCACCTACTATACACCTTACGCTCATTTATTCTTCCTCCCTTGTCAGTATCTGTCTCGCAACCAGCACGCCGGAGGCCGAAGCCTGGGCCAGGCCTCTGCTCACTCCCGCACCGTCGCCGGCCGCATAAAGATTCTCTATCTTTGTCTCCAGGCTGTCAGTCAAACTCACCCTAGAAGAATAAAACTTGACCTCCACCCCGTATAACAGAGTGTGCTTGGAAAACACACCCGGCGCAATCTTATCCATTGCCTGCAGCATCTCTATAATATCAGTAAGATGCCTGTACGGCAGCACTAAACTTAAATCTCCCGGCACTGCGGCCTTAAGAGTCGGCTCTAATAGCCCCCTCTTTATCCTCTCCGGGGTAGACCGCCTGCCGTCCAAGAGATCGCCCAGCCGCTGCACTATGACTCCCTCACCAAGCATATTAGCCAAACGAGCGATGTACTTGCCATAATCAATCGGCTCATGGAAGGGCTCGGTAAACTCCTTAGAAACAAGAAGAGCAAAATTCGTATTGGAGGTCTTCTTGTCCTTATAGCTGTGGCCATTCACCGTCTTGAGGCCGTCAACGTTCTCCTCCACGACCTCCCCATACGGGCTCATGCAGAATGTCCTCACCCTGTCGTCAAAAGACTTGGTGTAGTATATCAGCTTGGACTCATATACGGCCTCCGTGATATCCTCCATTATCTCGGCGGGCACCTCCACACGCACGCCTATGTCCACGGCATTGTTAACCGTCTTAAGCCCCAGTTTGCCGCACTGAGCCCTGAACCAGCCGGCCCCATTTCTTCCGGGAGCAACCATTATATAATTCCCGTAAAAATCACCTTTATCCGTCGACACACCCACTGCCCTGCCGTTTTCGATAAGTATATCTAAAACCCGGCAGCCTGTTTTAAGATCGACCCTCTCAGATAAATACTCCTGCATATTTTTAAGAATCTCGCAGCACTTTTCCGTGCCCAGGTGCCTTATCCTGGCAGGTATGAACTTAAGATCCGCCGATGCGGCCGCCCGGGAAATCTTTTTTATCTTTTCCTTATCCGTACCGTGGGTCTCATGGGTTCCCCCGAAGTTCACATAAATATCATCTATATAGCGTATGAGTTCTTCTACCTCGTTTTTACCAACGTATTCATCCAGCGTCCCTCCGAATTCGGTAGTCAGCGTAAGCTTGCCGTCACTGAATGCTCCGGCGCCCCCGAAACCACTCGTTATGGAGCATGGTTTGCAATCGCTGCAGCTGCCGCCGCGGCTCATGGGGCACATCCTTCTCTCTATCGGACGCCCTTTTTCCAAAAGAAGAACTTTTAGGCCGGGCCTCTTCAATGTAAGTTCGTATGAAGCAAAGATCCCGGCAGGACCTGCGCCAACTATAATCACATCATAATTCATATATAATCCCTCCTAACGGTGGGGCTGCTTCCCTTGTGTATATTATCAGAATGGAGATAATAAATCAAGAGTAAATCCGAACATTATACGCGTAATATACAATAAAAGTTCTATATAAGTACCTACTATTTAATATAAATGTAGCCATATCGTAACATAGCTGTAACATTCCCATGATATAATTCTTTTGAAGAAGGAGGATGAATAATGAAAAAACGATTTATCACAGCTGCAATAATACTATGTATGTTAATGAGCAGCACCGGAGTTTTTGCCCAGGGCACCTCTCCTTATAAAGATGTGGAAGGAAGCTGGGCAGAGGAAGCGATAGCAGACCTCACAAACAGAGGAATATTGGGAGGACGCGGCAACGGACTCTTTGTACCTAAAGGCAAAATCACCAGAGCTGAGTTCACCACAATTATGACCAAGATGTTCGGTCTTAATGTTCCCGCAAGCCCGGTATCTTTTACTGATGTTCCAGCAAACTACTGGGGAAAATCAGGCATCGATGCCGTGGTAGCAGCCGGCTATATGAGTGGCCTTTCATCAACAACATTCGGGCCGAACAAGTCCATGACCAGAGAGATGGCCATGACGGCTATTATGGCAACCACGTCGCACTCCGATTTGATAAGAGAAGGAATGAACAAAAACACAGGGTATACCGATGATAGCAAGATATCCTCATGGTCCCGCGGTTTTGTCTATGCCGCGAAACAGCTGGGTGTTTTAGAGGGTTACCCGGATGGCAGTTTCCATCCGCAGGGCACTCTTACACGCGCCGAGACGGCCATGCTTTTTTACAGGCTTAACAATCCGGATGAAAAACCTGCTCCGCCGGTAACAGAAAAACCCAAGCCGCCGGAAAACTTAGCCATAACCGAGGCAAAGAACGGTCACGTAAGCCTGGAGTGGACAAAGGTATCCGGCGCAAAAAAATACGCCGTATATAGAATATCAAACGGAAAAGAAAAACTGCTTAATTTTACAACCGATACGCATTACACAGACACAACCAACTTAGATGATGGCCCGCAGTATTATGTAAAAACTGTGGACGGCAATAATACTTACTCGGAAGCAAGCAATATGGTAAAAACCCCGTCATTAAACGACAGGGAACAAGGCTATGAGCATGACTTCGGCTACAGCCAGAAAATCAAATCGCAGATTTTAAGCGCGCAGCCCGGTCAGGTCATAAGCACCTCCGGCCTGGTAGGAAGCCGCATCCCGCAGGTTGAAGCAAACCGCAAGGATAATGATGATACGCTTATCTTCTCCGATTCACCGGAATACATCACACATCCGGGCATACAATACAAGACACCCGTAAACGGAAAGGCACGGCTGTATTATTACTGTATCAACCATATACTCTACAGCAACGTCTTCCCGGATAACCTGAGATACGGAGTATTTATAAAGAATACCAGCGACGATGACGTCAAAGTAAATATAAAAAGAGCCAATCTCGGAGGCACAGATCAGGGATATGAATCATGGAGATGGCTACAGGTTGGAGCCGAGGTAACATACGACCTATTAGATGGTGACAATCTCAATATAAACATGCGCCTTGATCCCGGCGAGACCCGGCTTATATCCCCCACTCATTTCTATACGCCTGTCACCTACAACAATATAATACACGGTGTATACGACTTGGAGACCAATGGAGAGGCTGAGGTTTATTTCGTAGCGCTAGGTGAAAAATACAATGATATTGAGGACCCGGAAAAAGAAATTGACAAGCTGCCGCTCTTAGAACCCGATGTACACGACAGGGGTACATACACGGGAACAAAACGTTCGGTAGACCTGTATGTCGATAAAATGCAGGCGCTCACATTGGCAGATGGTAAATTTGATCCCACCCTGCAGGGCAAAGACAAAATGCTGGATAAAGATGCAAAACTGAGCGGTAATTATGGATTAGAGTATAACATACACGTGAAAGCGGGAAGAAAAATGAGGGTCATAATGCTCGCACAGGGGGGCAGTTATCAGGGCCCTATATGGACGAGCAAATCAGGAACCTTCATGGCGCCAAAAAGCCCCATAAAGCCGTTTACACAAGGTGTGTACATCGACGAGATAAATGCGGGCGAGGATATGACCATAAGATGGATACCGCCGGCTTCCACCTATCTGCCTGTGGAGTTTGTATTCGTTGAAGTGTAACTGTTGAAAATTTATGCAACCCATGATATCATAGACAATAGGTCATAAATAAACAAAAGTTGGTGGTATCATGATAACAGAAGCAGAAAGACGGGTATTAAACGTCATTATCGATAACCCCACCGCATCCCAGGAACAGCTGGCAGGGCTGCTAGGCATCACGCGTTCTGCCACGGCAACACATATATCCAGCCTCATTAAAAAGGGTCTGCTTAAGAGGGGATATATTGTTAATAGAGGACCCTCGGCGGTGGTGGTAGGCGGCACCAATTTTGACATAAAGGGAACATCCTTTGAAAACATACTGCCGGCCACATCAAACCCTGGAAGCGTTGAATTCTCCCCAGGGGGCGTGGGCAGGAACATTGCCGAGAATCTGACGCGGCTGACGGTAAAAACACGGCTGGTCACCCTGGTGGGTGATGATATGTACGGGGACATGCTGCTAAAAGATGCCGTACAGTCGGGTATAGACATCTCCGCCTGCGATAAAATGCCTCAAAAGACTTCGGGCACATACATAGCCATATCGTCTTCCGACGGTGATATGGCCGTATCCCTCTCGGATATGGAAATCTTCAAAGAGATGACTCCCGAGTTTATAAGGTCAAGGGCGAAGGTCTTTAATGCAGCCTCCGTAATAGCGGCTGATACCAACATTCCCATAGATACTTTTGTCTACCTCAAACACCAGGCCAAGCTGAAGAGCATACCCTTCTGTGTAGAACCAGTATCCGTGCCCAAGGCTGCATACCTCAAGGGGCATCTTGAGGGTATAGACCTGATCACTCCTAATATACAGGAGGCAGCGGCCATTGCGGAAATGGAGATCACGGACGATGACGACATAGAAGAGGCTGCCCGGGTTATAAACAGCCGGGGGGTAGGAACCGTAGTCATAACCCTGGGCAAAAGAGGCATATACATGTACACCGGCAACAAAGGCGGCTTCCTACAGAGCCTGGGTGCTAAAGTGGTCGATACCACTGGAGCGGGAGATGCACTCTTCGCGGGCATGGTCTACGGGATATACAACGGATACAGCATGGAAAGATCAGCGGAATGCGGCCTGGCCTGTGCTTCGGTCGCCATATCCAGCAGCCTCACCGTATCCCCCATGATTAACCCTTCGTATATTGAACAAATGATAGCAGGCGTGTAATATTAAAAAAGGCAAATGATCTAACGGTCATTTGCCTTTTTTAATCCTTCTATTGCCGCAGCAGCCGCCCCGACGGTTCCCGCATCGTCTCCTAAAGAAGACCGTACCACGGTGACATCCTTGGCCTGGGCATCCATTGCCCTATCCGCTATGAAATCCCTCACGGGATTAAGAAAGATATCGCCTGCCTTGGCCACACCGCCACCTATGGCAATAACCTCCGGGTTAAATGTATTTACATAGTTAACAAGAGCAACCCCAAGGTATTTCGCAGCTCTTCGCAGTACGTACAGCGAAAGTCTGTCCCCTTCGGCCGCCCTCTTGGCTATCACGGCTGCCGTAAGGCTTTCACCACCTCGCATATCTTGCAAAACATCCGAGTAGTTTCCTTCGGATAAATACTTTTTCATCATGCGGACTATCCCGGTAGCAGAAGCATACATCTCAAGGCAGCCCCTGCCTCCACAATTACAAAAAAGCCCGTCCTTTTCCACTATGGTATGTCCTATCTCCGCCGTGGCGTTAGACTTGCCGTGAAGCAGACGCCCGTCCGTTATAATCCCGGCCCCCACGCCAGTGCCCAGCATCACCAGTATGAAGTTATCAGTGCCTTTGCCTGTCCCAAATCTCCATTCACCCAGGGCAGCGGCATTAACATCATTTTCTACAAAAACTGGTACGGAAAAAGCATCTTCAATCGGCCTTCTCAGCTGCACGTTATTAAAATTTAAATTTCCTGCAAAACGGCATATCCCCTGATCTACATCGATAATTCCCGGAGAACAAAGCCCAATGGCCTCTATCTCCTTATCCTTTTTGATTTTCTTCACTGCACTTATTATATTTTCCATTACCCTTCCGTAACCTTCGTCAGCCCCGGTAGGATGGGTTATATGGCTCATAACCTTGCCCTGCTCACTTAATAGTGCCGCCTCGATGTTTGTTCCTCCCAGATCTACACCTGCAAGAATACCCATATATCTCCTCCTCACATTTGATATTTTTTAAGCTCTTCCTTGAAATATTTGGCGAACCTCTCGAGCTCATTAATATTATCCGTAAGTTCACCTATCTTATCGGAGTACTCCGTTACCCCGGCGCTCATCTCCTGCGATGTAGCCGAGTTCTCTTCAGCAATGGAGGCCAGGCCCTGCACGCTCTCAAAAACCTTGGAAAGCTCATCCGTAGACCCCGACAGTTCATCCGCCGAGCCAGATATCCCGCCTGCGATCTGCTTGACATCCCTTACCGAATTCTTGACTATGTTTGTAACCTGTTCTAGCAGCTTGGAACTTTGCTCCATGTTTTTGAATTCCCCGTTAAACTCATCGGCCATAGAGAGGACACTATTAGCAAACTCCTCCAAATTTTGATTTATATCACCCACGGCGTTCTTGGAATCATCAGCCAGCTTGCGGATCTCATCGGCCACCACGGCAAAGCTCCGGCCTGCATCTCCCGCTCTGGCAGCCTCTATGGCGGCATTAAGCGAAAGCAGGTTGGTCTGGTCGGCTATGGATTCAACGGTCTTCACCACGCCCCTTATGTCCGTCGCTTTCTGCGCCAGCTCTTTAGACTCGGTATTGATACACGAAAACCGCTCTTTAGTCTGGCTAAGCACTCCGTTCACATCGGACACATTGTTTGCGGCAACCTCCAGCTCTCTTGTTGAAGAATCCAGCTTGTCCTTATTTGACTGCTGCTTACCCACTGCAGTCTTCAAACTGTTTATATTATCATCCAGCATATTCACCGCATCGGAGGTGTCCGTTGCCTGGGAAGACGCGCCGCCTGCCACCTCCTGCACAGCTGTAGAGATCTCCGAAGATACCCTCTTCATATCGCTGGCAACGTCCGAGAACTGATGTGTGAAGTTGCTCATATCATCCGTACCGCCCTTCATAAAGACAACCTCCCAACGGAGATTTCCTTTAGCTTCCTTAAGTTCAGCAAACACATCCTCATACACATCGCCGGTATTAACGGAGACATCATCCTCCATATCCAGGCTCTTAAGCCTGCCTATCTCCTCTGTGAGCAGCTTAACCGGCCGGCCCGCAATATGTGTAACGACGAACGACACGGCAAAAGCGACAATGCCGGATGCAACATATCCCATTACCGGCATGCCCGTAATAATTCCTACTATCAATGTAATTATACCAGTATAAACACCTGTACGCAGCGGTATACTTTTTAAAATCCCGCCCAGTGTAAGCGCCTTATTTAATCCATAAACTTTATTAGCATTTATAACCCTGCCAAACTTAATGGCAACGGTCATGCTCTTGCTGCCATCCGCTTCATTGCCCCTGGCTATCTCTTTTATATCCAGCTTCTCATTAAAAAACTCCCCTGCCCCTTCCAACAGGCCGAGAAAATAATCATACATACCTCTTTTGGACACATATTTCATCTCAATGCAGTAAGGATCCAGCTCCCTGGCGTAAAGGCGGGGCGGCCTGGCTCCTTTTATAAACCTGGTCATCTGACTATGTACATCATCCATCATCATAAGAAAACCCTTAAGGCTCTTTCTCTCAAAGTAAGATGGAAACCATTTGCTAAATGTCTTAATATTATGCCTGCCGATTTCCCTCCATAAAGCCTCGGGCGTCTTCCCCGACTTTTTCGCCACACCGGCAATCAGCTCCTTAGTGGCATTATCATCGATGTCATCCAAAGGGCCAATTATCTTATCCGGATCCATGCCCTGCCGCTTCATAACATCTATGACTGTATCATCACCATAGATTCCCTTCATTGTGGATATCCATGTTGATACAACAGTTCCCTTCATGAATTACATCCCCCTTCTCCTTGTATTTTATATCAATATTAGCAAACCTTCCATAAGCAATTCTTACTATTTGTATATCTTTTTTTGCAAGAGTTTTTGGCATAAAATAAAAGAGCCTATTTATAGGCTCCATTAAGAAGTTCTATGTGATGTTCTTCATCTTTTATTATTCTCTTTAATATATCCCGTACGTACTTATCGTCTATCATTTTTATATGTTTTTTATACTGGTCAATAGCTGCCTGTTCACCCTGGATATCGCTCTCTATCTTATCCTTGGTTTCATAGCCGTAATATACGTATGAAGCATTCCAATAAGTACCGCAGCTGCCGCAGAAGTTTGCATACACCGGGGTTACCCCGAATTTCTTTACCAGTTCATTGAGTATTTCGAAGTGGTGCATCTCAGATATCGCTATGCAGTTTAACAGACTGGCTAGCTTGTTATCCGCTATGGTATATGAGTGGTTTAAGTACTGCATGACGGCCGTAGTCTCGCTGACAGCGGAGGCCAGGTCATCCAGCAGGATTATTCCGTAACTGTAATTTGGTTTTTCCACCTTAATTTCCGGGTATTTGATCTTAGCTGAGCATTTCATCACGTTGTCCGATTGATCCATAGTAAAACCCCCCCTTCATAATTAATTTATTCCGAAAGGGGGGAAAAGATACTAATAAAGTCCTTTTAATTTTTTTATATCCTTTATATACAGCTTATCCTTTTCAATATTAATGCAACCTTGTTTCTGCAAAGCACTGAGAACCCTGGTTGCTGTCTCCCTGGTAGTACCGGCCAGGCCGGCCACTTCCTGCCGTGAAAGCGCAAAATCCGTCATTATGCCTTTCGGTGTGTACGCACCCTTATCCGCCAGGCCGACGATGACGCTCGCAACCCTGCCCATGGCATCCTTAAGCCCCAGGTTCTCTATCTGCCCGCTGACAAACTGCAGCCTCCTGCCCATGAAGTTTATTATGGACACGGCCAGGCCGGAGTTCTCCATGATGAGCTCCTCCAGCTTGTCGCATTTAAGCACGCCGATAACTGAATCCTCCAAAGCCTCGGCATTGGCCGGATAATCAAGCCCGGTAAACAGCACAGACTCAGCAAATACATCCCCGTCCTGCATTATATGGATGATCTGCTCCTTGCCACCCGAGTTTATCTTGTATATCTTCACTTTACCTTTTTCCACAAAATACACAGCCTCGCCGGGATCACCTTCAAAGAAAATCATCTCATTCTTCTTATACGGACGCTCACATACTATACCGGCTATCTTCCCCAGCGTATCATCATCCAGCGTAGAAAAGAGATAAACCTTCTTTACTATAGATGTATCCATTGACGGTCACTCCCGCCTTATCTTATCCAGTCCGACAAACTTGGTATACTGGGGCAGCCAGTAGAGCTCGACAGTACCCGTCGGGCCGTTCCTCTGCTTGGCCAGTATCACCTCCGTTATATTCTTCCTGTCGGTCTCCTGGTCATAATAATCCTCCCGATAAAGAAACATAACCACGTCCGCATCCTGCTCGATAGCACCGGAGTTGTGGCTTACAATACCGCCGGCCAGCCAGGATGAGGTCTCCGGTACGGTCATGTCATACACTTCCTCTTCACCCGCCGGCTTTATATCCGTAATGCCTTCCAATATAAACCCACCGGATAAATTCGGTGTACAAACCAAACTATCACCAACATTAAGCTGCGACACCCTCTTCCAGCCGCCGCCGCTTAAAAGACGGTGCTCGGCTGTTGCCCTTATATGCCTTCCGTTCGAAAGAATAACATCATAAACCTCGCGCCTGCCGACGCACCAGACCTTATCACTCTTCGCCTTTACGATATTTTTGTCCTTATCAACGGAAAACACCTCGGGGCTGCTGCCTTCTAAATCCTTAATAGAAACGTATTTCCCGTTGGCCAGGCATACGGGCGTATCCCCGGTGACACATTCCCTCAGGTCACTCAGCATGGGCCGGTGATCCGTCCGGGCCTCGGGCGCCCTGGATAACTGGGACAATGTCACGATAGGCACATTAAGCTCCCTGGCCAGGCCTTTAAGCTCCCTGCTCAAAGACGAAACCTCCTGCTGCCTGCTCTCCGCATTCCTGTCCGACTCCATGAGCTGCAGATAATCGATGATGACTATATCCAGACCCTTCTCCATCTTCAGCCGGCGCAGCTTGCCCCTTATCTCCGGCACGGTTATATTCGGGCTGTCGTCTATGTATATCGGCGCCTGCGAAAGCACGCTCACCGCCCGCGTCAGCCGCGGCCAGTCCTCGTCCTCCAGTAGGCCCATCCGCAGCTTCTGGCTGTCTATATTGGCCTGCGAGCATATCAGCCTGTTTGTAAGCTGCTCTTTGGACATCTCCAGGCTGAATATAGCAACACTCTTATTCTCCTTTATCGCCGCATTATGGGCAATATTAAGTGCAAAGGCCGTCTTGCCCATGGATGGCCGGGCCGCAACCAATACCAGGTCGGACGGCTGAAATCCCGAAGTTTTGGAGTCTAAATCGGAGTAGCCCGATGCCACTCCGCTTATGCTTCCCTTATTCTTTTGCAGCTTATCTATCAAATCCAGGGACTCCGGCAGTATATCCCGCAAAGAATTAAGGCCGGAGCTAACCCTGCTCTCCGATATCATAAAGACAGACCTTTCAGCTTCCTCCAGTACCTCGTCCACACTGCCGCCGCCATAACCCAGCTCGGCCACCTTCCCCGAAGACGCGATAAGCCTCCGCAGCGTCGCCTTGTCCTTTATCATTTTGGCATAATAAGGCACCGTAGACGTACTAATAACATGCATGGGCAGGTCGGACACATAATCCATGCCCCCCACAACCTCAAGCAGGTCCTTGCCCCTGAGGGCATCGGTCACGGTAACCAAATCCACAGGCTGGTTACTCTCAAAAAGATCCGTCATCATCTCAAAAATTATCTTATGTGAATCCATATAAAAATCATTCTTGCCAATTACCTCAGAAGCCTCTACCACAGCATCCCGGGACAGCATCATGGCTCCTAAAACATTCACCTCCGCCTCGACGCTGTGAGGAGGTATTCTACCTATAGCCTCCATAGAAAACCCTCCTTAAACCTCGACACGCACCTTTATCTCAGCATCAATCCCCTGATAAAGCTTAACATTCATTGTAAAGTCACCGGTGGTCTTTATTGCATCCTTCAGGTCAATCTTTCTCTTGTCCAGATCGATACCGTGCTGCTCCTTAATAGCATCAGCAATATCCTTGGATGTAACTGATCCGAAAAGCTTGCCGTTCTCGCCCAGCTTTACCTTGAGCGTAACCTCCGTATTCTCCAGCTTCTTGGCCAGTGCCCTGGCTTCATCCGTCTCCTCCTGGATTTTAGCATCCACTTCGGCCCTCTCCTTTTTGAGCTTATCCATATTGGCCTTATTAGCCTCAACGGCCAGGCCTCTCGGGAAGAGATAATTGCGCGCATATCCCCTGGATGCATTTACCACTCTACCTTTTTTCCCAAAATTTGCAACGTCCTTCGTAAGTATTACCTTCATTTATCATCCACCTCCAACTTTTCCTGTATCACAGTCTTAAGCTCAGACTTCACCTCGTCAATGCTCTTGCCCTGCACCTGGGCCCCGGCCTCGGTATAATGACCGCCGCCGCCCAGTTCTTCCAGTATCACCTGCACATTTATATCGCCCAGCGACCTTCCGCTGATTAAAACCCTCTCTCCCGTATCACAGAGAGCAAAAGAAGCATCTACGCCCTTGATATTCAAAAGCTCATCCGCAACCTGTGCCGCAAAGATCTGCCTGTCCGTCACATCGGCGGGACACACAGCCACAGCCACATCATTAGGCCATATCTCGGCCTCCCTTATCACATCGGCCTTGCGTGCAAAACTGGAAATCTCATCCTGGAAAAAGTGCCTTACAGCCATGGTATCCGCGCCCTTCAGCCTTAAATATGAAGCAGCATCAAATGTTCTAACCCCCGTCTTATAAGTAAAATTCTTAGTATCAAGATTTATACCCGCCAGCAAAGCCAAGGCTTCCACCGGCTTTAATTTGATCCTGTCCTTTATATACTGAAGTATTTCCGTCACCATCTCCGATGCGGATGACGCATAGGTCTCAATGTATGATAGTGCGGTGTTGTCGACGGCATCCCGTGTCTTTCTGTGGTGATCTATTACAACCACCCTCTGCACCCTTTCCAAAATATCCGGTCTCATAAGATAACCTGCCCGGCCGGCATCTACCAATATGATAAGCGATTTCTCATCAATAAGCGTAAGCGCCTCATCACCGCTTATAAACACCCCGTCGTACTCCTCGTCCTGATGGATTCTGTCCATCAATTCATCCAAGGAGTGATTGCTGTTTTCCCATATAATCTTGACATTTTTGCCTAATTCCTTGGCTGCCCTGTACATCCCCATAGAAGCACCCAGACAATCAAAATCAGGGTAAGTGTGGCCCATAATGAGCACACCCGACGAGCTTTTGATAAGCTCCCTTAGTGCATGAGATATAACCCTTACCTTGACCCTTGTCCTCTTTTCGACAGCCTGCGTCTTTCCTCCGTAGAAAAATATCTTTTCTCCCTTTTTCACAACGGCCTGGTCTCCGCCGCGGCTTAAAGCCAGATCCATCGCGCTGGATGCAAAATCCAGAAGCACCTGGGGATTTTCCCCCTCTGCTCCCACACCCATGCTCAGTGTAGCGGGTAACTTGTTATCCGCATTTATCTCACGTATATCGTCGAGTATAGAGAATTTCTTATCCTCCATCGGCTGCAAAAAACCATTTTCAAAAAAGAGAATATATTTGTCGTCGTTGTATTTCCTCAGGCATCCCTTGATATCGGCCGCATACTTTCCCAGCCTCTTGTCAATCTCCGCCGATAAAACAGGCTTCCTTATCTCCTCCGTGGAGTTCATAACCTCCTCGAAGTTATCCACCTGTATCAGGCAAATCACCGGCTTGGTAAATTCGTATTTACTTTTGTACATAAAGATATCCGAGACATCATCAAAATACAGCACCCTCTGCGGGCCTTTTCTACTTTTTTTGACTGATTCCCATACCTTATAGTATTTTCCGTCAAACTCCACCAGGCCGCCACTGCTGTCCGCATACTTTTTCAGCACATCTCCGCACCGATCTTTAAATATACTTGAAGCCGCCTTATTATTCCATATCACCCTGTCACCTGCCAGCATAATGACAGGAAACGGTATAGATATAAAAGCCTTCTGCTTTGCGCTTTCCTCTGACTTTACCGGCATATTTTCTACAACTGGTATATTTAAAAGCGGCTTGTCCCTAGGTATCGCAGGCGCAAAAGCAAAAAGTAGTATAAGGTATAAGACCAGGCCGAAAAGCCCGACGGCAGCCTCATAATAAATGACGACGCCAAGGGCAGCAAAGGTAAAGAGCGACTGCCACCTTAATAACGCCTTTAAAAACCCCGCAAATCTGTCACCCATGGTATCATCCCTTCCTTTTTAAATGGCGGAAATCAAATGAACTATCCAACACGCCTGCTCCCATCAGGATAAAAGCAAAAATAGGAATATATAAGCTGATTAATACTATCAAAACCTGCAGCCATGGTCTCATTCCGCGCCTTTTCATAAAAAAGGCCAGCATGGAATATCCCTCCACAATGAAAACGGCAGACAATGCCAAAAGTATATTAAACGTCACCATATATACGGTATTGTTTGCATGCAAAACGGCCTCTATTATATAAGCCACAATAAACACATACACCAGCTTGCGTGAAACCGTCCACTGAGAAAAGGGCTTGAGCCGCGGTATATCCGCATGCTTTAAAAACAACCCGGTAAGCATAAAGCCTGCCAGAGCAGTAGCCACCGAATACAAAAGAATATCAAACGGTATGGACATACCTATGAATTTCACGGTCTGATCCAAAACAGACTTCAGCACCTTGAGATCCTGCCCGCCTATTCCTACGGACTTATAAGTATCCATGGTGGTTTGTACAATCTTAGGCAAATAATCCGCAAACTCCTGCAATATATTCATATGAAAAAACTTCGAGTAGACTCCAAAGACACCTACTAAGGAAATGAATGTAACTAAAAAACCATATTTAACAATATCTGTTGCGGGCTGCCTAGCCTTAAGCATATAACCCATTGACACTCCGCACAAACCGGACGTAAGCACCGGTATTATAGAAACCATATCTTTTATAATGATAAGGAATGCAGTCATGACGCCGAGAAATACCACGCTCTCCACTATCGAATATCTATATCCCATTATAGTGCATGGAATGGAAAACAGCACAAGCAGCACTGCCAAAGCAGGTACATAATAACTTAAATACACTGCCAGCATACCCGCCAGGAGATATATAAGTCCTTCAACATACTTGTTCTTAAACCTTAAAATGTCTATTCCTCCTCTCGGCCCGATATGTAATCTTTAAGTGTACTTAAGTCTTTATACCATGTTTCCGCCTCATGGCCTTCGATTATCTGCAGATGTATCTTGTTCATCATATGTTTATCAAGTTCGCCGTAATCCATCCCCAATCTTCTGCTTAAAAGATATACGGTCATAGCCATATCGGTAAGCGCATCGGTTATGTCATCGGCATTCTTCCCTTTAAACATTGCACCGTACAGAAATGATAGGGAGGATAAGAGCTCCGTCTTGTAGAACTCTATCATCTTAATATTTTTGGCTATATCATCAGACAATCGTAATACCTCCCTTATTAAAAAAGAGGGCAAAGCCCTCCATTTTTAGTCTGTGGTATAAGGCAGCAAAGCCACCTGTCTTGCCCTCTTTATTGCAACGGTGAGCTGTCTTTGATGTTTGGCACAGTTGCCTGTGATCCTTCTGGGAAGTATCTTGCCTCTCTCGGTAATATACTTTCTCAGCTTATTTATGTCCTTGTAATCTATCTCTTTAACCTTGTCCTGGCAAAAGACACAAACCTTTTTCCGTGATCTGCGGTTTCTCCGCCTGTTGTTTTGATTACCATTGTTCGCCATTTATATCCCTCCTTTGTCAGAATGGAAGGTCATCATCGTCATCAATGGGAGTAAACCCCTCGTAATGCGCTTCATCATCATTATTATTTTGTTTTTTGGCATTATTGCCACCCGCATATGGCGTCCCTGCGGAAGTCGACGATGAAGGCTTGCTCAGGAATTTAACCTCATCAGCCACAATCTCTGTGGTCCATCTTCTCTTGCCGTCATTTCCTTCCCAGCTTCTGGTTTGTATGCGTCCAGACACAGCGACCTGCTGGCCCTTGATGATGTTACTGGCACATATCTCTGCCAGCTTCCTCCATACCACTATAGGTATAAAGTCAGCCTCCCTTTCTCCTTGCTGGTTCGTAAAATTCCTGTCAACAGCCAATGTAAAAGTGGCGACGGGTACACCGTTGCCTGCTGTAAATCTGAGTTCCGGATCCTTTGTTAACCTTCCAATCAAAATTGCTTTATTCAAACAGTACACCACCCTACTATTTGTCTTTACTTTCCTTATTTATTTTATTTACTATTATATACCTCATTACACCGTCGGTTATTTTAAATACTCTCTCCAGCTCATCTTGTTCATTATTGTCAGTGCTGAAATTCATAAGTACATAATAACCCTCGTTTTTCTTGTTTATCGGATAAGCCAGCCTTCTCCTTCCCCATTCATCAATGTTGACTGGTCTGTCCTCACTTTCCACTATGCCTTTGAACCTTTCAATCATTTTCTGCCTTTTTTCATCATCAATGTTGGTATCCAAGACATATAAAGCTTCGTAAGCTTTCATTACCTCACCTCCTCACGGACTATGGCCCCGGTACTTCCGGAGCAAGGACGCCTACGTTGTATTATAGCATTACTCATTATCGGATTCAACTGCTCTTTTTACCACTTTTTTAACACTTTTTTCAAACTTTTTCCTCGGTATCATCACCGAGTGTCCGCACCCTCTGCATACAATGCGAAAGTCCATGCCCACCCTTATGACCTCCCACTCATCCGAGCCGCAGGGATGCGGTTTCTTCATCTTAACTATATCTCCTACATTATATACCTCAGGCATAAACTCACTCCTTAATCTATCATCTTTCTTCCCACTTTCCCGCCTCATTTTTTAAATATATCTTGGCCTCAGCACCACCTATCCATGACATATCTTTGTCATCGGTCAGTATTGACACGCTGCAGGATGTATCCACATCCCTGGGCGTAGGTATTATCTTATATTCCCTCTTGATCTTCTTAAGCCTCTTCTCTGCCAGCAGGCCCTGCTGAGTAGATTTAAAAGCAACTAAATACACTCGTCATCCCTCAAATCTTGATGGTATTGGCGGCTGAGTTCATCTTCTCGACAATATCATACATGTTGGTCACCTTGCCGATCGCCAGCTTGTCCTTCACGCCGTAAAAATCAAGGCAGGTACCGCAGGCAAATATTTCCGTACCGCTCTTCTCCAGTTTCTTCAGATCATCCAGCGACTGTGAACCGGATATCGCCAAGGATACGCCTTTATTAACAAATATCAAAGTTGCCGGCTTTATATCGGCCTGGGTCAGGGAGTAGATATAGTTTTTCATGAGAAGTGTGCCCAGCTCTTCATCACCCGTACCCAGCATATCGGATGAAATCATTATGAGCAGACCCTTTCCTTGCGGTGTATCCGATGTAAAGGCTGTCTCTGCTTGGCAGGCCTGATTTCCCTTCTTCTTTTCTATGGTGATATAGGATACTTTACCGTCTTTTTTGATCTGGGGCTTTGATCCCACAGACTCTGCCAATCTGGATAGATTCTCTACGGCTGTCTCGTTATCTACCGATATGGTTATGCTTCCTTCTTCTATGCCGTCCAAAGCCTTTTTAGCCATAACCACAGGCTTAGGGCAGGCCAGGCCTCTTGCGTCTAGTTCCTTATTCATAGTATCTTCCCCTTCCATTTATATAATTTATTTATTTTAGCCGGCAAAATACCGGCCAATGGATTGTCTGTCAAAAACCAGCTTCCCAGCTTGGACCCATTAATCGCCGTCATAAATGCCGCAGGCAGCGCATCCTTAGCAAGACTCAGTATAAGGAAAATAAAGCACACAATTATGAGTCCCTCCGCCAGACCGGCTACAAGCCCTCCCACGCTGTTTATAACATTAAGCCCAGGCAGCTTGGCCACACTATTCACTAAAGAAATTATAATCTTTATTATGATTTTAATCAACAAAAAGCAAAGCACAAACCCAGTGATGACAAGTATCGCATGCGCCGCTATGCCGGGGTTACGAGATTTTGATGCCATATTGCCCACCGACTTTACCAGCGGAGTCAATGTATAGAGCCATTTCACCGTATACGGGCATAGCCTCAAGGCCCCATACCAATTTACCAGGGCAGCCACCGGGCCGGCCACAGTCAGCACAAAACCCTTGAAAAGCCCCAGGATGGCCGGTAAAATAATCATAGCCAGTATTATCAAGTCAACTGCATTCATTTTCCTTCCCCCTGCGTAAGCGTAATCAAGTCCGCCCCCGACCTTCCTACGGCCAGCACCCTGTCCTTGTTCTTCAGCGGCACCAGATAGTCTATGTCCCTCATATCGTCATAGGAAGCTATCACCTTGCCGCCGGGGCTGAACAGCCTCACCGTCCTGTCACCTAAAACCAGCACTCCTTTGTGTGCGGGATATACACTGTGAGCGCCGGACAGGTTCATCTTAAAGAGCGAGCGCCCGCCGGCGGCCTGGCCGTACAACCTTCCCCCCGCGCATACAAATATATTCCCGTCATCATCAATGCATCCGCAGTCAGAGTCCATATCCTTCTCGAAGACCTTCTTGCCATTATCCGATAAAGAAAGCAGCTTCTTGTTAAGTATAGCCGAAATGCCTTCATCCGTCGCCTTTACCATGAGCGGAACACACCCATCCAGCTCTTGCGCCCATTTAAGGCTGCCCTCCCTGTCATAGGCAGTAATCCTTCCGCCCAGCTTCTTCGAGGTGTTGGCTGATGCCACATAAACCATATCACCCTCAAAATCATAATCCATTATATAATCATCGGATGCAACCCAATCATTCAGCTTGGCGCCTCTCTCATTCAGTTCCGCCATATGATTCACATTATCCTTAAGATAAACCATAAATACATTATCACCCTGCTTAATCTTAACGTCCTCTATATTTCCCCCTGCATTGTACGACCAAAGCTCCTTGCCGTGCCTGTCATATCCGTTGAGAACATCCCCACCCTTGCCGTCATACACCGTCAGGATATCACCCGAGGCAATCACCGGCTCATCGGCATTCACACTGATACTGTGATCACATTTCCCATCCTTATCATAATGCATAACCTTTCCGCTCCTGAATCCCCAGAAGCCATCCGTATCCGGAATAAAATTAGTATATATATCATAAGTAATCTCAGAAGAAAGGTTCATCGCCTGTATATTGGCACCCGTAAAGCCGGAGTACAAACAATAACCCCCTACTATTACTATAAGCAGCAAAAAAAACTTCTTCATAACATTTCTCCCCAATGTATATAAAATCATGTTTCTGCAAAAATTATCTAAAGGAGGATGGTATATGGACACGGTAAACTATAAGGATAAAACTGCTAAACTGCTCATAAAAAAATCTCTCTGCCGCTATATATACGGTAAGGATATACACAGCCTTGTTTTCCTGTGTATTGGCTCGGACCGCTCCACCGGTGACAGTCTGGGGCCGCTGGTCGGGCACCAGCTAAACCGTTTACCGCGTATCGGTAAGGAATGCAGCATTTATGGGACGCTGGATGAGCCTGTTCACGCTCAAAATTTAAAACAAAAAACCAAAATGATATTAAGTACCGTAAAAGACCCCTATATCGTAGCTATAGACGCATCCTTAGGCTCTTTAGATAAGATAGGAAGGATTATTGTGGAACGCGGCCCGTTAAAACCCGGAGCGGGAGTAAGTAAAAAGCTCGATCCCGTCGGTGACGTAAGGATCACAGGAGTAGTCAATATCTCCGGATTCATGGAGTTTTCCGTACTTCAAAACACACGGCTGTCCGTAGTCATGAACATGGCGGCAATCATCAGTTCTGCCATATGGCTCGCCTTCCTGTCAATGACACATGAATCCTCACAAGATACGCTTTCCGGCAGCCGGCTTAGCCCACTGCCTTAAAATCTCCGGCCTCTCTATCGTATAGAACCCATCGCTGCCTTGCAATACGCCCAGACCGGCAAACTCGTTTAAAACCTCTGAAGCGCCCGCCTGGCCGACACCCGCCATCCTGCATATATCCTCCATGCTCAGTCTAAGGCCTGGCCCGGTATAACCATTTCCCTGTCTCTTACCATACCTGTCATATATCATCAGCAGGCTTGCCGCTACCCGCCTGTAAGCATTATCAAAGCTCAGGGTTTCAAGATTCTGCACCAGACGTCCAAGCTTATTTGCCAGCGACTTAACCACTGCAATGCTAAGATCGTTATTCTCTTTTAAAAGATGCAAAAAATCGCCCTTGGGTATCATCTTTAATACCGAATACTCCAGTGTCTCACTTGTCACCCGGTTTTGCTCATCCGCGAACATCTCCACCTCGCCAAAAATGTCTCCGTCATCCAAGAGCAGGACTATCCTGTCTGTGCCCGCGTCGTCATGCATTATATACACAACCTTGCCCCGGATTATAAAATATATGTAGTCTCCCGGGTTATCCTCCATGTTAATAGTCTCGCCCTTTTTGTACACCTTGTCCCATCCCGTCGTTTTGAAAACATCTCTGAAATATTCCTTGGTATCTAAATCAAACATAGAGTTCACTCCTCTGACCATTATATCATATCTGCAGGGAGCATACCCAGAATTGAAGACAAAAATAAAAAGTCCCTGAAAATTAAATCTCAGGGACTTTAGTCTTACACATACCCAATGGCAATACTTATCGCAATTAAGATACCCTCCGTCAGGAGCAAAAGTAAAAAGAGAGGGATAAACCATTTAATCCATTTTTGCATGGGTATTCCCGCAACCGCGCAAATAATCGGCGTGGAAGCAGTCGGCCATAAAACATTAGAGAGTCCGTCACCATACTGAAAGGCAAGCACGGCCACCTGTCTGGAAATATGCAGTATATCGGCCAGCGGAGCCATGATCGGCATACTGACGACAGCCATTCCACTGCTGGATGGAATCAAGAAATTAAGCACTGTCTGGAATAACAGCATAGCCTCGCCTGCAATCCATTTCGGCAGGTGTAATAATGGAATGGAAAGAGCATAAATAATAGTATCCATTATATTGCCCTCATTGAGTACGATCAGGATAGAGCGCGCCACGCCTACCACAAGCGCAGCCATTGCAATCTCAGAGATGGACTTCTCTATTTTTTTGCAGATCGTATTCGCACTCCATCCCATGATGATACTGCTTACGATACCCATAATAAAGAATACCGTACAGATCTCTTGAAAATACCAGCCCTTTGCTGAGCATCCCCATATAATCACCACGATACCGCTCGCCAGGGTTAAAAGAACCAACTTCTCACGTAAACCAAAAGATTGATTCATTACGGCATCTTTGTCAACCCCCAGATGGTCAAATGACACACCATATACGGCACTCTTGCTTGGATCCGCCTCCACTTGCAGCGCATATCTGATTATGTAGACAGATGCAACTGCTATCATAACCACATGGGAAAATATCCTGAATCCAGAACCGGAGAGCTGGGCCACTCCCGCAATGCTCTGCGCCATCCCCACATTAAACGGATTCATAACAGCGCACGAAAAACCAATGGATGTCGCCAGTGCGACTATGGCGGTGCCTACTATCGCATCATAGCCCATAGCGATAGTGATACCTGCAAAGATTGGAATAAAGGGATACATCTCTTCAAAAATACCAATGGTAGAAGAAGTAATTCCAATAATTAGCAAAAATACAGGTATAATAATAGTGCGGTATTTACCACGCACCCTCTTTAAAAGCTTAGATACCAGTCCATTAAGAGCACCGCTGGAAATGATCAAATTAATGGAAGAATAAGAAATGAAGACAAAAAATATAATGTCGCCTGCATCAACCAAACCCTTATAAATACTGCCGAACAGCTGAAACAATGTCACAGGCGTTGACGCCACCTTGTGATATGTTCCGGGAACAACCAACATTTTCCCGGCACTGTTTGCTGCCCTGTCAAAAGTACCGGCAGGCATAATCCATGAAGCCAAAGCACAAATTGCGGCTATAGCAAAAAGCAAAAGATAGATATGGGGCACCTCGAGTTTTCGCTTTTTCACCTCATGACCTTCTTGATTAGTACTTGGTGATGTCATAAAAAGCTCCCCTTTTCAGTCTGAATATTGATATGACTATTTAAACATCAATATGCAACCTTATTAGTTTTTTTACCAAGTATTATAGCACAAAGGTAAGATAATGCCAATCACTTCAATAAAATAAAAATGCCCCGGGAGTATTGGCGGGGCAAGGCCTGGCAGTTTGTGTCATAGAGACAAGTATATGTAAAATCGCCGGCTATTTATCAATAATGTTATGAAAATTTATACTTATAAAGAACTTATGACCCTCAGGGTAAATCGCCGTTATCAGGTACTTTAATTTTCTGGCCAATCTTAAGAGTATCATAATTACATTATGCACTTTTAAGATAAATAAAAAAAGACCTAAAATCCATTATTTACAATGGTTATTAGACCCTTTATTTTTTATAACTGTTAAATAACTTAATATTAAAAGTGTGCAGAAGAATCATCTCCATGTGTTATTGTTATCAATATTTTTATAAATTAATACCGAGTAGTTCTAATGTAATGGCGGCAATTTCTTCTTTTTTTGCTGTAGATATCTCTCCAACCTTTTCATACATATCCTTTTTTAAAACAGGCTGAGTTAATTGGATTTGAGCCATGCACTTTTCTAATACATCATCATTTTTTATATTTCCCTCATTTGGCTGCAAAAGAACATCAAATCTTTGTTGATATTTTATAGTTGTTGAAAGTGGTGCAATCCTTATTAATAACGATTCTTCATCATTATTTTCTAAACAATTTTGTACTACTATTACAGTTCTAGAAGGGTGAAAGTTCCTCATATTTATTACTCTATCACTAGGGAGCAATCTTATTAAATCATCTCTTAATTTCCATATTTCTCCAAATGTAAACTTTCTATTGTCTTTTAAAGTTTCAACTGCCTTATAAGGTCTTGACATACTCTGCTCTCTCCGTTGTATCTCGTGTGGCTTCATAAGAATCAAGAATGAATTTCTCATATTCTTTATAATTATCTTCTTTTACTTTAAAAACTTCTTTCTCTTTAAGTTTTTTCTGTGCCCGCTTTAAATTAGCGGTTGAAAACTTAAATATATTATTCTTCATTTCTTTCATCCCCTTTGCTGAGGCCATGGACTTATAATATCTTTTCATTAAATCAGTATCTATTACTTCATTACAAATTTCTTTGTCATTTAATTTTCCTCTTGCAATAATCCAAGGAATTTCGCTGTGGTTCATATTTTCTAGCTTATCAGCAGTACAAGGCCCGTATTTTCTTAATACCTTATTAATTATATTCAATCTATAACCTGGTATATAACTATTTAATCTATCAAAAATAGAATTAGCAAAGTCTATTTCCATATCTAAATTATTATACCCAAATTTAGAATATTTAATATACAATGGCTTTAAAACCGCACCATGAATCCAAGCTTCAAAGTCCTTATCAATTAACTTTTCACCATTTAAAGCCAAACTCCATGCTTGACAATAATACATTAACTTTTGAAGTTTCTTGTTCGATATTTCTAAACCATGCAAGTTGCAATAAGCTATTATATAATTTGACAAATCATTATAATCCATAAGATTTATTTTATCCCCCGTTAATCTAATCACTTTTTACTATTCCCACTAATATTGTACCATCCCTGTTTTTATATGTCATTATATTTTAAAGAAATATATAGGAAAAAACACTTTACCAATCTTTGTAGTACAGCGCAAAATGGCCGTACCCTTGTACTAATGTTACTCACACATTTGGATTGCTGGATAATTCTGCAAAATCTTATTATAATTACATTATGCACTTTTTAAGCTAAATAAAAGAGGCCTGAAAACCACTATTTACAATGGTTATCAGACCTTAAGAGCCGTCCACTTGTGCTACATTACTTCAAATAAGCTAAAGCATATCTAACAAAATACTCTACACCCAGTTTCAAGGCAGCTTCATCTATTTGGAATGATTTATTATGTTGGCTGAAATGGCCTGCTTTTCCTGCTCCTCCCAAGAACATGAAGCATCCCGGTATGTTTACTAAATACTTAGCGAAATCTTCTCCGCCCATCTGTAAAGGAAAATCTCCTATAAATCCATCTTTAAATACTTCTTTAGCTATATTTATACCTAATTTAGTAGACTCGGGTTCATTGATCGTAGCAGGTGTCCCATTATGATATTCCAACTTAATTTTTGTCCTTGTAATAGTAGCTATACCTTCTAAAATCCTCCGTATTTGACTTTCAAAATTATCCCTGACATTATTATTAAATGCTCTAGTAGTCCCTTCAAGATGTGCTGCTTGAGGAATTATATTTTTTGAAGATCCTGAATTGCTTGCAGTAATACTTATTACTTGAGAATCAAGAGGATTATTTTCCCTGCTGACTATGGTCTGTAAAGCGTTGACTGCCATAGAACCCGCTACAATCGGATCTATAGCTTGATCTGGTTGCGCTCCATGCCCGCTTTTACCTTCAATATATATATCAAATGTATCGGCAGATGCCATAATGGGGCCTTCCCTCAACGCCGCTTTTCCTGAATCAATATTAGCCCAAATATGTAGACCTATGATTCTATCTAAAGTTAATATAGAATCCAATTGTGACAGATACTTAGCTCCGGAATCCTGTATAAATTCTTCCGCAGGTTGAAAAACAAGTCTCACGTCTCCAACTAATTCATCCTTAATATCATTTAAAATCCTTGCTGTTCCTAGTAAAATTGCCGTATGAGCATCATGCCCACAAGCATGCATCACCCCTTCCTTCTTTGATGCATATTCTAATCCCGTTTCTTCTTTTATAGGTAGTGCATCTATATCCGCCCTGATTCCTAATGCTTTACCCGGTTTTCCTCCTTTTATAGTTGCTATTACGGCTGTCCCACATTCTTTTTTATATGGGATTTTCATTTTATCCAACTCTTCTGATATTATTTTAGAAGTTTCATATTCTTCCCATGATAATTCTGGATTTTGGTGAAAGCGTCTTCTTAAATCAATAATATAACCTTCTATTTCTGCAATTCTATCCTCTATATTCATATATAATCCCCCTAATTAAAATGGTCCATAATTAATTTGTACCGCAACCATCAACGCTATAATCAAAAATATAAATAATATCACCATTAACTTCCAAATAAACTTATACCAACGTTTCAAGGGAATCTTCGCAATAGTTAAGAACATCAATAATGTCCCACTGGTAAACCATAATGAGTTTGTCAATCCATCACCAAACTGGAATGCTAATATCATGATTTGCCTATTCATACCAACTAAATCTGCCAAGGGAATAAGTATCGGCATAAGAGCCATAGCCTTAGCTGAACCAGAAGTAACTAATCCATTAAATAATGCAATAATGAACATAACCGCTATAGGGGTCCCATATGTTCCCATTTGGCCTAAGGGTTTGGATAACATATTAATTACTGGGTCTATAGCCTTTCCTTCAGTAAGTATCCATTGAATGCCTCTTGCCAAACCAATTATTAACGCCGGTCCAAGACCAGATTTTGCGCCTGCAAGGAAAGCGTCTATAATCTGGTTTGCATCCATTCTACAAACAATACCTCCCATTATACCTGCAAATAGAAAAGCTGCTGCCAGGTCATTCATTGACCATCCTTTTCTAGAAACTCCGACAATCGCTACTACAAAAGTTCCTAAAAAAACAAGTAATGAAACCAATTGATTCTTGCTCATTTTTTTCTCTAAAACCTCAGAATAATCTATACGGAACTCCGAATCATCAATACCCTTCATATATGATAATTCCGGATTAGTCTTGACTCTCTTTGCATATCTAAGTACATAAGCAATCATAATAACGACACATACTACCAAAAGTATAAGCCTGTATCCAAATCCTGAAAACATTGGTAATTCAGCAATCTCGTCTGATATTCCCACAGTATACACGCTTGAAGGTGATACTGAAAAACTTATCATATCTATCATGGCAGAACACGCTATACCCACCATTACATCATATCCCATGGCTAAACACAGAGATATTATTATTGGAATAAATGGTACTATCTGTTCATTCCAACCTAAAAAACCACCTAGGCAACCAAACATAATCATTATAAGAACAAGTATCTTTTCACTTCCCCATTTCTGGGACTTTTTTAGCAATTGTGCAGTTAACATATTAATAGACCCGGTTTGCTGATATACTTTAATACAACCTGCAACCATAAGCACAACAAGCATCATTGATGCTGATGATGTTAACCCATTTGGAATAGCCCTTAATATATACTCCGGACCTAAATATTTCTTTACGGTACTATGAAAACTACCTGGTACGACACTGGTACGCCCATTTACAACTTCTCTATTAAATTCTCCTGATGGTAATACTAATGTAAGTAAATAGCAAAATAATATTACCATAAAGATAATTAGGAAAGCATTGATTCTTTTACCTTCCTTTTTGCTTTTAACCTTTCCATCCATTTAATATTTCCCCCTTTCTATTACCCTCCAATAATTTCTATAATAGTATCATCTACTTTATTAAATCCTTTTTTACTTAACATGCCTACATTTTTAATTGTCTCCTCTACATCTCTACCTACTATCCCGATTCCCGGTCTCACCACGCAACCGTCTAAGGCCAATAAAGCTGCAATAACAGACTCTTCTGCGGAAGTAGCCAATTTTAATGAACATGTGTCTTTAGCACCATCGCATATCATACCTGTGATATTGGCAAACATATTGTTACAAGCGCCTGCGATTTCTTCGTCCGTTCCACCTAGCATCCAAGTAACTCCTGCCGCAGCACCTATACCTGCTCCTATCGCACATCCACACATTCCTGAAAGTTTTCCTGCATATAACTTTACATAGCTATTCATTAAGTCACCAAAGAAAGCAGCCCTCGTTATTTTCTGTTCATCTACGCCAAATTCTCTCCCCACCATTGCTGTTGTAACCATTACTCCAATTCCTTGGTTTCCAGAACCTCCTGATGTAATTACCTCACAGTTTCCACCTCCCATACGCATATCTGCCGCTGCAGCAGTCATCATCCTGGCTTTTCTGGCAATATCTAACTCTAGCTTCCCCCTATTTACCAATCCTTGTATCGTTTTTCCTACACCAAGCCCATAGTTTTTTGATAATCCCTCCTTTGCAGCTAGAATATTTCGCTCTATACCTTTTTTTATAAATCCAATATCCTCCATATCTACTTTTTCAACTATCTCTCGCATTTGTGATAAATTTAATGTCTTTAATCCATCAATTGAATCTAAAGCACTAGCCACTTCATCTTTTGCAAATATTGGTTTATCATCTACATTTACAGATTTCAATGAAACATGCCCATTAGCAGTAATTGCTACTACCTTATGTCCTTCTCCTTCCGCTGTACACTTTACATAGACATCGGGAACATCTTCTACCATAAACTGCTCCACTTTATCTCTTTCTATGAAGCCAACTGCCTTATTAACATCTTCCTCATTTATATCCTCTAATACCATAAATTCCTTATCACTATCACCTCCAAAAAATCCAAGAGCTCCGGCTAAATCCAAACCCGCTTGCTTGGTACCTGGAACTATAACGGATTTACCATTTTTAAATATATTTTTACTTACTGCAATTCTCAAACTCTCTAACTCCCATTTAAAATATTTAGAAACCACAGCACTAGTAAATGCAACTGCCACCGGTTCGGTACAACCCAGAGCCGGTTGAGTGTTAGCTTTTATCATAGATACCACTTTCTCAATAAAGTTCTTTGATAAATAATCGATCATTAGTACATCTCCTTAATTTTTTGACCCTGCATATAAACGTTTTCATAAAGACGATAGATCATGCTATCTCATCCATCTTCAGTACTTTATTCACCACCTTTTTGTGTTTACAATTTGGCTTGGAACCTGTTAGCAACTCTGAAAGTCTATTCCTCGGTATGCCATACTTTTTGCAAAAATCTACTTGTGTCATATTCATGTCTATAAGCCTTTTCTTCACCTCCATTCCCCAAGGTGTCAGTTTATGTTTCATCCAGCTCACCCCCTTGTGCGTATTACTTAACAACTGTATATTTAGTTATATAGATAGTTGTGATAAAATTAAGATTGTGGTATTTGTACCTTTATATGCATTATTTATGTAACCATTAAATGTAGTTTACTCTTTATTCAGAGCACTGTCAAGGATAATATTCTGTTTTCAAAGCATATTTTATTATTAATACTCTTTTAAAAATTAGAAGGGGGGATTCTATGGATAATTTAGGTAGTAGAATACGTTTGTTAAGAAAAAGAAGTAATTTATCAATGGCTAAATTAGCTGAAGCTATTAATGTCCGATCAGGAAATATAAGTGACTGGGAAAATGGCAATTCAAACCCTTCAGCAACAAATCTATTAGCATTAAGTATTTTTTTTAATGTTACTTCAGATTGGTTACTAACAGGAAAAGAAAATAATATCATAAATCCTTTACTCTCATATGAATTTAAGAACCTTACAGAAACTGATAAAAAAGACTTAGATATTTTTTTGGAATTTCTAAAATTTAGAAGGGAAAAGAATAACACTAAAATAACTAACAAAGAACAGATAAACACTGAGGATAGAAATGATTTAATTTTAACAGCAGAAAAAGAGCCCGTTACATATATCCCAATTTTAGGAGATATAGATAAATGGATTCCAATTGAAAGTATTAAAACATATCATGGATACTTACCCAATTCATTTATCATTAGGGCTAATGGAGACAGTATGATAGATGCGAACATAAGTAATGATGATTTAGTCATCTTCAAAGTACAACCGATGGTGGAAAATGGTGATATAGCTTTAATTAATGTCAATGATAAATCAACAATCAGATATTTTTACCAAAATGGTGAGGAATGTGAACTTCGTTCAGCCAATTCCGCATATCCGCCGGTTAAATACCCTGTAGATAAAATAAACATCATTGGAAAATTTGTTCAAGTACTGGAGCATAAATAATGCTTTTATTTTTAGCTCACTAAGTGGAATAAATTCCACAATGACACTGATATCAAAAAGGATGCAGCAAACTACAAACAAAAAGGTCTGAAAGCCATTATTTGTAATGGCTTCCTTGTACCTTCCTAGTATCCGATATTTATAGCAATTGCTAAGAATATAAAGGCCATCATGAAAAATATCAACATCAGCGGCGTAAAAAACTTATACCACTTATTGATGGGAACCTTTCCATAGCTTAGGAAAATTAGCAAAGTCCCATATGTAAACCAAAACATATTGGTTATACCATCGCCAAACTGATATGCCAAAACAGTAGTTGCAGGAGAAAGTCCTAAATTCAGTCCAATAGGACCGAGAATTGGGGTAAGCAGCACTCCTTTTCCACTTCCGGAAGGTATTAACCCATTGATAAAGCTTACAATAATTACAATTCCTATGGATGCAACTAAAGGGGAAGTTCCCTTCAATAACTCTGTTGCAGAATGGATAACTGTAGCGTTAATATTTGCAGTATCCAATACCCAGTAAACTCCCCTGGCTACACCTATAATAAAAGCACCGCCTAGAGCATTTTTAGCACCTTCAATAAACGAATCAGCAATAACCCCTGCGTCCATTCTGCCAATTATTCCTGCTATTATGCCTGATAAAAAGAAAACTGCTGAAACATCATCAACGGACCATACAACCCCGTTAATTCCAAACTTCAAGCCAATAACACACAATACCATAGCACATAAAATGGTCAACAATACTAATACACGCGTAATCGTCATTTTGACATCCTTGCTTTGGTCTGTGTTTTTATTGGTTTTTATATCCGAGACATCTACATCGGCAACCAAACTCTTTGTTGGATCCTTTCGAACCTTATTACCATAACTTAAGATATATATTATGCTGACCGCCGTAACCGCTATCCAAATAATAATACGGTAACTAAGTCCTACAAAGAGGTCCCCGCCTTTTGGCAAAGCTCCTATTTCCTGAAGGATTTCATTACAAACACCAACGGTAAGTATATTAGTGGGCCCAGCCATAAATCCACCCATGAGGCCCACAATAGGAACTGCCACGGCCGTGAGACTATCATACCCCAGGGCTAATATTACCGCTATAACTAAAGGAACAAAAGGGATTAACGTTTCTATCCATCCTAAAAAACCACCTATGGCAGAAAACAGGATTAAAAGGGCACATAATAATATAGCCTGTGTGTTGGTACCAAATTTATTTACCAAAGCGGAAATTCCCGCATCTATAGCCCCTGTTCTATTATAGATCTCCAGGGCCCCTCCCACTACAAGAACAACGAGCGAGATGCTTGCGGAATCCCTTAGCCCATACGGGACTGCCCTAAATATATTAAACAGATTGTTAAAATTAAGTTTGTTCTTGGGAAGTGCCGTATAGATACCATTTTCTAATTTCCCCGGTGTAATTATAAAACTTAATATGGCTGCTAACACAATCACTGAAAATATTAAAACATAGGGATTAATCCCAGACTTTTTTGCCTTTTTTTCTTTTTCTACTTTGTAATCCATGTTATCCCCCTTCTCCATCCATGGCTAGTCATTTTTATCTTACTTTTCTTGATTGCCCAATTCTGTAGCCAATATCAAATATCCTAAAATACCCTCTTCCATCATAGAAATATCTATATTATCTTTAATCGAATGACAATACTTTGTTTCAGCAGGGGAATAGCCTATACATTTAACCCCCTTGGCTGCATAGTGTCCTGCATCAGTCGTAAAGATCCATGGTTTAGTTTTGATTTCATGCCCTACGGCTTCTTCTAATGCCTTTTTACAAAGTTGTACATAAGGCTCATCCGGGCTCACACTAAATGGATATCCTCCTTGAAATCCTCTTCCTTTAAATCCTGTATAGGTTGTCAAAGGGAAATATAAAGCTTTTAAATCCACACTTATTCCTTCCATCATGCATTTATCAATAACCCCTTGAATTCTTCTTAAAACAACGTCCTGTGTATCCATTGCTGATTGCCGGTAATCAATGTACAGCACCACTTTGTTAGGAATAATATTGGTACCCTCTTCAAAGGATTCTATATTCGTGACTGACATTGTAGATAATCCAAAGAATTGATCCTTTCCTAGCTTCATAGTCTTCAATTCTATTAAAAACTTCCCTAGGAAATCAAATGGGTTTTTCCCTTCAGAGGGAATGGAGGCATGGCAGGACTTACCATTAATGGTCACCACAGCACATAAACGTCCCCTATTGCCAATGGCCAAATCATTTTCAGTAGCCTCTCCTAAGACTGCATAGTCAGTCAGTTTATAACCATTCCGTGATTGCATCATAGCGCCAAAGCCAGCAATTTCTTCTGACACCACTCCTGCCACCACAATATCTCCCTTTGGTAAAAAACCTGCTTTCTTCAGCATGACCGGTATATATAACTGTATAGCAAAAGTTCCCTTTGTATCTGAAGCACCCCTACCCCAAATCTTTCCTTCAGCAATAGTCCCACTATAGGGTGGATACTTCCACATGCTTTTATCCCCTTCATCCACTACGTCCAGATGGCAATTCAATGTGACAGAACTACCACCACCGGTACCTTTTACGGTTCCAAATACACTGCCGTAAGGATCTACCTCAACTTCATCATAGCCTAAGTCCTCCATTTTCTTCACAACATACTCGGCTAATTCCCTTTCATGAGTAGATTGTGAGTTAATCTTAAGCATCTCTGAGGCCGTTTGGATGATCTCTTCCTTGTACTCATTAACTAACTTCGCAAACTCTTTCTCCATTTTACCTCTCCCTTTATAGTTAAATATTTAATGCCTTATAAAATTCCGCAATAACATCTTCTATGCTTTCTAAGTCTACTGAAGTCCTAAGCAAGCCCATTGTAATTCCTGCTTCCCTCCTCTGACATACCCCTATGGGAGGTTTTTGCAGGATAAGATATAGAAGTAGTAAAAAAAAGCTCATTGCAGAACATTCTCTTGGCAAGATTATTAGTCAAAGAGAATTCCAAACCTGGATAATAGACTTTAGTTATTTTCAGCGCCGTATTAGACTACTTTTTTTGATGTTATTAGGATTATATGCAGCTATGTCCATCAAGTATGACGTTTATAATAAACTGATATTCTATCATCTTGGACAGCCACTGTTCATATTATTGCTTCATCCAGCTCACCCCCTTGGGTGCATTACTTAAATGGTGAAGAATGTGAACTTCGTTCAGCCAATTCCGCATATCCGCCGGTGAAATACCCTACAGATGAAATAAACATCATTGGAAAATTTGTTCAAGTACTGGAGCATAAATAATGCTTTTATTTTTAGCTCACTAAGTGGAATAAATTCCACAATGACACTGATATCAAAAAGGATGCAGCAAACTACAAACAAAAAGGTCTGAAAGCCATTATTTGTAATGGCTCTCAGACCTTTTAACTATCCTCTGACTCTCCATCTTTTTTAACTTAGTCTTACCTTATATATCATATCATTCTATATATATCAGATATAGAATCGCTTTTAATCACTGCCATAAAAAGGTTATCTAGTTTGGATTCATCTTCTATACTTAAAATCTTCTCTTTAAGGTCGCCAGGTACCGTATCAAACTTTGAATTTAATATATTTAGTACTTCTGCTACCGTTTCCTTGAGTTTTTCAAATTCTTGATTAATAAGCTGGGCTTTTTCTTCTTCGGGTCTTTTACTTTCATATATGGAGTCTACCTTTTTGCGTGATTTGAATACCTGCAGTGGTAATAATGCATACATTTTTTGCTTTTCTAAGTCTGCTGGCGTATACTTCCAATACTGCATCACAGGTACCTTATATAAATAAAGCGTTTAATAGATTTATGGTTACCTTTTTGGAGAGTTTAAATAGTAATTTCATTATTTGATCGAGTTTCAGTTTCTCGGATGTGCTTTCTTTTTTATCCATAGAATTCTCCATAAAAATATTTTCTATTATATCATGCTCCAAGGCTTGTATAACAAATCATATTATTTATTGGGTTTTGAGATATTCAGTAAAAGTAGAAGTAGGAAGCATCCTTCTTTTAGCAATCATATTACTCCATATCTGATTTCCAGTTGTTTCATCAATATAGGCTTTATTCCATGCAGCCACTAGTATATCTCCAGTTGTTATGTGATCTAAATCATATTTATCAACATACTTAGTTATATCCTTTAAATTATTAGAAGCTATAATTCCATCATAAGTTTTTGCTAAAGCTATAGCTGCTGCCTCACCTTTACCTATTATCCTCTCTCCTTTGGGTGGTGCTACTGCTAATTCATAGTAAAGATTAAATTCTTCTGTATTAGTCAATATTTCTTTTGTAGCGATATCTCCACTCAAACATAATTTAGTAACTTTGCCCTTTATATGTGGAATACTTGGATTAGATAATTCTTCAAATACTTGTTTAGGTAATATAATTCTATTTGGATAAAGTTTCAATAAAAGATTCTCTTCCTTCACCCACAAAAAGGAAGAGATGCAGTCAGTATCAAAAAATAACTTATCAGTCATATTTTTCTTCCTCTTCTGTATCAAACCCGTATACGATATCACCTCTAAAACCATTTAACAACAATTCTTCATATTTACCAGTTGAAACGAGTTCTTTACTTTTTAATTCCTCAGCTAATCTAACATATTTTCCAAAAGTAGCATATTGCTTCTCTTCAGGTGTGGGTTTATATAACTTATCGTCATAGCCAAGTTTTTTAGCTGAAGCTATTATTCCTGTCTTCATAGTATCAGCCTTTTCACGGGTTATATATCTATCGTTTATTAGTCTCCATAGTATGGCCTGCCTGCTTATACCATAATATTGCTCTATCCTTATAACATCCTCTATCTTAAGTTGATATTTTTCTTTTTTAATTTTATTTTTAATAAAATAATTGAGTGACTCATATGGTACTAAAAAATAAGATGCGAACATATCTGCTTCCTTTTCCTGAGTATCTTTATTTATTTCAAGGTCTACAGAGCATACAATACTTTTAAAATCCTCATGGAAAAACAAATGGTACAGTTCATGTGCTATTGTAAAACGCTGTCTTCCATAGGTTGAAGTAGAATTAACTCCAATAACTTTATTCTTTCCATCTCTAATACACATTCCACTTACTCGGTTACTCATAGGGTAAAATACAATGGTTAAATCATCGTTATTGTGAATTAAAGAGAATATATCTATTGGAGAGTCCACATCTTCTCCGAAATCTTTACGTAAGCTTATTGCTTCCCCATTTAATTCTATTTTCTCTTTCAACTGTTATTCCCCCTCAAGTAAGCCTTCCATAAAGCGTAAATTGAGTGCTATTTTATTCATGGCTGCTATTATTTTTAAATCTTCTACATCCACACTCTTTGCTCTAAGTGCTATTGGCATTGGTACAAATTCACTAGACTCATCCACAAAATACTCCATAGTACATCCAAATAGCTCCGCTGCCTTTTCAAGCACATCCATGCTAAACTGTCTTTCATTTTTTTCGCATTTTGAAATATAACTCTGATCAACACTTAAATATTCTGCAATCTGACTTTGTGTAAATCCACTTTTCTTTCGTAACTCATTAAATCTTTTACCTATCAATTCAAAGTTTAACATAGTTACACCTCCTCTTACTTATATTATATGTTAGTCTTGTCATAAATTCAACTAATTATTCATTTTAATTTATGACAAGATAAAATAAGGTGTTACTATTTTTATCATATCCCATACATCTAGCTACATCATCCCAGCCCTTATTGTTTATATATCTCATCTAGCCCCATTTTGTTTCATTTCATCTAGTGCTTTTTTAAGTGCGATGTCAGCTTCTTCCACTTGTCTGTTGGCTAGGTCTTGAGATAGGCCCTGTGTTTTTAAATCAGACTCCTCCCAGTTCAAGCTCACTATCTGATAGTGGAGGACTACAAAGCTCCGCCTTTTTATTAAATAACTCTTTTGCCTGGTCTGTAAATAAGAACTCGTCCAGCATAATGGCTCATAACATTGTTACGATTACATCATCTAAATATTCCGTTATGAGTTTGTCTCCATCATTGATGATAATAGTAGGATTCTTTACTCCAAATATAAACCTAGCACTATCTAGAGCACCTCTATCAAAGAACGGAAAGCTATCTGCTATATTTACTTTTAGTTCTTTATATTCATCTTTATTGGTAATCTCATCTATAGGGAAATACACATGAATTGAATACCACTGCAAATGACACATTTGGAAATGCCTTCTCTATATCTTCCATGTCAATCCAGTCCTTTGGGTCATCCAAACGTTCATTGTCTAAATCAAGTACTACATTATCTGTTGAGATAAAGTTGTCATTTGACCTGTGGTAGTTTTTATACCTAGCACACACATGGGGGATTTGCTGGATTTGTTCAATAATAAGTTATTCAATGAGGATTTGTATTCTTTATTTGATAAGCAATCTATTAATAATAAAATTGCATATTATAATTTTTATGTTTACACGTTACAACTTCAAAAATATTGCTATGATGAGAGCATTTTTACTAAAGAAAAACTAGATTGTTTAGAATTAAAGTATTAAGTATCAGTGTTAAAGCACCCCAGTAAGAGCCAAGGAGACGGTTCCTGTGATTAAAAAATAACAACAGACATGAAATTATCTATTGCTATGAATATATAAATACCTTAAATTATTAATTTTGATGCTATGATCTTAAAACTATATTTCTGCTTACTCCTGTAAGTCTTGATGTATTTTTTAAGAGTTCCTATAATTTTTGTTGCATCTTCTTCGTCTTCAAATATAGTTTGCCTATTTATTCCCCTTAATATCATATGATATATTCCTGTTTCGCTTTTTATTCTGGCACCTCTTGGCATATTTTTCCACCCCATGCAACTCTACCATGCCCATGACTTTTGTCAATACTGCATCACAGGTACCTATATAAATAAAGCGTTTAATAGATTTATGGCTACCTTTTTGGAGAGTTTAAATAGTAATTTCATTATTTGATCGAGTTTCAGTTTCTCGGATGTGCTTTCTTTTTTAACCATAGTATTCTCCATAAAAATATTATCTATTATATCACATATACCAAGTACAATAAAAGCTTGAAGTGATTAAAACAAATATCGCTCAATACAGCTTAAAAGCAAAACAGTAGAACCGTCCCTATGTGTTCTTTTTTTACTTCACTATAAAAATATCGTCAGCTTATATGGAAGCTGACGGAAAAATAAAAAGGGTGTAAATCGCTTGTACTATGCTTTATTATATTTTCTGTACTAATCCTTCTTTAGCTATATTTAAAAACCTTATTGCCTTATCTATTTCATCTTTAGTTACATTTTCTTTCTTATTTACTTCCTTAGCAGCATTTAATGCATCCTCAAAAAAATCCCAAGTTTCTATAGTATAATCGTCTTTTTTTATATCTACTGCATTATTTATTGCTGATATTAAGTCAGTCTTATCTACTGGCGGATAAAATTTAATTTCGTCACCAGTACCTATTACTTCTTTTCCGTCTTCATTTTTGTTAGCCTTTACAATAACTTTTACACCTTTATCCACTATTGCTGTTATAGGTTTTGATGTTATTATCGTAACTGTTTTATTAATAGCTACCGGATAAATAAGATAAGCATGATCGGATACATTTAGCGTTGCATTTTCTGCATCTAAAGTTAGACACCCAACTGTGACATTCTTGCCAATGTTCAATTTACCTCCTTTTGTTTTAAAGACCAAACTATTACCAGTCGTAAGCTCATTCCAAGTATTTTTAGAGACCTTATTAATTGTTATAGTTCCAGTTACTATTGAGCGATTATTCACTGTAGCGTCCGGTGCATTTACAGTTAAATCACCATAGGTGGTCAGACCTGATGGCAGGTTTAAATCATTTGAAGCAGTATAATTAATTGTCACATTTCCTATAACCATACCCTCTTTGATGTTAACTTTTTTATCAATATCATTTATCCCAGCTTTTAAGGTATACTCTTTTCTACCATTCCTTACCTATCCTTGCGGATTTCGGCAGGTCTACACCGTACGTGCGGCTTTCACCGCATACGGCGTTCCATCGATAATTAATTACCGACTAGGTTCCTTCGCTCCTTCTTGTTTTATCCTCTCCGTATGTTACCACACAGATACAAGCGGCAAGATATCCACGCTACTATGAACCTGCTGAGCCCGTATATTTCTCATTATCCTGTCAGACTCAAAATATACAGCATCAAACGTTCCATTTTACCTATCCCTTTTATCAGATGATAGATGAAAGTGATAAATGATAGATTGACATCATTCAACTCTCATTTTTTATCTGATTTTTCTGATTACCTTAGATATCCACATAAGTGCTTACTTCGCTTAGGTTTAATAGCCAATTATTCCTAAGCCTACAAGGTATCTCATCCTTATAGATTTCTACCAAGCTGAAGGCTTATGCATTTTAACAGTAGAAATTATATTTATAAGCCCCATCATCATGGATTAGCATTTGTTTATCTTAGCAATCTTTTAAGGAGTCCCGCAGTTACTCAGAGGATAGATGATAGAGAATAGAGGATAAATTCAAATTCCTCAAAACCTCCAACTCCAAACTCTTACTCATTAATGAAAGTTCATCTGATGCCCAACCCAATAATTATGTTTTTTTATCTCTTTTTTTATCATCATGCAAATACTAACAACCTTATGTTATTTAACTAACAGAGGAAAGAGGATAGATTTCTCTACTTTCACCTATCAACCATCATCTGGTTTCTTACGTCCTTACCTGGCTTCACAGAGCAAAACCTGACAGAGCTTTGTTCTGTGCAGGGGGATCAGACTCAAGACAGCCGGCTATTTGTCTTGGGCAGAGATTACACCTGCCAAATCGGTAAAACAGTTAGAAAACATATCTTTCATCACAAAATAGGAGGGAACTTAATTATGTCCCCTCCTAATCTTGCAAACTGTATTCAGTTTTCCGTTCTTTTCGCCGTTACCGGCTTATAGAACACCGTTTCGCACTTTTGTTATTCAGCAGAGTTGTAATTAACTGTATAATAGCTTCCATCATACATACTGCCTGATGCATTACCAGCTATATCTCTTACAACTAAATAGAATTCTATATCCTCAAATGGCCTGTCTTCACCAAGTTTATCCGCAAATTGATTACTATCGCCGAAATTAATTTTCCAAGTGCCATCATCATAAGTTACTACAACTCCTGCAGTATTAAATTTCGACTGTTTACCACCATAGGGGTCGTTTTTATCGGCATAGACACTGAACTCCGGTATTTGATTTTCTTCTGGAGTAGAAGAATCATTACCATAACTGTGATCTATCTCTAATTCTTTAAGTTGTACATTATCAGAAGCCTTTACAGTTAAGACATAGTTGTCATCACTATCTTTAGTAAAAGTTGTATCCGACCCATCTATATCTGGATCCTCTAGATCAGTCGTAACAAACCAAAATTGTTTTTTATATTCATCTTCTATTTTCTTAGTAAACAAACCTTCGATACCTTTACCTGCTACCCAATCACCATTAGATGTCTTTCCATCTATCCAGATAGCTGGTAAATCTTCATCTGCAGCAAATGTCAAAGTTCCGTTTACTGTTAGTTTTGGCTCTTTTGTTACACCTTCACCCTGTGATACTTCAATTCCACCAAACTCATTACCGCTTACATCAACAGTTCCTTTCAAGGTTACGTCTGAGCCATTTACTAAAATAGCAGCGTCTCCACCAGCAATGGATAAATTCTTGATTGAACCCTTTGTCTTGTAAAATTGGAGAACATAGTTGCTACTCCATCCGTCTTGGTCATCCTTAAATGTTAATTTGTAACCATTGCCATTAATATTTTTTTCTGTTGATGCTTGAAGTTTATCTGTTACTTCGATGTCATTCATTATATTGATTGTTTTAATATCAGGATCTTCAATAGCTTCCTTTAATTTCTCAAAAGTAGTAACATCTGCTACTGTTTCGTCATTCCTTACCTATCCTTGCGGATTTCGGCAGGTCTACACCGTACGTGCGGCTTTCACCGCATACGGCGTTCCATCGATAATTAATTACCGACTAGGTTCCTTCGCTCCTTCTTGTTTTATCCTCTCCGTATGTTACCACACGGATTCAAACGGCAAGATATCCATGCTACTATGAACCTGCTGAGCCCGTATATTTCTCATTGTCCTGTCAGACTCAAAATATACAGCATCAAACGTTCCATTTTACCTATCCCATTTATCAGATGATAGATGATAGAGGAAAGATGATAGATTAAAAGCATAAAAAACAAAAGCATAAATAACAAATCCCTAAATAACAAATCCCTAAATAACAAATCCCTAAATAACGAATCAAAACCTTTAATAAAAATCAAAGACCTAGATAGCAAACTAAAACCTAGACAACAAACCAAAGCCTTAGATAAAAGATCGAAAAACTATAGAGATTTTCGAGTGGTCTTTACCGTTGAGACCAATATCTTTATCAGTTCTCGACAATCTTCTATCATTGAGCTATACATCTTATCATCTATATAATCTGTGGATTGTAATAGATCCAGCCAATATTCCGTTTCTGAAGCTTCTTCTAACGCTACATTCATTTTAGATAAATAATCTCTTTTACTTTGTGCCTGTAGCGCTTCCTTGATATTCGCTCCTATGCTTGTACCGGATCTTAATATTTGTTTAGACAAAACATATTCCTTTTTATCCTTACACAAATATTGATACAGCCTTACAATCCGTATTGAAAACTTAAATGCTTTCTCATATCCTATACTTTTAGGCATCATTAGCTCTCATTTTCATCTGATATTTTTGATTGCCTTAGATATCCACATAAGTGCTTACTTCGCTTAGGTTTAATAGCCAATTATTCCTAAGCCTACAAGGTATCTCATCCTTATAGATTTCTACCAAGCTGAAGGCTTATGCATTTTAACAGTAGAAATTATATTTATAAGCCCCATCATCATGGATTAGCATTTGTTTATCTTAGCAATCTTTTAAGGAGTCCCGCAGTTACTCAGAGGATAGATGATAGAGAATAGAGGATAAATTCAAATTCCTCAAAACCTCCAACTCCAAACTCTTACTCATTAATGAAAGTTCATCTGATGCCCAACCCAATAATTATGTTTTTTTATCTCTTTTTTTATCATCATGCAAATACTAACAACCTTATGTTATTTAACTAACAGAGGAAAGAGGATAGATTTCTCTACTTTCACCTATCAACCATCATCTGGTTTCTTACGTCCTTACCTGGCTTCACAGAGCAAAATCTGACAGAACCTTGCTCTATGCAGGGGGATCAGACTCAAGACATACGGCTATTTGTCTTGGGCAAAAATCACATTTGCCAAATTGGTAAAATAGTTAAGGGACTTTAACCACAGTATTTAGGCAAAAGGGGAAATTTAATCCCCTTCTGCTTATTAGTGTTTAGTCTCTCGTTCCTTTCGCCATTACCGGCTTATAGAACACCGTTTCGCACTTTTGTTATTCAGCTATCTCTGCAATAGTTGTTACTATAGCTTTTACGTCACCTTTGGCTAAGGTTACAGTAACTTTAGCCTCTGCCGTCGCATTATCAACACTTACATTTTTTACACTTACTTCATCACCTACTACAGTTTTAACTGCATTTTCTACTGTAGCAGCGTTGAAATCTGCTACTTTTAAAGTTGTACCCTTAAGTTTTTTAACAGCCTCGTTAACTACCTCTTGGTCTAATGCTTTTTCTTTATCTATGTCTTTAGCAACATCTGCTAACTTTTCTTCCTTAGCTTTTAACCTTTCTTCACTACTTGGCTTACGATTATTAGTCTCATCTAAATCAGCTAAAGCATCCTTTTCCGCCGGAGTTAACGCACCAAAATGTTTTCTAGCAGTCTCTATTGCTGCTTTGTCATCGGCATATGTTTCATTTTTCATTTTGTCCGTATGAGGTAAATTCCCTATCTCAGTATAAACAGCCTGAGCTGCAGCTTTTATTTCCTTTGCAGTAACTCCCAGTGTTATTACATTATCTTTGATAGTTACCTTGTCGCCTACATTTAGATTCTTTTTAATCTGGGCAGGACCCATGGCAATAGTCTTGCCATCTTTTACTAGACGTGTAGTGGCATCTATCTTGTAAACATTTCCGTCTACCTCTATAGCTTTTCCATTATTACTAAAACCTGTCACAATACCTTTCTCATTAACTGCTTCGGTATCTTTGTCTACCTTAACTACTAGCTGTGCAAGCTTACCAACTGATTTAATCTGGACATAGTCGCCCGTATTAATATCACTGGCTTTTGCATCGTCAATCTGCTTCATACCATCTGTAGCATCAAAATATAAAGTCTTACTGTTAACCTTATATGTGACACCATCTATATCCAATGAGCCTGAACCCTTGGCTGTTACCTCCTCAGCAGAGTCCATAGTTATATCATTGACATTAGTCACTTCATTGTCCTTGTTAAGCTTGAAGTTTATTACATCGCCCTTTGAAACATTCTCATCAAGCTTGTAATCTGCTGTCTTTCCATCCCAAACAGCTATCTCAGCGGCGCGATCACCATCACTATCGATAAATGTGTTCAAAACAACACCGAGATTATTAGTTGTGCCAGCAATCGAATCAAAGCCTTCTGTGATTACTAAGAACTTAACATCATCCTTAGCGTCATAAACAACTGCTGCTTTAACATCATCTACACTCTTACCCTTTATGTCATCCCACTTAGCAGTATCAACATCACCATCTGTAATACCAACTATAGGTGTTGATGAACTCATGTAATAGTAAATATCCTTATCATCTGTCTTAATCCAATCATGATCTTCATCAAACTTAGCTATATTGTCTAACGGAGTTATTTCAAGATCCTCATAATCCTTCTCGTTTTTCAAAGTATTTTCTTCTATTGTACCAAATACACGCAGATCTGTTATAACATTATCCTTATCCAGATCATACTTAGCTACTACATAATTATCACCTGTAGTACCTGTTAAAGTTTTAAGTTCTGATATCTTTATTTCATTATCTTCACCATTGTAAATCTTACCATCGAAGTCATAGGATACAGTCTTATCCTGTGCAGGATCATAAAGCTTTATCCTATCACCATAAACATCGACTAGTGTTACCAGGCCATAATTTGCAGCCCTTACATTAACCTCTGTGGTAAGGTGTCTTACATTACCATTAATGTCAAGCAGAGCTGTTACATCCTCGCCTGCTGCATCAACTATATCATTGTTCTCAACGTTATACTTCTTTATATCCTCATCTTTATTAAGAGAATATGTCGCATTATCTGCAACATCATAGCTCTTGTCGTCTACAGTCAATGAAGTGGCCTTCATCTTTGCGAGCTTGCCTGTTGCAGCATTGCTTACAACTACTACATGATATACATCATCAAAATCAGCAACATAAATAACATCATTAGCCTTTATGTCGCCAATCTCCATTGAAGCACCCTTAGCATCCGTGATGGTATATCCATCGTCAGGATCAGTCAGGTCTATCTCATCCATTGCACCTGATTCATCAAATGCAGTGACAAGCTTCTCATCCTTGTCAACCTTTGTAACAACATCTCCATCTGCCTCATTGAACTGCTGCAGATTAGCCATTACTACCTTCTTGCCATCAAATGCAAATGTACCATAAAGAGTAGTCTTAGTTGACAGATCATCTAAATCTGCCTCTTTACCGTTTACATAGATTGTAGCATCATCTGCATCATATGAACGGTCAGCTACTGTGAGCTTGATCGTACCCTTATCGGCATTTACTTCTTTAACTGTATCATACTTTACCTGTGAATCTTCATACTCTGCGTAGAATATAGCACCGCTCTTATTTACCCAAGCAGTGATATCCAGTCCAAGAAGTATGTCCGGATTTATAGCCTTTACAACATCATATGTCTTTGTTGTATCTTTCTTTGCGTCTTTATTGTTTATCTTGTCGAGCTCAATCTTTACCTCGTTTGCTCTACCGCTGATTGCAGGTGACTCTACTACTTTGCCTTCGATCTTATCGATACCCAGCTTATCTGTAAGTAATGTCTTGTCGCCTACTACATACTCAGCTGTATCACCATATGTGGATCTTTCCATCATCTTTATGTCCAGAGCATTGTCCATCATAACTGCGATCTGGCCTCTGGTAGCTGCTGCATTCGGCTCGGCGCTTACGCCGTCTAATACACCTATCTGGGCAGCCTTTGAAAGATAATTTGTCGGCCATGCTCCGCCTACTGACGGTTCATAACCTAAAGCCCTTACAAACATTGCTGAAGCCTCAGCGAATGTTACATTGCCTGTGGGCTTAAATGTCTTATTTGGATAGCCGTTAACTATACCATTGCTTACTGCTGTGTTTATATAACCCCAAGCCCAGTGATGACTTGCATTTATGTCCTTGAATGCGGGCTTTTTATTGCCGGCTAGTTTGGCTGCACCTTCCAGCCCTGATGCTCTGTCGACAATCGTGGCAATTTCTGTTCTTGACACGGGGTTGTCTAACTTAAATGTGCCATCAGGATAGCCATTCATTATGTCCAGAGCCTGAAGTCTTGCTGCAGCGTCGGCATATTTTGTGCCGGCAATATCCTTAGCCGGATTGAGGCCGACTGTCTGGGTAGCAGCAAAACCAGTTATCATGGTCCCGAGCGTCATAGCTAAGACCGCGATAACGGCAACAACCTTTTTAAGATTGTGCTTGTGCATATCTCTACTCCTCCTTTAGATACTGTAATTATTTTATTTCTTGGAAGACGGGGGTTTCCCTTCCTCCAAAAACTTTTTGACTATTTCTGGGGTCAGCAAGATTTACTATGCCGATTCGTGTTTCATTATAGCATGAGAGATTTTTAGATTCAACAAATATTACAAAACTGTAATATAGTTGTAAAGTTTGTAATGAATGAATACATCACCTTCTATTATATAGAAATATATTCTACATGTACAAGAAAAATCCTTCACAAAGCTATAAAACTCTCAGATATAATGAGAGAAATGTATATGTTAGATAGTTATTTTTATATAAAAAGACAATATGGCAGTTTCTGAGGTTTGCTAATTATATGAAAGTTTGTTTTAATAAAAACATAATAAAAGCGAAGGGAGTTGTTATTAATGGACATTCGGAATGATATCGCAAAGGGTCTTATTTGTTTCTACCCTATATATAAGGATGGTGATAATACAGATGTAGTTTTTAAGGATGGCTCTCGCAGCATTAAATACGCTAAAGTAAGATGCTATCTTAAAAGTCTGGCATATTACTATAATACAGACCTTAAGAGCCTATCAAAGCACGTAGCACAAAGATTAGGCCAGAGCTATTCAAACCCGATGCCTATAAGCGGACAGGTATGGGTGCCATACTATGTAAGAACGCCCAAAATAAAAGGAGATACATGCACCGGTTATTTTGCTCTTTCATATATAGAAGGATTGCATCGCATAGGAAATAAAGTACTGCTTGAGATGCGACCCGGCTTGTCCATAAAAATAAATAACCGTCCGTCTACAGCCAACAAACGTCTTAATAATGCGCGCCTTTTAGAAAAATTTATAAAGAATGGAGAAAGATCAGAATATATCAAAGCATTTTTGGAAAACGTTTTATTCTTACTGAAAAAATAAAAACAGCCTAATGCAAGCAGGCTGTTTTACCGTAGTCTTTATCTTTTTCTCGCCAGAGCCGCTTTTACAAATTCTCTGAAGAGCGGATGCGGACGGGTGGGACGGGATTTAAACTCGGGATGGAACTGCACACCCACATACCAAGGATGATCCTTCAGCTCCATCATCTCCACCAGTCTGCCGTCAGGCGAAGTACCGGAGAATACTACACCGGCATCTTCAAAAGCTTTCTTATAGTTATTATTAAATTCATACCTATGCCTGTGACGTTCATATATCTGGTTCTGTCCATAGGCCTGATATGCTATGGTGTCTTCCTTGATATCGCAGGGATACTTACCCAGCCTCATGGTGCCGCCCATACGGTCTATATCCTTCTGGCCGGGCATGATGTCTATTACAGGGTTGGTGGTATCACTGTCGAATTCTGCACTCTGGGCATCTTCCAGGCCCAATACGTCACGCGCTATCTCTATGCAGGCGCACTGCATACCGAGACAGAGACCTAAGAATGGGACATTATTTTCTCTGGCATATTTTGCCGCCAATATCTTACCCTCTATGCCGCGGTCACCGAACCCGCCGGGCACTACTATGCCGTCTGCATCCTTGAGCAGTGCCGCCGCATTCTGCTCTGTGACCTTCTCTGAATCAACCCAGTCTATATCCACATGGACATCACTGTATATACCCGCATGATCCAGTGATTCCGTTACAGAAAGATATGCATCGTGCAGCATGACATATTTGCCGACCAGTGCTATCTTTACCCTGCCGCTCCTGTGCTTTGCCCTCTCCACCAGACCGCGCCATTCTGTCAGCTCCGGCTGATGGCACTGAAGGTCCATTTTCCTGCATATGAGGTCATCCAGGCCTTCCTCATTAAGCATCAGCGGGACCTCATATATAGAATCTACATCTTTATTCTGTATGACAGCCTCCGAAGAAACATTGCAGAATAAAGCGATCTTATCCTTAATATCCTTTGTAAGGGTACGGGTGCACCTGCACACGATGACGTCGGGCTGTATGCCTATGCCCCTCAGTTCCTTAACACTGTGCTGGGTAGGCTTTGTCTTGAGCTCGCCCACCTTGGAGAGACTGGGAACCAATGTAACATGCACATAAAAGACATCGTCGTCCGGACGTTCTAAACCGATCTGCCGGATGGCCTCTAAGAATGGCTGGCTCTCTATGTCTCCCACCGTACCGCCTATCTCGGTAATGACCACATCCACATTCTTTTCCTTGGCCACACGATAGACGCTCTCCTTTATCTCGTTGGTGATATGAGGAATCACCTGCACCGTGGCTCCCAGATAATCCCCTCTTCTTTCCTTATTAATAACATTAAGATAGACCTTGCCCGTGGTTACATTGCTCGCCTGTGAAAGATCGGTGTCTATAAACCTTTCGTAATGGCCGAGGTCCAGATCGGTCTCGGCTCCGTCGTCGGTCACGAAAACCTCGCCGTGCTGATATGGGCTCATGGTACCGGGATCTACATTTATATACGGATCGAACTTCTGTATGGCGACGGAAACTCCGCGGCTTTTAAGGAGTCTTCCTATGGAGGCCGCTGTGATGCCTTTACCCAGTGAAGAAACAACGCCGCCGGTAATGAATATAAACTTTGACATTAATTTACCTCCTTGACATAAATAAAAGAGCCTCAAGTGGAGACTCCTACCCCGTCAATTTTATTTTTTTAAATTTAAATTATATATTACAGATTTATGATGTTTTTCCATATAACTACCCCTCAGAATAAAATAGATATGACTTCATAAATTTTGTCACTGACTCACAAAATACATTACCCATTATAATATATAGCGGGGTGTGTGTAAAGCACAAAATCATGGTAATGATTTAATAATTTTTAATTCATCCGCCAGCATCCTTATCGCTCTGCCCTTGAGCTCCACCGCGCTCTGATATGCTATCCCCATTACCTCCGCACACTGTTTGATGCTTTTGCCTTGATAATAGTAGAGCTCTATCATGGTCCGCTGCTTATGCGTAAGGTTTTTAACGGCCTTACGGACCTCGCCGTACTCTTCCCTTCCTATTATAGGCTCATCTACGGGTGGGTCATCCGCACGCAAGGTATCTGCCAGTGTACTACCGTCCGCTGTCTCCTTATCCAGGTAGACAAGCTGTTTCTTTTTCTTCCTTATATTCATATACAAATAGTTTAGCTTGATCTTGAGGTATGACTCAAAGGGGACCTTCTTCCCCTCATCATAATCATACACAGATTCGATTATCAGCATGTCCCCTTCGGAGAGATAATCATCCCAGTCTATGCCGCTGCCGAAATATTTCTTTATGAGGTTTATCTCAAGCGGTGTAAACCTGCGGATAATCTCTGTCATTGCCGCACTGTCTCCTGCCTTGGCCTGCATAACGAGTGTGCTCAATTCCTGCTCTATCATTATTATCCACCCTTGGAAGGGTGCACCCTTTAAATTATCGCGACAGGTAAATATTAGGCTAAGGCAGACAATATGTTAAATCCAGCCAAACTCGTATTCGCATAAGATAATCAGTATAATGGAAGAAATACCGGATGGTAATAAATACCTTGAAACATTTATTGATATGAACATAATATTATGATATATTATATGTGAGCAGGTGTTCATATGAATAGGCGGTGATCTTTATGGAGAAAAAAATCTATAAGCTGGAAAAGCTGGACTGCGCCGAGTGCGCAAACAAGCTGGAAGGGGCTGTAAAAGGCACGGAAGGCATAAAGAGCTGCTCCGTCAGCTTTGCCACCGGAAAGATGAAGGTATCCTATGAGGATGGAACTGATATAGATAATATTATTAAAGACACTATAAAGCGGGTGGAGCCGAAGGTAAAGGTGACCTCTGAGGATGACGGTGAGGAGGAAGAAGGAGAGGAAAGCACAAAGGTAAGGATATCGGAAATAATCACAGGCGGTGTGCTCCTTCTGATACCTTATTTATTTAATATGCCGTCCGCAGTAAAATTCGTGATGTATGCCGCGGCTTACATTATAACGGGGCACGGCGTACTGTGGCAGGCCATACGGAATATGGCGCATGGAGAGTTTTTCGACGAGAGCTTCCTGATGAGTGTCGCCACACTGGGCGCTTTCGCCATCGGCGCTTATTCTGAGGCTATATCCGTAATGGTTTTCTATATGATAGGAGAGCTTCTGGAGGATATGGCCGTGGACAGGTCGCGCAGGTCCATAAAGGCACTCATAAATATAAGACCGGACTCCGCACGGCTCAAGAGGGATGACGGTACGATAACCGTAGACCCCGCCGATGTTGAGGTAGGGCAAACCATAGTGGTAAAACCGGGTGAAAGGGTGCCACTGGACGGCACGGTGGAAACAGGCAAGGCCGACTTAGACACATCCGCACTGACCGGGGAATCACTCCCGCGGGCGGTAGAAAGCGGCGGGCAGGTGCTGAGCGGGTTTATCGACACCAACGGCCTTATAGAGCTCAAGGTCACGAAGGACTTCGGTGAGTCCACCGCCAGCCGCATACTGGACATGGTGGAGAACGCATCATCGGAAAAGGCACCGACAGAGAAGTTTATAAGCAGATTTGCTCATTACTATACCCCCGCAGTGGTGGGATTAGCCGCTATAATCGCCTTGATAGTACCGCTGGTAACGGGAGGGGCATTCTCCGAGTATTTCTACCGGGCGCTGATATTCCTCGTGATATCCTGCCCATGCGCTCTGGTCATATCCGTACCACTGGCATTCTTCGGCGGCATAGGCAGGGCATCCAGCGAGGGCATACTGGCTAAAGGAGGCAACTACCTAGAGGCGCTCAGCAAGATTGACTCCGTGGTATTCGACAAAACGGGAACATTAACTAAAGGCACTTTTAAGGTTGCTAAGATCGTACCGAGAAATGACTTTGCAGAAGAAGATGTGCTGAGATATGCCGCCATAGCCGAGGCGCATTCATCGCACCCCATAGCGCGCAGCATAGAAGAGGCCTACGATAAACCTATAGAAAGCAATAAGATAAAATCCTATGAAGAACTATCCGGCACCGGTATAAAGGCAGACACGGAATACGGCCTCATACTTGCCGGCAACGACAGGATACTCCATGAGGAGAATATACAACATAGCGACTGCGACGTAGGCGCCACAGTGGTACATGTGGCTGTAGACGGAAAGTATGCCGGCTATATCACAGTAGCCGACGAGCCTAAAGAAAACGCAGCCGAGGCCATAAAATCACTTAAAGGGCTCGGTGTAAGGAAGATAGTGATGCTGACAGGTGATAACGAACACGCCGCACATAACATCGCAGAAGGCCTAGGCATAGATGAATATTATCCCGAACTGCTGCCACAGGATAAGGTAGCCAAACTGGATAAAATAGAGAAAGAAAAACAGAATGGAGCGGTCGTCTTCGTGGGCGACGGAATAAACGACGCCCCCGTCATAGCCAAGGCAGACGTCGGGATGGCTATGGGAGCACTGGGAAGCGACGCAGCAGTGGAAGCGGCTGATATCGTGCTGATGAACGACACCCCCTATGACGTGGTCAAGACCATAAATATAGCCAAGAGGACACACAAAATAGCATGGCAAAATATAGTCTTCGCCCTCGTGGTAAAGGCAATATTCCTCACCATGGGAGCACTCGGAATAGCTACCATGTGGGAAGCAGTGTTCGCCGATATGGGCGTCACACTGATAGCGGTGCTGAATTCACTCAGGACACTCAAAAAGAGCGGCAAATAGGTTAATCTGAATACACGGTATAGTCTGCATAGACCTTATTGGCAGTTTCATCATAGTACATGGAGCTGCCTTTTATAGTCTCTATGATTTTATTTCTATCAATACATATATTATAGGTATTCGTAAGCTGATCCTCTATATCCTGTATATCCAGAGACAGTGATTCACTGGAGTAAACCAGCCATTCCAAAAAGTCCTTAAGGCACACATCAGCATTGCCACGGCAAAATAACTTATTCTTTCCCATACGCTGATATGAAAAATGTGATTTATCCTCCGATAGAATCGAAGCATAGAACCATTCTCCAAACACGGCTTTATCCAAAGCATGTGTAAAACCGCTTTTCCTTAAAGAATATACAGTGAAGTATTGCATATGGGCTGTTGCTTTATATACCTTATCACCATAATCCATCAATAAGTCTTTATCTATACTGGCATCTTCCAGCCTGTGTATATTTATATATTTATGCGGCTGGTATTCTACAATCTCATATGCCGCCCTTAAACTATACAGCTCGGATGTGTATGCCCTGATATCCTTTAACCCCTTAGGGAAGGTATTCGTATCAACGCTATCCGGCTTAGTGAGGATCTCATGGATGAATTCCGATGCGGTAGGATATTTATCCGATACCACATAATCTATATAGGAGCGAAAACCCAAGAATCTTAATGAAAGCGGGTTGATTAACCCAGAATCTGCATGTGGAAACTCTCTCGCAAATATTTTATATACTTCAGACATGAGGTAAAACTTACCCGGTAGTAACTGCTTCATACGCGATAACATACTTCCAGACATCATGGGGAAGTCGACCGCATATGTCCCCGCATATAAGTACTTATCTAAACCGCCTAAATAGTTCGCCTCGACGGTTTGAGATAGAACCCCGTATTCCTGCTCATAGGCTTTTACTAAATCCATGCGTGTTACCGGAGCAATCGAAAACAACAATTCCTTTACCTGTTTATTCCGGTCCGCCTTTCCGAATTCTATAATAGGCATACGCCCGAAATGCAAATCAGGGTAGGCATCTTGCATGCAGATCTTCTTTAATAGGTTATGCAGCTCGTATTCATCGTGTATATCGTAGTCCTTCATTAATTCCGGATATTCACGGAAAAACTTCAGTGTGGACAGCTCCATATCCTTGTATTGATTAAGATCCAGGGTATCAAGCAGTTCGGTAAAATCGTAGGAGTCGATATTATAATACCGAAACCGTAATCCGCGGCTGCATAATACATGATTGCTTGCAAACAGTCTGTCTTTATATCCCCGCTCCGTAACGGACAGTTTAGGATCGTTCTCCAATCCCAAGTCTTCCATTAACATCTGGTATAGCTGGGTGAATTCCTCAAAGGTTAAACCTTCATTGCCGAACAGGCGCAAAACATACTCGCTAAGCTGCAGGCGTAGGCAGGGCACCCGTACACGCTCCCGCGATAGACCTAATACACCGCCGATTTCGGCCAGTGTCTTTCCCTTGAGACGGCCCTGCAGCTTTATCCTTTCAGACTTTTTAGGGAGGGATGCGGCATACTCTGCGGCCTCCGGATATTTTCTCTCATATATATTATCCGGCCGGCTAATTATACTGCCTTCCCTTTCCATTTCCTCAAGCAATGGGGCCAAAAAAGCCTCGTCTTTCAAGCAATCAGGCAGCAAATCAAGTAGTTCATCCATGCCAAGGCCAAAAGGAGCTGATTCTAAATTGCGTAGGATTACTTCTTTTATAGAGTTATGCAGCAGCGGGATATCGGACAGGTTCTCTATCAGGGATGGTCCCGCTTTTAATTCCAGCAGGCAAGTGCTTTCTTCATCATCAACACATAAAGGCAATATTTCATCAAAAAGAAGTTTTTCATTTATCTTTAATTTCTTTGTAATATTATTAACTATGTATTGGCAAGCGTTCAGACTGACTGTACTCACATTCTCCGGCAGTGCTTTTTGTTTACGGGGTACCGGCAAGAGGTTGACCTTTTTCTTTACCTTGCGGATCTCCATAACACTTTTTTTGCCTATATTGCGTATATCAAGAAGCTCGGCTTCATCCATACTCATCAGTTGGGAATAATATGCGATTTCCTCACGTTTCAAGCAATTACGGAGACGTGTTGACAATCCCAGTTCTATTATCGGGATATCATGATACACCCTCCCGTCTTTTCCTGTAAACGTAGGGTCTGAACCGTCATAAGTATAATTAAAGGAAGTCTTTCCGTTAGCTTTTACATCAGCATCTGTAAAACTCTTCACAGCTATTCCCCCTTTTTTCCCTTGACTTTTAATCCTTATGGATTATATTTCCAATTGATCTATGAATAGTATAACCTTATATTTGCATAAAATCAAGTATTTTACAGAAAGAAATAGTAAATATCGAAACGTCTACAATAAAATATATGGCGGGCTAAAAAAATAGCCGGCCTTATGACCGACTACTTTTAGAAGTTCTGTGAAACCTAAGGATCCGACGTATACCGAACGCACGGTGCGGCCTTATTATTTCATGGCATTTTCCTTTGTTATTTTATCTACTCCGCCCATATAGCTTCTGAGTGCCTCGGGAATGACTACACTGCCATCCGCCTGCTGGTAGTTTTCCAGTATGGCAGCCATGGTGCGTCCTATGGCTACTCCGGAGCCATTCAGTGTGTGTACGTATCTGGTCTTTTGTCCGCGGCCAGGCCTATACTTGATGTTCGCTCTCCTGGCCTGGAAATCTTCGCAGTTACTGCAGGAGGATATCTCCACATATCTGTCGTAGCTGGGCATCCAGACCTCGAGGTCATATTTCTTAGCTGCTGTGAAGCCCAGATCCGCCGTGCTTATATTAACCACCCTGTACGGGATTCCCAGTGCCTGCAGGACATCTTCAGCTTCGTTTACCAGCTTTTCCAGTTCTTCATAGGATTTCTCCGGCTCAACTACCTTGACCATTTCCACCTTATTGAATTGGTGCTGCCTTACCAGACCCCTGGTGTCCCTGCCTGCAGAGCCGGCCTCCGAGCGGAAGCATGCGCTGTACGCGACATTATATATAGGGAGGTCTGATTTATCCAGTATCTGCTCCCTATACATATTGGTAACGGGAACCTCAGCCGTGGGTATGAGGAAGTAGTCCGTACCCTCGACCTTATATGCATCCTCCTCGAACTTCGGCAGCTGGCCGGTGCCCTCCATGCTGTGCCTATGCACCATATAGGGTGGGAATACCTGCACATAGCCGTGCTTTTTGGTATGCATCTCCATCATGAAGTTGATTAAAGCGAGCTCCATGCGGCAGGCCTGGCCCTTTAGGAATACAAAGCGTGATCCGGTCACCTTGGATGCCGTTGCAAAATCCAGTATGCCCAGGTTGTCTCCTATATCCCAGTGAGCCTGCGGCTGGAAGTCAAACTTTGTAGGCTCGGACCAGCGCCTTACCTCCACATTGTCATCGTCGCTTTTACCTAAGGGGACGGTGGGATGGGGAACATTAGGTATAGACATCTGAACAAGGTTCAGCTCATCCTCTACGCCGCTAACATCTGATTCCATAGATTTGACATTATCTGATACCTTCTTCATTTCGCTTATCTGGGAGTCGGCATCCTTACCTTCCCTCTTGAGCCGTGCAATCTCTTCAGATTTAGTGTTCCGGTAATTTTTGACCTTTTCCAGCTCGGTCAGCATATTTCTTCTCTTTTCATCCAGCTGTAAAAACTTATCCAGGTTTTCAGTGGATTCGTTTCTCTTGATGAGCGACTGTCTTATCTCATCAGGATTGTTTCTGATCCTTTTTTGATCCAACATAATTAATACCTGCCTTTCTTTATTTTTATATCTGCTCCGGATAAATAAAAAGCCCGTCCCAAAAAAATAAGGGACGAGCAAACAGCCCGCGCTGCCACCCTGATTGGCCCAAAAGGACCCGGCTTAAATGGATAACGGTTTAACCGGCCTGGCCTACTCAAAGTTCAGCCTGCAGCTCCGGAATGGATTCGCCCTGTATACTACCGGCTTGCACCTGCCGCCGGCTCTCTATAAATGTAACACAAGGTTACTGCTTTCCTTCACAGCTTTGTATAGATTATATGATAGTTTGCCCGAAATTGCAATATTGTTTCGCAATCAGGCAATATATTTACCATTTTTACGAAGTTTGATATACTCATTAAATCAATTGTCTATTATTAACCTACATACTATATCTGCCTTTGTGGAGGTGGTAATATGGAAGACAATGGTACCTATGATAATTTCTTGATATCTACCTTATCAAACAGTCTCTCTACATCTTTTTTTTGCACGCATCCGGTGATCTTTGTCATGGCATTGGCTGATGAGGTTGCTGCAGCAAGACGCAGCGCTCTTTCGCCTGTATAGCCTCTGCACACCGCAACGGCCAGGCCGGCCGCCATGGCGTCGCCGCAGCCTACGGCATTGGCTGTTTTTATCTTTGGCGGAACATACCTATATATATCACCATTTATCGATGCATAGCCGCCTTCCTCCCCCAGTGTGATGAAGGGCATCTCTATGCCGCTTTCCATAAACGTCTCTATGATTTCTAATATATCCTTCTCTTCATTTATTTCTCTCCCTGATATACCCTCCGCTTCGGACTTATTAGGCATTATCACTGTAGGTCGTGCTGCCATCCCTTCCTTTAAGTACCGGCCGCTGGTATCAAGAATCACCTCTATGCCTTTTTGTTTGGCCCGGCTGACAAGCCGTGCATAAAAATCCGGTCTTATCCCCCCGGGCATACTGCCCGATATGACGATCACATCTGAGATGCCTAAAAGCGATTCATACTTTTCATTAAACCTATCCTCACAAGACTTATTAAGGAAGGGGCCGGGCTCTAATAGTTCGGTCTGCAGACCGGTTGTTTCATCTATTATATTGATGCATGTTCTCGTTTCACCTTGGGTATCGACAAACTCATTTTTTATGCCGGTTTGATCCAGCCCGCGCTTTATAAACTCTCCGGAATACCCTCCAACAAAGCCCGTGGCGGCTACCTCCTCGCCCAGTGCCGCCACTACCATTGCCACATTAATGCCCTTGCCGCCCGCGGTAGCAGACACTCCTTTTACCCTGTGCACTCTGCCTGCTTCAAAACCTTCTACTGTATAAGCCTTATCTATGGATGTGTTGAGGGTTACCGTTAAAATCATTCAGTTGTCTTCTTTTTAAGGTAATCCACAATATCCACAGGCGTGGGGCCTGCTCCCGTGCATATTGAAACATAGAGTGTCACAAAGTCACTGAGGCTGGCCGGGCAAAGCATGCGGGCGAGGTACAAATCTATATTCATCTATATTCATCCCCTATGCTTTGTTTTCACAACCTGCAATGCCTATCTTATGTTTTGCTACCTCAACCACAGCATCCATGGCGGGAGAAAAATACTTCCTGGGGTCATTCTCATCTGGATTTTCCGCCAGATACCGCCGCAATGCATTTGCAAAGGCTATCTTAAGATCAGTTGCTATGTTTATTTTATTGATACCGCAGCTTACGGCCTTCTCTATCATCTCATCAGGCACATCAGATGCTCCGTGGAGCACCAGCGGCACATCCACTTTCCTTTTTATTTCCTTAAGCCGCTCATAATCCAGCTTGGGCATTCCTTTATACAGTCCGTGGGCTGTACCTATGGCCACAGCCAGCGAATCTATGCCTGTCTTTTCAATAAACTCGGTAGCTGAGGCAGGGTCTGTTAGTGAGGCTTCATAATCGGTTACATCTATGTTTTCCTCCCTGCCCCCCAGTCTGCCCAGCTCCGCCTCTACCTGAACACCTCTGGCATGAGCATACTCCACTGCTTCCTTGGTGCCGGCTATATTCTGCTCAAAAGGTAACTTAGACCCGTCATACATGACGGACGTATAGCCCCCGTCTACACATTCCTTTAGAAGATCCAAGTCTTCGGAATGGTCAAGATGCAGGGCAATAGGCAGGCCGGTCTCCCGTGAGGCTGCATCTGCCATGGCCACCAGATATTTTAAACCGGCATGTTTTACCGTCCCCGGCGTTGTCTGCAGTATCAGCGGCGCCCTCATATCTGCGGCAGCTTTTATAACAGCCTTTAATGTCTCGAGGTTGTGTATGTTAAATGCAGCAACCGCGTAATTATTGTCCCGCGCTTTAATTAGGATTTCCTTAGAAGATATCATAGAATATTCCCTCCTCTATATTATTTCTCTAAGTACCATATCGGCGGCGCCCTTAAGGGTCGCCTCATCCCCCAGCTGTGAAAAGACTATCTTCACCGACTTATAGCAGCTCTCCAGTGCCCTTTGCCTCACTGTTTCCATCATCCTGTCCTCAATGAGATCCTTCGCTCCGCCTATAACGGCCATAATAAAGCTTAGCATCAGCACATGTTCCGAAGCCATAGCCTCGAAACAACCGTAATTGCCGTAGACATATTTAGGCAATGTTTTCATTGAGTCTTTATATAAGATACGCCAAAAGTTTATATACTCCTTCTCGGTTTTAGACTAAAGATTTTATTAACTAGTGAATTCCTTGAAAGCTCGGTTGAATAATAATCATTCGTAATGGAAATAATTACATAAAAGGAGGAAGACGATATGAAAAAAACAGATGTCTATTCACAGCTTATTAAGATGAAAGAAACGGACTACAAAAATACCCTGGCAATCATTAGCATAATAGAGAACCTTATTGATAAAGGAATCATTACCCGATCAGATATAGCTACAAAATCCACAGAAATAGAAAAAGAAATCAATAGTGAGGAAAGCTTTACTAACTAATAAAATATTGCATAATAAAAGACAGGAAGACTAAAGATCTCCCTGTCTTACTTTATTCCTTATTTAATATGCCGATGCCTTCATCCAAAACCTTCTTAGCCCAGGCCTTGGCATCCTCCAGTGAATGGTCCCGGTAATTGCCGCATTGCCTCTCATTGGCCGCGGGGATTTCCTCTGTCTGCATTACCTTTTTAAGCGCATTCTCAAAGGCCGATTTCACATCTTCCAGAGAGGATACGCCGAATTTGATAAGATAAAATCCCGTCCTGCAGCCCATGGGGGATACATCTATCACGCCATCCAGCTCGTCCCGGAAATACCCGGCTAAAAGATGCTCCAGCGTGTGCATGCCTGCCGTTGTAACGGTATCAGTGTTGGGTGTTATGAACCTTATATCATATTTTGCCACCCTTTCGCCTTTTTCTCCCTCTTCGATAGAGGCCAGGCGTACATAAGGCGCCTTTACCTTCGTGTGATCCATCTCAAAGCTCTCCACTCTTGCCATATCAAACCCTCCCGCTTATTTATACTTCTATTACATTTTATCATAAGACAATGATCCCTGTTTCGTCAAAATGAATATAAAAAAACTGTGATACACACAGTTTTATGTAATCTATTTAATATTGGGTGGTAGCCCCCAGGGGGTTCGAACCCCTGTTACCGCCGTGAGAGGGCGGCGTCCTAGCCGCTAGACCAGAGGGCCAAAAAAATGGCTGCGGGACTAGGATTCGAACCTAGACAGCATGATCCAGAGTCATGAGTGCTACCATTACACAATCCCGCAATCTCTTTAACGATAAGTATTATAACATGAGTCTTTTTATGATGCAAGCACTTTTTTATGTGACACAAACAATTTTACTTCAAATCTTGAATTTATATGTATACTTGTAAATTCATAGGATGCCGCATTCCGTAGGTATAAAGAACGCTAATATTAAATATAATAATAAAGTATGTTGACTGTTAACTAGACGTATTTATTAAAAAGGTATATGTCCAAATGATATACGCCTTAAATCTCAAAAATTGATTTGTGAAACCCATAATTGTATATAAAATAGATTTACTGTTTGGAATACTTTGAAGGAGTTGGTTTAATGAAGGCTCTTTTACTGGCGGGCGGGAAAGGGACCAGGCTTTATCCGCTGACCCATTCTATACCCAAGCCGATGGTACCGGTCCTTAATAAGCCCCTCTTAGAGAGGACTATAGAATATATTAAAGACTACGGAATAGACGAAATTGTAATGAGTCTGTGCTATCAGCCTGAGCAGATCATGAATTATTTTGGAGACGGCAGTAATTATGGAGTGAAAATACATTACTGCATAGAAAAAAATCCGCTGGGCACAGGCGGCGCAATCAAGAACGCTGAAAAGTATCTGGACGGTACGTCTCTCATATTTAACTCGGACATCATTACGGATATAGATTTACAAAAGCTTATAAATCACCACAGAAATATGGGAGCGCGGGTCACCATAGCGCTGACGCGCGTATCCAATCCTACTGCCTACGGGCTTGTTGAGACGGATGGAAGTGGATGGATTACGGCTTTTAAAGAAAAACCCAAACCGGAGGATGTCACTACGGATTTTATCAATGCGGGCATATATGTTTTCGAGAAGGATGTGCTTGATTTCATAAAACCGAATTGTGAGGTTTCGGTGGAAAAAGAGGTCTATCCCGGCCTCTTAACGCAAGGCGTAAAGATGTCCGCTTATAAAAATGATAATTATTGGATTGATATAGGAACACCTCATAAATACCTTGAGCTTCATCACAACATGCTGGACGGTGCTTTTTCTTACCCGTCCATGGAAACGGAGTATAAAAACAGTATATTAATAGATAAAAGCAGCTATATCAGCCCTACCGCAAAACTGATACCACCGATAACCATAGGCAGTAACTGCCATATAGCAGGGGACGTTGTAATAGGCCCGCATGCGGTTATAGGAAGCGGCGTAAGCATTGATAAAGGAAGTTATATTAAAAACTCCATTATATGGGAAGGATGCCATATAGGGCGAAAAACAAAACTAAACAATACCATTGTGGGAATAAACTGTACCATTGAGGATAATAAAAACGTATCCCATGGTGTTATTGCAAAATAAGAGGAAGTGTTACTAATGAACATAGCTGTATTAAGCACTTATCCCCCGAGAGAATGCGGTATAGCCTCATTCTCCAAGGATTTGAAAGATAATATATCCAGGATGGGTAAGAATGTAAGAATACTGGCGATCACAGACAGCGGCGCACATTACAGGTATCCGTCCGAGGTAATCTACGAGATTAAGCAGGATGAGCGGGGCAGTTTTATAGATGCTGCCCGGTTTGTTAACGATTCACCCATAGATGTTGTAGTTATAGAGCATGAATACGGCATATTCGGGGGCATGGATGGTAAGTATGTGCTGGACTTTGTGGAACACCTAGCAAAACCTTTTATACTCACCACACATACGGTACTGCCCAATCCGAATTTCCGGCAGAAATGGATTATGCGCGGCCTGGGTAGTAAAGCAGCGGCCGTGGCATGTATGACCAGACGGTCCGCCGACCTGCTTGAGGGTATATATTGCATTCCGGATAATAAGATATATGTGATTCCTCATGGGGTTCCCGCTTTTAAAAATAAGAGCAGGGATAAGCTGAAAAAGTCATACGGTTATTCCGGTCGCAGCATAGTCTCCACCTTCGGCCTTATCGGTCCGGGAAAGGGTATAGAAAATGGCATAAGATGTATAGGCGAGCTGGCGCCCAGTCACCCTGAAGTTCTATATCTTGTCCTGGGTGAGACCCACCCGGCCTTAGTTAAACAATTCGGTGAGTCATACAGGGATTCACTTGTTAAATTAGTTGAGCACCTGGGGCTTAAAGACAATATCGAATTCATTAATCATTACCTCTCGATGGAGGAACTGGGGGATTACCTTTATATGACTGATGTATACCTAACACCTTACCCCAACAGAAGCCAGGCCGTCAGCGGCACACTGACCTATGCTGTGGGATGCGGCAGGGCCATTGTATCCACGCCGTATGATTATGCACTGGATATATTAAGCAACAACAGGGGCCTTATCTCTGAAAACACCAACAGCCCCGGGGAGCTGGCCGGCCTTATAGGAAGCATCCTGGATAATCCCACACTAAAGCGCGGTCTGGAGAGCAGAGCGGCAAAAAGAGGCAAGACCATGACATGGACAAACGTGGCGAAGCAATATATCAATCTTATGGGAGTCTTAATACAGGGCAACATGAGGGGGAGTAAATTTGGAAGTCTCGTACAAACACCTTAAAAGAATGACCGATAATACCGGAATAATCCAGTTTGCAAATAAGGAAAGGCCGCTTAAAGAGAGCGGTTATACCGTAGATGACAATGCCAGGGCACTCCTTGTAGCTATCAACATGAGTGAAAAAGAGGCTGCGCCGCCAGCTGCAGTTTATCTTAAGTTTTTGTCTACTGCTCAAAGGATAGACGGCGCCTTTACAAACCTGAAGATAGGAGACAATTTCCTGCCTACCATCGACTCGGAGGACAGCATAGGACGGGCCTTTATGGCCTGCTGTTTTTTGCTTAAAAGCAGCCGGGCAGACGATGAGATGAAGCAGACATCAAAAGACATAATAAAAATCACCTTGCCTGTCATAGAAAAAATAAGATCATTGAGAGCTGTCTCATATATACTTATCGGGCTTGTGGCACTGGCGGAAGACGGCCTGGCCGGTCCGGTTATGGAAAGATATGTAAACAGGATTGGAAACCAGCTGAAGGATGCCTACCATGACAGCAATACGGATACATGGAAATGGTATGAGAACTGGCTCACCTACTGCAACGCCTTGCTGCCTCATGCGCTTTTTTCTTATTATTCATTCACGGGAGACAAGGAATCACTGACCATCGCAGAGGAGTCTTTAGGGTTTTTGACGGATGCCCTCCTCAAAAAAGGATACCTATCAGTGGTGGGCAACAAAGGTTGGTGGCTCCGGAACAGCAATATACCTAATTTTGACCAGCAGCCTGTGGATGCGGCATCAACCACTTTAGCCTGTCTGGAAGGATACGTTACCACAGGCAAAAAAGAGTATATAGAGAAGGCATCTCTTTCATTCCAATGGTACTGGGGCAAGAATATAAACAGCCTGGAGCTTTATGACAAGGATTCGGGTGGATGTCATGATGCGCTTATACCCGGAGGCCTTAACAAAAACCAGGGGGCGGAAGCCATAGTTACATTTTTATTAACCGATCAAATGATTAAAAACATTCTTGATGAAAGGAAGGGGTTAATAAATGGCCAGAATAGATCCTGCTATATTCCGGCAGTATGATATAAGGGGAAAGGTTCCTGATGAATTGGATGCGGATGCGGCATACCGCATAGGCCTGGCCTTTGGGACCTATCTACATAGAAAAGGCGAAAGCATGTGCCTGGTAGGCCACGATAACAGGAAATCATCAGACGAGCTCAGAGATGCCGTCGTGGCGGGGCTTCTTAGAACAGGCTGCGATATCCTCGACGTAGGCCTGGCAACAACGCCTATGTTCTACTATTCCCGCATATTATACAATGTAAATCCGGGGCTTATGATAACGGCCAGCCACAATCCGCCTGAATATAACGGCTTTAAGGTGTGCTTCGGCCAGGCCACCCTATACGGGGATGATCTGAAAAAGATCTGCAAAATGATAGAAGAGGAAGACTTTATCAAATCCTCCCAGGGAGAAATAAGCTACGCCTACCCTATCTTCGGCTATGCGGACATGCTGGAAAAAAAGATAAAACTGCCAAAAAAGCTTAAGGTAGCCGTAGACTGCGGTAATGGAACCGCATCCATTATAGTTCCCCAGGTACTGGACCTGTGGGGCTGCGACGTGCTTCCCATATACTGCGAGTCCGACCCGGCCTTCCCCAATCATTTCCCCGACCCTGTAAAGGCCGAGAACATGGCCGGCCTCAAGCAGACGGTATTAAAAGAAAAGGCTGATCTTGGGCTGGGGTTCGACGGGGACGGCGACAGGCTGGGTGTAGTGGATAACAAAGGCAGCATCATATGGGGAGACACCATGATGGTACTGTTCTGGAGAGAAATACTGCCGAAATATCCCGGCATTGACTGCATTGTAGAGGTAAAGTGTTCCGAGGCCCTGGCAGATGAAATAAAAAGGCTGGGCGGCAGGCCGTTTTTCTATAAAACAGGCCATTCCCTGATAAAAGCCAAGATGCATGAGCTGAACTTGCCCTTCACCGGCGAGATGTCCGGACATATGTTCTTCGCAGACGAATATTACGGATTCGACGATGCGCTGTACTCAGCGGGGAGGCTGCTGCGTATACTGTCCAACAGCGGCAGCAGCCTGTCCCATCTTTTATCCGATGTACCCGCATACGTATCCACACCCGAAATAAGAGCAAAGAGCACAGACAGTGAGAAATTCACTATAGTGGAGAACGCCCGGAAGTATTTCACAGACAAAGGTTGCCGCATAATAGACATAGACGGCGTTCGCGCATATCTAGATGACGGTTGGTGCCTTGCCCGGGCCTCCAATACCGGTCCGCAGGTAATCCTGAGGGCAGAATCTAAAACACAAAACGGCCTTAAAAGCATACTGACTGAACTGCATAAAGCGGTCCCGCTTAAATTTTAAAAGGAGAGAATGAATTCTCTCCTTCTCTATATAACCACTTTTGTTGTATCAATCTCCACTTTATGTGTGTGGTGTTTCATTTTCTCTGCATCTACACTCAGCTTATCTAGCTGCGATCTTGTTAATGTTCTCTCTTCTTCCCAGCTGCGGAGCATATGATATATCTCGTCCTGTCTTCCTTCCATATGATCCATACGCTTTTCCATGCTGTCCATACGCTTTTCCATGCTATCCATACGCTCTTCCATGCTGTCCATACGCTCTTCCATACTGCTCATACGCTTTTCCATGCTGTCCATACGCTTTTCCATGCTATCCATACGCTCTTCCATGCTGTCCATACGCTCTTCCATACTGCTCATACGCTTTTCCATGCTGTCCATACGCTTTTCCATGCTGTCCATACGCTTTTCCATGCTATCCATACGCTTTTCTATGTTGCCCATACGCTTACTTAAATCTTTTACGTCCGCTTTGATATCATTTATGCCGTCCAGAATCTTATTGAGAAGTTCTTCCTCCATCGTGCATCCCCCTCATTTTATCCTGTCTCGATGGTATCACATTTTGTAACTAAAAACAATAAATATCTATTAATTAAACCTTCTCATAAGATGTGCATCAATCTGGCCGGGTGCTGTGGGTTTAAGGCCGGCAGCATAGACAACAGGGCTCTCAAGTATACTTGTAAAAAGCCGCAGGCGCCGGCCGTACTTACCCATGGCTATACCTATGACAGGTATGCCTGCCTCTTTCTTTATAAGCTTATAATCATCGACAAAACGGAAGGCCTCACACCTGCACCTCGGCATCACGGCTATCTTGGCTATATCCGCTCCATTTTGCGACATATTGCAAACCTTATCCTTCAATACATCCCGGTTGGGTATACCCTCAAAATTATGATATGACATTAGCACTTGCACGTTTCTTTGCCTAGCCTCCTCCACTATAATTTTCAGATAGTCTTCCCGGGTGGACTCTTCTATATCAACAAGGCTTATACAGCCAGAAGCCACTGCCTTAAGTATAATCTTCACCCTCTTGCTTTCTTTTATACTCATTGACCCGCCTTCATCATGCTTCCTGAATGTAAAGATAACGGGTATATCCGGGAGACTGTCCGATATGATATCCACCGCTTTGATATAGTCCGGTCTGTTATAGTAATCCGCCCTGAACTCAACAAGGTCGAGGGATATGTCCTTTAAATAATCCATTTTAAGCTTCATATCCGCGGGATCATTAGCGGCAATAGGCACACACAAAAGCGGACGCTGACGTATCATTCCGCTGCCACCTTTCTTATCTTGCGCGGCAGCAGGTCACCTATCCTTGCATGGGCCAGGCATAGATATGTATCTGCCGCGCCGTAATACACGAGTATCTCATCATCCTTATCTAATATATCTTTTTGGTGCTCAGGCACCGCACCGCAGGTAAATACCACATTAGGTACCCATGATGACACTCTGTCACCTGTCTCGTATTCCGCCTGGGGCGAAAGAACAGGATTGGGAGAGCGGTACAGCAGCCTTCCCGGGTCTTTAAGATCGGTCAGTATGATACCCAAGCGATATATCATGTTATCATCCACCCCATGATATATAAGCATCCATCCATACCTGGTCTTCAGCGGCTGCGAGCCTGCGCCTATTTTAAGTGAATCCCACATCATGCCCGAGCGCGGCCCTATTATAATCTTGTGGGCGCCCTGGGTCCAGGGAAACTCCAGACTGTCGGAGTACGAGACCCACATGCTAGGTTCTATCCTGTGGTACATCACATATTTCCCATCTATCTTCCCGGGAAAGAGTATGGCGTCTTTGTCCCAGAGATTAGGAAAGGCCAGGCCCAACCTCTCCCACCTGTCAAAGTCCCTGTTTACAAAGTCCTCTACACTTATGCTGGCGGCCGCCACCTGCGCCACCACCCCATCATATGCCGTATACATCATGTATATCTTCCCATCCAGGATGACGGCGCGGGGATCCTCGCAGCCCATCTTTTCCCTGTTGCTTCCCGGAGAAAATACAGGATCGGGCAGCCGCTCAATGATATGGCAGCCGTCGGAAATGGCCAGGCCTATCCGCGAGACGCCGTCCTTTCCGACCGCCCGGTAAAGCAGGTATATCCTGCCTTCTATCAAGAGCGCCGCGGCATTAAGCACGTATCGGCTCTCCCACCAGTGGTTGGGTACCGGCCTGAGCACCGGATTGTCCTCATACCTTATAAGCTGCCCGGCTGCCGGCCAGTTACCCACATCCTGCACCATGAGTGAGTCCCTGTAATCCTTAATGCCCAGCAGTCCGTTGATAAGGTTCACTCCTTCCTTGCCCTCACCTAAAAGCTCGCACACATCATCCAATACCTTATCCGGCCGGTATCCCATCTCCTTATATATATCCTCGAGAAGGTCAAAATTAAACCAGTCTCTGTCCACATGTACGGAAAGCGGCGTGGGCAGTCCCTTACCGCCGCGGAAACTGTAGCTTGCCCAGGTCCCTGCAGTACATGAGACAAAAACACCGTCGGCCAAGGTAAGCGAAAGACCATAGCCGTCTGCTATCTTATAGAAGTCCTCTGACTGATCTTTTTGCCCCATATCATCCAGTTTGCGTGAGATCTCTTTGAGTTTCACCGCCGCCATCCTCTGATGCCAGTTTTCAAACATGTTATTGGCACTGAAAAGATCCCTGCTCCGGCATGCGCTGAGCGCATTTACCGCTTTCAAGGCAAAACCTCTTCTTTTCCGTGCATACAACTTCCAGAGATATGTATAATGTTCCTCCTCCGCCACACACTTCACCAAATGAGTGAGATAAAGAAGGTGCGGATAATCCCCGCCCATGCCCTTGCCCAGTCTCCTTACAACAATCATACCCGTCAGGCTGTTTAATTTAACTATTCCCCTCATATCAGTGATATTGGGGATAATATCCGTATTAAGTATTACGGCCTCTATATCCGCCTCCCCAATGCTGTCCGGCCGTAGGTTATCCTTGAGCCATAGCATAACGTCATCCATATACTGCCTCTCTTCAACCATGGAGGCATAGGTTAATGCACTTCTCGCGCCGATATTCTCCAGCATCTCCCGCACACCTGCAAAACCCATGCGTAGCAAGAGTTCCCTTGGTGGAAACTCGTAAAGCATCCTGCGCAAAATATTATCCTTCAATGTGGTAACCTTGCCATGCGGGGCCAGGCCAAGCACCGCCTCAGCAAACCGCTGCGTACCGTCCTCCGAATACAAATCACCATTAAACACCTCGGCGGCCGACTGCTCCGCGCTATGCATAAAGTCCTGCATGCACCCGCTGATTTCGGATGGCGAGGCGTCCTTCCCTATCTCTAGCATATTATGACAGAAATCATTAAACTCCCGCTTATACCTCGCCATTAGTTTTTTGAATATATCATTTGTATTTATCTTACTGCCACCCAGGCCTTTAAGCTTCTTAGGCAATACAATGGGAACCCCCGGGACAAATTCAAGATAATCCAGCGGCGTAATGGCGGGTTCCCTATTTAGCTTGCTGTCTTTCCATGACTTTATAAGGGAGTTCCGCCCGGCGGTCATTTCCCCAACCTGATTGGTATAGTAATCGTCTGCCTTTTTGTAGATAAGCTCCCCCATATCCACTCCCCTTACCTGCTTTATATATCCGGCAATGCGCCCCTCGTACATCACAGTAAAAGCGTCCAGAAGGTCTTCTTTGGGAATGCTCTCGTTAAAGCGGTATGATTGTAAAAACAGATATACCACGCGGGCCCACAGCTTCTCATCAAACGTGAAATCCTTATTGGACAGGCCGGATAATTTGTCCAGCTGCTTTCTCATATCCGCAGGCAGGATTTTATCAAATATGATGCGGTAGTTCTCGTAGCCCGACTGAAAGGACTGGATGAAATCCGTAAGCCGGCATGACACCTCATTCGGCCTGTCCCTATCCTCCAGGCCATATACAGACGGACGTTTCAATATGGCAGGTGGATGGGTCCAGTAATCCTGATCGTAGATAAGGCATTCGAAAACCGCCCGTGCCACCTCTTTAAATACAAAGGATCTCTTTCCCGCCGAGGGCACGGTTATTTTAGCACCCAAGCTGACCTCGCACATGCTCATGCCGCCGGTAATCGCCCGCGTTACCAGCCACGGGTTTACCCCATATCCTCCCGCGCATTCATACCACTGGTTTATTTCAGAGCAAAAGTCCGAGATTACATCATGAGAAAGAGCATACGTACCGGAGAGCGGGTCGCTGATCCTCCATCCATAGAGTGATTCCAAAAGCGGCTTTACAAACAGATCTCCGGTGGTATCCTCAAAATAATGCCTCCTGAAATCGGCTAAAACCACGTCATATCCCTCGGCAAGGGGATATATCAACCGCTCTACCCAAGAGGGTTTAAAACCCCAATCCTTCTTTCTCTTAAGATCCGCCTCCAGTAAGGCAACATCGGCACCCAGCCTCTTTGCCACCTCCATTATCGCCCTTATGCTAAAGCCCCTGCCGTTTATTCCCTGTTCCATAAGCACCGATATACAGGGCACAGAGCAGCCCACATCCTTTATAGCCTCCAGCGCCTCCTGCCCTGCAGGATCGCCCACACACAGTATCAGTTTTTCTCCCGGGTAAGATTTAAGCCCCTCTGTCACAGTCTTTATAACATCGGGCAGGGTATCTTCTTCATTGTAGAACGGAATACCTATCACAATATCTATCGTGCCGCAGTCCTTTATCCGGCCCATAATATCATCAACCTTACCGTAAAAAAGATCTTCATTCCGTCTTATGTACTCAGCATCCATACACATACCTCGTTTCGTTTTCCTATATTAAGTATATACCAAGGAAGAGGAAATTATAAACGGTATAAAACAAGAGGCTTAAGTTTACAAAATATCTTTACATAACTGTATTTTATTGTTATAATTCAAAATATAAGTATGTGATTATTTTATAACAAAAATAAGCATAATAATACTCTAGATAGGAGGAAATTTAAATGAAATTATTTGTTAGTGAAGACGATTGCATAGGATGCGGTCAGTGCATCGACACTTGCCCGGAGGTGTTCGACTGGAATGAAGATGGCACCATGGCTAAAGCCATTGATAAAGATGTTCCGGCAACAAATGAGGATGCGGCAAACCAGGCTAAATCCGATTGCCCTGTAGAAGCTATAAAAGAGAAATAATGATACTTACCAGCCCGCACAAGTGCGGGCCTTTTTAGTATTCAAGGCCCCTCCAAAATAATTCCATATCAAGAAGGAATCCGGTATTTGGCAGCGAATACATAAGGAGGCTAAAAATATTCTTGGAGGGATAAAAATGAAGAAAAAGTCTTCTATACTGGTTGCTGCAATTATAATATCAGCCCTGTTTGTAACGACGGCTTTTGCAGCCGGTACGGGCGGTTACAAGAAAATAACCGCATGGTTTGGCAATATAAAGATAATTGCTAACGGCAAAACATTGAAATCAAATCCTCAGCCCTTACTATACAATAACACTACATATGTTCCTATACGGCTGATAAGCGAGTCTTTAGGACAGAGTGTGGGCTGGAATCAAAAAGATAAAGTTGTGACAATCAGCGGCAGCACGGCTGGCTCAGATGCAATAATTGCTACGCTGCAGACGGATAATGCCAAGAAGGCGGCACGCATAGCAGAGCTTGAGGCTCAGCTTAAAGAAAATGAGAACAAGAAAAATGCATCTTCCGATCTAGAGGATTATTTAGAGGATAAATATTCTACATGGAAAAGAATGGACTTTGATTATAATGCCAGAGGAGATGCAGGCGATCTAAAACTCACTATTAAAGTGGACCTCTCCGAAGACGGCAGCAGATGGAATAATACAGACAAGGATGATATAGAAGACTGGCTGGACGACATATACGATTATGTCCATAAGGAATATAAAAACGCAGACTTTTCCGGCGAGATAGTCGACAGCGACAGCCGGGATAAACTGGCGGAGTTTGAGTCTTCGGGAAGCAGGCTGAAGATCAGCTTCAACAAAAGAGCAAATGCGGATGATTTAGAGAAAGAGCTTAACAAAAAATACGGTAGTGACCTTGTATGGTATGATGATTCATTCGGCAGTATGACGGCCAAATTCAGGGTATCTGCCAACAAGAACAGAGAACGTGTGAATATAACCGTAACCGTGCCTGATAAATACAAAAATGTGAATAAAAGCAGTGTCAAACCATGGATAAGAGATGTTGTAGATGCAACGTATGATTATTTCAATAAGGATTATGACATAATCGGCGAAATAATTAACAACAGCGGAGATACTCTTGATACATTCGACGAGGGTGGCCTTGACTGACAAGTACTGATTACGGCCCGGTTTATTCCGGGTTTTTTTATTCTAATAAATTTGAGGTGAAATATGGATAGAGAAAACACACAGGAGAACATAAGAACTGAGATTTTTTATCTGGCCTGGCCCGCTATACTGGAGATGGTGCTGGAAACTTCCGTATGGATGTTTGATACCGCCATGGTGGGGAGACTTACGGCCTCGGCTTTAAGCGCCGTAGGTCTGGGAGGGCAGCTCATGTATACCATGCTGAACATATTTTCCGCCGTAGGTGTAGGATGCTCAGCCATGGTGGCGCGGTACTGCGGCGGCGGTGAATATGACCGCGCGGAACATGTTGTAGGCCAGTCTTTTTTACTTTCCATTATTATAGGATCAATCATGTTTGTAACACTATACAGCATAATCCCGACTTTTTTTAACAAACTGATAACCCAGACCGACATAGCGGCTCAGGGAATAATCTACACCCGTATAATCGCTGTGGGCGGATCTATAATGGTCCCTACCAAGGTTTTAAACTATGCCCTGCGGGGGTCAGGCAATACCAGAGTGCCCATGCTTTCTACCTTGATAGCAGATCTTTTTAATATATTCGGGGATTATGCTCTTATATTCGGTAAGTTCGGCATGCCGAGGATGGGGGTGGCCGGGGCGGCCATTGCCACATCAATTTCACAGGCGCTATCCCTTTGTGTTTCTGCAGGATACCTCATCTTCAACAAGAACGGCATAAAACTTAAGTTTGCCGACATAAGGAATATAGACAGCGGCATAATAAAAAAGCTTATTTCCCTGGGCGTACCGGCTTCCCTGTATGAGTTCTCCGACAATGGCAGCAGGCTGATTTCCTCTCTGTGGCTTTCCAGAATGGGCTCTATCGCCTTTGCGGCGCAGCAGGTGTCGGTAAGTGCGGAATCCATGTCATTCATGCCCGGCGTAGGCTTTTCGGTATCGGCTGCGACCATGGTCGGCCAGGCCTTGGGAGCTGGTAATGAGGAAAAAGCCGAGGCTTCGACTAAAGAGTCATCAAAAATGGCTGTGATCTTTATGAGCATCATCGGACTTATATTTTTCATAATACCCGGACGGCTGATGTCATTTTTCACCAACATAGCCGGTGTGAGAAATCTATCAGCAAAATGCATAAGGATAGCGGCCTTCGAACAGCCTACCATGGCACTCTCCATGGCTCTTTCAGGTGCGCTCAAGGGCGCAGGAGATACAAAAGGGCCCTTTTATGTCACGATGATAAGCACATGGATGATAAGACTTCCCCTGATATTTATGTCCGTATTCGTATGGAAACTGAGTATAGAATATGTCTGGATAATCACGGATTTACAATTTTTGGCTGAGGCCCTGCTCATGGCGTTTAGATTTAAAAAAGGTGTATGGAAAAAAATAAAATTATAGAATTTTAACCAATTTTTAACCCATTCGCCCAAATAAATCATGTATAATCAGTATTGGGGTGAGGGCAATGTTAAAAAAAATAATAAGTATTATAATGATATGTATAATGACTGTGACAATAGCGGGATGCAGCAAAAATAACAGCGGCGCTCCCGCAGACAATAACAAACCGAGAAGCCAAAAGAGGGATATTATGAGCGAATTTGATTCATTGATGGAGAGAAACCCGAATCTTGGTATGATAATAGAATTTATCAATCAGAATATATCCGAGTCCACCAAAGAAGAGGCCTCTGATATGCTGGGCAGTCTGGAAACGGCTCAGAAAGATTATCTCGGTGCACTGGAGGACAAATACTCCGAAGGAAGCATTCAGGACAAAATAGATAAAATATACAAACCGGGTACCGACTTAAACAATCTTGAAGGTGTTAATGATGAAGAACTCAAAAAACTCCTTAAAGAAACAAAAGGCCTGGGGTACAAGGTGGAAACAGCAGAGGGTATGTATTATCCCATACTGGACTATGATTCTTACAAGAAATATAAGGAAAATGTGGCGGATGATTTTGCAGATTATATAGACATAATGTCTACCGAGTCTGATGAAGCTTCCGTAAAAGATGCCGAGCTGACCATAGGATGGGACAAAATTTTAAACCGGGCACTGGCGCAGGAAAAATTCATTGAAAAATATCCTGATTCCAAAAGATCAAATGAGGTAAAATCGCTGTATAAAAATTATACCTCTTTTATATTTTTAGGTACAAACAACTCTCCGCTCTTCGACTATGACACACATACCATGGATAACAATGCAAAATCCGCATATAAAAGTGCGGCAGATAAAAAGAGCAACAGCAAACTGCTGGGCAAACTTAAAGATTTTCTAAAGATAGCGGAAAAGAATAATTACAAGCTTACCAATGAGGTGGATGATTTTAGGCATGCGGCTTTGTCTTCCTTATAATTCCTATAAAAGAGGCGGTGTCCAACAAAAAGGCCAGGGAATTCGTTAAAAAATTCGGGCATAAAATTATACTCCATTCTCAAAAAAATTAAACCGTACTCTTATATTGCATTTTGTCAAATATTGCTTTATACTAAATACATGCAATTAGTTTTACCCAGAGTAGGCTACCGCAAAGCCGTGGTAGCCTTTAATTTTCTCTTTAATGTGGAAAACTATAACGGTGGTATAATTATGATATAATATGTAATGTGGTGATAATATGAAAAATGAAAAGGGGCTGACCCTTGCCGATACAGCTGCAGAAATACTCCTTAAAAACGGAGCGGAGACAAGACGGGTGGAGACTACGGCGGATATGATACTGTCCAGCCTGGGATATGTGTCTCATACTTTTGCTACTCCCACCACCGTAATAATATCCATAGAGGATGGTTCCGGGAAATTAAACACAGCTATCCGCAGGGTTCACTTCAGGCTCATTAACCTCTCGAAGGTTGACATGGTAAACAGCTTTTCCAGGGATTTCTGCAAGGGTAATATAGGTTTGGATGACGGAATAAAATATTTGAATGAAGTAAATAAGAAAGAGAAATATAAACCACTTTTCAGGATATTGGGAGGATGCTTGGGAGCGTCCATGTTCACCCTGCTTTTCGGCGGCACATGGACAGATTTTCTACCTACTTGTTTGATTGCTTTTATAACTTTAAGTGTCCTAGAAATCATCGCAAAATATCAGATTTCGGATTTTTTAAATAATCTTATTGGAAGCATGATAATCACAGTATTTGCCTTGTTATTTACATATTTAGGTTTTGGTGTCAGTTTGAATAAGATAATAATAGGCTCCATAATGCTCCTTGTACCCGGTGTTGCCATAACCAACGGTGCACGGGATTTTATGTACGGAGATCTTTTATCAGGCACGGCCCGGACCGCGGAGGCCGTCATGACAGCTATAGCCATAGCGGCAGGTGTGGGTGTTACACTGCAGGCATGGTTTTATATAAGGGGGATATAAATGCTCAGTTTTATATACAGTTTTTTTTCCGTGATAGGTTTTGGTATAGTATTCAATCTCCCGATAAAACTGTTACCTGCCGCAGCCTTGAGCGGTGCCATAGGCCAGGCCGGCTATGATATCGTAATGCATTATTTTAACTCGCCCACCACCGCCACCGTGGTATCCGCCGTCATTATAGGGCTGTTGGGAGAAATCATGGCGCGTTTATATAAAAAACCTGCGACGCTATTCGTTATACCGGGCATAATCCCCCTGGTTCCGGGATCCTACATATACCAGGCGATGCTTTCCCTTGTACAGGGCAATATGAAGTCGGCCGGGCAGTACGGGCTTCTGACCGTCTTTTTATCCATCGGCATAGCGGCCGGTCTTATGGCCGTAACCACATTCTGGAATATATTCTTCGGCTCGCACAAAAAATAGAGACATAACTTAAAGGTGATGATAGATAAATGGAAAAACCAACATACATTATAGGCCATAAAAGCCCCGACTCGGATGCGATATGCTCCGCTATATCCTACGCATATTTCAAGAAAAAGCATGACGGTATGAATAGCGTGCCCTGCAGGCTGGGCCCCGTAAATAACGAGACACAGTTCATACTTGACTACTTCGATGTGGAGCAGCCAAGGCTTATAAAAAATATATACACCCAGATAAGGGATATAAATTATGACAAACCACTGTGCGTAAACGAGGCCTGGCCGATGCTGGCTGCATGGCAACTGATGCAGCAGTCGGGCACCCGGACGATATGCGCAGTGGATGACAAAGGAAGGTTTGCCGGCCTGGCCACCCTGGGCGACCTGGCCAAGGTATACCTCTCCGAGATGAACAACATAGAAAAATACAGCATCCCCATCAAAAATGCAGCCAGTGTCCTCAGGGGAGAAATAATAAATTACGGCAGCGGGAAACTGGGTGGCAATATAATAGTTGCTGCCATGTCCCTAGATGAGACAGCCAAGAGGATAAAACAAGGGGATACCATAATCGTGGGAAACAGGCCGTATATACAGAAGGCCGCCATAGAATACGGAGCGGGGGCACTCATAGTCACCAGCGGAATAAAACCCGGTGATGATATAATCACGTTTGCAAAAGGCCACGGTGTAGGACTGATACAGACCTCATGCGATACGTTCGATGCGGTCAAATACATAAGCCAGAGCATACCCTTGTCCTATATAATAAAAAGCTCAGATTTAATCACATTCAATGATGATGACTATGTCCATGAGGTGACAGGCACCATGTCCCGCTATAAATACCGGAACTTCCCCGTGCTGGATTCCAACGGAGCCGTGGTGGGACTTATATCCCGCAGGCATGTCCTGGACTACAAACCAAAGAGCGTCATACTGGTTGACCACAATGAATTCTCACAGACGGTGGACGGAATTAACGAAGCCAATATACTGGAGATAATAGATCATCACCGGCTGGGCGGAACCGTAACCGACAAACCCATACTCTTTAGAAATCAGCCGGTGGGCTGTACATCTACCATTATATACAGCATATACAAAGATGCCCATATAACACCCCCTAAGTCTATTGCGGGAATCATGTGCGCAGCCATACTGTCGGACACGCTAATATTCAAATCACCCACATGCACGAAAAGGGATGTCGATGCAGCACACAGCCTGGCCGCAATAGCCGGCATTAATATAGACCGGTTTGCAGACCAGATGTTTAAAGCAAGCACATCCCTCACCGGTAAAACCATGGAAGAAATATTCTATACCGATTTTAAAGAATTCCGTACAGAAGGGTTTAAAATCGGAGTGGGACAGATAAACGTCATGACCGACCCGGGCAAAATAAAAGAAGACCTTCTCTCATACATGCGTGACATCCAGAAGAGCAATGAATATGATATACTTCTTCTTATGCTCACAAATATAATCGACGAGGGTTCTGAAATGCTCTGGGCCTCTGACTACAAAGAGGTACTGGAAACAGCCTTTTCCATTAATATAGATGGCGGAAATTTTTATCTTCCAAAAGTCGTATCCCGGAAAAATCAGGTGATACCGCCTATTATGCGGGCTGTCCGCAACCTCTCTTAAAAAAAAGAAAAAATTATCGATGACAAAATCGAACAATCGTGAATTTGTATAATAATTTTGCTTGGTTTATTGGTTGGTCTAACTTGCAAATTGAAGTCATAAACGTTTAAGTAAGCTTGGGTTTTTGCAGGTTTTCCGTCTTATCCTGCACAATTTGTCACGTGCCAGCTATTTTTACCACGGTTCGTAACATATTTTCAAAAAAAGTAGGTTTTTATATCCACGGCAAACGTTGCCATAGGAAAAAATATACTGTATAATGAATTATGCAGGACATAATTCACAAAATAAAACAAGCTCAATAAATACAAAGGAGGACACTTATGGATCAACTGCTTCTAGGACTCACGTCTATCACACTAAAACAAGTGGTCATGTACATCATTGGAGGAGCCTTGATATACCTGGCCATTGCAAAGGAGTATGAGCCAACATTACTTCTGCCCATAGGCTTCGGTGCCATTTTGGTAAATATACCTTTCTCATCAGCAATTGATCAGATAGCAGGTGGAACCGTAGAACATGGGGCACTCAGCCTGCTTTTTAATGCCGGCATAGTAACGGAGCTCTTTCCGCTGCTTATATTCTTAGCCGTAGGAGCCATGATAGACTTCACTCCCCTGCTGGAAAATCCGGTCATGCTGTTTTTCGGAGCAGCGGCGCAGTTTGGCATATTTTTTACAATGAGCCTTTCCACACTATGCGGGTTCAGTCTTAAGGAGGCGGCCTCCATCGGCATCATAGGCGCGGCGGACGGGCCTACGTCCATCTATGTTGCAACAAGGTTCGCAAAGAATCTCCTTGGCCCCATCTCGGTAGCCGCATACTCCTACATGTCGCTGGTACCCCTCATACAGCCGCCGGTCATAAAGGCGCTTACTACACACAAAGAGCGCTGTATAAAGATGGAATACCAGCCGGAGGGCGTATCAAAAATCGTAAAAATACTCTTTCCCATAATCGTAACGTTTATAGCAGGCATCGTAGCACCGTCATCTGTTTCACTCATAGGTTTCTTGATGTTCGGCAACCTTATCAGGGAATGCGGTGTGCTAAACAGCCTGTCCAAGACAGCCCAAAACGAGCTGGCTAACATCGTCACTATCCTTCTGGGCATAACCATAGGCTCCACAATGACAGCGGATAAATTTCTGCAGCCTCAAACATTGCTGATCTTAGGAATAGGTCTGCTCGCATTTGTTTTTGACACTGCGGGCGGCGTTATATTCGTTAAAACCCTCAATATCTTTCTGAAGAAAAAAATAAACCCCATGATCGGGGCAGCAGGTATATCGGCCTTTCCGATGTCCGCAAGGGTTATACATAAGATGGGACAGAAAGAAGATCCATCCAACTTTTTGCTTATGCATGCCGTGGGCGCCAACGTAGCCGGCCAAATAGGCTCGGTCATTGCAGGCGGACTTATACTTGCACTGATTAAATAAGAGGTGACTAAAATGAATAATGCATTTTTACAGGCACTGAAGGTATCCGGATACGGACTGATAGGTATATTTTCTGTAATAGCCATATTTTTTCTCTTGATTAAATTACTGCTTAAGTTATTTCCGGGGAAGTAATTATTCCCCGGTTTTTTGCAGGTTTCCCGCCTTGACTTGCACGGTTTGTCACGGTCTGCATATACCCTGAATATCATTCTCTGGGGTCCTCATCATTCCCTTTGTCTTTATCTTCCTTTTCTTCCACAAGTGTAACACTGCTTTTGTTTGGCCGCTCTATCTCGATGGTGCAATTGGCAACAAGTGCTACGGCAGCGCCTACCAGGGTAAGCTGTGGAAGGAGTACCGTAGAAATGGCACCCGCCGTTACCGGTATATCCATTATAACCTTGTTATCCTTCTTTATCCTTATCTTGTTCACATTACCCTTCTTGACGATCTCCTTTACCTTATCGATAAGATCTGCTCCCGCTACATTCACACTCTCCGTCCATGTTTTTTTATTGTCCTCCAGGTATATAAGTGCCTTCACCACATCACCGTCGTTTAAATCGAGAGCCTCCTTAGCTTCCCTATATGTGACTCCTGTCCTATCCTTTATAATATCCACCTTTTCCAATTCGTCCATTGTTCATACCACCTTTTAATTTATTTTCCATACATACTATTGATCTCTTCTTGGTTTTTATTCCTCTTGTACTTTAATTCATTATATACTGACGCCTGAAATAAATCCATATGCATATTGAAAATATTAATTTATATAATATAGATGATTACTTTAAGTAAAATATGCAAAGTTTGGTATAATATAAATTAGAAAGAAAAAATCAGACAAGCACAAGGAAGGAGATCTTTTATGAACGAAACCATAAACACCATACTTAAGAGAAGAAGTATAAGGAACTACAAACAGCAACAGATAAGCAAGGAAGATTTAAACACGCTCTTAGAAGCGGGGCAATATGCTCCCAGCGCTGTAAATGAGCAGCCGTGGCACTTTACTATTGTTCAAAATAAACAGATGCTGGGCAAGCTCAACCAGGCCTGCAAAGATATCATGGCCAAATCCAAAGATCCTCAAATGGCTAAATCCGGTACTGACGCTAATTTCTGTATATTCTACAATGCACCAACATTGATAATAATTTCCGGGGATACAAAGACAATAGCTCCGCAGATAGACTGCGCACTTGCCATGGAAAACATGTTTTTAGCCGGAGAATCCCTGAATATCGGCTCATGCTGGATACACGGGATATATAACTTCTTATTAAGTGAAGGCGGAAAACAGCTGAAAAAAGAGCTCCAGATTCCTGAAGGTTTTAATGTATGCGCCGTCGCAGGATTCGGATATAAAGCAGGAGAAATACCTGAGGCTGCCGAGAGAAAGGCGGGAACGGTAACCATATTGCAATAAATTATAAGGCTTCATTGCATCCGCCAACATACGCGCGGTTCTTCCATGTCCTCTTGGATTGCCAAGGGGGATGGCATCGAATAAACATAAAAACGGTTCCGGATCATTAATTTGACCCGGAACCAATTTTTTACTGTATATCAGCTGTGATCGATATACCACCTGATTATATCAAACTGTTCCTCATAGTTTTTATACAACCGATGGGCATCTTCCACAGATATACTTTTGAAGTGAATGATATCTCCCGGCCTGGCCTGGGCGACCTTCGGTATATCCGCAGAGATGACCACGGCTATCTTGGTATAACCCCCTGTAGTCTGCCTGTCTGCCATCATCACTATGGGCTGCCTGTCACCCGGTACCTGTACGCTTCCCAAAGGTATGCCATCCGATATTATATCCGCTCCCTTTGAGTGTTCAATTGTCTCACCCTTTAATCTGTAACCCATCCTATCTATATTTTGTGTCACCTCATAAGAACTATTTAGAAACGTATATATACCTTTTTTGGTAAAATAATCATCTTGAGGGCCCATTACCACCCTAACCGATATTTCTCTTTCATAATGCGGTATGTATATGCCCTCTAACTGTCTTCCGCGCATGGACATATTTGCCTTGCTAGCATTGATGACATCTCCGGTCTTTATGTATCTTCCCTCTATGCCGCCAATTTTACCTTTTATATAGGTGGATCTGCTTCCCATAACAGACTTTATGTCTATCCCTCCGCTAAAAGATATATAGCAGAAGCTGCCGCAGCTTGAGCCGCCGAGCTCCAGGACATCACCCGGCCTGGCCGCATACGAATGCCAATTATATACAGGGCTGCCGTTTAACTGCGCGTCAAATTCCCCTCCCGTTATAGCAAACACCGTATCCTCTTCAAACTCTATAGTGGGTCCCATGAGCATAGATTCCAGCGATGCCTGCTTTTTATCATTTCCTACCAGTATATTACTTATTCTGTATGCATACTGATCACAGGCTCCCGCCGTAGACATGCCGAACGCCTGATACCCAAATCTGCCCATATCCTGCACTGATGTGATGCCCGGCTTTAATATCTTCATGATGTTTCCCCCTTTATAACATCGACCTGATATGTGCAGTCATCTACTTCTTTTTTTATCTTATTAAACTCTTTCTCAGATACGGGTTTGAATCTTATTCTGTCACCCATCTTAGGAAGTATGGGAACATCGCGATAAGGGTCGTAAAGCTTTACAGGTGTAATTCCTATTAGCCTCCATCCACCGGGGCTATCGATAGGATACATACCTGTCTGTTTTCCAGCTATACCCACCGATCCGGCCGGTATCCTTTTCCTCGGTGTCTCCAGTCTGGGAGTGGCTATCCTCTCATCCATGCCTCCCAGATAAGTAAATCCCGGGGTAAAACCCAGCATATAAATTAGATAATCCACCGAGGTGTGTATATCTATGACCTCTTTTTCAGTAAGATGAGCATGCTCGGCAACAAAGGGCAGATCCGGACCGCTCTCGCCTCCATAAAGTACCGGAATCACGAGTGTATCTCCGTTCTTTGCTGAGCTTATATCCAACTTATCGTATACTCTCTTAAGAACATTTACAGCATCATCATAATACATCACAAAGGGATCATAGTAAACGAGTATGGATCTGTATGTGGGCACCGTTTCCACAATGCCCCTTATACCCTTACTAAAAATATCATCAACTATTCCCCTTATAGCAGTATTACATTCCTCCTCAATGCCATCACTCAGCTCCATACATACAGCATTGTCTCCTGCAGGTAAAAACCTCGGCCTGGAATACATTTCTATCCCTCCTTATAAAGAGTATACATCCGGCCTCCTGTCCTTAAATACAGGCATCTTTTTCCTCACATCATTCACCATTCCAAGATCTATATTCACTGTCACAATATCTTCATCTTCTCCTGTTTCAGCTTTCACTTCACCCCACGGATCTATCACCATGGAGTGCCCAAAAAACTTATCTCTGCCCTTCTCACCGACCCGGTTGCAGGATACCACATACATCTGATTTTCTATTGCTCTGGCAATCTGAAGCGTCCGCCAATGATCCAGCCTGGGATGCGGCCACTCTGCGGGGATAAAAAGAACCTTAGCCCCTTTTAAAGCTAAAGAGCGGGCAAGCTCGGGAAACCTCAGATCGTAACATATCATAACCCCAGAGGGGGACCCATCTATTTCAAAATATCCGATCTTGTCTCCGGACTGTAAGAATTTATCTTCTTCCATAAGGCCAAACAGGTGGAGTTTGTCATAATTTAGTATGACATTCCCACTCCTATCAAAAACATAGGTTGTATTGTACAGTCCACCTGCTCTGAAATCAGAGACGGATCCTGCTATGACATTTACATGAGTGCTCTTTATAAAGGGGATAAAAGACTTTAAAAGCTCTTTGCCCTCCCTGTCTCCCACCTTATCCATTACATCAAAAGCGTAGGCTGTACTAAACATCTCCGGCAGGATTATGACGTCAGGCGCATCATCCATAGCCTTCGTCATAAGATCTATAGCGTGTTTGTAATTATTCTTCGGTTTTCCCAATTCAATGTCCATCTGTATTATAGATATCCTCATTTTATTCCTTCCTTCAGTACGGTAACATTATATGAATGAGAAATTTCCCTCCCACAAACAGGATCCTCCATTTCAATAACATACTTATCAGCATAAATCAACTCTCCTCCGATGGTAGCCGGCGTACCGCTCATGAGAATAGTGCCGTCCAGCTGATTATCCACATCCTTAAGCCTGCGAAGCCATTCAGAGTAATGAAGAAGTTGGTATGATCCGAGCCCACAGTCACATATATCCTGTCCTTATCCTCTCCATAATGCTGCCATACCGCCTAATGATTTAATCCCGGAATATGCCGTGATTATAACTACAATGATTCCACCTACAACAAGCCAGGTGGGATGGTGATAATCCTCTCCTACAATCTTCTTATTACGCGATGCTATAAGTATTGCCCCCAGTGTAAAAGGCAGTATAAGACCATTCAATGCTCCTGCCAATATAAGCAATGTAACAGGTCGGCCCAGTAAAATAAAGAACAATGTGCAGAAAACAATAAATCCTATTACCACCTTGGGAAAATGATCATCGATTGGTTTAAAATATGTCCTAATGAAAGAAACCGACGTAAATGCGCATCCTACAACAGATGATAATGCTGCAGACCAAAGCACCAGTCCGAACAATTTATACCCGACTTTACCTGCAACCGCAAGGAAAGGAGTGACAGCGGGATTTGCTGGATCAAGCTTTATACCACGGCTTACTACACCCAATACAGCTAAAAACAGCATATATCGCATTATACCTGTTACCACAACACCGAATACAGAGGTATTGGATGTCTCACTGACATCCTTTACTCCACTCATACCGCCGTCAAGGAGTCTATGGGCACCGGAAAAAGTAATATACCCACCAACCGTACCCCCAATAATGGTTGTAAAGGGTAAAAAGTCAAACTTCTTGGGCATTACTGTCCGGATCATGGCTTCTCCAACCGGGGGATGTGCTGCCACCATTACACAGAAGGTTAAAACCAACATAAGCACACCGAGTATTTGTGCGAATTTATCCATAGCGTTTCCAAATTCTTTAATAAGAAATATGGCTATACAAATGGCGGCCGATATTACGGCACCTACCTTTACATCAACACCAAAAAGCACATTAAAAGCCATACCCGTGCCCGCTATATTGCCTATATTAAAAGCCAAACCACCAACAAATACAAGAAAAGATATAAAATAACCCAATCCGGATACAACTTCATTAGCTACATCCTGCCCTCTCTTACCTGTAACAACAATGATGCGCCAGACATTAAGCTGAGCAAATATATCCACTATTATTGTGAGTAAGATAATAAAGCTGAAGCTGGCTCCGTATTGTTCAGTAAATGTCGCCGTCTGTGTAAGAAATGCAGGTCCTATCGCTGATGTTATCATCAGAAATGCCGCACCAAGGAGCATACTTATTGAATGTTTACTTTTAACGCTGTTGCCTCCCATTTTATCCCCCCTATATAAACTCTTTCATAGGTACAACACTGATACCTGCGTTTTGCATCTCCCTTCTTATCTTTTTCACAAAATCCACCGCTTTGGGGTTATCGCCGTGAACACATACGGAGTTTGCATTTATATCTATAGTCCTACCTGTTATTGTCTGCACCTTACCCTCATTCACCATACCTATAACACGTTTTATTGCCAGGCCTTCGTCTTCTATCATCGAGCCGGGTTTACTTCTGGCTACAAGGGTACCATCTTCATTGTAAGCCCGGTCTGCGAATACCTCCTCCGCCACCTTGAGCCCGATATCCTTAGCCGCTTTGACCATCTGGCTGCCGGCAAGCGCAAGGAGTATTATGTCTTTGTCCACCTCATAAACAGCCTCCGCAATGGACCTTGCCAGATTATAATCCACTGCTGCCATGTTATACATTGCTCCGTGGGCCTTAATGTGCTGCAGCCTCATTCCTTTGGATATCGCAAAGGCGGCCAGCGCGCCAACCTGATATTTCACATAAGCCTTTACCTCTGCCGGCGTGGCATTTAACTTTCTCCTTCCAAAACCCATGAGATCGGGATAACCCGGGTGGGCTCCTACCTGTACCCCTGATTTTGCTGCCAAACCCACCGTTTTTTCCATCACCAACGGATCGCCGGCATGAAATCCGCACGCAACGTTAGCAGACGTTACATATTTTAGTACCTTGTCGTCCATACCCAGCTTATAGTTTCCAAAACTCTCACCGATATCGCTATTTAAATCCACATATTTCTGCATGCGTTTTCCCTCCATCTAAAATACGGAATAGTCTTCATCCTTTTTGTCCGAGATAAACATATTGCCCGGTGCATGGGTTAACATGATCTCCGGCTGCGCCTCCATTGCCACCGCCTGCGGAGTCACACCACACGCCCAAAATACAGGAACCTCACCGTCATATATGGTAGACGGATCCCCAAAATCAGGCCGGGCCACATCGTTTATACCAATGGCTTCCGGATCACCGATGCATACTGGAGCACCATGCACCTGAGGAAATCTCGAGGTCACCTGAACCGCGCGTATTATCATATCTTTAGGTATAGGCCGCATAGATACGACCATGGGACCATGAAATATCCCTGCCGATTTACACTTAATGTTCGTAATATACATGGGTACATTATGATTTTCTTCTATATGTCTTACCGGTATCCCCGCTGTCATTAAAGCATTCTCAAATGTAAAACTGCAACCCAGTAGGAATCCTATCATATTTTCATTCCATTCTTCTTTTATAGAGTCTTTCTCTCCCACCAATCTGCCCTTTTTATAAAACCGATATTTCGGAATATCCGTCCTTATATCAGCCCCCTTTGCTATAAGCTTTGGCTCCGGATCACCGGGCTCTGTTATATCCAAAAGAGGACAAGGCTTAGGATTTCTCTGACAAAATATTAAAAAGTCCAGTGCATATTCTTTTGATAGTACTACCAAATTCGCCTGAGCATATCCATGACACATGCCTGATGTCTGTCCATCATAAAGTCCAGCTCTTATACGCTGCCGCACTTGACTCGGTGATTCATCCATAAAATCCCTCCCTTATCTTTTTGTTACAATTATACATCATTTTTTAAAAACATTCTACTGAATGTTTATATAAAAAACAGTTTAAATATCAATAAAATATAATAAATATACGGCAAAGATACTTTTGATTATACCTTTGCCTTGTATCTATCCTATTGATTAAGAATATTCGGCTATGGTATCTAAAAAAAGACTCAGCCGGCTAACTTCCACGGCATATTTACATCAGCCCCATAAGACTAAGAATAAGTCTCATAAGCAGCATGCCTATTATAGTATCAAATATCGGGACAAACAATAACAAGGTTCGGTATTTAGGATTTGTATCCGCCACTAAAACTATCCTGGCATAGTGGCCTACAAGGGTACCCATAAGCATGCTGGGTATGATGAGTATGGTAGCCTGGGCTGCATTGATTATTCCCTGCATATACAAGTTTGCCGCCGTAGCAGCACCGGCTGCTTTTGCAAAAAAAGCCGATACAAATACCACTACCGCTTCCCCGGGCAATCCAAATAACCCCATCAGCGGACCGAACAATTTCCCTAAAACGTCAACTAACCCCGTCAGCTGTAAAAATTGTACTATCACGTAACCTAAGATCATGGCAGGCAATATCTGATCGATACCAATGTAAAATCCCTTTTTGGCACCACCCATAAAGACCTCGATGACGCTTTTCTTCTTATTGGGTTGATCCATATCCCACACCTCTGTTCTTTCTATTCCTGATCTTGATAACAAACCTAACCAAATTAGCCCCTATAATTTTACAAAGCATCTCTATAAGTATAATAGGCCCTATAGTAATGAGTGCTATCGGCAATAATGGTGCCTGGGTATTTATCGTATTTAATACAACCGCAGACCCTGCATATTGGTAGGCTACATACGCCGTCCTTTCATCATCTGTCATTTGCCCGCTCTCCACTAACTCTTTTGTCATAACGGCCCCTATGTCTGAACTCGTAAATGATGCTACAAAAGAAATGCCTGCAGCCCCCGGAATGCCCAATAGCGGCCTGAGCAAAGGATTAAACAATTTTGCAGCCGCATCCATTCCTCCCATGGATTCCACAACATCAATCAAACCTACCGCAAGGCAAACAGTTGGCAATAAAGTAAGCGTAAACAAGAAACCCTCTTTGGCCCCCGTGCCTCCCTTACCAACAAAGTCTAAATCCTTATAGACTTTACCAAACTCGCCAATTAAATTTGAGAAATCAAAGGCCTTTAAAAATCCTCCGGAGTTTTGAAAAATTCCTGAAAACAGGATAATCAATAAGATTAGTGATATCCACCCTTTTAGAGATATTTTATTCTCTTTTTTTTCAGCCATTGTTTGCTCCTTTCTTTATTCTTATTATTCTAAACTCATGATAATCGTGGATATTAGTTTAGCCCTGTCAAATAGGGAGTCAACCAGCGCATATTCCTTAGTAGTATGATTCCATTGCCCCCTAACGCCAAATGAACACAAAACAGGCGTTCCGGCCATGGTTATGTAAGAAGCATCCGAGCTGCCACCAAGCCTCTTGGATTTCATTTCGTCAAAACCATATTTTTTTGAAACCTCATTACAAAAAACGTAAAACTTCAATACATCTGCTGTGGTCTCATAAGCAGGCATCGAGGTTAAAATTTTACCTTCCGTTGTAGTTCCCTCTAAAAATGTCTTATTGCAAACCTCTCCCACCTTATTTTTAATGTTCTCCATTTCTTTAATATTCTCAAACCTGATATCAACCTCTATATCACATTGTGACGGTATGGAATTAGATACAGTCCCGCCTTTTATTGTTCCAACACTTATCGTTGTCCCCGATTCCAATTTAGTTAGTTTTTGCAGGTTTATAATCTTGTGCGCCATTTCTTCGATTGCGTTGATTCCACTTGTAAAATCATTGCCCGCATGGGATTCCACACCTTTTACATTTATCTGACATCCTATTCTTCCTTTCCTTCCAACGCAAATAGAATTATCAATCAGGCCGGTCTCCATATTGAATCCACAAAGTCCACCTCTAGCCTCCTCTAATATTATTTCTGCACCCTGCGAGCCTTTATGACCTATCTCTTCATCACCTGAAAAAATTATCTTGATCGGCCTCTCATTATAATTAATACTATTAAGTGCCCTGACGGTAAATAAAGAAATTACTATACCGCCTTTCATATCCAGCACTCCCGGCCCATAGGCCTTTTCCCCTTCGATTTTAAAAGGGCTTTCACCAAATGTACCCGATGGGAAAACCGTGTCCATATGTCCGGAAAATATTATAGGCTTTCCCTTCCTTTCAGCACCTAAAATACCTACCAATGTCTTACCGTTTTTATCCCCCACGTCTATCAATCTGCAATCAAACCCTTCTTCTTCAAATTTTGCCTTTAAAGTTTTTGCTAAGAGGTCTACTTTTTCCTTTTCATCAGAATAGCTCTCCATATTTACTATTTCTCTCCAGAGCGTCAGCATTTCTTCATCTTTGTCATCAATATACTTATAGATTTGATTTAAGATGCTTCCCATGATAATACCCCCTTATATTTAATTAAAGCTGATAATTACAGCTTAGTTTAAATTGTAATAAACCAGTCAGCAAAAAATGATTTAATGAAATTATATACAGGCAATTGGTTAAATATGATAATATGTAACATAAAGTTGTTTATAAAGTAGAGTGTGACTATCTGTTGTGCGCAGGCAAGAACAATCAGTAAGCCATCATTTAGATAAAAAAAGAAACCGGATATATAATCTCCAGTCTCTTTTTATGTTTACATTTCATATTCACCTGTTTATATGAGACCCTGTGATTTTAAGAACTCCTTTGAGACATCAGCGGGATCTTTACCCTGCTGGTCCACCTCATAATTCAGCTGCTGCATGGTCTTATCATCTATCTTACCTGCGAGTCTATTGAGTATCCCCTCAAGCTCGGGATGCTTTTTTAGCACGTCCTGCCTTATGACGGGTGCCGCATAGTATGGAGGGAAAAAGTGCTTGTCGTCCTCCAATACGGTTAGTTTGTGAGATATCAGCAAACCATCGGTGGTATAGGCGTCCATGGCCTGGGATGATCCAGTGTCTATGGCCTTATATCGCAGACCGGGGTCTACTGCGTTTACGTTTTTAAATTTAAGCCCGTATGCTTTTTCCAGCCCGGGAAGGCCGTCCTCCCTCTCAGGGAATTCCACCGAGCACACAAAATCCAGGCCGTTTGATATCCCGGCTAAATCGGTTATCGTATGTACATTATTCTTTTTTGCAAAGTCTTGCTTTACAGCAATGGCCCATGTATTATTGAATCCCCAGGGTTTTAGACAGGCCAGGCCGTATTCTTTTGCAAATCCCTGCTTTACCTTTTCATATGCCTTGTCAGGATCGCTCACCGGTTTTTCGTCCAATATTGCCACCAACGCGGTGCCGGTATATTCCACGTATACATCCGTGCCATTATTAGCTCCGCCATTTTTTAGCGCGTCAAAAGCTACCGATCCTCCCAGGTTTAGTTTCCTGTCCACATTAAGGTCAGTATTCGCTTCAATGAGGTCGGCCACCATATTACCGGCAATGATCTGCTCGGTAAAGTTTTTGGAGCCCACGACAATGGTATCATCCTGCTTAGCGGCATTTCCCGAGCACCCCGTGGCAAATACCATGAGAGCGGCCAGCAATAATGCCGCATACTTTTTCTTCATCTCGGCACCTTCCCCTTTTATAGATTTTAAATATTTATTATTATAACATGGCCGGCTTCGGCATCAAAATATTATTGCTTAATTTTATTTTACCCAGCAAACCGTGGCGTATGTTATACTGATATAAATATACAGGGGGAAAAACGATTATGCCGATTTAAATTTACCCACCGTAAAAATTATTATGGTGGGGTGATTAATTGAATAAGAACGTCATGAAAATGACGGCGGTATCCTTTCTTCAAAGCCTGGTCTTCTATGGCCCGGTTGCCACATTATACCGCCTGAAGAGAGGTATCTCCATGCCTGACATTTTCATTATGCAGATTATATATAGCCTGGCTTCGACAGGTCTGGAAATTCCATGGGGATGGGTAGCACCGCAATGGTACTTACATGTTCCCTGCACGAGGTGTGCGGAGGAGAAGGCGGCAATGAGTCAATTAAAATGAGCGATGTGCGCGCCATATTTGCCGATAAAAGCACCCTTACGAAGGTAGCGGCATACTGCCTCACCGGCCAGGCCGCCCAGGCACTGGTGTTTTTAAACCAGCCGAGGTTTATAAGCATCGGGATCAGTACGCAGGTCATCGGCATAGTCACCGCTGCATCTCAGATGTTATGCATGATGACCACCAAGTCATATGATATAGCCAGGAAAATTGGTGAGAACGCATTTCTGGTGATTACGAGCCTCACGGTATCGGTTTGCTTTGCTGCTTTTGCATACTCGTGCAGCGCATCCGCGGTTATTATAACCTATATGCTTATCAATGCCTTTACCTCATTTCAGTGGCCGGTGCTGGAGGTAATCAAAAACAGGGCGGTGAGATCAGAAAACAGGGCTACCATACTTTCCATATACTCACTTCTATATTCTGCTATTGGAATAGTGATGAATCTGACGCTTTCCCGGCTGACTACGCTGTCTACATCATATCCCTTCATGTTTTTAATCGTGCTAACCCTTGCAGGTTCGGCCGGCTACCTTGCATCCGTCAAAAAAG
>ENA-UOOI01000090-UOOI01000090.1-fermentation-metagenome-genome-assembly--contig:-NODE-90-length-107666-cov-27.137244_pt1 | contig 107666 bp, 92 predicted proteins | sample MGYA00245779_ERZ724027 | MGnify/ENA primary metagenome ERZ724027 (study PRJEB28704, sample SAMN03018318) | fermentation metagenome | biome: anthropogenic terrestrial biome; feature: soil...
ATGCGTGTGGACACGCCGGTCGGCTGTACATTGCCGGATATGGCGGCCACATTGCTGCTGTGTGTTGCTGCCCGCAGCGTGCAGAGAAAAATAACGCAAAAAGCTTAAACAGAAAGGGGCTGCTGCAAAGTTTTCGTTTTGCAGCAGCCCCTTTTTCTGCAGTTCTATCAGGTTTGCAGTGTTTCCCGCCAATCTTCCAGGTGCATTCCATTTATCGAAAGCATATATACATTATCCCAGTTTTCCTGCAGCGATTTGCGGTTAAAAATGCGTGAAGTCATCAGTTCCTCAAGGCTCGGAAAGGATACGCCGTCCGGTACGTCACAACTGTTTACCCAATACGGATTTTTGCGTTCCGGCAGGAACTTGAGGTAGCAAACCGTTTCGGTCTGGTCGTTGAATAGGTAGAAGCCTGCTTCTTGAATGTCTTTCCCATCTTTAAAATGTGCGCAAAAAGAATGATAGTCTATATTTGCCATACCTATATGACTTCCTTTCTGTACGGCTAAGTTTCACTGATGTTTCGGAACAGCTGGCGCACTTCCGCACGCAGACCGCGGTGCGCTGGTGCCTCCAGTGCGGGGTCTTCCTCCAGAAGGGAGCGGGCGGTTTGCTGTGCATCTTTTAGGACGTCAAGGTCGTTGTTGAGGTCGGCAATTTGCAGCTGTGGAAGGCCGTGCTGCCGCTGCCCAAAAAAGTCGCCTGGACCGCGTAGCTTTAGGTCCTGCTCCGCAATGACAAATCCATTGCTGGTTTCGCACATGACGCGCATACGTGCGCGGGCCTCTTCATTTTGTGCGTCGGTAATTAAAATACAGTAGCTTTCGTAGCTGCCGCGGCCGACTCTGCCGCGCAGCTGATGAAGCTGGGACAGACCATACTGTTCCGCATTTTCAATCAGCATATCCACCGCGTTCGGTACGTCTACGCCAACCTCCACAACAGTTGTGGAAACCAGAATATCAATGCAGCCATCGGAGAAATCCTGCATGATTTTTTCCTTTTCGCTGCTTTTCATGCGGCCATGCAGGCTGCCAATGCGGCAGTCCGGTAGAACCTGCCGCAGACGGCAGGTGTAAGTTTCCACACTGGCTTTATCGCTGTCAGAATCGATAGCAGGACAGATAATATAGGCCTGCCGTCCCCGATGAACGTGTTTTTGCAAAAAGTGCAGTGCACGTATCCGTTTACCGCTGTCAATGCAGTAGGTCTGAATGGTCTGTCTGCCCGGCGGCAGTTCGTCAATAATGGAAATGTCCAAGTCTCCGTAAATCATAAGGGCCAGCGTGCGCGGAATCGGTGTGGCACTCATCACCAGCACATGTGGATTTTGGGATTTTTCTGCCAGAGCCTCTCGCTGACCGACACCAAAGCGGTGCTGTTCATCTGTAATGACCAGTGCGAGCTTTCGAAACTGCACATCTTTAGTCAACAGGGCATGGGTGCCAACCAGCAGCTGCAGGCTGCCGTCCGCTGCAGCTGCCTTTACCTGCCCTTTTTCCTTGGCTTTTAAGGAGCCAGTCAGCAGCCCAACATGAATGCCGGCGGGTTCCAGCAGGGAGGAGAGAGATGCGAAATGCTGATGTGCCAAAATATCCGTTGGGGCCATTAAAACAGCCTGCATGCCGTTTTGGATAACGACAAAACAGCAGGCTGCGGCGACCGCTGTTTTGCCGGAACCGACGTCCCCTTGAATCAGTCGGTTCATGGGCAGGCCGCTCTGCATATCCCGCACGGCTTCCTCTGCGGCCCGTTTCTGTGCGCCGGTCGGGGAGAAGGGGAGCAGTTTCCAAAACGAGGAAAGGCAGTTGTCCTCTATGCGGAAAGAGCTTTTTTTGCGGGAGCGCCCCTTCATGGACAGCAGACCGAGCTGAAGGACCAACAGCTCCTCAAAAGCGAGCCGCCGGCGGGCGACCTCCATGCCTTCCCGGTCCTTTGGCTGGTGGATATTTTCCAGCGCAAAGCCCAGCTTACATAAAGAATGTTCATTTCGTATCTGCGGTGGAATGGGGTCACGCAGTGTTTCCGGCAACAGCCGCAGCGCTTCCCGCACAGCACTTTCTACCACACGGGTGGAAAGTCCTTTTGTCTGCGGGTAAATCGGACGCATACCCGGACAGGTGCCGTCCTCGGCAAAGTTGGGGGCTGCCATTTGCCGCCGGCCGCGGCTCATGGTCACCTTTCCATAGAACAGATAGATTTTGCCGGTATGAATGAGGCTTTGTATATAAGAGTTATTAAAAAAGACGATGTCCAATGTACTGCCATCTTCATCAAACGCACACACATGAATCAGCATCAGACCGCTGCGGGAAAAGACGGGCGCTCCCACGCTTTCTGCCGTGGCACGCACAGCACAAGATACATCCAGCGGTGCGTCGGCAATGGTGTACGGCTGACTCCAATCCTCATAGGTGCGCGGATATAAACGCAGCAAAGCGCCGACAGTAGGTACGCCAAGCTTTTGAAAAAGTTCCGCGCGCTTACTGCCGACGCCTTTTAATTCAATCATCGGTTTTGCAAATAAAGAATGCATTATTCAACAGAAATCAGGAAATAGTGGATAGGCTGCCCGCCGTTTACCAGCGTTATTTCAATGTCGGAACTGATTTTATTCTTGATACGGTTATAGGCATCATTTGCCTGCTCCTCTGAAATATCCGCGCCGTAAATAATGGTGATAAAGGCGGTGGAGTGCGTTACCATGGAGCGTGTCAGTTTCGAGCAGGCGTGTACAATATCTTTCTCAATATAAGTCAGTTTGCCGTTCACCAAACCGAGAATATCGCCTTTTTTAATGCGGTGACCGCCGAATTCACTGTCACGGGCGGCGAATGTGATAGTACCGGTGTCTACGTTGCCGGCGGCTTCCATCATCTTTACAGCGTTGACTTCGCAGGAAGTGTCAGGGTCATAGGCCAGCATAGCTGAAAGGCCCTGCGGAATGGTACGGGTAGGCAGCACCATGGCTTTCCGGTCCTTGACCAGCGGAACAACCTGCTCCGCTGCCATAGTAATATTCTTGTTGTTGGGCAGAACCATAACCGTCTTTGCCGGTGTGGCCAGAACAGCTTCCAGAATATCTTCCGTGCTGGGGTTCATGGTCTGGCCACCGCTTACCACATGGGTGCAGCCAAGGTCCACAAACAGCGCCTTCAGGCCGTCGCCCGCAGCGACCGTGACAAAGCCGACTTCTTCTGTCGGCTGCGCAGGCTTCAGCGATTCTTCTGCTTTTTGTTCGTGGGCGGCGGCGTCCGCTTCCTGTGCCTTGCGGTGCTGTTCCTTCATGTTTTCAATTTTGACGGTCAAAAGCTGACCATAGGTAAGGGCTGCTTCCAGCGCGCGGTTTGGCTGTTCCGTGTGTACATGTGTTTTAATGATGTCATCATCTGAAACAACCACAACACAATCGCCGATTGTCTGCAGGTAGCTGCGCAGCAGCTCTGGGTCCTTGGTTGGTTCCTGTGTGCGGCTGACAATAAATTCAGTGCAGTAGGTGAAGCGAATATCCGCATCAAATTCGGCTGCAGCACTGCGGAACGCATCGTCCTGTGTCAGGTCAGCGGAAACATTTTCTTCCACTTCATTTTCGATAATGACACCATCATGGAAAACGCGCCTCATGCCTTCCAGAATGCAGCACAGACCTTTGCCGCCGGCATCTACCACACCGGCTTTTTTCAGGACAGGCAGCAGCTGCGGTGTCTGGGCCAGCGCTTCTTCCGCACCTTTGCAGACAGCTTCCCACACACTGATGGGGTCGTTGTCCAGTGTGGCGGCAGCTTTGCCCTTTTCTGTGGCGACACGCGCCACGGTCAGGATGGTACCCTCCGTCGGCTTCATGACGGCTTTGTAGGCATCTCCCACGCCAATTTCCAGTGCACTGACCATATCCAAACCGTCCACTGTATCTTTCCCTTTTACGCCATCGGCAAAGCCGCGGAAAAGCAGGGAAAGAATAACGCCGGAATTTCCGCGCGCGCCGCGCAGCAGTCCAGAAGCCGCCGTACGGGCAACATCAGAAACGGTTTCGCTTTTTGATTTCTGCAGTTCAGCAGAAGCATTCGCCATGGTCATAGACATATTTGTGCCAGTGTCGCCGTCCGGTACAGGGAAAATATTCAGTTTATCAATGCTGTTCCGGTTCTTCGCAATATTGTTTGCGCCGGAAATCATTGCGTCTCGCAATTCTGCTCCGTTTATCATGAGAAAGCTCCTTTGGAAACCTTATAATCCAGGTGCCGGAAGCGCGCCCTGCACCTATTCTTTTCTACAGGCTGTTATTTAATTACAGTATACCATACAACGGGTAAGGATTCAACTGAAACTTCCTGTGCATTGGCGGTGGTTTTTGGGCCGGAAACGCTGAAATACTGCGGATTTTGGAACTTTAAAAGGTCACTGCAGTTCCAGTGGCTCCACACTCTGGCAGCGGCCGGTTGTGTCGTCAATTTCAAACAGACAGCAGTCCATTTTAAAAGGGCCCTGCTGTACTAGGTCGAAGCGCACGGGCATTTGGCTGCGCATTTTGCGGATAGTAAGTTCCGGCTTTACGCCCAAAATAGAGTTAACTGTGCCGGTCATGCCAAGGTCGGTCATGTAACCGGTGCCCTTTGGCAGAATGCACGCGTCTGCGGTTTGTACATGGGTGTGGGTGCCCCACAGGGCGCTGACTTTTCCATCCAAATAATAGCCCATGCTGCGCTTTTCGCCGGTTGCTTCCGCGTGAAAATCTACGACCGTAATGGTGGGCGTGTCTTTCAGCAGGCGGTCCGCCGTAAAGAAGGGGTTGTCCAGCGGGTCCATATATACTGTGCCCATCAAATTTAAAATTCCAACCTGAATACGGCCCATATCATAGACCATATAGCCGTGCCCCGGTGCTCCGGCGGGAAAATTAGCCGGACGCAGCAACTGGCCGCATTCGTCGTAGGTATCATAGCTTTCCTTTCTGCGGAAGCTGTGGTTGCCGGCTGTCAGCACGTCAACACCGCTGTCCAGCAGATAGCGCACGGAAGAGGGCGTCAGCCCGTTTCCATCGGCACTGTTTTCACCGTTGGCAATGACCAGATCCACGGCCTTCAGCTTTTTCAGCGTTGGCAACTTGGACCGCAGAAAGCGGCAGCCGACACTGCCGACAATATCACCAATGGCCAGAATATTCACAATAAGGTCCTCCTTTTTCGGGCAGTTCGTTTTTATATAACATGAAAAAACTGCCGCACAACGCAGAGATGCGGTACGGCAGTGCAGGACTTATTTCGCGTAGTCGACAGCGCGGCTTTCGCGGATGATGTTCACTTTAATTTGGCCCGGATATTCCAGGTCAGCCTCAATCTTTTTGCAGATGTCGTGTGCCAGCATGGTCATTTGGTCGTCCGAAATAGCTTCCGGTTTTACAATGACACGGATTTCACGGCCGGCCTGAATCGCATAGCAGCGTTCAACACCTTCGAAGGAAGATGCAACTTCCTCCAGCTTTTCCAAACGCTTAATGTAGTTTTCTGCATTTTCACGGCGCGCACCCGGACGAGCGGCGCTGATGGCATCAGCAGCCTGTACCAAACAGGCAATAACGGTCTTTGGCTCAATGTCGTTATGGTGGGCGGCAATTGCGTGAACGACCGCTTCGCTTTCTTTGTACTTACGGGCCACGTTTACACCGATGTCTACATGGGAGCCTTCCATTTCATGGTCAAGCGCTTTGCCGATATCATGCAGCAGACCGGCACGGCGTGCCATGGTTGGGTCTAGCCCCAGCTCGGAAGCCATAATGCCGGCAAGAGAAGCCACTTCCAGGGAATGTTCCAGTACGTTTTGGCCGTAACTTGTGCGGTAGCGCAGGCGGCCGAGCAGCTTGATAAGCTCTGGATGAATACCGGTGATGCCTGTCTGTAGGACAGCATTTTCACCAGCTTGTTTAATGGAAGTATCTACTTCACGGCGGGCTTTTTCAACCGTTTCTTCAATGCGTGCCGGGTGAATGCGCCCGTCAGCAATCAGTTTCTCCAGCGCGATGCGGGCTACCTCACGGCGAACCGGGTCAAAGCTGGAAATGGTAATGGCTTCCGGTGTATCGTCAATGATAAGGTCAACACCTGTCAGTGTTTCGATTGTACGGATGTTGCGGCCCTCACGGCCGATAATGCGGCCTTTCATCTCATCGTTCGGCAGCGGAACAACCGAAATAGTTGCTTCGGAAACGTGGTCTGCTGCGCAGCGCTGGATAGCCATGGAGATGACTTCGCGGGCAGTGCTGTCCGCTTCGTCCTTTGTCTGCTGCTCAATGTCACGCAGCTTAACGGCTTTTTCGTGCATTAGCTCGGACTCAAAGTGGTTCAGCAGGTATTCCTTTGCCTGCTCGGCCGTAAAGCCGGAGATACGCTCCAGCTTTTCCAACTGCTGCTTTTTAATGTCCTCTGCTTCATTCAGGCGGTCCTCCGCCTGCTTGTTCTTTTTGGTCAGCTTATCCTCTTTATTTTCCAGGGATTCAAGCTTTCTGTCCAGGTTTTCTTCTTTCTGCTGCGCACGGCGTTCCTGTCGCTGAATTTCCTTGCGCCGGTCGTTAATTTCACGGTCGGCTTCGCTGCGCATGCGGTGCAGTTCGTCTTTCCCTTCCAGTACGGCTTCTTTTTTCTTTCCCTCTGCGGATTTAATCGCGTCGTTGACAATCCGCTTTGCTTCCTCCTCGGCGGAGCCGATGGCAAGCTCGGCGGTATGTTTGCGGTAGCGTTCTCCCGCAAAAAATCCCGCAGCAATGCCTGCAGCCACACAGACAATGCAAAGGATAACTGTTACTAAGATCGGATTCATTTTGAGCACCTCCTCTGTCCCGGAGAGCGCCCATTCCGCTTTGCATACAGATGTGGAAATAATCAATATTCTTTTTTCGAGTAAAAATGTGCAAAACGGCCCATTTCAGTATAAAAATGGGCCATACGCCGGCCGCGCCCGGCGGTTTGCCTGTCACTCTATCTGCTGGAGCAAAACAGGTGCTTCCAGTGGACTTTTGCAGTCCGCAGCTTCCTGCCGGCAGACTGCGTAAAAATCATGTCAGTCATTAAAAAGGGACGGGAATAAGTCCCAAAATGCAAATTCATGCATTTACTTCATAATTGTATAACGAGAAGCGCTTAATTGTCAAGAAAAGAAGCGGTACTTTCGCTGCTTTCGCAAAATTTGTAGGTTATGCTGTTCCAGTGCACTGCTGATAGGGAAAAAGTGTACATTGTCCATTGACAAGGTTTCCGGGACGTGCTATGATACAGGCAAACTGAATATCGGAAATCGTTGATGAGGGAGCCGTGCTTCCTCCTACAGCAGAGAGCGGGCGCCGGTGGCTGAAAACGTCCGCAGTAGGAAGAGCACAAAGGTTACCGCCTCTGAGTGTGTGCTGAAGAAGTACGCCGGTCCGGCAGCCGTTAACCTGTCGCAAAAGATGCACCTATCCTTTTCCAAAGGAAGGTGTAATCTGGGTGGAACCGCGAGATGACAGCGTCTTGCCCCAGTTTTTGGGGCAGGGCGCTTTTTATTTTCCCGTTTCCGACAGCATCCAGTCTGCAGAAAAATGCACAATTTTATGTAAGGAGAGAAAATCATGATAAATGTCACACTGAAAAGTGACGTCCGCTCCTTTGAGCCCGGCGTCACAGTAGCAGAAGTAGCCAAAAGCATCGGTCCTGGTCTGTATAAAGCGGCCTGTGTTGGCCGCGTAGACGGCAAGGTCGTAGACCTGCGCACCCCGCTGACCAAAGACTGCAAGCTGGAAATCCTCACGTTTGACAACGAAGACGGCAAGCGTGCCTATTGGCATACAACTTCTCATATTATGGCACAGGCAGTTCAGCACCTGTGCCCAGAGGCAAAGTTCGCCATTGGCCCTTCCATTGACCATGGCTTCTATTATGATTTTGACCTGCCCCGTACCCTTACACCGGAAGATATGACTGCAATCGAAGCGGAAATGAAAAAAATCATCAAACAGGACATTCCGCTGGAACGTGTAGAGGTTTCACCGGAAGAAGCCATGAAGATGATGGAGGACGCCCATCAGGACTATAAGGTGGAGCTGATTCAGGAGCACAGCGGCAAAGGCGAAAAGATTACATTCTATAAGCAGGGCGATTATATTGACCTGTGTGCCGGCCCGCACCTGATGAGCACCGGCTGTGTTAAGGCAGTGAAGCTGACAAACTGCACCGGCGCTTATTGGCGTGCCGATGCCAAAAATAAGATGCTGCAGCGTGTTTACGGCATTTCTTTCCCCAAAAGGGCGGACTTGGACCACTATGTGGAGATGTTGGAAGAAGCCAAGAAGCGTGACCACCGCAAACTGGGCCGTGAACTGAACTTATTTACATTCATGGAGGAGGGTCCGGGCTTCCCGTTCTTCCTGCCGAAGGGGGTTGTCCTGCGCAACCTGCTGCTGGACTACTGGCGGGATGTGCACAAAAAGGCCGGCTATCAGGAGATTTCCACACCGGTTATCCTCAGCCGTAAGCTGTGGGAACGCAGCGGCCATTGGGCACATTATAAAGATAATATGTATACAACCGTCATTGACGGCGAAGATTATGCGATTAAGCCGATGAACTGCCCCGGCGGTATGCTGGTTTATAAGACACAGATGCGTTCCTATAAGGACCTGCCGCTCCGTCTTGGTGAAATCGGACTGGTGCACCGCCATGAACTGTCCGGCGCACTGCACGGTTTGATGCGTGTACGCTGCTTCCACCAGGATGATGCGCATATCTTTATGGCACCGGAACAGATGAAGAGTGAAATTCAGGGCGTTGTCCGTCTGATTGACAGTGTCTATAAAACCTTTGGCTTCCCGTATCACATTGAACTTTCCACAATGCCGGAAGACCACATGGGCGATGAAAAGACTTGGGACGACGCGACACGCATTCTGCGTGAAGCAGTAACCGGGATGGGCTATGATTATGATGTCAACGAAGGCGACGGTGCTTTCTACGGCCCGAAGCTCGACTTCCATCTGACAGACTGCCTTGGCCGTACCTGGCAGTGCGGTACCATTCAGCTGGACTTCCAGCTGCCGGAACGCTTCGAGTTGGAATATACCGGCGCAGACGGACAGAAACACCGCCCGATTATGCTGCACCGTGTAGTCTTTGGCTCCATTGAACGTTTCATCGGTATCCTTACCGAACACTTTGCCGGTGCATTCCCAGTTTGGCTTTCTCCTGTGCAGGTACAGGTCCTGCCTATTGCAGAACGCCATCAGGAGTATGCGCACAAGCTGTGTGATGCACTGGAAGCAGCCGGCCTGCGTGTAGAGGTTGATGGCCGCAACGAGAAGATTGGCTACAAAATTCGTGAAGCACAAATGCAGAAGACGCCGTATATGCTGGTCATCGGCGATAAAGAAGCGGAAGCTGGGAATGTTTCTGTACGTCACCGCAAGGCGGGCGACCTTGGCAGTATGTCCCTGGAAGCCTTCATTACGCGTGTACAGAAAGAAGTAGCAGACAAAGCGCTGGACTGATTTTATAAGGTCCGGATAAAGCGGAAAAAGAGCGGGTATGCGCGCAGGCGTATACCCGTTTCCTTTTTTAAAAAATTTAGGAAAGGGGTTTGACATTTCTGCTTTAAACGAGTAAAATGATAAAAATTGAATTTTCTGTAATTGCAGTGAAAGGGACAGCCCACACAGGACATTCCCTGCAGAGAGCCGCCGGCTGGTGTGAGGCGGCGGGAATATGTGTGGTCAATCACCCTGGAGCAGGCGGCTGAAATTCCGTATTGGAACAGTAGGCATGCCCGGTTTTCCCCGTTATTGGAAAGCACATTGCTGGATGTGCATGAGGCCGCGCAAGCGGTGAAGCAGAGTGGTACCACGGAAGAGCTTTCGCTCCCGTCTCTGGCCAAATGGTCGGAGCGGGAGCTTTTTGTCTGCCGCGGTCAGACACAAAAGCCCGACAAACATAAGAAATGGAGGAGAGTAAAAATGTTGCTGACTGGTGCACAGATTATTATGGAATGTCTGCTGGAACAGAACGTGGATACAGTATTCGGCTATCCGGGCGGGGCTGTGCTGAATATATATGATGCGCTGTATGAGTATCAGGATCGTATCTGGCATATCCGCACGGCACATGAACAGGGAGCTGCCCATGCTGCGGACGGCTATGCACGTTCTACCGGACGGGTAGGCGTGTGTATTGCCACTTCCGGGCCGGGCGCCACAAATTTGGTTACAGGAATTGCAACCGCATATATGGACAGTGTGCCAATGGTCGCAATTACCGGAAACGTCAATGTAGACCTGCTTGGGCTGGACTCTTTTCAGGAAGTGGACATTACCGGTATTACCATGCCGGTGACAAAGCATAATTTCCTGGTTAAACATATTGAAGACTTGGCGGATACCCTGCGGCAGGCGTTCCAGATTGCACAGTCCGGCAGACCGGGGCCGGTGCTGGTGGATATTCCAAAAGATGTAACCGGGCAGAAGTATGAATACCAAAAGCAGCAGCCGCTGCCGCTTGCGCCGCCGCCATCTCCTTCGGAAGAATGTTTGCAGCAGGCGGCACAGATGTTAGACAAAAGCAAGCGGCCGTTCCTGTACCTGGGCGGCGGCGTCATTACGTCCGGTGCCGCGGAAGAAGCGCGGACCTTTGCCAAACGGCTGGACGCACCGGTGAGTGAATCCCTGATGGCACAGGGGGCCTTTGACGCACACGACCCCCGCTACATGGGAATGCTGGGTATGCACGGCACCAAAACCAGCGCGGAGGCGCTGCACAACTGTGACCTGTTTGTGGCGGTTGGCACCCGCTTTTCGGACCGGGTTCTGTGCAATGCGGGCCTGTTTGCACGGCACTGCCCCATTCTGCAAATCGATATTGATGCTGCGGAGTTCAGCAAAAATATAGAAGTGGACCTGCGGGTGGAGGGCGATGCTCTTGAAGTGCTGCGGAGTCTGCTGGCCTTGCTGCCGCAGAAGGAGCACCCTGAATGGATGCAGCAGGTCGCGGTGTGGCAGAAACAGTATCCGCTGACACAGACCGCCGCGTCCGGCGCTGCTCCCAAGGATATCATTGAAACGCTGGACCGTCTGACCGATTCCAACGCGATTATCTCGACAGAAGTAGGGCAGCACCAGATGTGGACAGCACAGTTCTATAAATTCCGTCAGCCGCGTCAGTTCCTTTCTTCCGGCGGGCTGGGCACTATGGGCTACGGACTTGGCGCGGCGCTGGGCGCACAGGCGGCAAATCCAGACCGAAAAGTAGTCAATATTGCGGGCGACGGCGGCCTGCATATGAACTGTGTGGAGCTTGCGACAGCGGCACATTATCAGCTGCCGGTGGTGGAACTGCTGATAAACAACTCTGTGTTGGGAATGGTCCGGCAGTGGCAGAAACTGTTTTACGGCAGTCGCTTTTCGCAGACGATGCTGGACACCAACACCGACTTTTGCAAGCTGGCCGAAGCGTTTGGCGTGAAGGCATACCGCATTCATAACAATGAAGAGATTGAACCGGTCCTGAAACAGGCACTGGCAGAAAAAGGACCGGTACTGGTGGATTGCTGGGTAGACCGTGATGTCAATGTCCTGCCGATGGTGCCGGCTGGTGCCAGCGTGGAGAACCCAATGCTGGAGATGTAAGGAGTTTACTGAAAGGAGTGTGAGCAAGGCTATGTATGAAGATGGAAATGAGAAAGAATATGTATTGTCTATTTTGGCGAAAAACAATCCAGGTGTGTTGCTGCGCATTTCTGGACTTTTCAGCCGCCGCTGCTACAACATTCTTTCCATTGTTGCCTGCCAGACGGAGGACACCGATTATTCCCGCATTTTAATTGTTGTGTCCGGCGATGACCGCATTGTAAGGCAGGTGGATAAACAGGTTAGTAAATTAGTGGATGTGGTGAATGTAACGGTTTTGCAGCGGGAAAGAGCCGTCATTCGGGAACACCTGCTGATGAAAGTACACCGGACGGCGCAGAACGGCGAAAAGCTGGTGGAACTTGCCAGTGTGTTCCATGCCAATATTTTGGATGTGGAACCGGAATCTATGATTTTGGAACTGACCGGTGATGCTGGTACGATAAACTCCTTTATTCAGCTTGCCAATCCCTATGGGGTGCTGCAGATTCTGCGGACCGGCTCCATGGCCATGCAGAAATAGAAATGAGTTTAAAACTGATTATACATTTATCATTTATTTAAAATAAATAAGACGATACTGAAAGAAGGCACGATATGCTGACGCTTGACAAAGTTTACCATGCAGCTTTTGTACTGAAAGAAGTAGCCCGTAAAACCGACCTGCTTCCGGCACCAGAACTTTCCGATGGCTGCCAGGTTTATCTGAAAACCGAGAACTTACAGGTGACAGGTTCCTTTAAGGTGCGCGGTGCCTACTATAAAATCAGTCAGCTGAACGAAGAGGAGAAAAAGAAGGGCGTTATCGCCTGCTCTGCCGGCAACCATGCGCAGGGCGTGGCCCTTGCCGCCGCGCACAACGGCATTGATGCGCTTATCTGTATTCCGGCAACGGCACCTATCAGTAAGGTAGAAGCGACCAAACGCTACGGTGCGCAGGTCTGCCTGGTGCCCGGTGTGTATGACGACGCGCACAACAAAGCGGTTGAGCTGCAGAAGGAGAGCGGCCGCACACTGATTCATCCTTTTGATGACCCGGACGTCATTGCGGGGCAGGGTACGATTGGGCTTGAACTTTTGGAACAGCTGCCGGATATGGACGCGGTAATTGTGCCGGTCGGCGGTGGCGGGCTGCTTTCCGGAATCGCTTTTACGGTGAAGTCGTTGAGCCCGAACTGCAAAGTGTATGGCGTGCAGGCGGCCGGTGCACCCGGCATGGTGCAGTCGCTGAAAGACGGCAAGCCGGAAGAGCTGGAGGGGGTACGTACCTTTGCGGACGGCATTGCGGTGAAGTGCCCCGGCGGCCTGACTTATTCCCTGTGTAAAAAGTATGTGGATAAAGTGGTGACCGTCACGGACGACGAAATTGCCGCCGCTGTGCTGGCACTGATTGAACAGCATAAATTGATTACGGAAGGTGCCGGTGCGGCGTCCGTTGCAGCAGTGATGGCCGGAAAATTGGACTTGAAAGGCAAAAAAGTGGCCTGCGTACTTTCCGGTGGAAACATTGATGTCACCATTCTCAGCAAGGTTATCAACCGCGGCCTGCTGAAAGCCGGCCGCAATACCGACCTGACTATCAGCCTGATGGACCGTCCCGGCGAACTGAAAGAAATTTCCGCTATCATTGCGGACCTCGGCGGCAATGTCGTCAGCGTATTCCACGACCGTTCCGACGCGGACGCCGACGTTTCCGGCTGCTACCTGCGTCTGCGTATGGAAACCCGCAACTGGGACCATGTGCGCCAAATTCGCAACGCAATCGCTGCTGCCGGCTATCATATCTGCAACTAAAGCTGTTTTCTATGCAGCCTTCGGGCAGTATTCTTTATGGAACAAACTGCCGCAGAATGACATATAAAAGAACAGCGCCGCCTGCAGGCAGAAAAACCCATATAGGCGAAATTTCAACGTCCGCCACTTTTAAAAGACGGGAAATGCTGAGTGCCGCATTGTATATTTCACTTAGGAATAACATGAGAATATATCCGGGCAGCCCAAGGTACGGCAGCACAAACGCACACCATAAAACGCGCATACAGGAATCTGTTAAATTACAGAATAAAGACCATGTCTGCTGGTCCAGCCCTTTCAGCATACCGTCCACAACGCTGTCAACGTACATCAGTGGAAGAAGCGGCGCGGTGACGCGCAGCAGCAGGGCACCCTGTGTGTTTCGATAAAACAGGTGGCACAGCGGAAAGGCAAAGGCGGCTATCAGGGCGGCAGAGGCAAAGGAGAAACACAGTGTCAGGCGGAAGGCACGGCTGGTTACCAGCTGGATACGCTTTGTAAAATGGCGGGCACAGCAGCGGGCAAGCTCCGGCACCAGCAGCGTAACGGCGGCAAAAAGCAGTGCGCTGGGAAACTGCAAAATCGGCAGGACCATGCCCTGCACCAGCCCATACTGTGCAAGGGCATTTTCCGCGCCGGTATGTGTGGACAGGCCGCGCGGAATCAGCAGGTTTTCCAGCGAAAACAATAGGCTGCGCAGGCCGGTGCCTGTAGTAACCGGGCCGCCGATACGCACGGCTTCTTTCCACTGAACAGGTGCTTTTTGCGGGCCTCGCTGCGGCTTTCGGCCGTACCGGTGGAAGTAGGCAGCGGCTATAAACAAGCAGGCACAGCCTTCAGAAAGAGTAGATGCCAACATTAGCATAGTCAGCGGCGCGGTGGAACCCGGCACCAGCAATAGGCTGAGACCAATCCCGGTGCCTTGCTCCAGCAATTCGGCGGCTATCGGGGCGCCGGTGTGTCCTTCAGCGACAAAACAGCCTTTCAGCGCAGCGGAAACGGCAATGCAGGGCAGCCCTGGAATCAAAATGCGCAGAGAAGCTGGATTGCCCAAAAACGGCGACAGCAGCGGTGCGCAACCGTACAGCCCAGCCGCCGCAATACCGCTGACCAACAGCCCCAGCAGCAGGCAGCGGCGCAGTGTCCGGCGGTTATAGCCGTGCTCTGCGGTCAAGCGTGTTGCGGCGAAATTGGCACCAGAAGCGGACAGCACTACCCCCAGCGCGAAAACGGAAAAAATCAGCTGATACCGCCCCATCTGCACCGAACCGAGCGTTTCGCATATCCAGCCGCGCATCCAAATGCCGGAAAGGCGCAGAATGGTGCTTTCCAGTGTCAACCAGCAGGTGCTGTACAAAAAGGTACGTCTGTTTATTTTAACCGCCCCCTGCACCTTTGTCCGTCTGTACCATCTATATTGCAAACAAAGGTGCTTCATGCTAAGATGATAAACAGGCGGTCCGTTTTGCCGAAAATCTGGAATACAGGAGCGTACAAATCAATGGATTGGACAGAAGTGACCGTAACCGTACCACAAAAAGACAGCGAACAGGCGGAAGCCATTGCACAAATGGTCGTGCCTTACGGTATTTATATTGAAGATTATTCAGACCTGGAGCAGGGCGCACGGGAAATTGCCCATATCAACTTGATTGATGAGGATTTATTGAAAAAGGACCGTTCCCATATCATCATTCACGTTTACCTGCAGCCGCAGGACAGCCCGAAGGAGGCGGTTGCGTTCCTTTCGGAACACCTGCGCGCGGCCGGTATCGACAACACCATCGGAACGGCGAACTGCCGTATGGAGGATTGGGTAAACAATTGGAAAAAGTATTTCCATCCCATGCCAGTCGGCGAAAAGCTGCTGATTCAGCCTTCCTGGGAAAAGCCGGCGGAAAGCGGCGGCCGCATTGTGCTGCATTTGGAACCGGGGCTGGCCTTTGGCACCGGCACCCATGAAACAACCCGTCTGTGTATGCAGATGCTGGAAGAGTATGTGAAGCGCGGCGCACAGGTCTTGGATGTGGGCTGCGGCAGCGGTATTTTGTCGGTTGCGGCGCTGCTGCTGGGTGCTGACCACGCGGTGGGTGTGGATATTGACGAACTGGCGGTAAAAACCGCCAAACAGAATGCTGCCCGCAACGGTGTGGAAAAACAGTTTACCGGTATCTGCGGCGACCTGACGGAGAAAGTCGGCGGCACTTATGATGTAGTCGTCGCCAATATTGTTGCGGATGTGATTATCGAGCTGACCGCCAATGTACAGCGCTTTTTTAATCCCAATGCGGTTTATTTGATGAGCGGCATTATTGACGAACGGGAAGAGGACGTGCTGAAAGTATTGAAGCCGGACTTCCAAATCCTGCAGCGGCGGGAAGAGCGCGGCTGGGTTGCGCTGGCGGCAAAGCTGCATACGGAGGACTGACAAAATGGAAAATCAAATTTGTCCATGCCGCAGGCCAAACTGTGAACGGCACGGAGACTGTGCAGCATGCAGGGAACATCACCATGCAGGAAGAAGAGCCACTTTGACGGCCTGTGAGCAAATCAGAAAAAAGGAAGAACGAAAGCACCGCCGAACGGGCGCTGTGCCAAAATAAAAAAGGAGCGGGCAAAAGCGTATGTTACGCTTTCGCCCGCTCCTTTATGTCAGCGGAAAAATTTTGAGATTTTATTTCTAGATTAAAAATCAGACAATACCATGTGCAATCATAGCGTCTGCAACCTTGGTGAAGCCAGCAATATTGGCGCCTGCGACCAGGTTGCCCTTCATGCCGTATATTTCAGCAGCCTGTGCTGCGTTAGCATAGATATTTTTCATAATGTTGTGCAGGCGCTCGTCCACTTCATCGAAAGTCCAGGACAGACGCAGGGAGTTCTGGCTCATTTCCAAACCGCTGGTGGCTACGCCGCCTGCGTTGGAAGCCTTTGCCGGCGCAAACAGAATGTTGTTTGCCTGCAGGTAGGCGATGGCCTCCGGTGTGGAAGGCATGTTGGCACCTTCTGCGACAGCCTTGCAGCCGTTGGAAACCAGTGCTTTTGCGCCCTCCAGCGGCAGCTCGTTCTGAGTAGCGCAGGGCAGGGCAATGTCACACGGGACGTTCCAAATACCGGAGCTGCCCTCGACATATTTTGCGCCTGACACATATTCGGGGTAGGTTTTGATGCGCGCACGCTTGACTTCTTTAATTTCTTTAATTACTTTGTAGTCAATGCCGTTCTCGTCGACAATATAGCCGTTGGAATCACTCATGGCAATAACCCTGCCGCCCAACTGGGTAGCCTTCTGGTTTGCATAGGTTGCCACGTTTCCGGAACCGGAAATGACGATTTTTTTGCCCTCGAAGCTCATGCCGTTGGCAGCCAGCATTTCCTTGGTAAAGTAGCACAGGCCGTATCCGGTCGCTTCTGTACGGGCAAGGGAGCCGCCATAGGGAATTCCCTTGCCGGTCAGAACGCCGGTAAATTCGTTGCGGATACGCTTATACTGACCAAACAGATAGCCGATTTCACGGCCGCCGACACCAATATCGCCGGCGGGAACGTCGCAGTTCGGGCCAATGTGGCGGTACAGCTCGGTCATAAAGCTCTGGCAGAAGCGCATGACTTCCGTGTCGGATTTGCCCTTCGGGTCGAAGTCACTGCCGCCCTTGCCGCCGCCCATGGGCAGGCCGGTCAGGCTGTTTTTAAATGTCTGCTCAAAACCGAGGAATTTAATGATGGAAAGGTTCACGCTGGGGTGAAAGCGCAGGCCGCCCTTGTAGGGGCCAATGGCAGAGCTAAACTGTACACGGTAGCCGCGGTTTACGCGTACTTTTCCGCTGTCATCCACCCACGGAACGCGGAACAGCACCGCACGTTCCGGCTCAGTCAGGCGCTCCATAATGCCGTTCTTTTCCAGCCCCGGGTGAGCGGCAACCACCGGTTCCAGGGACTCGAACACTTCACGGACGGCCTGCAGAAATTCTTTCTGCTCCGCGTTGCGCTTGGCAAGACCTTCGTACACTTCATTGAGATAGGAACTTTTAAATGACATACAAAAGCGCTCTCCTTTATCAGCTCCTAATCAAGCTGACTTATTATTTTAAACCTATATTAGCATTTGATTTAACAATTCACAAGAGAAAAGTATAAAAAATTTTATTTTTTAAACCATCAGGGAAAATAGCAGTTCCGCATCGTCCTCCTCTGCGATGTGCTGAACCATTTCTTCGGGGACCTGCATTCGCTTTGCGGTGTCAGCGGAGGAAAAGCCAACCGCAAGGAAACGCCGTGCAACAGTTTCCAGTTTTTCGCCAACTTCGATGATATGGTGGTCGGGGTCATAGAAACGCGTGACCTGCTGCCCCCACGGCTGTTCTTCCGGCGGGGTGATATACTCAATATCCGGATAAAGGCTTTCCAGACGGACCTGAAATACGGTCATATCATCTGTTTCAAAATAAAGTTCCCCGGAACAGCCGCCAAACTGGATTTCATTGTCGGATCTATTTACGAATTTCCTCCAGCTGTTCAGTGTTTGCAGGGAGAGATGGTCAGAAAGAGTGACGTTTTCGCCAAAATCGGCAGTAACAGTCATGTTAAACAGGCGGCAGTAAAAGGCCTTGGAACGTTCCATGTCGTGTACAACAATTAAAGTACTCTGAAAATTCATAAAGCATCCTCCTTTCTGCTATCATATCATATTCTGCCTTTTCACACAAAAACAGTTTGACCGTCCTTGATAGCCTGCAGCACGTGAATGCCGTATTCCAGTGCGTTCAGAACGGTCCGTTTTGATACGGTGTTTCCATTAGCGGATTCTCTAATCATCAGCGATAATATCAACAGTGCTAAAAACACGCATATGATAAGAAGTGTATCAGGGAAGAGAGGGAATCGGGCAGGACGGGACAGCGGACCGTTCACCTTCCCAGTAAAGGCAGATTAAGGTCATTGCGGCGAACCTGCAGGAACCCATAGACGGGCCTTAACAGTACGCCGCCAAAGGGTTGGAGGAATGGCTTATGATGCCTCTTAGAAAGTTCCTCCCATGCCGGTAAACGGCATATAAAAATGCGCTCCAAAAGGTTTTACACCTTTGGAAGCGCATTTTTTATGCTGAAAAACGATTTATGATTTATTTTAAAGAATCACAGATTGCCTGTGCTAGTGCTTTCAGCTGCGGAAGCTGCTCTGCCTTCAGGCTGGAACGGAACTGCACAGTTTCGCCGACCTGCTGCATTCCTTTCAGTTTGTTCAGGGCTTCGTCCATCTTTTTGCCGCTGATAGGTGCCCAGCTGCCGTTGCTGATAAGGGAATACTGCCGGTTTTGCAGGTTGAGCGCCGCAATGTCATGCAGCAGGGCATTCATGGGCAGGTAAACGCCGTTGTTGTAGGTCGGAGCAGCAAGCACAAAGTTGCTGAAACGGAACAGATCAGAGATGAGATAGGAGGAATCTGTCTTGGAAACATCATACAGCCGCAGGGCGGTTACACCCTTCTGTGCCAGCAGATTGGCCAATTCTTCAGCTGCCGCTTCCGTGTTGCCGTACATAGAACCGTAGGCAATCACTACGCCCTTTTCTTCTGGCTCATACCGGCTCCATTTGTCGTACTTGTCCAAAATCCAGCCGAGGTCCTTGCGCCAAATGGGACCGTGCAGCGGGCAGAGTATGGCAATGTCCAAACCAGTCGCTTTTTTCAGCACAGCCTGCACCTGCGGGCCGTATTTGCCGACAATGTTGGTGTAATAGCGGCGGGCTTCATCAACGTAGCGTACCTGGAAGTTGATCTGGTCGGCGAAAATTGGACCGTGGAAAGCGCCGAATGTACCGAAAGCGTCCGCAGAGAACAGAATTTTATCTGTGCTGTCATAGGACATCATGACTTCCGGCCAGTGCACCATGGGCGCCATGACGAAGTGCAGCAGGTGACGGCCCAGTGTCAGGGTATCGCCTTCTTTGACGGTTATGCAGCGGTCCTGCAGTGGGAAGTCAAAGAACTGCTCCATAAAACGGAATGTTTTGGTATTGCCCACCAGTTTAATTTCCGGGTAACGGCGCACAATTTCGCCAATCATGGCGCAGTGGTCGGGTTCCATGTGGTTCACAACCAGATAGTCGAGCTTCCGTCCGGCAAGTGCACCCTCCACGTTGGTTAGGAAGCGCTCGGCAATCGCCGCGTCTGCCGTGTCCATCAGGGCTGTTTTTTCGTCCAAAATAACATAGGCATTATAGCTGATACCATCCGGCAGAGGAAATACATTTTCAAACAGGGCAAGCCGCCGGTCACTGCCGCCAACCCAGACAATATCATCAGTTACTTTTTGTGTGCAGGGTATCATTATGAAGGCCTCCAATAATAATAATTATTATTTCTGTTTTATTGCACAAATATTATAACATGCATGGAAACATGGCGCAAGTATTTTATACTATTTCTCAGAAGGAAAGGGAACAGTTGACAAAGCAGGTGTCGATGCATATAATAAATAGAATTAAAAAGGGGGAATGCGGTCCTTATTTGATAGCTTAAAAAAAGCGCCAGACGCACAGGTGTGGGCAGGCCGCGGAGGCTTTGCCCGGTGACAGCACCCCAAGCGTGACGAGGAGAAGTGTGATCGAAGGTTTCGGCGGATGCACTTCCGGCTGCATGAAGCGGGCAGTCGTCAGACGATGTACAAAGTGTGATGCGGTGTCGGCACCCCGTGGAGAATCACTCAGAAAAGCATCGTTATTTCCGTGAAGAAATGTTCTATCCATTTTTATTTTTAGCATTTGTATGTACAGAAAGGAAAATTGAATATATGTGTGGAATTATAGGCTATGTAGGCAAGCATGATTCTGTTGATATCCTGCTGGACGGACTGCGTCAGCTGGAGTACCGCGGCTATGACTCCGCCGGCATTGCAGTGTATGGCAAAAGCGGTGTTTCGGTCGTAAAGACACAGGGACGTCTGCAGCGGCTTCAGGATAAGATTGATGCCGGCGAGCGTCCATTTGGCTGCTGTGGCATTGGGCATACCCGCTGGGCCACCCATGGCGAGCCGAGTGACGTTAATGCACATCCGCACCGCAGCGGCCGTGTCACACTGGTGCACAACGGCATTATCGAGAATTATATGCAGCTGAAAGATGCCCGCCTGGCCGAAGGGTTTACTTTCCAGAGCGAAACGGATACGGAAACGGTTGCCGCGACGCTGGACCACTATTATGAGCAGAGCAATGACCCCATTCAGGCCATCGCACAGACGATCCATGATGCAGAGGGTTCCTACGCACTGGGCATTCTGTTTGATGACCAGCCGGACACCATTTATGCGGTGCGCAAAGACAGCCCGCTGGTGGTTGGCTTGGGCAGTGGGGAGAACTTCATTGCTTCCGATATGACGGTTCTGCTGCAGCATACCAAGCAGTATTTCCTGCCGGAGCCGGGTGAAATTGCCATTCTGCGCAAAGATGGCGTAGAAGTCGTTGACCTTGCGGGCAAACCGGTCCATAAAGATGTTTTGACAGCTACTTGGGACGTGGGCACGGCCGAAAAGGGTGGCTATCCGCACTTTATGCTGAAGGAGATTCATGAGGAGCCGGAAGCAGTGAAACGCTGCCTTTCCCCGCGCATTCGCGGCGGAAAAGTGGAACTGGGTATTTCTGGTTTGCCGGATGATACACTGGCGGCCGTTGATCATATTCATATTGTGGCCTGCGGTACGGCAATGCACGCTGGTTTGGTGGGACGCTATGCCATTGAAGCACTTGCCCGTATTCCGGTGGAAGTTTCCATTGCTTCCGAGTTTCGCTATCGGGACCCGATTTTCAGCAAGCATGACCTGGTCATTCTGATTTCACAGTCCGGCGAAACCGCCGACACACTGGCGGCACTGCGTCTGGCAAAAGAAAAGGGTGTGCGCACACTGGCGATTGTCAATGTGCCGGGTTCTTCCATTGCGCGGGAAGCGAACGATGTGCTGTATACATGGGCTGGTCCGGAGATTGCGGTTGCCAGCACCAAGGCGTACTTGGTGCAGCTGTCCGTACTGTACCTGCTGGCGGTCAAACTGGGCTGTCTGCATGGTCAGCTGACAGAACAGCAGGAAGCGGATTACTGCCGAGAACTTTTGGAAATGCCCGCGCATATCCAGGAAGCCATTGACCATGAACCGGAGATCATCAGCTGTGCTAAGCAGCTGAAAGACGATGAGCATGTGTTCTTCATTGGCCGCGGTGTCGACTATACCCTGTGCCAGGAAAGTTCCCTGAAGCTTAAAGAAGTATCGTATGTGCACTGTGAGGCATACGCTGCCGGAGAATTAAAGCACGGAACGATTTCTTTGATTGAAGAAGGCACACCGGTCATTGGTGTGGCAACACAGCCGAGCCTGTACCCCAAAACCGTCAGCAATCTGGAGGAAGTAAAGTCCCGCGGTGCCAAAGTGATTTTAGTCTGCCGTGAAGGGGATAAGGTGGATTCGGAACTGACGACTAACCTGCTGCGGGTGCCGAAAGTACGCGATATTCTGTCACCGTTGGTTGCCATTGTACCGTTGCAGCTTTTGGCTTATCATATTGCTGTGTTGCGCGGGTGCGATGTGGATAAACCGCGTAACCTTGCAAAATCTGTCACAGTTGAATAAAGTTTAGATAAAATAAGAAAGGTCCGCTCTGCAGATTTCAAACCTGTGGGGCGGATTTTTTTGATTTTCTTTTGTCAAACAGGAACGCTGTCCGCGGGGCAGGAGGCAGCTCTGTACAGCGGCTGTAAATATTTTAATACTGTTCATTCCAGCCGAAAAATGCTATACTGTTAATAAAAATGTGAAGGAAAAGGAGGTGAGCGTGTGGCACAGCGAAAAAGGCACACCGGCTGGAAAGCGGTAGCCCTTGGGCTGACACTCAGCCTGCTGCTTTCCGGGTGTTCTTTTACCGGACTGGACGCGCGCTCTCTGATGCGCCCACCGAAACCAACCGGCGAGAAAGCGAATATCTATAATTTACTGGAAGAAAAGGCCGGACGTAATTTCACCCTGAAATATCCGGCTTCCGGTGACTACCGTTCTGCCATTATTCAGTACAATTTGTGCGGAGATTTCACTCAGGAGGCGCTGGCATTTTATCAGCGGGGAGATAATGACACAACGGTAAACCTGCTCTTTACGCAGAAGGTGAATGGGAAGTGGAAAGACATCGGCACGTTTTCCACCCCCGGCGCACAAGTGGACCATGTGTGCTTTGGTGATATGAACGGTGACGGCGTAGATGAAGTGATTGTTGGCTGGGGCAGCAGTGCCAGTTCGGCTAACACGGTTTCTATTTATTATTATCAAAATCAAAAAATGAATGAGCTGAAAGTAGACCAGAGCTACAGCGGAATGTCCGTTATGGACTTTGACGGGGACGGTAAAAAAGAGCTGCTTACGGTTGACATTCCTACCGATATACAGCAGCCACTGACCGCACAGCTGTTTCGTATGCAGGGCAGCGCGCTGCAGCTGATGGGCAGCACCCGCATGGAAGCGGGCATTGTAAAGCTTTCCAATCTGAAGGAGGGCAATGTCAGCGCCAAACAGCCGGGCGTTCTGCTGGACTGTGTGCAGACCAGCGGCAAAACGCTCAGTGAACTTCTGTACTGGAATAAGGCAAAGAAAACACTGACCGCGCCGCTTTACAGTGCACAGTCACCGCAGCAGAATGTAACCATGCGGGATGTTGCTATTTCTTCCTGCGATATTAATAACGATAGAATTATCGAATTCCCCATTGTCACGCGGCTGCCGGGTTATGTGGGGGTTTCTTCCGATGACGTGGGCAGCGAAACACAGTGGACACAGTTTAATTCTGCCAGCGGGAACTACAGCACGGCTGCCTCCATGATTTTCAATTCGCGGGACGGCTACAGCATTACCCTGCCGGACAAATGGAAAAATGCCATCACCACACGGCAGGACGTAGGTGCCCGTACCCTGACGGTTTCTTCATTCAACGTTTCCGGCGGCACAGTGGGAAAAGCGCTGCTGGTGGCACAGGTGTTTACCCAAAGTGAGTGGAATGCTAAAGAGAAGACAAAAGGGTTTGAGCAGGTGCTGTCGGATGGCAGCCTGGTCGTAGCGATTTCCTGCCCGACACCGAGTGACCCGCTGGCGGTTCCGGCGGCACAGCTGAAAAAATGTTTTCAGTTTATCACGACAGACAGTTCAACTTGAGAAGAAAATTCCCTGCAGTTTCGGCAGGATGTGTATGAAAAGATTTCAGGGACCGCCCGCAAAGGTGGTGCCTTTTGTGTACAGAAGGAGGCAGCTATGAAGAAAATATTGATTGCGGAGGATGAACAGGCCATCCGTGAATTCATTGTTATCAATCTGGAACGGGCCGGATATGATGTGACTGAGGCTGAAAACGGTGACCAGGCACTGGAGATATACGCAAGGGAGAACGGTGACTTTGATGTAGCTATCCTGGACATTATGATGCCCGGCCAGCATGACGGCCTTTCGGTCTGCAAGGAACTGCGTCACCAAAGCGGTTCTATCGGAATTATCCTGCTGACAGCGCGTACACAGGAAATGGATAAGGTGAGCGGTTTGATGATGGGTGCCGATGACTATGTGACCAAGCCGTTTTCTCCAAGTGAGCTGGTCGCACGCGTAGATGCCGTATACCGGCGTGTGGCACTGGAGCAAATGCGGGTGGAAAATCATTTTACCGAGGAAATTCGTTCTGGTGAGTTTTCGCTGAACCTGCGCAGCCGAACCCTGATGAAAGGTTCCAAACATATTGACCTGACACAGGTGGAGTTCCAGGTTATGGAATACTTTTTCAGTAATCCCGGTGCCGCGCTGGAGCGCAACGCCATTCTGCGGCATGTGTGGGGTGAATCCTATGTTGGAGAAGAAAAAATTGTAGATGTCAATATTCGTCGGCTGCGCATGAAGGTGGAGGACGAACCCAGCAACCCGAAACATATTGTTACGGTTTGGGGTTTGGGATATAAATGGGAGGCCTGAAGACGAAAGTGCCGGAACAGGTAGGAAATACAGAAAACAAAGAAGAACAGCAGAAAAATACCAAAAAGATTTCACAGCGCTGGCTGCTGAATTCCCTGGGCATTACGGTGCTGGTACTGATTGTGCTCATTGTTGCGCTGTCACTGGCGGCCCGCAGCTATATTTACAACGGCATTCAAACGACAATCGATTCCAGAAGCGAGGAACTGACCAATGTCTTCGCAAACAACGGCCTGCGCACGGCCAGCAACTTTAGTACGGTAGCTCGCCAGTATGTGGAGAATTTCCCCAATAAAGAAAGCATGGAACTGATGGTATTTAACAACAGGGGAAAAATTATCAATACCAGTCTGGGATTTGCGCCGGACAGCAGTGAGAAGATGCCGGATTATACCGCGGCCCAGCAGAACAAAAACGGTTACGGCACATGGACCGGACCTTTGTCCAGCGGAGAACGGGTCATGGCAGTTACACGTGTGCTGCGCGGCAGTTCCGGAAAATTTGTCGGTGCTATCCGCTATGTCGTTTCGCTTTCCGCGGCAGACCGTCAGATTTTGTTTATTGTCCTGCTGCTTGCACTGGCCGGTCTGGTCGTGATTGCGCTGGTGCTGCTTTCCGGCAGATACTTTATCCGCAGCATTCTGGTGCCGATTCGGCAGATTGGCAGCACAGCCAAACGAATCGCACAGGGGGACTTTAATGCTCGCATTGAGCACTACCAAAATGATGAAGTAGGCGATTTGTGTCGCACCATCAACGACATGGCCAAAGAGCTGGGCACAACGGAGCGCATGAAGAATGACTTTATCTCCTCCGTTTCTCATGAGCTGCGTACACCCTTGACTGCCATTAAGGGTTGGGGTGAAACACTGCAGGCCGGCGGGCTGGACCAGAAAAGCTTTAACAAAGGCATGGATGTGATTATTCGGGAAACGGAGCGGCTTTCCCGAATGGTAGAGGAGCTGCTGGACTTTTCACGGATGCAGTCCGGGCGCATGACACTGACCATGGACCGCATTGACATCTTGGCGGAGCTGGGTGAAGCAGTGTATATGTTCAGCGAGCGTGCAAAGAATGAGGGGAAATTCCTGCTGTATGAGGAGCCGGCTATGCTTTCACCTGTGTTGGGTGATGTAAACCGTCTGCGTCAGGTATTTGTCAACATTTTGGACAACGCCCTAAAATATACAAACCGCGGCGGGACGATTAACGTTACCGCCAGCGAAGCGGAAGGTTTCATTCAGGTTATCATCAGTGACAACGGCTGCGGCATTCCGGAAAAACATCTGCCGAATGTGAAAAAGAAATTTTATAAGGCAAACCAAACCGTGCGTGGCTCCGGAATTGGGCTGGCGCTGGCGGATGAAATTATGCGCCTGCATTCCGGCAGCCTGGATATAGAAAGCCAAGAGGACGTGGGGACGGCCGTTACCATCACTGTACCTACCATTCAAATGCTGCGGGACCACCTGCAGAAGGAGAAAGAAAAACAGCAGACCGAGGAGGAGGCAGACGATGACAGCAAACAATCCTGAAAAGTGCATTACTTCTATTGGGGGTCAGGCACTGATTGAGGGAATTCTGATGCGCGGTCCACACCGCATTGAAGTTGCTGTGCGTACACCAGAGGGGAAAATTGACTCCGAAGAGCTGCAGTATGTCCCTATTTGGGACCGCTGGCCGGTGTTCCGATTGCCCCTTTTGCGTGGGGTGGCTTCTTTTGCGGACAGCCTTTGTATGAGCAGCCGGGCACTGGATATGTCCAGTGAAAAATCCGGCATGACGGATATAGAGGGCGAGGAGGAAGAAAACGAGAGCAAACTGGATCAGTGGATTGACAAACATCTGGGGGATAAGGCAGCCAAAGTTTTTATGGTGATTGGTTCTGTGCTGGGAGTAGCGCTTGCGATTGCATTGTTCTTTTTGGTGCCGACGGCACTATTCAATTTGCTGCTGCATGTAACCGGCTCAGGGCTGGCGGGCTGGCGCAGCCCATTTGAAGGGGTGCTGCGTTTGATTATTTTTGTCGCCTATATTGGGCTGCTCGGTTTTCAGCCGGATGTAAAGCGAATGTTTCGTTACCATGGAGCGGAGCATAAAACAATTTTTTGCTATGAAGCTGGCCTGCCCCTCACGGTGGATAATGTGCGCCGGCAGGGCCGTTTCCATCCGCGCTGTGGCACCAGCTTTATGGTGCTGATGATTTTGATTGGCATTTTGGTTGGACTGTTTATTCCGTTTTCCAATCCATTCCTGCGCACTTTTGTTAAACTGCTGTGTATTCCCATTGTTGTGGGGCTGGGGTATGAACTGATTCGCTACTGCGGCCGTCACGAGAACCGCTTAACACGCATCATTGCCGCGCCGGGGTTGTGGATGCAGCGCCTGACCGTGAAAGAGCCGGACGACGGCATGATGGAAGTAGCAATCGCGGCCATGAAGAAAGTGATTCCCGCGAATGGAGAGGACCGGATTGCCGCATGACAAATGAACAGGCATATTTAAAGGCAAAAAAGATTTTGCAGCAGGCCGGAAACGAAAGTCCGGCATTTGATGCGGTGTGCCTCTGTCAAAAGGTACTGCATCTGGACCGTCCGGGTCTTGCAGTGCATGGACACGAACCGGCGGACGAACGAAAGGCGGAACAGCTTCTGCGGCTTGCGGAAAAACGGGCGGCCGGTGAGCCGCTGCAGTATCTTTTGGAAAAATGGCCGTTTTTGAATTTGGAGCTGGCAGTGGGGGAAGGTGTGCTGTGCCCGCGGGAAGAAACCGAATTGCTGGTCCACAGCGCTTCCCGTCTGCTGCCGCAGGGCGTACGAGTGCTGGACCTGTGTGCCGGCAGCGGTGCCGTGGGGCTGGGGCTCAAGAGCCTGCGGCCGGATTTGACAGTGGCCTGCGGTGAAAAATATCCGCAGGCGTTTGCCTACCTGCAGAAGAACTGCCGCGCCTATCTGGACCTTGCCGTAACGCCGCTTTCATTGGACGCCTTTTCCAAGGCGGATGCGGCTTCCTGCGGGCTGTTAGGCGGCTTTTTGTGTAACCCGCCGTATGTACGTGCCGGGGAGATTCCGGGCCTGCAGACGGAACTGCATTATGAACCGGAAACCGCTATTGATGGTGGCACGGACGGTCTTCAGTTTTATCGGGCGATTTCCAAGCTGTGGATACCGCAGCTGCAGCCCGGTGGCCTGTGTGCGGTGGAAATTGGCGAAAGTCAGGCAGCGGCGGTTTCCGCCCTGTTCACATCGGTGGGGCTGGAGAAAATTTCGGTTATCAAAGACTTTAACCAGTTTGACCGTGTTGTTCTGGGCTGGAAGCCCACAAAAAAATAGATATAAAAAGCAGGCCCTCGATTTACATCGGGGACCTGCTTTTTGCTTTTGCATTTATTCTTTATGCCATTTTACACCCTGCGGTGTATCCTCCAGCACCACACCGCGTGCTTTCAGTTCGTCACGGATACAGTCCGCTTTCGCCCAGTTCTTCTCTGCGCGGGCCTGTGTGCGCTGTACAATGAGCGCTTCAATTTCGGCGCTTTCACTGTCTTCTGAGCTTTCGGTGCCCGGTACCGGGCGGCTGTACAGCAGACCTAGTACATCTGCCAGCTTAGTAAACAGGTCATAAGCATACTGACAGATTGCTTTGCCCGGCGCCTTTTCGGTGGAAAGGTCAGTGTTGATTTCTTTTACCATGTCAAACAGTGCAGCAATGGCGTTGGCTGTGTTCAGGTCGTCATCCATGGCGCTTTCAAACGCGGTGCGGCAGGCGTTCAGCTTTTCCCGTACAGCGGCATCACCGGTTTTTTCGCCGTCCGGTGCGTGCTGCAAAACAAAAGCAAGGTTATCACGGCAGTTATACAGGCGGTCCAAAGAAGCCTTGCACTGTCCAATCATTGCCACGCTGTAGTTGATGGGCATACGGTAGTGTGCGGATACCATTAGGTAACGAATCGGTTCATAGCCAAATTTTTCTGCTACATCACGCACAGTAAAGAAATTGTGCAGGCTTTTGCTCATCTTTTGGTTATTGATATTGATATAGCCGTTGTGCAGCCAGTAATGTGCAAATGGAACGCCATTGGCGCATTCACTTTGGGCAATTTCATTTTCGTGATGTGGGAAAATTAGGTCCTGCCCGCCGCAGTGAATGTCAATCGTCTTGCCGAGGTAGCGCAGTGCCATAGCCGAGCACTCAATGTGCCAGCCGGGACGGCCGTGCCCCCATGGGGATTCCCAGTAGGGCTCGCCCGGCTTAGCGCCTTTCCACAGGGCAAAATCCATGGCGTCCTCTTTGATTTCACCGGTGGCAATGCGCGCGCCGGCCTGCAGGTCTTCCAGCGGCTGATGGCTGAGTTTTCCGTAATTTTTATTTTTCAGGGTGCGGAAATAAACGTCGCCATTGTCGGTGGGATAAGCGTACCCTTTGTCTATTAAAGTAGAAATGAGCTTTTGGATACCCTCAATGTTTTCGGTTGCCTTGGGGTGTACCGTTGCCGGCCGCACATTCAGGCCGGCGGCATCTTTTTTGTACTCTTTAATATATCTGCGGCTGACGGTCAGGTAGTCGCTGCCTTCTTCGTTGGCCTTGTTGATGATTTTATCGTCAATATCCGTAAAGTTTTGCACGAAGGTGACCTGATAGCCGCAGTATTCCATGTAGCGGCGCAGAACATCAAAGACGCAGATGGGGCGGGCATTTCCTATATGAATGTAGTTGTATACGGTAGGACCGCAGGCGTAAATTTTCGCTTCCTTGGGCGTAATGGGGACGAACTCTTCTTTTTTGCGTGTCAGTGTGTTGTACAGTTTCATTTATGAAATCTCCCTGCAGTTATTTTGCTTTTGTACTGGATAGTGTCTGTGCAGGTTCTTCATCTTCTGCACAGCAACAGTTTTCTATCTGCATACCCAGCTTCTGTTCGATATTTTCCAGCAGTGTGTTCATGCGGCCCAGTTCCTGCGAAACAGGGTCGGTGACATGGACCTGGTCCAGGTTATTTGGGCGGACACCGTTAATGCGCACCACTCTTGCCGGTACGCCTACAGCGGTGGCATTGGCGGGTACTTCCTCCAGTACAACGGCGCCGGCGGCAATGCGGGCGTTATCACCGATTTTCATAGGGCCAAGGATTTTAGCGCCGGTACCGACCAACACGTTGTTGCCAAGGGTTGGGTGCCGTTTTCCCTTATCTTTTCCAGTGCCGCCCAAAGTTACCCCCTGATACAGTGTACAGTTGTCGCCGATTTCGGTTGTTTCGCCGATGACCACACCCATGCCGTGGTCAATGAACAGGCCTTTGCCGATTTTTGCGCCGGGGTGAATTTCAATGCCGGTTTTGTGGCGGGAGCGCTGGCTTACCCAACGTGCCAGAAACGGATGCCCGTTTTCCAGCAGCCGATGGGCCCGCCGGTAGCTGCGCACGGCCTTAAAGCCGCTGTAAAGGAAGTAGACCTCCAGCCGGCTGCGTGCGGCCGGGTCACGGTCCATAATTGAGTCAATTTCTGCCTTCAGCTTTGCAAACATAGTAACACTCCTTGTGTCGACACATGAAAAACAGAGCGCGAAAAAAGCCCCCGTCCATGCAGAAAATTTCCTGCACAGACGGAGGCGAAAAGTCAATTCCGCGGTTCCACTCCGGTTTTTCACTCAAGGATGATAACGGTTCCCGCCGTGCAGGGATTTCCCCCTGCCTGCTCCCGGATGCATGCTTCACAGGGCAGCCGCGAAAAGCACTTGCAGCCAGTGGCGCTTTCTCTCTGCCGCAGCGTGCCCTGTTACTTTTTCCGTTCTCAGCATTTCATACCTATTTATTATATGTTGCATGGGCTCAAATGTCAATGAAGGCGGACAGTTCCTTATCGAATCTGGTTGATTACATGGCGGTTTTGCACAATATAGACAATGCCGCTGATGACAGCCAGCACACAGGAAATGCCAATCAGCAGGTTGCCGAAGAGGTTGAGGGCAGGCATTGCGGCGGCGGAAACGACGCCGAATTCCCCGAGGGTTTGGAATAGCAGCACACAGATGGCGGCGACAATCTGGGAAACGGTTTTGGATTTGCCCCATTTGTTGGCGGCAATTACTTTGCCGGATTCCACAGCGACCAGCCGAAGAAAAGTGATGGCAAATTCCCGAAACAAAAGGATGAGAACCAGCCAGATGTTGCATAGGTCCAGCTTGACAAAACAGATAAAGACGGACAAAATCAGCACCTTGTCTGCTAGTGGGTCCAAAAATTTTCCGAAAGAAGTAATCATGCCGCAGGAACGGGCAATTTTTCCGTCCAAATGATCCGTATAGGAAGCTACGAGGAACAGCAGCAGTGCCCAAAGGTAATGTCCCCATACCTGCGGAAGCAGCAGGAAGGCGACAATAAACGGTACCATGACCATGCGCGCGAGTGATAGCTTATTGGGCAGGTTCATAAGTGAGCCTCCTTTTGCGGGCGCAGTTCACCCACAAGGTCTCCGTCAATACAGTTCGTTATCAGAATGGGCACAAAACTGCCGAAGGACGGCTTTGGGGTTCCCTGCGGTACGGTAAAGAATACTTTCCCGTCAATATCGTCTGGTGCCTGCGCGGCGGTGCGGCCAAACCAGCAGTTTACATAACGGTCCCAGCCCTCACACAAAACGGTTTGGATGCTGCCGACCATTGCTTCACCGGCCGCCTGCATACGCTCCATTTGGCCTTCCATAATCAGCTCGGCACGGTGTCCCTTTACGTCGCTGTCAATCTGATTCGGCAGCTGTGCCGCTTCGGTTCCCTCCTCCTGCGAATAGGGGAAACAGCCCAGCCGATCAAACTGAATTTCTTTTACAAATTCACACAGCTGGGTAAAGTCCTCTTCCGTTTCGCCGGGAAATCCGGTAATCAGCGTGGTGCGCAGGGTAACGTCCGGCAGCTTTTCGCGAATATGTGCAATCAGCTGTGTCAGTTTTTCCCGGTCACCCCAGCGGTGCATGGCTTTTAGAATTCGCCCGCTGCAGTGTTGCAGCGGAAGGTCAATGTACGGCAGAACTTTTGGCTCTTTTGCCATGACATCGAGCAGGTCATCGGTCAGGTAGTCCGGGTAGCAGTACAAAAAGCGAATCCACTGCAAACCGTCGATTTTGCACAGACGAGTCAGCAGGGCAGGGAGCATCAGCTTATGGCCGTACAAATCCCAGCCGTATTTTGTGGTGTCCTGTGCAATCAGCGTCAATTCCTTGGCGCCATTTTTCACCAGTTTTTCTGCTTCCACCACAATTTCTTCCATGGGGCGGCTGCGGTACCGGCCGCGAATAAACGGAATGGCACAATAGCTGCAGCGATTGTCGCAGCCCTCCGCAATTTTTAGGTACGCGTAATAGCTTGGCGTCAGCAGACGGCGTTCCCCGCACAGTGGCAGCTTTTCTTTTTCAGGGAAGGACTCCGGATGGCTGCCGGCCAGTGCTGCGCGGCAGACGGCGTCAATATCGGCATTTGCACCAATGCCGCAGACAGCGTCACACTCCGGCAACTGCTGCATAATCTGCTCACGGTAGCGTTCCGCCAGACAGCCGGTTACGACAATCGCCTTGATGCGTCCCTCTTTTTTCAGCCGCGCCAGTTCCAGTATCTCATTGATGCTTTCTTGTTTCGCGCTTTGAATAAAGCCGCATGTATTGACAATGGCGACATCGGCCAGCGCCGCGTCATCTTTTATCTGCCAGCCAGCGTTTTCCAGCGACGCCAGCATAACTTCTCCGTCCACCTGGTTTTTTGCACAGCCCAGGCTTATGATTCCAACTGAATCTGCCATAGTTTATTCTTCATCCTCATTTGTCATGTATTGTTTCAGTGCGGTGCGGATATCTGTGTATTCATAACCCATACGCTGCAAAGCGGCGGCCGCACGGCGGTGGCTTTTTTCGTCGGCCAATGTGCGGTATTTCTTTTGCAGGACTTTCTGTATGGCGGCGGTTACGTCCGGCTCATTTTGCAGAGCGGCCTGTTCCGCTGTCTGCGGATTGATGCCCTTGCGGGCCAGCTCATACCGCACACGGCGCAGGGCAAAGCCTTTTCGGTACAGTTCCCGTGCGTAGCGCTGGGCAAAGTTCGCATCATCAATAAGGCCGAGGTCCTCCATCTTCTGTGCGGCGGCTTCCGCCGCGGCACGGGGTACAGTGCGGGCAATTTTATCGGTCAGCTCTTTTTTGGAGTGACTGCGGTGCTCCAGCAGGTACAGGGCTTTTTCGCTTGCACGGTGTGCGTCGGACTGCTGCAGCAGAGTATGCAGTTCTTCATCTGAAATGTCCTGCCCCAGTTTCCAGCCGGCTTTCAGCAGCGTTTCCGTGTCTACACTGAGTGCATATTCACCGTCAAAAAATAAAGCGGTTTTACAGTGCCGCCGCGGTTCCATTGCGGTTAGTTCCACCCGCCAAACTTCCTTTCTCTGCGAAGCAGGGGAAATTCTTTTTTCTGCTTATTTGTCATCTGCTTCAATATCAATATTAACAGGATTGGTGCGGGGAGCGGGAGCTGGTTTTTCCTCCGCTTTATTTGTTGCGGCAGGTGCCTGCAGCGGCTTTGCCGCCGAAGCACGAGGAGAAATGGTTTTTGCGTACAGTTTATCCGCATTAGCGCGAATTTTTGCCTCAATCTCATCAGCCAATTCCTGATTTTCGAGGAACAGCTTTTTCACATTCTCACGGCCCTGTCCCAGCCGCTGACCGTTATAGGAGAACCAGGCACCGCTTTTTTCAACAATATCCAGTTTTACGCCGAGGTCCAGAATTTCACCCACATGGGAAATACCTTCGCCGTACATAATATCAAATTCTGCCGTACGGAACGGCGGCGCAATCTTATTTTTTACAACTTTTGCCCGTGTGCGGGAACCAATTTGTTCGGTACCATTTTTCAGCGTTTCTGCTTTACGGATATCCACACGGACAGACGCGTAGAACTTCAGCGCGCGGCCGCCGGGCGTAACCTCCGGGTTGCCGTACACAATGCCGACTTTTTCACGCAGCTGGTTAATAAAGATGGCGACGCAGTTGCTTTTGCTGATGGCACCGGCCAGTTTGCGCAGAGCCTGGCTCATCAGGCGGGCCTGCAGCCCCACGTGGCTGTCACCCATTTCCCCCTCGATTTCAGCGCGGGGGACCAATGCGGCGACCGAGTCAATGACAATGACATCGATGGCACCGGAGCGCACCAATGCTTCAGTAATTTCCAGTGCCTGTTCACCGGTGTCTGGCTGGCTGACCAGCAGGCTGTCCACATCTACGCCCAGTGCCGCCGCATAAATGGGGTCCAGTGCGTGTTCCACATCGATAAAGGCAGCATTGCCGCCGCGCTTTTGTCCTTCTGCAACGCAGTGCAGGGCCAGTGTCGTTTTACCGGAACTTTCCGGTCCAAAAATTTCGATGATGCGCCCGCGCGGAAAGCCGCCAATGCCCAAAGCCAGGTCCAGACCGAGGCTGCCGGTGGAAATGGCTTCTACATGCATGGCTTCGTTTTGTCCCAGGCGCATGATAGCGCCTTTTCCAAACTGCTTTTCAATTTTGGCCAGTGCCGTTTTCAGGGCTTCTTCTTTATTCTTTGCGTTCTGTGCAGCTTTATTTGAATCCTTGTTTGTTGCCATGGGCTGTCATCCTCCTGAAGTTCCGGCCGCAGCCGGGCATGAAACTCTCTGATTTTGTATCACTTTCCAGATAAAAAAAGAAAGATTCTTTACACCAATCGTAGTTATAAGTATATCGTACTCCGCAGAAAAAAGCAATACAATTTGAACATTTGTTCTGAAATAAAAACAGGAAAGAAGACAAAAATGCACCGGCCACAACAGGACGGTGCATACAAAATTTTGCTTATTTTCGGGTATCTGTTTTCCGAATATTCAGTGCCCGGGCAGCGTTGAGGATTGCCAAAATGGTTACGCCAACATCGGCAAAAACGGCGGCCCACATGGTAGCAAGCCCCAGTGCAGACAGAATCAGAACCAATAGCTTTATTCCAAGTGCAAACACAATGTTTTCCCGTACAATGCGGAGTGTTTTGCGGGAAATACGAATGGCGGCGGGCAGCTTTAAGGGGTCATCGTCCATCAGGACAACGTCCGCCGCTTCCACAGCAGCATCACTGCCCAAAGCACCCATGGCGACGCCAACATCTGCACGGGCCAGAACCGGTGCATCATTGATACCGTCCCCCATAAAGACAAGGCTGCCTTTTTTGTTTTGCAGCAGGTCTTCCACTGTATCCACTTTGCCGCCGGGCAGCAGCTCCGCCCGTACCTCGTCAATGCCGAGCTGACTGGCTACGGTTTCCGCAGCTTTTTGATCGTCACCTGTCAGCATAACAACACGGCGGATTCCTTCGGCTTTCAGCTGAGAAATGGCTTCTTTGGAGTGTTCCTTGACCTCGTCACTAATTAGAATATATCCAAGATAAGTTCCGTCGGCAGCTACCTGTACGACGGTGCCCGGCTGTGTGACCTCCAGAGGAGTGAGGCCTGCCTGCTGGAGCAGTGCGCTGCTGCCCACCAAAACCGGCTGGCCGTTCACCATGGCCTGCACGCCGCGGCCGGCTGTTTCCTGAATATCGGTCACCTGTTCCGGTACGGCCGATTTTCCCCACGCTTCCCGCAGAGAGGTAGCGATGGGATGACTGCTGCAGCTTTCGGCCAATGCTGCGATTTCCAGCAGGCGGCCTTTGTCGGCGGAACCTGCCGGTACTACCTGCGTTACATGGAAGGTGCCCTTCGTCAGGGTGCCGGTTTTATCGCAGACAACAGTGTCCGTTTTGGCCAGCGTTTCCATATAGTTCCCGCCTTTAATCAAAATACCACAGCGGGAGGCACCGCCAATGCCGCCGAAAAAGGTGAGAGGAATGGAAATGACCAGCGCACAGGGGCAGGATACTACCAAAAAGTTCAGCGCACGCATTACCCAGTCACGCAGTGGCAGTTGGAATAGCAGCGGCGGCAGACAAGCAAGTACCACAGCCGCCAGCACCACGGCGGGCGTGTAGATGCGGGCAAACTTCGTAATGAAGTTTTCGGATTTTGCTTTTTGACTGCTGGCATGTTCCACTAATTCCAATACTTTAGAAACGGTTGATTCGCCGTATGCTCTGGTTACCTGAATGGTCAGCACGCCGCTCAGATTGATGCAGCCGCTCAAAGCCTCACTGCCGGCGGCGAGCCGGCGCGGCATACTTTCACCAGTTAGGGCAGAGGTATCCGCCGTACTTTCTCCCCGCAGGACCGTGCCGTCCAGTGGAATACGTTCGCCGGGTTTTACAACAATAGTACTGCCAACTGCTATCTTTTCCGGCGATACGGTTTTCACGGAGCCGTCCGGCAGCAGCAGACCGGCGCTGTCCGGACGGATATTCATCAGGGAGCGAATGTTTTTGCGGGAATGGTCTACCGCGCAATCCTCCAGTAGTTCCCCAATCTGATAGAATAGCATAACCGAAACCGCTTCGGCATACTGCCCAGCAGCCAGCGCGCCGACGGTGGCAATACCCATTAAAAAATGTTCGTCAAATACCTTGCCGTGTGCAATGTTTTGAACGGCTTCCCACAACACATCCCAGCTGATGACGGCATAGGGGAACAGGAACAGCGTCGGCCGCAGAATGCCCTGCACCGGCAGCAAGACTGCCGCAGCCAGAAGCCCGGCACTGACTAGAATCCTCACAAGTGTTTGTTTTTGTTCACGGGTCATAACATTCCCTCATTTCTCCGCAGAACTATGGAAAGACAAAACGTATCTAGAAACAGGAGGCTCAGTCCGTGTGGCTGCCGTACAGTTCCAGCAGATGTTCCATACCCATATCCAGAATAGTGCGCACGTGGTCATCTGCCAGAGAATAAAAGACAGTTTTGCCGTCGCGGCGGTTTTTCACCAGCTGGTTCTGTTTTAAAACCCGCAGCTGATGCGAGATGGCAGATTGGTTCATATTCAGCAGCTGGGCAATATCACAGACGCACATTTCACTTTCAAACAGGACATACAGGATTTTAATGCGCGTACTGTCCCCGAAAACCTTGAAAAGTTCCGCAAGGTCATACAGTACTTCTTCGTCCGGCATTTGCTGTTCTACTTTTTTAACAATGGATTCATGTACATGGATAAAGTCACAGCGTTCAATTCCATTTTTATCCGACATGAGGAATCCTCCTTTTCACAAAACATATGAATACATGTTCATACGTTCATTATATGAAAATACCGGCGTTTGTCAAGCAAAATCTTGACATGCTGAATTGGGCAGTTTATACTGATGGTGCCCCCCGGGTGGGGGGATAGGTATGACAAAAGCAGTCTGCACATAAACTACAGACCTGCTGACGGAATCCTTTAGCGGAAGGGGAGTGGTCATATGAAACAGGTAAAATTTACGGTGACCGGCATGACGTGTGCTGCCTGTCAGGCACACGTGGAAAAGGCGGTCAAATCGCTTGCTGGTGTAGATACCTGTACAGTCAGCCTGCTGACGGACAGCATGACGGCACAGTTTGACCCGGCAGCGGTTGACGAAACCAAAATTTGCACGGCTGTAGAGAAAGCGGGCTATGAGGCTCGACCGGTGGGAAACAAACCTTTGGCGGCGGAGGAAAAAACAGCACGGCAGCGCGCCGCAGAAGAACAGCACCACATGAAAAACCGGCTGACTGCTTCTTTTGTATTTTTTATACCGTTATTTTATATCGCCATGGGGCACATGGTGGGTATGCCGCTGCCGCCGTTTTTGGCGGGTATGCAAAATGCGGTTGCCTACGGTATGGCACAGTTCGTTCTGGTGCTGCCAATTCTTTATATCAACCGCAGCTATTTTATCAACGGATACCGCACGCTGTTCCAGCGTTCGCCTAACATGGACAGCTTAATTGCCATTGGTTCCACTGCGGCAGTCGTGTACGGTGTCTTTGCTATCTGCCGTATCGGCAGCGGTTTGGCTACCGGTGATATGGCACTGGCACAAAAATATCACCATGACTTATATTTTGAGTCTGCTGGTACGATTTTAACATTGATTACACTGGGAAAATATTTGGAAAGCCGCTCAAAAGGCCAAACTACAGCGGCAGTGGAAAAGCTGCTGGACCTAAAGCCGCAGACAGCCGTAGTGCAGCGCGATGGACAAGAGCAGGAAATTCCAGTGGCAGAAGTTCAGCTTGGGGATTTGGTTGTTGTGCGGCCGGGCACTGGCATTCCAGTGGACGGCGTTGTGACCGAGGGTCTGTCGGCGGTGGACCAGAGTGCAATCACCGGCGAAAGCATTCCGGTGGAAAAAAAGCCGGGTGACCAAGTGGTGACGGCTACCATCAATGGGACTGGACACCTCATCTTTCGGGCAACCAAAGTCGGTGACGATACGACACTGGCGCAGATTATCCGTCTGGTGGAAGATGCCGGCAGCAGCAAAGCACCGATTGCCCGTTTGGCCGATAAAATCGCCGGAATTTTTGTGCCGGCCGTGCTGATGATTGCTGCGGTAACAGCGGCTGTTTGGCTGCTGTTAGGTTATGGGACGGAATTTGCCCTGCGGGCTGGCATTGCGGTGCTGGTCATTTCCTGCCCATGTGCATTGGGGCTGGCAACACCGGTTGCCATTATGGTTGGGACCGGCCGCGGCGCGCAGCTGGGTGTCCTTTTCAAGTCTGCACGGGCACTGGAAACGGCCCACACGGTTGATACTGTCGTACTGGACAAGACCGGTACGCTGACCACCGGCAGGCCGGAGGTGACAGACCTTATCGTACAGCCGCCCTTTACAAAGGAACAGCTGCTGCAGGCAGCGGCTGCGCTGGAACGTCCCAGTGAACATCCGCTGGCACAGGCGGTTCTGCGCTGTGCGGAGGAAAATCATACGACTGCGGCGGAAGTGACGGATTTTCAGGCTGTACCGGGACGCGGCGTGCAGGCAAAAATAGGCGGCACGGTGTATGCGGCGGGGAACGCTGCCATGATGAAGATGTGTGGCGCGGACACGGCCGCCCTGTTGCCGCAGACTGAAACATTATCCAAAGAGGGCAAAACACCTTTGTATGTGGCAAAAGGGCATACCCTGATGGGATTGGCTGCGGCGGCCGACCCGCTGAAACCTACCAGCCGTTCTACAGTGGAAGCACTGCAAAAAATGGGTCTTTCGGTCATTATGCTGACTGGGGACCACCGGCAGACAGCTGAAGCTATCCGCCGCCGGCTGGGGTTGGATAAAGCGGTGGCGGAAGTCCTGCCGCAGGATAAAGAGCAACAGGTGCGTACGCTGCAGGAACAGGGACATAAAGTGGCCATGGTCGGTGACGGCATCAATGACGCGCCTGCTCTGACGCGTGCGGATGTGGGTATTGCCATTGGCGCCGGGACGGACATTGCCATAGAGGCGGCTGATGTGGTGCTGATGAGAAGCGACCCGCTGGACGTTGCCGCTTCCATTCAGCTTTCGCGGGCGGTTATTCGCAATATTAAAGAAAACCTATTTTGGGCTTTCTTTTATAATAGCTTAGGCATTCCGCTGGCGGCGGGCGTTTTCTATCCGCTGCTGGGTTGGCAGCTGAACCCGATGTTTGCTGCCGCTGCCATGAGCTTCAGCAGCGTCTTTGTTGTGGGCAATGCACTGCGACTGCGCTTTTTCAAGCCAAAAACTGCACAGCTGCCGCAGGCGGCTGAAGCTGCAGATACAATCCGTAAAAATCAAATGCGAAAGGAAGAATCATCCATGAAAAAAATCATTGCAGTAGAGGGCATGATGTGCGAACACTGTCAGGCACATGTACAAAAGGCACTGGAGGCAGTGCCGGGTGTTCAGAAAGTTTCCGTAAGCCTTGCAGAGAAGCAGGCGGAGGTTATCTGCGGTGCGGGGGTCAGCGATGAAGTTCTGCGCAGCGCTGTAGAAGCGGCAGGATACAAGCCCGGAAACGTGGCAGACAAAGCATGAAGGCGGACAAAGATTCCGTGCAGCGGCTGCTGAAAACGGCGGCAGGACAGCTGAACGGTGTGATGAAAATGGTGGAAGAGGACCGTTACTGTATTGATATCAGCAACCAGCTGCAGGCAGTTACGGCCATTTTAAAAAAAGCCAACCGGGAGATTCTGCACGCACATATGCGCTGCTGTGTGACCGAGGCGGTGGAAAGCGGCAATGCCGATGAAAAAATTGATGAGCTGCTGGACCTGATGGAACGTGCTGCAAAATAAAATAGACCGCAGCTAAGCGCTGAATTCTGCACTTGGCTGCGGCCTTTTTTAGGTATTTTTGTTTGTATCAGTTTTTTAAATCGGAAGTTTCGGTTTTGAAAGCTCACTGGGGTCCAGCTCAGCGGTGTTCTCCAACTCCTGTTCGCTTTTTATCTGGTATGTTTTGTGTGCATGACGAAGAATACAGATGACAATAATATTAAGAATGCCGTCGGCAATCAGCGTAGAATACGTAAAGGTCAGCTGTGCAGCATCACTGCCAAAGGAATAGGTTAGTGCTGTCATGGCAAGCCCGGTGCTGACACCGGCCATGATAAGGACAATCCACCATCTTTTCATGCGCAGCCGCAGCAGGTCCGTGGAATACTGCATTTTAATTAGGCTGTCTGCCAGCACGGCGATGGACAGCAGCTGACGAAAGGCACAAGCAACTTCATTTGTGCGTATCAGTGAAAAAATGCCCAGCAGAATGCACGCGGCACCGCCCGCAAATTCGAAATGACCGGGCACAAGGTATCGTTTGCGCAGAAAATAAACCAGAACGAAAACCGCACCGGTGATAACCAGTAGGATACCGAGTGCTTGGCAAAGCATGGGAAGAGAAACCTGCGGGAAGATCAACAGCAGCGCACCACCGATGATATAAGCCGCCGAGATACAGACCAGTATGGTCCAAGATAAAACAATTTTTTTCGGCTGCTGGATGACTTCTTCTTTTTTATTTTTCCTTTCCATGTGGCAACTCCTCTTTTCGGGCAGACAGCCGCTGCTGTCCACAGGATATGGATTTATCTTTTCCTTTTCTACATTATTATATATCGAAGCACGCGGAAATGGTAGCATTTTCTGCTTTCTTGTTTTCTGCAGGTTTCCCCTCTGTTTCCGAAAGGAACCATACCCATACCGGTTATAAGCAGATGGGCTCTGCGCCATACTAAGGGAAAAGAAAAAGCCCGCTGCGGCAGGGTGAAGGAGGAGCTTTTGCATGGAACAAGGGAATACACAGACTGCGGCGCTGGCCATACAGCAAACAAGGCAGGACACTGTGCTGGAACATCTTGGTATGTGGCTGGTTGGGGGCGGACTGTATTGTCTGCTGGAGGTTGCGTGGCGCGGCTGGACGCACTGGACAATGTTTTTGGCAGGAGGTACGTTATTCCTTCTGATTGGCTTGGAACGCGGCAAGCAGCAGGACGGCAGGTCCTTGTTGGGAAGGGCTGTGCTGGCGGGCATGACCATTACCGGCGGCGAGTTTTTAACGGGATGTATTGTAAATCTGTGGCTGCACATGAACGTATGGGATTATTCGGACCAGCCGTATAATTTGCTCGGCCAGATTTCTCTGCCAGCTTCTTTGGGCTGGTGTGCGGTGGGTATGCTGGCGGTTTTGCTTTACGACCTGCTGGACTGGTACCTGTTTGGGGAAGAACGTCCCTGCTATCATTTCCTGTAAAAAGTCAATTTGTGAAAAATACTCACAATAAATGTTATTTTTCTCCATACTACTGTATAATTGGGGTGAAAAAGATAAAATAGGGGAGAAAAATATGGGAAAGCACAGTCGGAAGAATAGGCTGGCGGTCCTAAGCGTGGCTTTGGTTCTGTCCTTTATTGTACAGGTCAGTACAGCCAGAGTTTTCGGCAGCCAAGATATCATTTGGAAATTCAATGACGGAACAACATTGCTGCAGCAGGAAGATTCTCTCTTGCTGCAGTCTGCGGATGGCAGCTCCGCTTCTTTTGACGGCACACTGCAGTCCGCTTGTCAGGAAACGGCTGACGGGAACATCTTTCTGCTTATGCGCCGAGCTGAAAAAGATTATCTGGACCTTTACAGTGACGGCGCTGCCTATCATGGAAAACAGGCATTGCAGGCAGGTGCGGATGTACCGGTCCTGCAGGCATGCAGCAGCGCTGGTACTTTGTATGTTCGGTACACAACAGCTGAAAATGTACAGACACAGTATGTCGTTATGCCAATGAAAAAATTAACGGTATGCAGTTCTGTACAGACTGTTCCATCAGACGGCTGGAGCAGTGTGCAGCCGATAAAGACCGCAGATGTACCGGAAAGTACGTCTGCAGTGTCGGAAAGCAGTACAGCTTCAGAAATTTCCAATCCAGCTGCTTCACCTGATTCGGTTTCATCCGATCCTTCTGCATCTTTGGCGGAGGAGAGCGGCGCGGCTTCTCAATCAGGCAGCCAAGAGGAAAGTGTTCCTGAAAGCCATGCGGAAAGTTCCAGTTTGCCGTCTGACAGCCTTTCTTCTCAAAGTGCAGTGTCCACTTCCCAGGAGCAGCCGCTCAATAGTTTCCTTTACCGGTGCGGTGGCCCAATGACGGTAACACAGATGCAGCAGGTAATTTCCCAGATGCATGACCAACCACAAAAAGAAAGCATAGAAATTATTCGGGTAGATGGGCAGTCGGTTAAGACGGGATGGCTGACAACAGGGGATGTTGTGCGGGATAATTGCGGCGGAAAAATAAAATATATTACAATCGTTATTCCCGGTGATTTGTGCGGCAGCGGGCATCCGGATGAAGCGTCCTATCAGCTGCTGCGGGAGTCAGTAGCCGGAGGGCGGCAGCTGGATGGTTTGAAAGCACAGGCGGCGGATATGACACAGCCGGAGGGGAGAACACCCGGCGGCGGTGTACCGCTGCTGGATATATCTGATTTGCTTTTGCTGAAACGTGCGGCAGGACTTTAAAAAAGAATATAAAAAATGTCCCCGTCTGCACAGCACAGGCGGGGACATTGCGGTTATGAAAGCCTTTTTGTTTGGACAGGCGGAAATTCGGACAGGTCCGCAGCCAGCCGGGTATGTTTAAACCCAATCAGCAACTTCCATAAACCGTAAAGGGAAAGAAACAGAAATAATATTTTTTTAAGAAAATTTTTCATGGAAACAAGGGCCTCCTTTGTTTCGGACATTTTCAGCCGAAAACAGAAAAACATCCTGTATATGTATTATTTTACGGTGTTACCTTTAAAACGTGCGTTAGGGAGAAGAGAATGATAATGGCGCCAAGTGCAATGCGGTACCAGCCAAACGGTTTGAAATTATGTTTTTTGACGAACTGCATCAGTCCACGGATAGCGAAAATGGAAACGAAGAAAGCAACCATCATGCCAATGAGCAGAACCGACAGTTCCAAACCGGAAAAACCAGCGTGGTAATTTTTTAGATATTTTCTGATTTCCCAAACGCTGGCGCCCAGCATTGTCGGAATTGCCAGGAAGAAAGAGAACTCTGCAGCTGCCGGACGGGCACAGCCCAGCAGAGAGGCACCCAAAATAGTAGAACCGGAACGGGAAGTGCCGGGAATCAGCGAAAGGCACTGGAATAAGCCGATTTTTAGGGAAGTTCGGTTGTCAATGGCGTCCGAGGTGCGAAAACGCAGCTTTCTGTGGTGGTTTTCGATAACGATAAAAAGAATGCCGTATATAATTAGGGCAATGGCGACGACAACCGCATTGTAAAGATGTTCATGCAGAAAGTCGTCGAGCAGTACTCCGACAATGCCAGCCGGAATCGTACCAATGATAACTTTCAGCCAAAGCGACCAAGTGCTCTTTTTCTGCTGTGGTGTTTTGCGCCTGCTGAAAGGATTCAAGCGGTGCCGGTACAGCACAAGCACCGCCAAAATGGAGCCAAACTGAATGACGACCAGGAAAAGGTCTATAAATTTCTGTCCGCCGTGGTACATGGCAGGGTCCATCGGCCAGAAAGAATCAAACAGAATCATGTGTCCTGTGCTGCTGACAGGGAGCCATTCGGTAATCCCTTGGATAATGCCTAGAATGATTGCCTTGAAAATTTCAAGTATCTGCATAATGTTTCCTTTCTGCTGTGAATTCGGCAGCTTTAGGGAGCAGCCGGAAGCAATAAAGCGGTTTTATTATAGCATACTGAAAAGAAAAAGAAAATGCCTTTTGTATACCCCCCATGTTGTTTTTATGGTGTGTACAATAATATGTATATTTGTTTGGCCGTAGGACAGCCACTACAGAAAAGCAGAAAAAAGGCCAGCGCCCACAAAGGACGCTGACCTTTTTCTGTACGATATACAACAGGTATCGAAAGTTTCGTTTTTGAAACCGGATTTACATGAGAGCCGGTGCAATGCCTTTGAAGAGGCCAACAAGCAGGCAGGCAAGAACCAGAAGCAGTATGCACCATTTGAAGATACCCTTGAGCAGCTTGCTGTCCTGACCAGCCAAACCAACAGCTGCAACTGCAGTTGCGATGCACTGTGGCGACATAATCTTGCCGATGCCAGCGCCCAGGGAGTTCGCAGCAGCCAGCCAATATGCAAGAGCTGTGGAGCCTGGAGCAAGTGTCTTTGCAGCCTGTACCTGCAGGGAACCAAGCAGAACCTCTGTGTTGGTGCCGCTGCCGGTAACGAACGCACCGATTGCTGCAATGATAGGAGCAACGAACGGATAGAACTGACCGGTCAATGTGACAAACAGGTTAGCCATATCTTTAATCATGCCAGAGTAGGTCATGATTTTTGCCATAGCCATAACGGACATGATAGTGATAATGGTCTTAACCATTTGTTTGCAGGTAGCGCCCAGTGTAGAAACCATGTCGTGACCGGAAACATGCTGTACAATACCACCGATGATAGCAGCGATGAAGATAAGCACACCAGGAGTGTTAATCCAGCTGAAGGATGTCGGTGTTTTTGCCATGGTGCTAATCATGACGGAAGTCTTGAACTGGCCGAGGAAATGGTTAATCGGCGGAACCAATTTGGATGTGAAGAGAAGAAATACGAAAATCAGGATGAAAGGAAGCCATGCGACAATCGGCTTCATAGTGGACACTTTTTCAGCCACTGCACCGCCTTTGCCTTTTTCGGCGTTCATATCATATTCGGCAGGAATAGGCTTGTCTTTACGGGCACGAGCCATCAGAATGGTGCAGGCCAGAGAAACGATGCAGCCAACGATAACAGTCAATTCCGGGCCAACGAATTTGGAAACAATCAGTTCCGGAATAACAAAGCTGATGCCGGAAACCAGCGTAATGCCGACCACGCCTTTCAGGGCTTTCGGTCCGCCGCCGCCGACAATGACCATCAGGAACGGAATCAAAATCATGAACGGAAGCATCTGAGCGATTGTTATGAAGGAAATGGTGGTCGGAATCATGCCGGCGCCGCCAAAAGCGGCTGCAGTAGAGCTGATCAGTGTTGTGGTTGGGATACCAACGGAACCAAAGGCTGTCGGGAATGCGTTTGCCAGCATACATACCAAACAAGCAATGACGGGGTTCATGCCCATGCCGGCCAACATGCTTGCTGGAATTGCAATAGCGGTGCCAAAACCAGCCATACCCTCGAGGAAGCCGCCGAAGCACCAGCCGATAAGCAGGATAATAATACGCCTATCTGCGGAGATGCCGGTCAGCATCTTCTTAATAACATCCATAGCCCCACTGCGCAGCGACAAATTATATGTAAAGATTGCTGCGATGATGACTAGGATGATAGGCCATAGCGCGGAAAGGAAACCTTCCAACGCGGAAGAAGCCATGCCGACAACGGGCATCTTCCACATGGCCAGCGAAAGCACTATGGCAATAAACATGGCGCTTACGCACGCCCAGTGACCGGGCATTTTCAGCGCGGTCAGAGCTACGATGATCCATATAATAGGAACTAGAGCTATGATGGATTGTAACATAGAAATCAGGACCTCCTTAAACTCCTCTGTGGCAGCATCATATGCTGCCAAAATTTATTTTCGCTAGTATCAAATACTACTAGCAATATACATAAAAAAGTTGTATAATGGGTTTGCAAAAGTTCACAATGAAGCGAATAGAATATATTCGACTTTTTTCTCGCCCCATACCATACTTGTCAGAATGGATAAAAATGAATGTTCGTAAAAGCTCGCTTTTGCTGTAACCGACAGTTTTTCAATAACGTTATTATATGCCCATGCTGTGAAAATGTCCATAATTTTCTGCAAGATATATATTTTTTTTACTATATACACAAACACGGGCCTTTAAAATTGTGAGAAAGTGAGAAATTCCAGTTTAGGGATTGCATTTGAGCGTATTTGTGATAAAGTTTTAGGGAAGCCAGCAAGTGGTTTGACCAATCCTTTGGAAGATTCACCGCTTGCTGAACGACTGGAACCATTGTTACATCATTAATTAACGCACCATTCAAAAAATCCGGAAGAATCCGGAACAAGCAGGAAGAAGCATGACGCTTCTTACCGAAATGGAGGGAAAAAAAGAGATGAATACAATTAAGATTCCCTTTGGAAAATCTGGCATGACGCTTCATACGGATCTGTCAAAGGCCGAAGTCCTTACTTCTCACATTGGTGAGATGAAGGCTACCGGTTCGGAGGACAACCTGGTACAGGAAGCAATGGCTCATCCGATTGGCTCCCCACGCCTGTGCGAACTGGCTAAGGGAAAAAAGACCTGCACAATCATTATCAGTGACCATACCCGTCCAGTGCCCAGCAAGCATATCATTCCCTTTATGCTGAAAGAACTGCGGGAGGGAAATCCGGATATTGACATCACTTTGTTGGTGGCAACCGGTTTCCACCGCCCTACAACAAAGGATGAAATGGTGGCAAAACTTGGCCAGGATATTGTGGACCATGAGAAGATTGTTATTCATGACAGCCGCAACCCCGATGCCAATATAAAGATTGGTGTGCTGCCGTCCGGAGCTCCCTGTGTGGTTGACAAAGTCGCTGCAAATGCGGATCTGCTGGTGTCCGAGGGCTTCATTGAAACGCATTTCTTCGCTGGCTTCTCCGGCGGCCGCAAGAGTGTGCTTCCCGGTGTCAGTGACCAGGTTACGGTTTTGGGCAACCACTGCTCCAAGTTCATCGCTTCTCCGTATGCTCGTACAGGTGTGCTGGAAGGCAATCCCCTACATGAGGATATGTTGGAAGCAGCAAGACTTGCCAACCTGAAGTATATCGTCAATGTTATCATTGATGAAGACAAAAAGGTCGTTGCAGCATTTGCCGGTGATTCCGTTCAGGCACATCAGGCTGGCTGCAACCTGCTCAGCAAGTACTGCAAAGTCAGCCCGAAGCAGAAAGGCGACATCGTCATTTCCAGCAACGGCGGCTATCCGCTGGACCAGAACATTTACCAGAGCGTTAAGGGACTGACTGCTGCTGAAGCAGCAGCCGCCGACAACGCGGTGCTGCTTATGGTTGCAAAGTGCAACGACGGTCACGGCGGTGAGGGCTTCTACAATGCGCTGAAGAATTGTTCTTCTCCTGAAGCACTGGCCAAAGAAATTCTTGCTACTCCACAGAACAAGACAAAACCGGATCAGTGGGAATATCAGATTCTCTGCCGCATCCTTTGCCATTATCATGTCATTTACATTACTGACCCGGCACAGCGTCAGGTCATTGAGGACATGAAGATGGAGTGGGCACCGGACATTGACACAGCACTGGCACGTGCCCGTGAGATTAAGGGCCAGGATGCGCATCTGGTAGTTATTCCGGATGGTATTTCTGTTATGGTTCTGTAACAGAAATAACGAATATTGACTTTTATTTTAGCAAATAAGACTTACTTTTATAAATTTTTTAAGAATTAACACGAAAGAGCAACAATTATACTTGATAATTATTGTTTTAAGAATTATCCTTAAGGAGGAGCTGTTATGGCTAACTACAATTCCGTCACACCCGAGATTATTGCTGAACTGGAAAAAGCTGCACATGGTCATGTTGTTACCGGTGCGGATGTCAACCCAGACTACGCAAAGGACGAGATGCCGATTTACGGCAGCCGTATGCCTGACGTATCTATTGATGCAACCAGCACAGAAGAAGTTTCGGCTATCATGAAGGTCTGCTATGAGAACAACATTCCGGTAACTACACGTGGTGCAGGTACTGGTCTGGCTGGCGCCTGCGTCCCGATTTGCGGCGGCGTTGTCATCTGCACGACCAAAATGAACAAGATCCTTTCCTATGACCTGGACAACTTTGCTGTTACCGTACAGCCTGGCGTTCTGCTGCAGACACTGGCTGATGATGCCCTAAAGCATGGCTGCATGTATCCGCCGGATCCGGGCGAGAAACTGGCTACTTTGGGTGGCAACGTTTCCACCAACGCTGGTGGTATGCGTGCTGTTAAGTATGGCGCTACCCGTGATTATGTCCGTGCTATGACTGTTGTTCTGCCGACTGGTGAAATTGTCCACTTCGGCGCAACTGTTTCCAAAACAAGCTCCGGTTACAGCATGACCAACCTGATGTGCGGTTCCGAAGGCACTCTGGGCATTATCACAGAAATGACACTGAAGCTGATTCCGGCTCCGCAGGCAACCATCAGCCTGATGGCTCCGTTTGAGGATCTGGCAGCCTGCATTTCTACTGTTCCGAAGTTCTTTAAGCGCCACTTCCATCCGCAGGCACTGGAATTCTTCGAGAAAGAAATCCTTGTTTCTTCTGAAGAGTATCTGGGCAAGCAGGTGTTCCCGCGTAAGATTGAGGGCACCGATGTAGGCGCTTATCTGCTGGTAACCTTCGATGGCGACACACAGGATGAGCTGGATCCAATCGTTGAGAAGGCTGCAGAAATGCTGCTGGAGGACGGCGCACTGGATGTTTTCGTTGCTGATACAGCACCGAAGCTGAAAGATATCTGGGCTGCTCGTTCTTCCTTCCTCGACGGCATTGAAGAGCAGACAAAGCTGCTGGACGAATGCGATGTGGTTGTGCCTGTCAATGCAATTGCTGAATATGTTGGCTTTGTTGCAGATGTTAAGAAGAAGTTCGACTTCTCCGTTAAGTACTTCGGCCATGCTGGCGACGGCAACCTGCACATCTATGCTTGCTCCAATGATATGGATCCTAAGGAATTCAACAAGCAGGTTGATGAGTTCATGAGCGCTATCTATAAGAAGGCTATGGAACTGGGTGGCCAGATTTCCGGCGAGCACGGCATTGGCCTTGGCAAGACAAAATACCTGGCAGAGGCACTTGGCCCGGTCAACATCCGTCTCCAGCAGGGTATTAAGAAAGTATTCGATCCTAAGCTGATTCTGAACCCGGGTAAGGTCTGCTACAGACTGTAATCCGCTTTTCACGTTGGCTTTTGTAAGCAAATAGTTAGGAGTGTTGTTATGAATATTTTGGTATGTGTTAAGCAGGTACCGGACACCACTGAAATCAAAATTGATCCTAAGACCAATACTTTGATTCGTGACGGCGTACCCAGCATCGTAAATCCATTCGACGGGTATGCACTGGAAGCTGCCGCCCGCATCAAAGACAAGAACCCCGACACTAAGATCGTGGTTATGTCTATGGGACCGAGTCAGGCAGAAGCTGCTCTGCGTGACTGCTTGGCTATTGCGGCCGATAAGGCTTATTTAGTAAGCGACCGCGCTTTTGGCGGTTCCGATACACTGGCCACCAGCTATATCCTCAGTTCTGCAGTTAAGAAGATTGAAGAACTGGAAGGCAAATTTGACGCTGTCTTCTGCGGCAAGCAGGCTATTGATGGCGATACTGCACAGGTTGGCCCGGAGCTGGCTGAACATCTGGGCTATCCGCAGGTTACCTATGGCCTGGAGGTTTCCCTGGAAGATGACAGCCTTCATGTACTGCGTGAAGCTGAGGACGGCACCGAAATTATCGGTGTTAAGTTGCCCTGCGTGGTAACATTTACCAAACCGAGCTTTGACCCTCGTTTCCCCACCATTAAGCGTAAAATGGCCGCTCGCAGAGCAAAAATTGAGCAGCTGTCTGCGGCAGATCTGACAACAATTGACCTTACCCGTGCTGGTTTGAAGGGCTCTCCGACTAAAGTTAAAAAGTCCTTTGTTCCGCCGCGCAAAGAGGCTGGTGTCGTCATCAAGGAGGCAACTCCTGAGGACTCCGCCCACAAACTGTTCCAGACGCTTAACGATGCACACGTCATTTAAGGAGGGCCATACATGGAAGCTAAGAGCAAAGACCTTTGGGTTTTTATTGAAACAAAGGAAGACGGTTCTGCCAAGAACGTTGGTATCGAGCTGTTAAATCCTGGCCGCGAACTGGCAAATAAACAGGGCGGCAAGCTGGTGGCAGTTGTCGTCGGCTATAATACAAAAGCAGCTGTTGAAGAAGCAGGCAAACATGGTGCAGACCAGATTATTGTGGTAGACGGCGAAGAGTACAAAGTTTTCTCCACCGATGCGTACAAGCTTGCTATGCTGCATGTCATTGAGAAGTATGCACCGACCACCATTTTGATTGGTGCTACACCGGAAGGCCGCGACTTTGCGCCGCGCCTGTCCTGCAACTTGAAGACTGGTCTGACTGCAGACTGCACCGGCCTCGACATTGATGACGAGACTGGCAACATGATCTGGACTCGTCCAACATTCGGCGGCAACCTGATGGCTTGCATCATGTGCCCGGACAACCGTCCTCAGATGGGCACGGTGCGTCCTGGCGTGTTCAAAAAGCCTGCTGAAACCGAAAACAAGGCAGAAGTTATCACAGAAGATTTCCATGTCACTCCTGACCAGATTCGTACAGAAGTCCTGAAAGTTATGAAGGAATCTGCAGCTGACTTTGTTGACCTCGAGGGTGCGGACATCATCGTATCCGGCGGCCGCGGTGTTGGCGGTGCAGATGGCTTTAAGATACTGAAGGATTTGGCAGATGCTCTGGGCGGCGTTGTTGGCGCTTCCCGTGCAGCTGTTGATGAGGGCTGGATCGCTCACTCCCATCAGGTTGGCCAGACTGGCAAAACAGTTGGCCCGAAGCTGTATATTGCCTGCGGTATTTCCGGTGCGATTCAGCATGCGGCTGGTATCACCGGTTCTGATGTGATTGTAGCAATCAACAAGGATGCAGACGCACCGATTTTTGATATAGCTGATTACGGTGTTGTTGGCAACCTGTTTGATATTGTCCCAGTCTTCACTGAAGAGGTTAAGAAGCTGAAAGGCTGATTCCATTTAGAAAAGGGGTACTGTATAATGAATTTTAAGTTCACCGATGAAGAAAAAGACATCTTACAGATGGTACACGATTTCTGCGTCAAGAAAGTTGGCCCTCGTGCCGGCGAAATTGATGAGCAGGAGAAGTTCCCGGAAGAAACCTGGCATGAACTGGCTGAGATGGGCATGACTGGCCTGCCTTATCCGGAAGAGTACGGCGGTGCAGGTATGAGTTATCTGTGCTACATCGCTGCAATTGAGGAAATCTCCAAGTTCTGCGCAACAACCGGTACTGTCCTTTCTGCACATACTTCTCTGTGCACATGGCCTATCTTCACCTATGGCACCGAAGAGCAGAAGAAGAAATATCTGTCTGATCTGTGCACCGGCAAAAAGCTGGGCGCATTTGCTCTAACTGAAGCGAATGCTGGTACAGATTCTGCTATGCAGAAGACCGTTGCAGAAGACAAAGGTGACTACTGGCTGCTGAACGGCAACAAGGTATTCATTACCAACTCTGGCTATGCAAATGTCTTTGTGGTATTTGCAATGACTGATAAGAGCAAAGGTACCCATGGCATTTCTGCCTTCATCGTCGACCGTGACACTCCTGGTTTCACCGTTGGCGCACATGAGAAGAAGATGGGCATCCGCGGTTCTTCTACCAGCGAGTTGATTTTCAACGACGCAAAGGTCCCGAAGGAGAACCTGCTGGGCGGAATCGGCAAGGGCTTCAAGGTCGCTATGACGACTCTGGACGGCGGCCGTGTAGGCATCGGCGCTCAGGCTGTTGGTATTGCACAGGGCGATATCGACCAGACAATTCCTTACATCAGCGCTCGTATGCAGTTTGGCAGACGTATCAGCCAGTTCCAGAACACACAGTTCCAGATGGCTGGTCTGCAGACTGCTACTGATGCAGCTCGCCTGCTGGTTTATCGTGCAGCACAGGCTAAGCAGGACGGCGAGCCTTACAGTGAGTTGGCTGCTATGGCGAAGCTGGCAGCTTCTAAGGTTGCGGGCGACGTTACTCGTGAATGCCTGCAGCTGGTCGGCGGCTATGGTTACACTCGTGACTATCCGTTCGAGCGTGCAATGCGTGATGCTAAGATTACTGAAATCTACGAGGGCACTTCTGAAGTGCAGCGTATGGTTATTGCAAAATGGATGGGTGTTAATTAAGATTCATTCCCTGAAAGTTGCATAAAGGAAGGCCGTCGGCAGCAGTGATGCTGTCGGCGGCCTTTTTGTATGTTCCTGTAAAATAAAAAGGGTAGGCCCTAAAAAATAGGACCTGCCTTTTTTATTTTGAGGGAACTTCATTATCCAGATAAATTTTGGAACCGGTTGCTCCGCGCTGTCCTTGATATTTTCCGTGATAAGGGTGCTCGGCCTCATTATCCAGTTGCTCCAGTACCAGCTGGCCGATGCGGCGGCCGCTTTGCAGCTCAATCGCGCATTTGTTGGCATTGAACAGCTCCAGCGTGATTTCTCCTTTAAATCCGGGGTCTACCCAACCGGCATTCTGAATGAAAAGTCCCAGTCGCCCAATAGAACTGCGCCCTTCTACAAAAGCGGTCAAATTATTTGGCAGGCAAATGTATTCTAATGTGGTAGCCAGCACAAACTGACCAGGGAGAAGAATATATCGGTCCGCTTGGATTGTTTTGTACGAAACGGCTTTGGTCATCTGCACGATTGGCTCACTTACGTCTTCTACAACCGTAAAAGTATTGCCAAGCCGAATATCCACACTCGCGGGCTGCACCTGTTCCTTTTCCAGCGGTGATATCTTTAAGGCGTTGTCCTTCAACAGCCGCCGTATGCTTCTGTCAGAAAGTATCATTATACCCCTCTTTTTCACTTTTCTCAGTTCTTATTATACAGGATTTTAAACCTATTTGTAAATGTGTAATCAATCAGTCACCAAAAATTTTCTCGAATATGTCCAATGATGTGTGGGACAACTTGTAAATCAGTTCATGATTTGCAGGACAAAACGAATATTGCTTCAGCTTATCCGGCGGTACCCACAGCAACTTATTATGGACATACGTCTGTTCCTTGCCGCATACCTTTTTTACAAAGAAGAAAATAAGGCGAACGGTGCGGTCAGGATATGCGTAAACAGTCCGGTAGCAGACAGAGAGAGGCTTGACAACAATGCCGAGTTCTTCGCGGCATTCCCGAACTACGCACCTTTCAGCCGTTTCGTTTGATTCCTGCTTTCCACCGGGAAATTCCCAGAGCAGTGGGCAGGAGTCGCCGGCCTTTCGCTGGCCGATTAGAAGCTTTTGGTGTTGATAAAGAATTGCCGCGGAAACACTGCACATAAGAGCCTTCCTTTCAAGGTGGTTCGTTGATTGCTGATAAGTTTTAGAATTTTTAACTTTCTTCTTAATGATAGTACAGAATTAACAAAATGGAAAGAACCGTTTTGGAACAATATACGAAAAATGGGAATCGCTTTTCATTTTACGACAATAGTTCTGATAAACAACTAAAGTCCGTCGTTTTCTTTAAAACCGGCGCTTTAAATATTAAAATATTGTGCTATAATTATAAATGGTCTGATATGAAGAACTTACCAACATTTTTCATAAAAGTTTTACAGGGATGGGGCGTGATTATTTTTGGCGAAAGAAACAATCGATGCCATACGAAACGTTGAGATGCAGGCGGAGCAGGCGGAAAAGGATGCAAAAACAAAGGCAGAACAGATTGTCCTGCAGGCAAAGAAAAATGCGGCAGACCTGCTGAAAAGCACAGAGCAGTCGGAAAAAGCCAAGGAGGCACAGACACTGCAAATCCTGAAGACGCAGGAGGCAGGCATGCTGCAGGAACAGATGAAGGAAACAGAAAAACAAACCGCCGCTCTGCGGCTGGCAGCAAAGGATAAAGAGAAGCAGGCGGTTCAGACGGTCCTAAGTATGCTGGCCGACTGAGAGAAACTGCCCCAAGAAGAGGAGTGATGCACTTATGGCTGTGCTGCCGATGAAGCGGGTGCTCATCTGCGCACTGAATCAGGACCGAAAGCCAATTTTGGAACAGCTGCAGCGGCAGGGCGTTGTACAAATCGAGGACAGCGCGCTGGAAGATGACATCTTTACAAAACAGGACCGGTCAGAAGCGCAGACAGCTTTCCGAAAGAACGCAGATATGGCCGCAAGGGCGCTGGCAGTGCTTGACAAATACGCGCCGCAGAAAAAAGACCTGAAAACATTGATGAACGGCAGACGAAAAATGCCTGTAAAGGTGTACGAAGAACATGTACAGAAGCGGGACCAGACCATGCAGGTATGCCGAAAGATTTTATCACTGGAAAAGGAGCGTGCAGAAAATGCGGCGGCGCTGCCAAAACTGAAGACACAGATGGTGGCGCTGGAATCGTGGCTTTCCTATGACCTGCCGCTGGATTACGATGGGACAAAAGCAACAACTGTTTTTGCAGGCACGCTTCCCAGTGCAGTGACATTAGAAAATATTTATCGCCAGCTGGCGGAAGATGCGCCGCAGGCCGAAAAGGTGGATGTGCAAATTATCAGCACCAGTCAAGTGCAGACCTGTATTTTTGTTGTCTGCTCAAACAGCGATGCCGCGGCAGTGCAGGACGCACTGCGCAGAAGGAATTTCTCCAAGCCTCCGGCTACTTCTGTCAATCCAGCAGAGGCAATGAAAGAACTGCAGCAGAAAAGCCAGCAGCTGCAAAGCACTTCTGTGGAACTGGAAAAGCAGCTGAAAGAAAATGCGGTAAACCGCAAAGAAATTGAGTTTGCTGTGGATTATTACCATATGCGTGCGGATAAATACGAAGTGATTGGCAGGCTGTCACAGTCTAAACGGACCTTTGTCCTGCAGGGATATATCCCGGCGAAGAATGCACAGAGACTGGAGAACTGGCTGGAGTCACAGTTCGATGTCATTGTGGAATACACCGAACCCGGTGAGAAAGATGATATCCCTATTTTACTGCAGAATAACGGTTTTGCCGAAGCAGTGGAACCGGTTGTGGAAAGCTATTCGCTGCCGGGAAAAGGCGAGATGGACCCCTCCATGCTGGTGGCATGTTCCTATTATATTCTGTTTGGTATGATGCTTTCCGACGCAGCGTATGGACTGATTATGTTGATTGGCAGCGGGATTGCTTTAAAAAAGCTGAAGGATATGTCAGAGGGACTGCGCAAAACGTTGAAGATGTTCTTTTTCTGTGGCATTTCCACCACCGTCTTTGGATTTTTATTCGGTTCTTTTTTCGGGGATGCAGTCAATGTGATTGCCACTACGTTCTTCAACCGGCCGGATATTCGTTTGCCGGCTTTGTGGTTCGAGCCACTGAACCGACCGATGAAAATGCTGGTATTCTGTTTTGCGGTCGGCATTCTGCATTTGTTTGTCGGTTTGGGTGCCAAATTTTATATGTATGTTAAAAACGGGGAAATCTGGGACGGCATTTGCGATGTCATCTTCTGGTATATGATGGTTGGAGGTGCGATTGCATTTCTGTTGTCCCTGCCGCAGTTCACTTCCATGATGGGCCTGACCTTTACGCTTTCGGCGCAGGCAGGAAAAATCGTTGGAATGATTGCACTGGCAGGTATGTTCGGTATTATCCTGACCGGTGGCAGAGAGTCACGCAACTGGGGCAAGCGGATACTCAAAGGTCTGTACGGCGTGTATGGCATTACTGGATACCTGAGTGATATTCTTTCCTATTCCCGTTTGCTGGCTCTAGGCCTTGCCACCAGCGTGATTGCGACCGTCTTTAATAAGATGGGCAGCATGCTCGGAAACAGCGTGGGCGGCGTCATTGTTTTTATTGTCGTCTTTATTATTGGCCATACGATGAATCTGGCAATCAATGCACTGGGTGCGTATGTACACACCAACCGCTTGGAATTTGTGGAGTTCTTCGGTAAATTTTATGATGGCGGCGGCCGTCCCTTTGAGCCGTTTGCCGTTCATACGAAATATTACAAAATTGAGGAGGACGATTCAGAATGAATAACATGGGAGTTTTCTTTGCACTGCTGGGTGCGGTTTTGGCTGCACTGCTGTCCGGCATTGGCAGTGCGAAAGGTGTAGGAATGGCTGGCCAAGCGGCCGCAGGAGTCTGCACAGAGGACCCGTCCAAATTCAGTAAAGTTTTGATTTTGCAGCTGCTGCCGGGCACACAGGGCATCTACGGCCTGCTGATTGCGTTCCTGACCATGACACAGATTGGCATTATGGGCGGCAGTGCCAATATTTCTCTGGTGAAAGGTCTGCTGTACTTTGCAGCCTGCCTGCCGATGATTATTGTCGGGCCGATTTCAGCAATTCATCAGGCAAGGACAGCCGTTGCATCGATTGAAATGGTGGCAAAGAAACCAGACCAGTTTGGCAAGGCCATGATTTTCCCGGCAATGGTCGAAACATACGCAATTCTGGCACTGTTGATTTCCATTCTTGCTATTTTCGGAATTTCTGGTCTGAAAATGTAAAAACACAGCAGAATATCATCCCGTACACCTTATAAAACGCAATATAACTTTTGCAGAATGGGTATGAGTCATGACTGGTTTAGAGAAAATTTTAGAAGATATTCAACAGCAGTCCAGCAGGGGAATTTCCAAAATGCTGGACGAAGCGCAGAAACAGGCGGACGCGATTATGAGGGAAGCCGATGCCAAGGCAGAACAGATTCGGCGGAAATACTGGAGGGAAACCGAAGAGAAAACGGTGGACAGCCGGGCTAGGTCAAAATCCGCCGCACAGCTGCGGCGGCGGCAGGCTTTACTTGCCTGTAAACAGCAGCTGATTTCTGCAGTGTTGGAAAAAGCACTGCAAACCGCCGATACACTGCCATCAGAACAGTATTTTACTGTCATTGTAAAAATGGCTGCCAAAGCTGCACACACGGGCAAGGGCGAGATTTGCTTCAGCCAGAAAGATTTGGACCGCCTGCCGGAAAAATTTGAAGAAACACTGAATGCAGCACTGCCGCAGGGCGCTAGTCTGACGGTTTCACAGCAGCCAGTCAAAATGAAAAACGGGTTCCTGCTTTCTTACAATGGAATTGAAGAGAATGGCTCCTTTGAGGCAGTCCTTGCAGCAAGGCACGAGGAACTGCAGGATAAAGTACGGAGCGTTCTGTTTTCATGACAGCGGAGAACACTAGAAGAAAAGGAGGAACCGGCGATGTCTGAAAACAGCTATATCTATGCAGTTGCGCGCATTCGCACCAAAGAGATGCAGCTGCTGAATGCCTCCTTTCTGGAACAGCTGCTGGCCGCGCCGGACGAGGCACAGTGTCTGCGCCTGCTGCAGGAGCGCGGCTGGGGCAGCGGCAGCGCGGAAGAAGTGCTGACACAGGAGCACCAGAAAACGTGGGACCTGATTGCTGAGCTGGTGGGGGATATGTCCGTATTTGATGTATTCCTGTACCAAAATGATTATCATAATTTGAAGGCAGCCGTTAAAGAGGCCTGTACAGCGGGAAAGCATCCGGGCATTTATATGCAGCAGGGAACCGTCCCGTATACGCGGATACAAAAAGCGGTGGAGGGACGGAACTTTTCCCTGCTGCCGGAGAGGATGCGCGTTGTGGCGGAAAAAGCAATGAACACATTGCTTCATACACGTGACGGCCAGCTGTGTGACTGCATCATTGATAAAGCTGCCTTGGAGGCAATCGAGCAGGCAGGCAAAGATTCCAAAGAGGAGCTGCTGGCTCTGTATGGAGAACTGGTAGTGGTTACGGCGGATATAAAGACCGCTGTCCGTGCACAGAAAACCGGAAAAGACCGCGCCTTTTTGGAACGGTCGCTGGCATCCTGTGACACGTTGGATATCGTTGCTTTGACGGATGCTGCCCTAACAGGGTTCAGTGCCATCTGCAGCTATCTGGAAAAGACGCCCTACGCGGAAGCGGTCCCGGAGCTGAAAGTTTCCGCGGCGGCTTTTGAGCGCTGGTGTGACAACCTGCTGATTCACCGCATTCATCCGCAGCTGCACAATCCCTTTGGCATAGGTCCGCTGGCAGCCTATATTCTTGCGCGGGAAAGCGAGATTAAGACGGTGCGCATCATCCTTTCCGGAAAGCGCAACGACCTTTCGGAAGCATCTATTCGGGAAAGGGTGAGAGAAACGTATGTATAAAGTGGCGGTCATGGGTGACTGGGACAGCATTTACGGATTTGGCGCGTTGGGGCTGGACACTTTTCGCTTTACCGTGCAGGAAAGTGAGCAGGCGGCAAAAACGCTGCGGAAGCTGGCCGGTGAGAACTATGCGGTTATTTATGTGACAGAAGCACTGGCAGCGCAGATGACACGCGAGATTGCGTACTATAAAAGCATGCCGAAACCAGCCATTATTCTGATTCCCGGAATTTTCGGCAATACAGGCGAGGGCCTTGCCGCCGTGAAAAAATCGGTGGAACAGGCAGTCGGTTCGGATATCCTGTTTCAGGAGAAGTAGCACACAGAACATACAAAAGCCAACAATCCGCGGTGTTCTTTTCAGAAGGCGAAAGACTGCATCCTGCGGAAAGAAAGGACAGCTGTTCAATGAGTGAAGGTACGATTAAAAAAGTTGCCGGGCCTTTGGTCGTCGCTAGGGGTATGCGCGACGCAAACATGTTTGATGTGGTGCATGTCAGTGACCAAAAGCTAATCGGCGAAATTATAGAGATTCGCGGGGACGAAGCGTCCATTCAGGTATATGAGGAAACTTCCGGTCTGGCACCGGGGACACCGGTTGTATCGACAGGTGCACCGATGAGCGTGGAACTTGGTCCCGGGCTGATTGGCAGCATTTATGACGGCATTCAGCGCCCGCTGGATGATATTATGAAGGTAACGGGCAGCAACCTTCTGCACAGAGGGGTAGATGTGCCCTCCTTAAAGCGTGACCATGTGTGGCACTTTGTCCCGGACAAAAAGGCGGGGGACCGGGTGTCTTCCGGCGATATCATTGGCCATGTACAGGAAACGCGTATTGTCATGCAGAAAATCATGCTTCCGCCGGGTGTTTCCGGTACACTAAAGGAGATAACAGAGGGCGACTACCGTGTGACGGATACCGTGGCCGTACTGACACAGGCGGATGGCAGTGATAAACCAATTACACTGATGCAGAAATGGCCGGTCCGCCGCGGCCGTCCTTATCAGAAAAAGCTGTCGCCGAACCGCCCGTTGGTGACCGGACAGCGCATTATTGACACGCTATTCCCCATTGCAAAGGGCGGTGTGGCGGCAGTTCCGGGACCTTTTGGTTCCGGTAAAACAGTGGTGCAGCATCAGCTGGCCAAGTGGGCAGATGCCGACATCGTTGTCTATATCGGCTGCGGAGAACGCGGCAACGAAATGACAGATGTTCTGAACGAGTTTCCGGAACTAAAGGACCCAAAGACCGGATATTCCCTGATGGAACGCACAGTATTGATTGCGAATACCTCTGATATGCCGGTTGCCGCACGTGAGGCTTCCATTTATACCGGTATTACCATAGCGGAATATTTTCGGGATATGGGTTATTCTGTTGCACTGATGGCAGATTCCACCTCCCGCTGGGCAGAGGCACTGCGTGAGATGAGCGGACGTTTGGAAGAGATGCCGGGCGAAGAAGGATACCCGGCGTATCTGTCCTCCCGTCTGGCACAGTTTTACGAACGTGCAGGCCGTGTGATTACACTGGGCAGCGGCGACCGTGAGGGCACGCTGTCCGTTATCGGCGCTGTGTCGCCGGCTGGCGGCGATATTTCCGAACCGGTTACACAGGCTACCCTGCGTATCGTCAAAGTTTTCTGGAGCTTGGACGCAAACCTTGCCTATAAGCGGCATTTTCCGGCTATCAACTGGCTGACTAGCTACTCGCTGTATCTTGATTCTTTGGGGGACTGGTTTAATCAGAACGCCGGAGAGGACTGGATGCAGATGCGCGGGGACATCATGCGCCTGCTGCACGATGAATCGGAACTGAATGAAATGGTGCAGCTGGTTGGCATGGATGCCCTTTCCGCGCCTGACCGCCTGAAAATGGAGGCCGCCCGCTCGATTCGTGAAGATTATCTGCAGCAGAATGCTTTCCACGAAGTGGATACGTATGCTTCCCTGCACAAACAATATTTGATGATGCAGATGGTTCTGTCCTACTATAAGCTTTCTAAGCAGGCATTGGAGCAGGGCGCTTCCGTCGATAAGCTGGTCAGCATGCCGGTTCGTGAAAAAATCGGCCGCTTTAAGTATACACCGGAGGACGGGGCAGACGCGTCCAGCCGGCAGGTCATGCGGGAACTGCATATAGAAATTGGGGATATCACGGCGGCAAAGGAGGACTTTTAAATGCCCAAAGAATACAGAACGATTCAAGAAGTTGCCGGTCCTCTGATGCTGGTCCGCGGCGTGGAAGGTGTTTCGTACAATGAGCTTGGCGAAATCGAGCTGGCGGACGGTGAAAAACGCCGCTGCAAGGTGCTGGAAATCGATGACGGCAACGCTTTGGTGCAGCTGTTTGAAGCTTCCACCGGCATTAACCTGGAAAGCAGCAAGGTGCGCTTTTTGGGCCGCAGCATGGAGCTGGGTGTGTCGGAAGACATCCTTTCCCGTGTGTTTGACGGATTGGGGCGCCCCATAGACGACGGTCCAGAAATTCTTCCGGAAGAACGCCGTGACATCAACGGTTTGCCGATGAACCCCGCAGCCCGCAGCTATCCGCAGGAATTTATTCAAACCGGTGTTTCCGCGATTGATGGCCTGAACACACTGGTCCGTGGCCAGAAACTGCCGATTTTTTCCGCTTCTGGTCTGCCGCACGCCCAGCTTGCCGCGCAGATTGCACGTCAGGCAAAGGTCGTTGGCACCAGCGAACCGTTTGCCGTTGTCTTCGCTGCTATGGGCATTACGTTTGAGGAAGCAAATTTCTTTATTCAAAGTTTTCAGGAAACCGGCGCTATTGACCGTACAGTCCTGTTCATCAATCTGGCAAACGACCCCGCAGTCGAACGAATCGCCACACCGCGGATGGCACTGACCGCCGCGGAATATCTGGCATTCCAAAAAGATATGCACGTGCTGGTCATTATGACGGACATCACCAACTACGCGGATGCCCTGCGTGAGATTTCCGCGGCACGAAAAGAAGTTCCCGGCCGCCGTGGCTATCCGGGTTATATGTATACGGACCTGGCTTCTTTGTATGAACGTGCCGGCCGCCAAAAAGGCAAGAAAGGCTCCATTACGCTGATACCGATTTTGACCATGCCGGAAGATGATAAAACACACCCGATTCCTGACCTGACCGGATACATTACAGAGGGCCAGATTATTTTAAGCCGTGACCTGTACCGCAAGGGGGTTCAGCCGCCGATTGATGTGCTGCCGTCTTTGTCCCGCCTGAAGGATAAGGGTATTGGCAAAGGGAAAACGAGGGAAGACCACGCGGACCTGATGAACCAGCTGTTTGCGGCATATGCCCGCGGCAAAGACGCTAAAGAGCTGATGACCATTCTGGGTGAAGCGGCCCTGACCGATGTGGATAAGCTGTATGCCAAATTCGCGGACGAATTTGAAGAAGAGTACGTTTCGCAGGGATACCGCACCAACCGCAGTATTGAAGAAACGCTGAACCTCGGCTGGAAGCTGTTGCGGATTCTGCCGCGTTCCGAACTGAAACGGATTAAGGACAAATATCTGGACGAATATTATGAAGAAAAACCTGCCGATAACAAGCTGCAGGAAAAAGCATAAGCTGTATCTTTTATAAAAACAACTGGTACAGCCGCTGTAAAAAGGGGGTACCGCTTTGCCGGCAACCAATGTTAACCCTACACGAATGGAATTGACGCGCCTGAAAAAGAAGCTTGTCACCGCGCTGCGCGGCCATAAGCTCCTGAAAGATAAACGGGATGAACTGATGCGGCAGTTCCTGGATTTGGTGCGTGAAAATATGGCACTGCGGAAAACAGTGGAACAGGGGATACGGGAGGCAAACCGGAACCTTGTGCTGGCGCGCTCCTCTATGTCCGATGAAGCGGTGCGTGTTGCTTTTATGGCACCAAAACAGGAAGTTTCCCTGTCAATTGCAACCAGGAACGTGATGAGTGTTGAAATTCCGGTTTACACGGCACATACCCGCACCTCAGACAGCAATGACATTTATTCCTACGGCTACGCCTTTACTTCCAGTGACCTGGATGATGCCGTTAAGAAGCTGGCGGATTTGCTGCCGGATATGCTGAAACTGGCCCAGAGTGAAAAATCCTGTCAGCTGCTGGCTTCAGAAATTGAGAAAACACGCCGGCGCGTAAATGCACTGGAGCACGTGCTGATTCCACGGATGGAAACAGACATCAAATATATTACGATGAAACTGGACGAAAACGAGCGCAGTTCACAGGTCCGCCTGATGAAAGTGAAAGATATGATGCTGGAAGAAACACATCATTACAAAGAACGTCAGGCATCCCTTTAATAGGACAACACTCCATTTTTAAGACCGTCTGCACTATTTGGTGCAGGCGGTCTTTTTCACTGCCTTGTATTTTATTCGGTAAAGCGGTAGGATGATTTTATTCACATACCATAAAAATAAACGGGAGGAATTTTTATGAACCTGCAGATTGAACAGGGCGATATTACTACTTATGCAGTGGATGCGATTGTTAACGCGGCGAATACCACACTGCTGGGCGGCGGCGGTGTGGACGGTGCCATTCATCGGGCTGCCGGGCCGCAGCTGCTGACGGAATGCCGGGCACTGCACGGCTGCCGGACCGGACAGGCAAAGCTGACAAAGGGTTACCGCCTGCCCGCAAAGTATGTGATTCACACACCCGGTCCCATTTGGCAGGGCGGCACAGCGGAGGAAGAGGAGCTGCTGGCCTCCTGCTACCGCTGCTGTCTGCAGCTTGCGGAAGAAAAGAAATGCCGCACGGTGGCGTTTCCGTCCATCAGCACCGGTGTTTACCACTTTCCGCTGGAATGTGCCGCAAAAATCGCGGTGCGGGAAATCGCCGCTTTTTTGCAGACAGCCGCCTGTGTACAAAAGGTAACCATGGTCTGCTTTGACGGCCGCACCAAGGCAGCCTACGATAACGCGCTGGCAGAGCAGTAGAAGGCCGATACACCGTCGGCTGGACAATAATATTAGTGTACAACAGAAAGAATAATTAAAAGGGCCTGCAGTGCAGCTGAGAAAATAAGAATGGCAATGTTAAATCGGCGGTTGATGACCATGACCGCCAGATATTCACGCAGAACCGCATTTGGGAAATAGTACGGTGCAGTCTTGCAGCCAAGGCCGCGTGCTTTTTTCAGACCGGCTTTTTTGGCATAATAGACCGCCCGATAAATGTGATAATTGTTGCTGATAACCAGACAGGGCAGCTTGGAGGCACTGGTGCCTGTACGTTGTTCCAGTACTTCCCGGGAAAACCGCAGGTTTTCCTCCGTATTTTTGGACTGCGTTTCTTTCAGCAGACGGTCCTCCGGAATGCCGTGTGCCTGTGCATAGCGGTACATGGCTTCGCCCTCCGGCAATGCTTCATCGGCTCCCTGTCCGCCGGAAAGCAGCACGAATGGTTGGCATCCCTTTCTTTCTGCCCGCCGATAATAGCGGATGGCCCGGTCAATTCTGCCAGCAAGCATAGGGGAAACATCGCTGCCATGCAGAAGACCACACCCCAAAACAATTAAACAGCGCACTTTTCTGTATCGGGGTGCGTGGGCGTGCAGCAGGACCAATACGGTCAGAAAGCTAATCATGGTAAGCAGTAAGTAAAATTCACCGATAAAGACAAACGAAAACAAAATAGAAGGGATCGTCTGCTGATAGATTTTCCACCCGAATAGACCACCGGCGATAATCTGCGCAAAAATACCGATTATCAAAAGCAGGGAAAGCATATTGGGCAGGGTGTGCCGTTCTTTGCGCAGCATTTGAATGGCACTGGTAAATAGATAAATACATACAATGGAAATGCCAAACAGAAGCAATAGAGCCAGACCGAGAGCAAGCACAATGCCAACGGCGGCCACCGCTTTTTGCGGGGAGGTCTGCATCCAAAGTAACAGCCCAACCACTGTGCTGTCTAAGAAAAGGTCGAATAAGAAACCGTTTCTCAGCCTGGCTGCTGGTGATAACAGACAAGAAAAAAGGTTAGCAAGACGGCGGCAACTCCGCCGAAGCATGCGGCCAGCATAATCATTTTTAGTTCCTCCTGTTTTTCGGAAACGGTCCCTATAAAGGATCTGCCTCCTCTTTCCTTTTAGTGTACCATATTCTGCCGAAACACGAAACCTTTTTGCAGCTAGTATTCTTTTTCAAGACCATATGTAAAAATGACTAAAAAGTGATTGCTATTTTTACAAATGTGTACTATACTGTTCCATGGCTCTTGGCTTTCTTTTCTTTTTTCTGGCGGTATCCTTTGGAGCTGTACAGAATGCAGGCGGTATCTTTTATAAAAGAACTGCACGAAAAGAAATGTTTTCTCTGCAAAACGGTGGAAAGTCCGGAAACCTTTTTATAATCTGCTTTGATCCTCTGTGACAAAGACTGCATGAATTTGAATGAATGTCTTTTTCATCTGTAACAGGATGTCTGCGCCTTTTTGTGCGCAGACGGCAGGTGGAGAAGACTTTTTTGCGTCTTTGGGGAATAAACGGCGAATGGGAGATGAGAAAACTGAAAATCGGATTTATCGGTGCGGGAAAAGTTGGACAGGCACTGGGCCTATACTTTGTTCATCATGGGCTGACACTGTCCGGGTACAGCAGTCGGACAGCGGCATCCGCACAGGAGGCAGCTGCCTTAACCGGCGGTAAATGGTTCTACCGCATGGAGGATGTCGCCAAAGAAAGCAGCGTCTTATTTTTGACGACACCGGACCATGCACTGCCGGCGGTGGACGAAGAGGCGGCGGCACTGCTGTCCACACATTCGGACTGGCAGGACAAAGTTTGGCTGCACGTCAGCGGTGCGCACGCTTCCACCTGCCTTGCATGCCTTTCCGCCGCAGGCTGTCCTGTCGGCAGCCTGCACCCGCTGCAGAGCTTTGGAAATCCGGAAATCAGTGCGGAAATGCTGGAGAAAACGCATTTCAGCGCAGAGGGCACGCCAAAGGCACTGCAGGCGGTCCGGCAGATTTTAGGGCAGACGGGCGGAAGCTGCAGCAAAATCTCAACGCGTGACAAACCCCTTTACCACACGGGTGCCTGTGTGATTTCCAACTATCTGGTTACTTTGCTGAACAGTGGAATGCGCTTTATGCAGGCGGCCGGCATGGACCAGGATACCCTTTTTGAGGCGGTGCTGCCGCTGATTGACGGTACCCTGAAAAACATTCGTGAAAAAGGGACCCTGCAGGCGCTGACCGGTCCTATTGTACGCGCAGATTATGACACAGTCGCGGCACACTGCCGCGCGATACAGCACGCCATGCCGCAGGACGCGGCATGGTACCGGGCGCTGGCGGAGAAAACGGTTGCATTTGCGGAAGAAGGAGAAAGACTGAGCCACGAACAGGCGGAAACTTTTCGCCGAATTTTAAAAGGAGGTGGCAGCAATGAATAGTAGATTCACCGTAAAATCATTTCAGAAAGCGAAAGAGAACAAGGAAAGAATCAGTATGCTGACCGCGTACGACTATTCCATGGCAAAAATCGTGGATGCCGGCGGTGTGGATGCAATTCTCGTAGGGGACTCACTTGGCATGGTCATGCAGGGCAACGACTCCACACTTCCGGTTACAGTGGACCAGATGGTCTACCACTGCCGGTGCGTGTCCCGCGGGGTAAAGCGGGCAATGGTGGTAGGCGATATGCCGTTCCTTTCGTATCAAATCAGTACAGAAGAGGCTGTACGCAATGCGGGACGGCTGGTGCAGGAGGGCGGTGCCGACGTGGTAAAGCTGGAAGGCGGCCGCGACATGGTGCCGGTCGTCCGTGCAATTATTCACGCACAAATCCCGGTGATGGGCCATATCGGTCTAACGCCGCAGTCTGTCAACCTTTTCGGCGGCTTTAAAGTACAGGGCAAAGAGGAAGCCGCGGCAAGGAATATGATTGCCGATGCACAAGCACTGGAAGAGGCCGGCGTTTTTGCCATTGTACTGGAGTCCGTGCCGGAGGGGCTGGCAAAGCTGATTACAGAAAAAGTCCATGTGCCGACGATTGGCATCGGTGCGGGCCGCTGCTGTGACGGACAGATTTTGGTTGTCAATGATATGCTGGGCATGTTTGACGATTTTGTACCGAAATTTGTGAAGCAGTATGCCCACATGAAAGAGAGTATGTCTGGCGCGATTGCCCAGTATGTCAGTGATGTACAGGAGCAGCGTTTTCCGGAAAGGAAGAATACCTTTACCATGGACGATGCCGTTTTGGAAAAGCTGCAGAATGCGGTGGGAAACAGGGAGTGAGAAAAATGAAACTGGTAACAACGATTGCACAGCTGCGGCAGGAACTGAAAGCACTCGGCCGAAAAGACAAGACACTCGGTCTTGTCCCAACCATGGGATATCTGCATGAGGGACATCAGTCTCTTATCCGTAAAGCAAAAGAACAGAATGACTTGGTCGTCGTCAGTGACTTTGTCAATCCAACACAGTTTGGCCCCAATGAAGATTATGACAAATATCCGCGGGACATTGACCGTGACTGCAAAGCTGCCGAAGAGGCGGGTGCCGATATTGTCTTTCACCCGGATGCGAGTGAAATTTATGTGCCGGGTGCTTCTACGGAGGTGGAAGTCAAGGGAGAAACCACCCATAAACTCTGCGGTGCTTCCCGCCCAATTCACTTTAAGGGAGTTACCACCATTGTCTGCACACTGTTCCATATCGTACAGCCGGACCGCGCCTATTTCGGACAGAAGGACGCACAGCAGGTTGTTGTTGTTAAAAAAATGGTGCGTGATTTACACATCCCGGTCAAAATTGTTCCCTGCCCCATTGTTCGGGAAGCGGATGGCTTGGCAAAAAGCTCGCGTAACATTTACTTGACACCAGAGCAGCACCAGCAGGCGCTTTCTTTAAGCCGCGGCCTGCAGAAAGCACGTGACTTTTTCGCCGGCAGTACGGCGGACCACACTTCGGCAGAAAAGCTGAAGAAAGTTATTCGGCAGGAGATTTCCGCGCAGCCACTGTCTGACATTGAGTATGTGGAAGTGGTGGACACCGACACATTGGATAAAATAGAAAAAATAGAGCCGGGGAAACGGGCACTGGCAGCGGTCGCTGTCCGTTTTGGAAGCACACGGCTGATTGATAATACCATTTTGGGTGGAAAGGAGAACGTATAACATGGAGCTGCATATGCTGAAAGCAAAAATTCACCGCGCGACCGTCACGCAGGCGGATATCAACTATGTCGGCAGTATTACCATTGACAAAAGCCTGATGGACGCTGCCGGTATCCGAGAATATGAGCAGGTACAGATTGCCGATATCGACAACGGAAACCGGCTGGTGACTTATGTCATTGCCGGAAAGCAAGGAAGCGGCATCATCTGCATTAACGGTGCGGGCGCTAAACTAATGAACCGCGGTGACAAGGTCATTATTATGTGCTACTGCCAGATGAGTGAGCAGGAAGCGGAGAACTTTACACCAAAGGTTGTTTTTGTCAACAGCAGCAATGCTGTCTGCAGCCGTGAAAACTGCGACTGACTGACCTTTTTATAAAAAGCATTTCACGAAAAACAGCACCCGATTTTTCGGCGGAAGGTTCGCCGGAATATGTCGAGTGCTGTTCTTTATGTAAGGATGTTCTGTTCAGCAGATGCGGGGCAGCAGCTCGCCGCCTGGCTGAGGCAGCAGTGTCTGCAAACCAATTTCTGTTTTCATTACCACTTTGCCGGGCATATCGGCGGTTACTTCGCCGATAACAGCAGCATTTTTGGAATACGGGCACTGATGCAGGGTATCCACCACCGCCTGTGCCTGCTCTTTCGGCACAAAGACCACTAAGCGGCCCTCACAGGCAAGGTAGAGCGGCTCCAGCCCCAACATACCGCATACACCGGAAACCTCCCCGGCGACCGGAATCTTTTGGGCATCCAGCTGAATGCCAACATGGCTTTGGTCGGCAATTTCATACAGCACGGTGCCTACGCCGCCGCGGGTTGCGTCGCGGACAACATGGATTTGGTCGGTGGTGTCGAACATCTTTTTTACGGTGCCCCACAGCGGTGCGCAGTCGCTGGTGACGTCCGCATCAATGCCAAACTCGTTGCGTGCCAGCAGAATGGCACAGCCATGGCGGCCAATGTCACCAGTGACAATAACAGCATCGCCAGGCTTTGCATATTTTCCGGAAGTATGCGCGCAGTCCATCAGGCGACCAATGCCTGTGGTGGTGATAAAGATATGATCCACCTGTCCTTTTCCGGCAACTTTTGTGTCACCAGCTACAATGCGGACGCCCGCTTCCTTTGCGGTCTTTTCCATAGCGGCGGCGATTTCCTCCAGCTTATCCAGTGGGAATCCCTCCTCAATCACAAAGGAGCAGGCAAGATACAGCGGCTTTGCGCCCATGCAGGACAAGTCGTTAACTGTGCCGCAGATGCTCAGCTTGCCAATGTTTCCACCCGGAAATTCGTAGGGGGAAACAATAAAGCCATCGGTTGTAAAGGCGAGGCGGCCGCTGTCCACCTGCAGAACAGCGGCGTCATCTGCGGTAAAGTCCGGATTTGCAAAATGTGCTTTGAAAACGCTGTCTATCAGCTGAGAAGTCTGCTTTCCGCCGGCACCGTGTGCCAGTGTAACTGTATTATCCATTTTCTGTTCCTCCGTATTGATAGTATGCCGAGCAGGCGCCTTCATTGGAAACCATGCAAGCGCCAATGGGGTGCTGCGGTGTGCAGCCCGTGCCGAACACTTTGCAGTCATTGGGGCGACACTTTCCCTGTAACACTTCGCCGCAGCGGCACAGCAGGCTGCTGTGTCCCGTAATTTTCGGCAGTGCATAGCGCAGCCGTGCGTCAAAGCTGTGGTAGGGTTCCCGCAGCCGCAGGCCGGAACCCCTGATAATGCCCAGCCCACGCCATTCCGTGTCGCATGGTTCCATTACTTCCCGCATAACGGCCTGTGCAGCGGGGTTTCCATCTGGCCGAACAACACGCGGGTAGCAGTTACGGAAAAACGGCTTTCCAGCGGCGGAAAGCTTTAAGATTACGGCCAGAGCTGTCAGCAGTTCCCCAGCTGTAAAGCCCGTGACAACGCCGGAAATGCCCTTCTTTACCAGTTCTTCACACACAGCGGTTCCCGCAATGGCATTGACATGGCCGGGGTACAGGAAAGCGTCAGCGCTGTCCTTTAGGGCCAGGTAGGCGTTTGGCATGGTTTTGTTTGCTACCAGCAGGGAATAATTTTGAAGGCCATCTTTCCGGGCCTTTTTCACGGCTAGACACGCCGCCGGTGTAGTGGTTTCAAAACCGACCGCAAGGAAAACCACGTTCTTTTCCGGGTGTTCCTTGGCATATTCTTCCGAGTCGAGCGGGGAATAGACCATTTTAATTTCCGCGCCCTGCTGCCGGGCACCAGCAAGGCTCATCTCACTGCCTGGCACGCGGATAAGGTCGCCGAATGTGCAAATGACGGCGTGATGCTTGAGCGCTAGCAGAATTGCTTCATCAATATAGCCGACCGGTGTAACGCATACCGGACAGCCCGGGCCGGAAATCAGACGAATGCTTTCCGGCAGCAGCTTGCGGATACCCAGCCGAAAAATTTCATGGGTATGGGTGCCGCACACCTCCATAATGCGCAGATTCGGTCCATGGTAGGAGGTGATGATGTCCTTTGCTTCTGAAACAGAGTTTTCCATTACAGCTTCTCCATGATTTTGTTTGTTTCGTCCTGGTCGCTGTCTGTGATTTTTGCAATGGCAATGCCGGCATGCACCATGACATAGTCACCCGGCTCCAGGTCATCAATCAGTTCCGCGGAGATTCTGCGTTTGGCGCCGGAAGCGTCAATCAGTGCAGTTCCGTCATTTACGTCTATGACTCTTGCAGATAAACCAACACACATAGAAAATATCCTCCTATTTATCATTTCGTTCTTTATTTAACAGATACATGGCGGCAGTCGCCTGGCCCAACGCAAGGCCGCCGTCATTTGGCGGAACCATACTGTGCAGCAAAACCCGAAACCCAGCATCGCGCAGGCGGGTGGCACAAAGACCGGTCAATAGGCGGTTTTGGAACACACCACCGCTTAGGGCACATATGGAAAGTTCCGTATCCTGCCGGATTTTTCGGCACCCTTGGCAGACCATATCTGCCAGCAGAATATGAAAAGCATACGCAAGTTTTCCAGTATCTTCCCCGGCAAGCCGCTGTTGTGTCAGCCAGCCTACCAGCCGGTCGGTACACAACACAAATCCTTTTTGCGTGCTGCGCAGCAGCGGTTCAGAATAAGAAAAGCTGTCAGCAGACAGCCGCAGATGCTGTTTTTGGTACGCTTCCGCGGAAAATTCCAGTGCGCAGGAGGCTTCTCCCTCAAAAGTGGAAGATGTGCGAATACCCAAAATGGCGCTAACCGCGTCAAACAGACGGCCCGTACTGGTGGACGGCACGCTGTTGAGGTTTTGGTCAGCCATGCGCATAACGACCTGTGCCTGCTGTGCACTGCAAAGGCCGAGTGCCTGTATGCGGCGGGGGGTATCTTCCGGGAAAAGATGGTGCAGCATGGAAACGGCAATGCGCCAGCCTTCCCGCGCGGAAGCATCGCCGCCAACCTGCAGAAAAGGCTGGATACATCCCAGCCGTGTAAATCCACCGTAAGAGGCGCGCAGAAACTCGCCGCCCCAGATGGTTCCGTCTGTCCCGTAACCGGTGCCGTCAAAGGAAACGCCGATGACTTCATCCGAGCAGTCATTTTCCGCCAGGCAGGAAACAATATGGGCAAAATGGTGCTGTACCCGCATGACCGGCAAACCCATTTCTTCTGCCATACGAACGGTATTGTACTTGGGGTGCAGGTCGCACGCGACCACCTGCGGGGAAGCCTCCAGCAGTGTTTCCATACGGGAAATAGACTCTTTTAGGGCTTCCACCGTGCGGATGTCCGCCATATCACCGACATATGCTGAGGGATAAAAGAGGCTGTTTTTCCCAATGCAGAACGTGTTTTTCAGTTCGCCGCCAATGCCGAGCACCTGCCCGTGAAGCGGAGCAGAGAGCAGAAACGGCAGGGGAGCGTATCCGCGGGAACGCCGTATCATGTAGGGCTTGTCCTCCAGAAAATCCATAACGGAATCGTCCGCCCGCGTGAGAATATCGCGGTTATGGGACAGTATGACATCACAAAAGCCGGACAGTTCGGCGGCGGCGTCCGCGTCACATTTGCAGATGGGCGCTCCCGAAACATTTCCGCTGGTCATAATCAGGCTGTCCGTCATGGCAACGCCGTCCGGATAAGTAAACAGCAGCAGCTGCAGCGGTGCATAGGGGAGCATGGAGCCTATCCGGGGATTGCCCGGTGCCGTCTGCTTGGCAAGCGTGCTTTCCGGTTTTCGGTCCAGCAGGAGAATCGGTTTTTGACAGCCGTCCAAAATGTCAGCCTGCTTTGGCGAAATACAGCAGTTCTCCTTTGCCGCGGAAAGGTCACGGAACATAACGGCAAACGGCTTTGCGGGGCGGTGCTTCAGCTGCCGCAGACGGCGGACAGCCGTTTCATTTTTAGCGTCACAGCACAGGTGAAAACCGCCGATTCCCTTTACCGCCGCAATTTTTCCGTCCATAATGGCACGGCGAGTCTGTATAATGGCGTCTGCGCCGCGTTCAGGCCTGCCCATTAGGTACACCTGCGGACCGCAGTCATTGCAGCATACCGGCTGGGCATCATATCGTCTGGTTTGCGGGTGGGTGTATTCTTGCTCACATTTTTTACACATCGGGAATTTTCCCATGCTGGTGCGTTCCCGGTCGTACGGCATGATGTCCAGAATGGTCAGCCGGGGACCGCAGGCGGTGCAGTTAATAAACGGGTGTAAATAGCGGCGGTTGTGTTTGTCAAACAGTTCCTTGCTGCACGTTTTGCACACGGCAATATCCGGCGGTACAAAAATGTCGCTGGATTCTTTAGCACTGCTGATAATCTCAAAGCTGCTTTCCGGCAGTGCGGAGGAAGCGGTCACTTCTATTTTCAAAATGTCGGACCGTTCCGGTGCGTCCTGCCGCAGACAGCGCAGAAACGCCTGCAATGCTTCTTTGGTGCCATGGGCCTGTATTTCCACGAAAGAACCTTTGTTGGTGACGCTGCCGGTAATGCCCACCCGCCGCGCGGTACGGCTGACAAAGGGGCGGAACCCAACGCCTTGTACCACACCGAATACACGAATCCGCTGGGAAAGAATCTCTGCTTTTTGTTTCATGTTATCAGCCTTCCCGATACGGCAAAATGCGGCAGGTCTATCCAGCTCCCTGTGTACGCGGGCAATGCGCGCCGCAGAACACGGTCGCCGAAAATGACGTCATAGCCGCCCTGCATCACGGTTTCCTGGAACTGCTGTTCATCGGTGAAAAAGAGGTCCTGCTTTTCCCGCAGAGAATCGTCCATCATGAACCAGGAGGCAGCCGTTACATCCGCGTCTGTCGCCTTCCGGATATTGTCCCGCAAAGTGTTTGCCAGTACCTGCTGGTGGATAATCAGCACACGCTTGCCGTGCAGGGAGGAAAGGTTTTCCGGGTGTGTGCATGGCAGCGGACAGCATACTGTGTAAGGTGTACCAAATGTTTTTTGAAGGTATTGGGCGGCTTTTCGTCCGGCAGGGGAAACAACCAAGTTTCGCTCCACGGCGGAAGCATGGCATACCGCGTCAAAACCGCTGCCCATTCCGTAGCAGTGTACCTTCTGCCAGTCTTTTTGCCGGCAGGCATCCATCAGCTGCTCCGCGGCAGACAGACTGCTGAGGTCCAGCGGCGTAGCGCCCAGAACACCGAGCATGCCCTTTTCCACGGGGAAGGCGCTGACGGCAAAGGTTTGGAACAGCTGCAGCAGGGCTGCTTCCTCACCGGTGTCATACAGCCCCGTGCCGGTTGTTTCGACTGTCAAAACCGGCAGGCCGGTCTGTCTTTCTCCCATGCGTTTCAGTGCCCGAAAATCCGTACCGATAACAGCAGGAACAGGAGTGCCGATGACAGCGGCGAAATGGGCCTGCATGTCCGCGGCGACGGCGCTTAGTTTGGCAATCAGTTTGTCGTCCCGGCCAAGGATAGCGTCCATATCCCGCAGACCGGCGCTGAAAACAGCGCTTTTTTTCTGGAACCAGCGCGGTTCATCGAATCCGCAGATGTTTCCCGTGCAGCCGCCCGCGTCACAGATGACGATAAGGCCGCCAAGCTCATAGAGCGCCGCCACGGCACCAGACTGGTCCGGCGCAAACGGTGACAGCACTTTTAATAGTCCTTTCATTTGGTCCTCCCTTCCACAGCATGGGAAAGCGCCTGGAACAGGCCGCGTACCCCGGCATATCCAAAGGGCTGCACCTCACTGCACCATAGGACGTGCGGACACTCCGGGTGGTAGTAGGCGGCATCTTTGCCGATGGCAATATCCGCTTCAGCCGGTGTGGGTCGATAAAACAGCATGGTTGGTGAAAGATTGGAGTACACTTTGGTATTGGGACTGCGTTCTGCAATTTTTTGAATGAAACGAAAATTCACTTTGTTGATGGTTCCGTAAATTTCTGATACCGAAAATCCATACCGCAGAAGTGCCAGCGAAAGCTCAAACGGGTCCGCGTTTGCAATCTCCCCAACGGTGAATACCGCAGGGCCGTAGTTTTGCCGGAAGCGGTGGATTTCCGCCTGTGAGGCGTCCTTGTCCGGCCCGTCTTCCCACGGAATTTCCAGGGCCTGTGCTAGCAGATGATACTGTGTTTCAATTTTGTCCAGCTGGTACATACGGGTTAACTCAATGGAGGGAATCTGCAGGGACTGCTCCATCCATTGGGCGGCTGGCCGCGCTTCCGAATTCAGCACAAGGTTAAAGTTAGCCTGTGCCATAGACAGATACGCATCAAAACTCGGACAGCGGGAAATTTCACGGATATGATGAACACCGGCTTTCCGGAACAGGCGGTACAGTTCACAGTCATCACGAAGCGGTGCGAAAAAGCCCAAAATGTTCATGGCGTCCGCTTTTTTGGGCAGAGGTTTTAATAGGGAATACACGGATTTGCGCACAGCAGTCATGGGCGGGTGCCGGCCATCCCGGGTCAGTGCGTACATGTAACACGGCACGACCGGTACATGTGCGGCTTCCTCCGCCCTGCGGCAGACACGCTCCATATCAGTGCCGAGCAGAGCGTCTACACAGGTGATGCACAGCATGACCGCGGACGGCTTTGTGCGGCAGGACGCACATACTTCCTGCACGGCCGCCGGTATTTTAGAAAGATGCCGACCGGTAACAATATCGGCTTCGTCCAGCAGCAGGTAAAACATGCGGTCACCGCCGCTTCCCGCTGGACCAAGTGCGATGGTGTTCCGTCCGCAGCAGCCGGGCGAAACCAGCAGCATAACCGAACCGGGAATAGCCAGCCCCGCGCGCTTGACACCGAACCCCTGCGCACCCGGTGAGTTAAACGCCAGCGTGGCGGGGGAGCTGTAAATCAAATGCTTTACGGATTGAAATTCCTGCGGAAGAGCGCCGTAGCCGCCGGACACCAGCTGTGCCGCGGTACGGTAAAATGCTTCAGCCATTTGTTTCATCCTCCAACAGCCGCTGTGCCAGCGCAAAGAATTTTTGGCTGACCGGTAGTTTTGGCCCGCCTTCCACGACGGTCTTTCCCATATCCTCAAAGTGCAGAATCTCTTTGCTGCGCGGAATATCGGCCAGTATGGGCAGACCGGCATTCTGGGCGAAGGCATGGACCTTTTCTTCCTCGTTTTCTACATTTCTGCGATTCAGCAGAATGCCGCGGACTTTGGCATAGCTGCGGTCGGCAAAATTTTGTACCGCTTTGCGTATATTCTCAGCTGCGTACAGTGCCATTTTTTCGCCGGAGGTTACAATCAGCACTTCCTCCGCGTACCCCTCACGAATCGGGGCCGCAAAACCGCCGCACACTACGTCGCCGAGTACATCGTACAGGACAACGTCCGGCCGATATGTTTCAAACAGCTTTAAATCCTTCAGCAGCTGAAACGTAGTAATAATACCGCGGCCGGCACAGCCAAGCCCCGGCGTAGGACCGCCGGTTTCAATACAGAGTATGTGATTAAAGCCCTCTTTGGCGATTTCTTCAATTTGTGTTGGTTCGCGGTCGTATTCCCGCAGGTAGTCCATAACGGGCTGTACGGGTTTGCCGCCTAATAGGTTAATTGTAGAGTCCGCCTTTGGGTCACAGCCTATTTGAATCACCCGTTTCCCAAGGGAGGCAAAGGCGGAGGCGAGGTTGCTGGTCATCGTGGATTTGCCGATACCGCCTTTGCCGTATACTGCCAGTTTTATCATAATATCCTCTTTAGCTTATGGTTTATCAGGTTTGGTGTACGCCGCTGGAAGCACCTGCCGGAAAAGGCTGTGTGCGGCAGCGGATAAAATGAAACATCGGTTGGACAGATGGGGGAAAACAGCGGGTCAGCAATGATGCCCGCGGCCTGCGGAAACAGACGAATCAGGTCATCCTCCTCCGGTGCGGTTTGGTCACCCTGTTTCAGCAGCTCCGGATCGGTTTCCAGTGTACACAGAACGTGCGCCGGTCTGCCGGTTTCCAGCTCTATGGCACAGGCCAAAGAACCTGCCGAAACGCTTTCTCCCACGACTGCCAGTCCCGCCGCATGGCCGCTGCGGTGTGTGCAGGCAGTACAGCAGCGGCCGCTTTGCGCAGCGGCTTTCAGTTCCGCCGCAAGCGCCGCGGCATACGCTTCGCCAAACGGAACGCCGACGACATAGGGTGTTCCGAAACGCCGGCGCAGAACTTTGGCGGCAGCAAGCCCACTGAAAGACACCACCAGATTGACGCTGGCACTGCCGGCCTGCGCGATTTCTTCTAATGTACTGCCCATGGCAAAGCAGGACACCAGCCGGAAGCCGTTTTGGCGCAGCCATTGTTTCATGGAGGGCACACTGCCATTTACGGAAAAGTCAAGCGGTGTTGCACCAAGGAGATTTACGGACAGGTCCGCGGACTTTTCCACGTCTGCCAGGCAGACGGTTTCCGCCAAAACACGAAACGCGTCGGAAGCGCCGACCAGATAAGAGTGCATGCCGTCCGCTCGAAAGCTGAAACAGGGAATACCGGTCCGCTTTTGCAGAAGAGAAGCAATGGCGGGAAAGTCGGTGCCGGTCATCGCAGGAATCGGTGAACTGCACAAGGCGATGAACGCGGGGTGCAACTTTGCGGAGGTTTCCGCAATATCGGTTATCAGTTTTTCGTCGTCGCCTAAGATAGCGTCCATTTCGGTCAGCCCGGAAATATAAATCATGCTCGGCATATCGTACCACCGGGGTTCGTCATGTGTTGTGTAGGTAGAGTTGCAGCCGGAGGCGTCGTGAATGACGGTCATGCCGCCCAGTTCGTACAGGGCAGAGCAGATACCGGCGTTATCAGCCGCATAAATAGGAATCATTCCCGCAGTGTGTTTCATAGACAGCATGCACACCCCAATCCTTTTTTCTGTATTACGGTACGCGTATCTTTTTTGTGGTGGTAAGCGTCCAGCATTTGTTCCGCCAGACGGGCAATGCCATCAAAGCCATACATTCCGCCGCCGGAAACGATATTTACAAAATGTGCGGTCCCGCTGAAATAGGCGGCTTTCTGTCCAATGGCCAGAATCTCGGCATTTGTTCTCGGCTGGTAAAACCGCAGCGAGGGGTGTATGGTCGCACAAATGCGCAGGGTAGGAGCGTGCTGCTGCAGCCAGTGAAAATCGGTTCCTTCTTCGTCGGAGAAACTGTCCGCATAAACCGCCGATACACAAAAGCCATGTTCCAAAAGCATACGGACAAGGCTTAACGGGCGTGGAACGGCTGTGTAATCAATGGTTACCGGCATATTGCCGATTTCACGGCGGACTTTATCCAGTGCGTCTTCGGTCTTTTGCATGATATTGGAGAAATCGGGCAGAGAAAGGCCAAGTGTGTCGGCAAGGACTTTGTAGTTTTGCAGCAGGTCTTCCCGCCGGTAGCACAGCGGCAGGTAAAGGTGCTTTTGTCCAAGGCGCTGCTGCAGGGCATCACCTGCCGCCGCAGCGGTGGGCAGGTAGGTAATATTCCATGCGCTCTCTGCCATTTGCTGATATTCGTCATAGGTTTTACATTGGGTGATATCCCGTACCCGGAATCCGGACTGCCGAAGAATCTGCAGCAGTTCACTGGACGCGTCCGTTGGCCGGTCATTGCCGATAAGGTTGACGTTTTTGAGGTCCCGTGCAGCGGGCCGCAGCAGGCTGTACAGCTGGCGGCGCATCAGCTGATCGGGTGTCAGCCCGCTTTTGCGCATGGTTGGATTCATGTAGCAGTCAGCAAAATCCACATCGGGAAAGCGGCTGCGCAGTGTGCGGAGAACCAGCGGAAAATCACACCCTACAAACTGCTGAATGCAGCTGATAAATAAGAGAACCGCCGGCGGAAGCGGGTGCAGCTTTTGCAGAATGTTCGCAACGCCGTCAATCATCAGCTGCTCCATATTGCCGCCGATAATGTCCTCTTCACACAAGGATACCCATGACATGCGGTCCATGGCGTTCATTTCCGCCGCGGTCAGAATAACGCCGCGCAGGCAGCCCTGCGCACATACAAAGATTTGATGGGCCTGCGGCAGCAGCATACCGGTGTGTACAATATTCCATGGGCCGCGTGCCGGCGGATTGTATTCCAGACCGGATGCAAACGGGGTGGGAAACTGCGCACTGCCAATCTGCATTTCGGTACAGTCGGCGGGGGCGGGGGACAAAGGTTTCAGCATAATGTTCCCCCGCAGGTGTGCAGAATGGTTTCTGTCAGTACACGGTACTGCTGTGCCATTTCGCTGTTTGGAAAAGCTTCCAGCACGGTTTTGTTCAGCGGTTCTGCCGCCTGCACGGTTTCGCTCCAGTCGAGGCTTCCCAAAAGGCCAGTGTGCAGGTCTTCGGCAAGCTCTCGGACTTTTTGGTCCTCGTCCCTGACGTTTCGACGGTTTAAAATCAGCCCACCCAGCTCGGCGTAGTTTCTGCCGTGAAAGTGCTCCACGGCCATGCCAATGTTTGCCGCTGCGTGCAGGGACATATTTTCACCGGAAGTGAGGATCAGTACTTTATCCGCATAGCCGCTGCGCATAGGCATGGTAAAGCCGCCGCAGACCACGTCACCCAGCACGTCATACAGGACGACGTCCGGTTTGTAGGTTTCGTAGGCACCTTTTTGATTCAGCTTTTCCAGTGCAGCGATAATGCCGCGGCCGGCACAGCCCTGCCCGGGCAGGGGGCCGCCCGCTTCCACACAGATAACGCCGTCGTAGCCTTCACAGACCATTGCATGCAGCGGAAAGTCATTGCCGTACTTCCGAATCAGGCTTAAAACAGTGGGGATTTTCGTGCCGCCGTGCAGGCTGGCGGTGGAATCCGCTTTGGGGTCACAGCCAATCTGCATGACGCACAGCCCTTTTTCTGCCATAGCGGCTGATAGGTTGGAAACCGTTGTGGATTTCCCAATGCCGCCCTTTCCATACACTGCCAGTTTTATCATTTTGCCGCAGTCCCCTCTTTATGACTTGGTTCCGATTTTGTGATCACATTGGAGTAAAGCGTTTTGGCACTTACGCCCGGCAGCCTTCCGATTTTTCCGGAAAGAGCGCTGATGATATCCTGCGGTGCGTCAATCACTACGCTGATGATATTCACATGCTTTTCGTGGTAAGGCAGGCCCATTCGCCCAATGATGTATGGACTGCACCCGTGCAGCAGGCTGTTAAAACGGCTGATGCTTTCCTCGTTTTCAATTATAACGGCGATAACAGCAACTCTGGTTTCCATAAGTCCTCCTTGTTATTATCCAAGAAAAAAAGACTGCGCCTTGTAAAAAGACGCAGCCAGACCATACCGGTTAAAAAGCAGAGCAGTTCCGTCCCTGCTTTGACTCGTCTTTCACCTCAAAATTATTTCGGCGTCAGAACATTTTTGGTCGTTATTTAAAAAGTTCAAAGAATAATTTTATTATACTATGCCCACAGCAGTAAATCAATCTTTTATCCTGTTTCCTTTTGAACCGGAAAACGCAAAAAGCTGCCTCAGCAATCAAGCAGGGGCAGCCTTTTGAATCGGATGACTATCGGTTTAGCCGACGATGATTTTTCCTTCCGGAAGGACACTGTCTGTGTGAATATGTCCGTGTTTAATGGATACAGCCAGGCCCAGTGATACCGGTCCTACGCGGCCGATATACATGGTCAATATAATGGCAATGCGGGAAATCGGCGAGAGCCGCGGCGTTACGCCGGCTGTCAGGCCAACGGTGCCAAACGCACTGGTGGCTTCATACAGGGCATCTACACCGTTGACATTTGGTGTAGTAGAAGTAATAATGCCGGTTACAATAAGGACGACCAGCATGCCGACACCGCAGATGGCTAATGCACGGTAAACGGTGAATTTGTCGATACGGCGATGGTGGAAAATGGCCTCCGGCTGCCCGCGGAGAACCGAGTGCACACAGCACAGCAGCACCAGCATGGTGGTTGTCTTAATGCCGCCGCCGGTAGAGCCCGGCGCCGCACCGATAAACATAAGCAGCACGGTGAAGATTTTAGTAAAGTCGTATTCTTTCGATAGGTCAACAGACGCAAAGCCGGCGGTACGCGGTGAAACAGACTGCAAAAGTGCTGCGTTCAGTTTGGCGCCAAAGTTCGGCAGGCTGGCGAGCGTGTTTTTATACTCCAGTACCATAAAGACAATAGTCCCCAGTATAATAAGGAGGATTGCCATAGATAGGACAATGCGGGAATGAAAGCCAAGGCTGTGACGGTGCTGACCGTGCAGGGTGGGCTGCAGTTTAGAGTGGCAAATATCCGCAATCACCACAAAGCCAAGACCACCGACTATAATCAGCATGTCGATTGTCAGACAGACAAGCGGGTCTGCCGCATAGGGAATCAGATTGCCATTTTCCATAACACTGCCCAAAATATCGAAGCCTGCGTTGCAGTAGGCGGAAACCGCAAGAAATACAGAAACCCAAATACCGTGTGCGCCCATCTGCGGCAGAAAACGAATCATTAGGATAAGGGCGCCAATGCCTTCACAGGAGAAGGTGAACTTCAAAATCATACGGACCAGGCTGCCGATGTCTCCGCTGTCGCCGTTGGTGTTCTCTACCGCCAGCTCCATGTTGCGCAGGCCAAGCTTTTTACGCATCAGCAGGGTAAAACCGGTGGTGAATGTCACCAGCCCTAAACCGCCGACTTGAATCAGCATCAAGATAAAGACCTGCCCGAGGGTGGTCCAGTGACGGTAAGTATCAAACAGCGTCAGGCCAGTTACACAGGTTGCCGAACCAGCGGTAAACAGGGCGTCCAGGTAAGAAGTGCTTTTTCCCGGGCGGGTGCAGGCCGGCAGGCACAGTAGCAAAGAACCGGTCAGGATAATAATTGCAAAACTGACGACAATGATACGTCCCGGTGGTTCCTTATGTAACCACATTTTTAAATTTGCCAGCATGACATAACGTACCTCCAGACTCCACTATAAATATGCTAATCACCACATTTTAGCACAAACATTGTCTTTCGTACAGTCCATTTCTTGCTTTTCTGCAAAAGCCTTTGGAGGGGTTTAGGGGAGTAGCGCGGCGAAGAGAAAAAATGCCGGAACGGCAGCCGAAACCGTTCCTCCTGTTCTGCAACAAAAGATTTTGACAAATAGGAGAAAAAGTCTTGATTTTTTAAGGAAAACGGGTACAATATATTATACACTAATTTAGTACATATTAAGTTATTAGATATGATGATTATCTTGCATTTTTGCAAAACATGAGGGGTGTTCAGGAACATGGCACAGAAATTACTGGAAGTATACGACCTGCACGCAAGTGTGGATGGAAAAAATATATTGAACGGGCTCAATCTTTCTGTTGCTCCCGGCGAAACACACGTTATTATGGGGCCAAACGGTGCCGGCAAGTCGACTTTGGGCAATGTGATTCTTGGCAACCCGGAATATCATGTGGATTCCGGTTCGATTACCTTTAATGGGGCGGACATTACACATGAGCCGACCGATGCGCGTGCCCGCCGCGGTATTTTCCTTTCTTTTCAGAGTCCGGAAGAAGTTCCCGGCGTTACTCTGGAAGATTTTTTGCGTGTCAGCAAGTCGGCCGTTACCGGAAAACCGCTGAAAGTATTTGCTTTTCAGAAAGAACTGAAAAAGACCATGGAGGCGCTGAACATGGACGCTTCCTATGCACGCCGCGACCTAAATGTGGGCTTTTCCGGCGGCGAAAAGAAGAAAGCTGAAATTTTGCAGATGCTGATGCTGCAGCCGAAGCTGGCCATTTTGGACGAAACGGATTCCGGCCTGGATGTGGACGCCGTCCGCATTGTTTCGGAGGGTATCCGCCGCTATAAGAATAAAGACAACGCGTTGCTTATCATTACGCATAATGCCAAGATTTTGGAGAACCTGACCGTTGACTATGCCCATGTGCTGGTTGACGGACGCATTGTCCGCACCGGTGGTTCGGAACTGGTGGACGAGATTGAGAATGAGGGCTTTCGCCATATGGAAGAAGGTGTCGCCGAATGAGCAGTCCGGTCAAAAAGACACAGGTGCAGGAGGTAGACCGCAGCCTGTACGATTTTAAAGATGCAGTCCATCCGTCCTATGAGGCGGATGCCGGCCTGACACCCGAGATTGTGGAACAAATCAGCCGTGAAAAGGGCGACCCCGACTGGATGCGGGACTTCCGCCTAAAATCACTGGGAATTTATAATCAGATGTCCGTGCCGGACTGGGGACCGCCTATTGACGGATTGGACATGAAAAACATTGTCACTTATGTGCGCCCCGATACCCCTATGCGCGGCAAATGGAGCGAAGTGCCGAAAGACATTAAAAATACGTTTGAGCGTCTGGGTATTCCGGAAGCAGAACGCAAGTCGCTGGCTGGTGTCGGTGCACAGTACGATTCCGAAGTGGTTTACCACAATGTCCGCAAAGAAGTTGCCGCGCAGGGCGTTGTTTACACCGATATGGAAAGTGCCCTGAAGGGCGAGTATGCGGATATGGTGCGGGAGCACTTTATGAAGCTTGTTCCGCCAACCGACCACAAGTTTGCAGCCCTGCACGGTGCCGTTTGGTCCGGCGGTTCCTTTGTTTATGTACCGCCGAAGGTTTCAGTTGAAATTCCGCTGCAGTCCTACTTCCGGCTGAACGCACCAGGCGCGGGCCAGTTTGAGCATACACTGATTATTGTGGATAAGGGCGCTTATCTGCACTTTATCGAAGGCTGCTCCGCACCGAAGTACAACGTGGCAAACCTGCACGCCGGCTGTGTGGAACTGTATGTCGCCGAGGGCGCACGCCTGCGTTACTCCACGATTGAAAACTGGTCTAAAAATATGTACAACCTCAACACCAAGCGTGCGCTGGTCGAAAAGGGCGGCACCATGGAGTGGGTTTCCGGTTCCTTTGGCTCCCACACTTCCTACCTGTACCCCATGACCGTCTTAAAGGGTGAAAATTCTCGCATGGAGTTTACGGGCATCACCTTTGCCGGCAAGGGCCAGCAGCTGGATACCGGCGCAAAGGTCGTTCATGCCGCACCGCACACCAGTTCTCATATTACGACCAAGTCCATTTCCAAGGACGGTGGCGAGTGCACTTACCGCAGCGCCGTTACCATTCAGAAAAACGCAGTGAGCAGTAAATCCTCCGTTTCCTGCGAGTCCCTTATGCTGGACAGCCGTTCCCGCTCCGATACCATTCCGGCTATGGATATACAAAATGATGACTCCGATGTGGGGCATGAGGCAAAAATCGGCCGCATCAGCGACGACGCGGTGTTTTACCTGATGAGCCGCGGCATCAGCGAGGAAGACGCACGCTCCATGATTGTCAGCGGCTTTGCGGAACCAATTGCAAAGGAACTGCCGGTGGAGTACGCGGTGGAAATGAACAACCTTATCAAGCTGGAAATGGATGGCAGCATCGGCTGAAAACGCACGTGAATTTTCTGGCTGAACTGCGGTACAGCGGAACTTTGGAGGAACACAATGGAACAGCAGCTTAATCATATCAATACACTTCCGGCGCTGACATGGAACTGGCTGAAGGTCAACCGCTCTGCCTTTCTGGCACAGCGTCCGGAAAAAGCCGCTCCGGCTGAAATGCCGCCGGCGTTTGCAGAAATAGAAACCGGTATGGGAAAAGAAGCAGCAGACTTTGCCGCGCAGTACTGCACGGATTATCACACCGTGGATGTACCGGAAAATGCAGAAGAAAAAGATGCCGAGACTTTTCAGTATGTACTGTCTGCTGAAAAGCCGGTGGTTGATGTTAACTTGATTCATGCCCGCAAGGGCAGCCGAGTAACCGTGCTGGAGTCCTATACAGCGGGCGATAACACAGCCTGTTTTCACGGTGGCCTGACGAAGATTTTGGCCGATGAGGGTGCCGAAGTGCGCCTGGTGCAGGTGCAGCTTTTAAGCGACACCAGCCGCCACTTTAATGATGTAGGTATACGGCTGGGGGACAACGCCCATGTAGAAGTGATACAGGCTGAGCTGGGCGGTGCGCGCGCTTTCTCCGGCTGCCTGGCACTGCTGCAGGGCTACCGCAGCAACTTTAATGCGAACACCGTCTATTTCGGCGATGAAAAGCGCAAGCTTGATTTCAACTACATTGCCCGTCACACCGGCCGCAAAACGACCAGTGAAATGCATGCGGCAGGTGCTCTGCTGGGGCAGAGTGACAAAATTTACCGCGGCACCATTGACTTTATCCACGGTGCTTCCGGTTCTGTCGGCCACGAGGCCGAAGAAACACTGCTCTTCAGCCCACAGGCACGCAACCGCACAGTGCCGCTGATTCTGTGCAGTGAGGAAGATGTGGATGGCCAGCACGCCGCAACCATTGGCCGCATCAATGCGGCACGGCTTTTTTACCTCAAATCCCGCGGCCTGACAGAGGCACAAGCCAAACAGCTGATTATAGAAGCACAGTTTGCGCCAGTTATCAGCAAGGTGCCGGACGCGGCTCTACAGGAAGCGGTAAGGGAATACTTGGGAAGGAGAATGCAACTTGACTGACGAAATCATTGCACAGTTCCCACTTCTGCAGAAACAGCAGGACGGCAAACGGATGGTCTATTTGGATAGCGGCGCAACTTCCCAGCGTCCGCAGGCCGTGCTGGATGCGGTCAGTCGCTTTTACAAGGAAGACAACGCCAATCCCCACCGCGGCGTTTATGCACTGGGGGAACGGGCCACTGCGGCATACGAATCCGCTCGTGACACCGTAGCGGAATTTCTGCATGCCAAGCGGGAAGAAGTCATTTTCACCCGCAACGCGACAGAAGCGCTGAACCTGGTCGCATACAGCTGGGGTCTGCATAACCTGAAAGCAGGGGACCGCGTAGTTGTCTCCATCCTGGAACACCACAGCAACTTAATTCCGTGGCAGCAGGTCTGCCGCGCGACCGGTGCTGAGCTGACTTTCCTGTATACTGACCAGCGGGGCGTTATTTCAGATGAAGAAATCGAAAAAAAAATCACCAAAGGTGTAAAATTAGTGGCCATTACACACGTTTCCAACGTGCTGGGGCTGGTTTCACCGGTACAGAAAGTGGTTGACCGGGCACACGCAGTGAATGCTGTCTGTGTACTGGACGCTGCACAGAGTGCGCCGCATCTGCAGCTGGACGTCACAAAGCTGGGTGTTGATTTTCTGGCTTTTTCCGGTCATAAGCTGTATGCCCCGCTTGGAATCGGCGTACTGTGGGGACGGAAAGAACTGCTGGACGATATGCCGCCGTTCTTAACCGGCGGCGACATGATTGAGTCTGTGCGGGAACAGGACGCCACATGGGCCGAACTGCCGCAGAAGTTTGAAGCCGGTACCCAAAATGCCGGCGGCGCGGTCGGTTTGGCGGCGGCCATTCACTGGATGCAGGGTGTTGGCTATGACACCATTGCACGTAGGGAAAACGACGTGTATCAGTATGCATGGCAGGTACTGTCCCAGCTGCCGCACGTTACATTGTACGGCACAGCACAGGGGCAGCACTGCGGAGCTATCTCCTTTAATGTGGAGGATGTCCATCCACATGATGTTGCGACAATTCTGGACGCGGACGCGGTTTGTGTGCGCGCGGGACATCACTGCGCACAGCCGCTGCTGCATCATTTGGGGCTGAATTCCTGCTGCCGGGCAAGCTTCGCCGTATACAACACCCGTGAGGATGTGGACGCACTGGCAGCAAGTTTACAAAAAGTGAGGAAATGGTTAGGCTATGGGTCTTGAACAAATTTATACACAGATTATAACAGAGAACAGCCGCTCCACCGAGCATAAGTATCAGGTGCAGGGCCCTACCCAGGTTGTAGAGGGTGTGAACCCTTCCTGCGGGGACGACATAACCCTGCAGCTGCGGGTGAAGGACGGCGTCATTGAGGATGCAGCGTTTTTGGGTGACGGCTGTGCTATTTCACAGGCTTCCGCGTCCATTATGATTGACCTTATCAAAGGGAAAACGCTGGAAGAGGCACAGCATTTATCCGAAGTATTCCTCGGTATGATTAAAGGAACCGTGAAAGATGAAGACCAGCTGGACCAGCTGGAAGATGCACAGGCCTTTAAGGATATTTCTCATATGCCAGCACGCGTAAAGTGCGCGGTGCTGGGCTGGCACACGCTTCAGGACGCTGTTGCCAAGGCAGATAAATCCACAAAAGCTGCTGCCAAATAAATTTTTTATAAAAACAGCAAAAAGCACGGCTGCTTTTTGCTACCACCGGTGCGGGGAAGTTCCCTGTGCCGGCTTTTGTTTGTCTTTAAAATATGCTATACTTTTTTATATTGCAGAAATAGGTAGGAGGAAAAACATGAAACAAACCCCGTATGTGCTCGGCGTAGCGGGAGGGACAGGCTCTGGAAAGACAACATTGGCCAATCATCTGTTGGAGGCATTCCCGGAAGAGGCACTGATTCTCTCGTATGACTATTATTATCTTCCGCACGATGAGATGCCGTTGGAAGAGCGCAAAAAACTGAACTATGACCACCCAAATGCATTTGAAACGGACCTGATGATTCGTGATGTGCAGAAGTTGCGTGCGTACTGTCCTATTGACCGGCCGGTTTACTCGTTTGTTACGCATACCCGGCTGCCGCAAACCGTGCACGTGGAGCCAAAGCCGCTGATTATCCTGGAGGGCATTTTGCTGTTTGAAAACCAGGCACTGCTGGACCTGATGGACATGAAAGTGTATGTGGACACCGACGCGGACATTCGGCTGATTCGCCGATTGGAGCGTGACGTGAAAGAGCGCGGCCGCAGCCTTGATTCCGTTATCAGTCAGTATATAAATACAGTCAAGCCTATGCATGAGCAGTTTGTAGAGCCCAGCAAGAAAAAGGCAGACATTATTATTCCAGACGGCGGAGAAAATCAGGTGGCCCTGCAGATGCTGACCGACCGGCTGGAAGCCGAACTGCACCGCTCCGCCGTGTAAAAAATAATCCGCACACCTCCAGTGACTGGCCCGTCACACCGCGGGTTCTATACTGGACACCCAAATTTTTGTATAAACGTTATCATACGCCGCTGATGATTACCGAAAACGGTGCAAACCTTAACAAACAGCGGCCCTGCTTTCCAAACCGGAGAGTAGGGCCGCTGTTTGTTATTGGTTTTATACCGTTCGGCGCACAAGAATGGCTTTCATGTTGGAAGACTGATTTTGTGCGTTGACAATCAGTGATTTTTCTGCTTCTGTGCAGCCAATCAAAATTTTTATTTCCGAGTCGCGCTTCAGAAGGTCAATGGTACACAAGATAGCGTCTGCCTGGCGGTGCAGTTCGCTGCCGATCCAGACATCGATGCCGCTGCCATCCATGGAAGCAGTGCCCTTTAAATAGCCATAGTCGGCGGGATAAACAAAGTCGGGCCAATGCGGGTGAACACTGCCTTTTGGCCGGTCAACTACAATTTCTGATTCTGCCAGCAGCGTGTTCACCGCATTCCAAAAGTCAGCATCTGTTTTCATACGTTCCATTCCTTCTCTTAAAGATTTGCCGCGCCGATGATGCCGGCGTCATTTCCAAGTGCGGCGGTGCGAATCTGCGGCAGGAAAGACGCTGCCCCGCCAAAGGCGTTCTGCCGAACCAGCTTTTCCAGCGGGTCCGTCAGATAGGCGCCTTCTTTGCTGATGCCGCCCGACAGCAGAACCATTTCCGGCCGGAAAATGTTGACGGCATTTGTAATGCCCGCAGCCAAATAGGCAATATACTGTTTTACCACACGCTGTCCAGCAGCATCCCCGCTGCGGGCGGCAGTGAACGGAATGCGCCCGTCCATGCGGGAAAGGTCACCTTCGCACAGCTTTGCCAGCAGGGAATTCGGCTGGGTTTCCGCCGCTTTTTTCGCCTGCCGAATCAGTGCGGTCGCAGAAGCGTAGCTTTCCAGGCAGCCGCGCCGTCCGCAGGTGCAGCGCTCTCCGTCCATGACCAGCAGGGTGTGGCCGAATTCGGCACCGCCGGGGCCGCTGCCTTCAAACAGCCTGCCGTCCAAAACAATGCCGCTGCCGACACCGGTGCCAAGGGTTAAGAGAACAACATTTTTACAGTTCTTTGCCGCGCCGGCACGCACTTCCCCCAGCGTGGCACAGTTGGCATCGTTGCTGATGTGTACTGGAAGGGAAAAAGCTTTCTGCAAGGCTTGCGCGAGGGGAACATCTTTCCAGTGCAGATTGTTGGAGTAGACGACTGTACCGCTTTGGGCATCTATCGTTCCCGGACAGCCGACACCCAAGGAAAGACATTCTTTTTCGGTGTGCCCCGCGTCCTGCAGGGCCAGCTGTGCTGCTTTGACAATGTCCTGCGCAACAGTCTGCCAGGGACGGCCGGCATCGGTTGGCACGGCGGCGCGGCCGATGATTTCATTTTCCTGATTTACGGTGCCAGCTTTAATACTGGTGCCGCCGATATCGATACCCAGCCGGCGGCTGGCAGCCGGTGATGTAGAGTGATTGGACATTTTGCAGCCTCCCTGTTTGTTATTCTGTGGCCGGAGGTACGGTGGTGCGGATGATTTCACAGTGGCCGGTTACGCTGTACACGCCGCTGTCTGCGGGCAGGAACAGGCTGTCACCCTGCTGGAAGGTGACAGTTTCGTTTCCGCAGGTCACACTGCCTTCTCCTTTTGTTACCAGCAGGGAGTGGAACGTACTGCCGTCCGTGCGGGCTGTTAGGGTGGAACCGTTTAGTTTCAGCAGGTCCGTTACAAAGGAGTCACAGCAGCCGAGATGACCGCCAAAGTCATAGTCTGTACGTGGTGGCGTCAGCCGGGTGACATCCAGTGCCTTTTGAACGTGCAGCTGACGCGGCTTGCCGTCGGTGCCCAGACGGTTGTAGTCGAACACGCGGTAAGTTATGTTGGAATTCTGCTGGATTTCAGCAATGACAATGCCCTTGCCAATGGCGTGAATGGTGCCGGACTCAATGAAGAACACGCTGCCTGGCTTTACCGACGCGGCGTTCAATACTTCGGTCAGTGTACCGTTTTGGATACGGGTGCGGAATTCCTCTTTGGTGATTTCCTTCTGGAAACCGTAGTACAAAAATGCGCCGGGATCGCAGTCCACAACATACCACATCTCAGTTTTGCCAAACTGTCCCTCGTTTTTCAGCGCGTAGGCGTTGTCGGGGTGAACCTGAATCGACAGGTCCCGCTTGGCATCAATCAGCTTAATCAGAACTGGAAAGTCACGGAAGCGGGCACAGTTGATACCGGCAGCGGCAGGCACAGCCTGCAAATATTCCGGCAGCGTTTTTCCCGCATACGGCCCATCTGCAACGGTGCTGGGGCCGTCCGGATGGCAGGAAAGTTCCCACGTTTCAGCCAAAATGTCTCCATCAAAATGCTTATGGTAGTCAGCTTTCAGCTTTTGGCCGCCCCACAGGTAAGATTTACAGGCAGGGTTCAGTTTTATAATAGACACTTCTTATGCCTTCTCTTTTCCAAAGTTTTCAATTATCTGGGACATGGCTTTGCGGTAGGATTTACAGGAAGCGTCTGCGGCCTGCATGGTCGGTGCCACAGCGGCACAGTACAGTTTCAGCTTGGGTTCCGTGCCGGAGGGGCGCACTGTCAGGCAGGTGCCATCGTCCAGCACATACTGCAGTACATCGCTGCTGGGCAGGTTCGGGAACTGCGCCGGTTTTCCAGGCGCCTGCAGGTAATCTTTAACCAGTGCGACCGCATGGCCGCACAGTTCTTTTGGCGGATTTTTCCGCAGATAAGTCATAAAGTCCTGCATGATATGGAAGCCGGTTTCTCCCTCAAACGCGAAGGAGTCCAAACTGTTCTTATAGCAGCCGTAGGTTTGATACAGTGCGTTCATGGCATCCAGCAGGGACATTCCTTTTGCCTTGTAGTCCGCGGCCATATCGCACAGCAGCAGGCAGGCATTTACCGCATCTTTGTCCCGCACGTGGGTACCGGAAAGATAGCCGTAGCTTTCCTCAAAGCCAAAGATGTAGCGGTCCGCTTCACCGGCTTTTTCAAGAAAACCAATCTGTTCGCCGATATATTTGAATCCGGTCAGAACATCACGCAGCTCTACGCCGTAATGCTCCGCAACTTTCGTGGCCATTTCCGTGGTGACGATGGTTTTGACAGCAACCGGATTTTTTGGCATTTGGTTGAGTGCCAAACGGCGGCGGCACACATAATCCAGCAGGAGGACACCCACTTCATTGCCGGATAAAAGCTGGCAGGTATCTCCATGACGCACCGCAATGCCCATTCGGTCGCAGTCGGGGTCCGTTGCCAGTAGCAGGTCAGCTTTTTGTGTGCAGCACAGTTTGATGCCCTCCGCCATTGCCTCGGGAATTTCCGGATTCGGGTACGGACAGGTGGGGAAGTTGCCGTCCGGTTTTTCCTGTGCGGGTACGACGGTAATGTCCTGATAGCCGGCACGCTTCAATACAGTGGTAACCGGAACCAGACCAGTGCCGTTCAGCGGAGAGTAGATGAGTTTCAGCGGCGCCGGTACACGGCTTTCCAGCCGCTGTGCCAGCACTGCCTGATAAAAGTCCTCAAAAACACTCTGAGGGACTTCCTGTACAGTTGTGCTGCTGCCGTTCGGCAGTGCATCAAAGTAACCGATGGACTGAATGCAGGCGGTGATTTCTTCGGCCGCACGGGTGGTAATCTGGCAGCCGTCCGGGCCGTATACTTTATAGCCGTTGTATTTGGCGGGATTGTGGCTCGCGGTAATCATGATACCAGCGGAACAGTGCAGCCGGCGTACCGCGAAGGACAGCGCCGGCGTCGGCATCAGCTGCGGGTACAGGTAAACTTTCACACCGCAGGCGGCAAAGGTGCGTGCGGTCTCTTCGGCAAAGCGGCGGGACTTAATACGGCTGTCATAGGAAATGGCGGCACTTGGTTTTTCCTGTGTCTGCAGCCATTTGGCAATGCCGCGGGTGGCACGGCGCACAGTATAGATGTTCATTCGGTTGGTGCCGGCGCCAATCACGCCGCGCAAACCGCCGGTGCCAAAGGCGAGGTCACGGTAAAAGCGGTCCTCTATTTCGTCGGGCTTTGTTTTCACGGCGGCCAGTTCTGCCGGAATGTCCGGGTCCTCAGCGGCTTTTTCTGCCCACTGCCGGTACTTGTCCTGAATATCCAAAGTAATCCCTCCATTTAGCCAAAATAATAGATATTTACTTAATGTATGGTGACGATGTTGGAAAAGGCTGTCAATCACACAATCTTGATAATTATATCATTTTGTTGGTCGGTTCGCAATTTTGGCGTGCAGATGAAAATTCAGCTGGATGAACACGTATGAACGTGCTTAAATAATAGAAAAGTTACTTTACCGGACTAACCTTTAAGAAGAGGAATTCGTGCGTATGCCGATTTATCATTTTTCACCATTTGTCCATAGGAAACACTGAAACGTCTTGGCTGCAGATTAGACGGCTGCCAGTGGCCGCTGTTTGTGCGGGAAATTGTGTGTATCTATGTGGAAAAAGAAAAAAGTCCTGATAACGCAGTTTGGTACATATCATATCTCCTATCCGTTGGCAAAAGGTGTACAAAAGATGTATACTAAAAGTGCAAATTTATGGAAAAACTTTATCATTAATTGCTGCTTTTTTATCACTTATCGATTTACCCTTGAAAGCGGTATCATTATCCATTACACTAGTATTTGTTATTCCATCTCAGTTGTTTGTTTACAAAAAGCTGTATAGAACTCCTATAGACAAATTAGGGGCTGTACGGTGTTGACGCCGGGAAATATGATAAGGTCATCTACTGGTTTCAAATGGATTGTGCAGTCAAAAATATAAAAGATTACCCGTCTTTTTCTTCCTTTCTTTTTACATTGCGTGCAGTATTTTGCAGATAGCCCCTGCAGGATATGTCAATCGCATGTATGCACAGTCGCTGATTTTCACTTGGCCCGGCAAATATAAAAGAGGGACAGCTGTCCGTACCAGCTGTCCCTCTTTTATATTAGAAAATCTGCCACAGTGCAGCAAAGTAGGGCGGAAGGTCTGTGCCGCCCCCAAAGTCATGCACGCTTCCGGTAATCAAATCACGCGCACGGCCTGCACCAGCATCAAAGTCAACATGTACAGGCGTGTCGCCGGCATTGACGGCGACCAGTACGCGGTCCGTTTCTGTTTTGCGTTCAAAAATGCAGTATTGGTTCTGCAGCACCAAACTGCGGAAGCTGCCATAGCGGAGAGCGTCACTTTCACGATGTGCGTGGGCGCAGGCGGCAATCCAATTGGTCAGCTCGTTTTCCTGCGGGGAGTCAAAGCAGACACGCAGGGCGGGGTCACCGTCCTCTTTGCGTCCCTTGGCACCCCACTCACTGCCATAATAAATGCACGGAATACCCGGCATACCGAACAGGACAGCATAAATAAGCGGCAAATGTTTTGGATTGGTTAGAATAGATGCAATCCGTGTTACATCGTGGTTATCAACAAAGGAAAGCGGGTGGGTGCCGCGGTAAAGTGCCCAGTCTTCCGGACCAAACTGCCGTAACAGAGAGTGAACAATTTCAAACAGATTGAGACTGTTGAAACTGGAGTACAGACCCTTGTAGCATTCATAATTTGTCACGCTGTGGCACATTTGCTCGTTCATTGTCTGGCGGTAGTTGCCGCCCAAAACTTCTCCCAACAGGAAAAAGTCCGGTTTACAGCCGAAAGTAAAGCTGTGCAGCTGCTTTAAAAAGTCACGGTCCAGCAGATAGGCTACATCCAGACGCAGGCCATCAATGTCGAACGCGTCTATCCATTCCCGCGCACACGAAAGCAGATACTGCACGACCGCCGGATTCTGCAGGTTCAGCTTTACCAATTCATAGTGGCCTTCCCAGCCCTCGTACCATAGTCCATCATTATAGCCGTTGTTTCCGCCAAACTGAATATAGAACCAGTCCCTATAAGCGGAGCATTCCCGATTTTGCAGGACATCCTGAAAGGCCCAGAAACCACGGCCCACATGATTGAAGACACCATCAAGAACCACGCGGATGCCGGCCTTGTGCAGTGCCGTGCAGACTGCAGCAAAGTCCTCATTTGTGCCGAGCCGGCAGTCAATCTTGCGGTAGTCGCGTGTATCGTAGCCGTGTGCATCACTGTCAAAGACCGGGCCAAAATAAACCGCATTGCACCCGAGCTTTTGGATATGAGGAATCCAGTTGAGAACTTTCCGGATACGAGGCTTTGTAATGCCGTCGTTTTTCAGAGGAGCGCCGCAGAAACCCAGCGGATAGATTTGGTAAAAAACAGAGTCGTATGCCCACATAGAAATTCCCTCCAATTTATAGTAATGATGCTGCCGCAGATAAAGACAGGCGGTATTGTCTGCATTATAGCATTCACAGCCGTGTGTTACAAACAAAGTTAACCGAAAAAAGGCTTCTGCAGGTTTTTCTGCAGAAGCCATTGGATTATTGTTTACTTTTTTCGTCTTTCAGGTATTTTTCGGTATGCTCCTGAATTTTTTGAAAGGTGGTGTCGCTTAGGTCATGCTCTATCCGGCAGGCATCTGCGGCCGCGGTCTCGTCGTCAACACCTAGGTAAACCAGAAGTCTGGTCAGCACCTTATGTCGGGTATAAATACGCTGCGCAATGGCCAGCCCTGCGTCGGTCAGGCTGATGAACCCTTCCCGGTCCATTGTAATGTATCCATTTTCCCTTAGGTGTTTCATAGCCACACTGATGCTAGGCTTGGAGTAGCCGGTTTTATTGACAACGTCAATCGACCGCACCATGCCCTGCTTCTCTTTCAGCATTAGGATAGATTCCAGATAATCTTCTGCCGATTCATGAATTTTCATAAAAACTGCCTCCAATATCAAGAGTAACATAAATGCAAAAAAAGTCAAGATAATCTGCAGCGGTGCGCCGATTATGTGTTCCTCGATTGAAGACTGGCGAAATGAATATAACGACCTTCGGCCTTACAATTCTCTGGATAATTTGACACCGGAAGAATACGCTATGAAAATTTTCGAGAATGTGCTGAAGGATTCGCTTTAACTTTTTCTGATTAAAGAAATATAACAGCAGATTCAAGTGGTGGAATGCGCTATCATTTTATTCTGAAAAGTGGACGGAAGCTTATTTAGACAAATGAATCATATTCTGGCACTCGGCCTGCATATCTTTCAGTGCCTGTGCTGGTGTTACGGTACCCGCTGCGGCGGCATTTAAATGTTTTCCGACAATATCCTGAAGTTCAGCATACTGCGAAATAACTGGAGGAGCTACAGAATAATCAAGGCTTTTAAAAACAGCCTGACGATTTGCCGGAGGTGTTTTGGCTGTGTATTGTGCAATGATGGATTTATCATTGACGGGTGGCAATTCCCAACCTGCATCCAGACGTATCTGAGTAGCCTCTTTGTTTGATGAAATAAAGGCAATAAATTTTGCTGCCTCATCAGCCACTTTGCTGTTTTTATTGATAACATAACCGTTAGAGAAAAAGTGTGTGGCTTTTTGTTTATGGCCTGGTTCTACGGTAACATCCCATTTAAATTTGCAGTCACGTGCGAAATCCGGGAAAGCCCAACAACCGGTAACAATCATACCGAGACGTCCGGATTTGAACAGATCCCAATCAGCGTTAGATACGCGCTCAAGTTGTGTAGGAGTAGGCATTACGTTACTTTTGTTCTGCATATCTACCATATACTGCAAAGCTTCCACATTAGTCGGGGTATCCATTGTGAAAGATTTTCCGTCAGCGCTGATCAGACTCCCGCCATTTTGCTTGGAAACTTTGTAAAATTCGTTGTAGGAAAGTGGATGATAATAACCATAAATATCTTTTCCAAGTGCGCGTATTTTTTTGGCGGCATTCATGGCATCTTCCCATTTCCAATCATCGGTTGGATAGGCGATTTTTGCTTTGTCAAACAAATCCTTATTATAAATCAGCAACGCGGTGGAAAAGCTGTCCGGGACGCCATATTGCTTTCCATCGGTATTGAAAGATTTCAGAGCTGTCTGATTATATATGGAGGTGTCAATACCCTGTGACTTAATGATATCGTTCAGCGGCATAAGAGCGCCTTTTTTAGCGTAGGAAACAAAATTTTCATAGTTTAGCTCAAACACATCCGCAGCTTGGCCACCTGCGACCTTGGTTGTCAGTTGAGTGAAATAATCGTTATAACCATAAGACTGCATCCGAATGGTAACATTCGGATGTTTCTTTTTGTAGGCGTCAATCATTTTTTGCAGATACTTTTCATTGTCACCAGATCCAGAAAATTGGTCAAAGGTAATGACGACTGGTTTGGTGGATGCGGAATCTGCGCTGTTAGATGCCGTACTTGAGGCGGGTGCGGTAGAGCAGGCACTGATAGTAAGCATCGAGGCCAAAACAAGGCTAACAATGGATAGTCGTTTTTTCAAGGTAATTCCTCCCAATCTGATTTATGCTAATTTTTGGGCGCTTTTCATTTACAACAATTACAACAATATAAATGAAAAGGGCAGCAGTCATTGTTTACCCTTTTACAAAGGTTGCACATGCTTTGCCAGCGTGCGACCTTTTTTATATCACCTCCTTTTCCGCAGAATCGTTCAAATCCTTTACGGAGCCACGTTCTATGATGTTCACGGGCATGATTTCCTCTTGCTTTGTAAGTTTTGGATTTTGAATACTGTTGAACAGTAAATCCATGGCCCGCTCACCCTTACGGGATATATCTTGATGCACGGTGGTTAATCCGGGCGTCAAATACTTTGTAATTTGCAGATCATCGAAACCTATAATAGAAATATCGTCGGGTACATGAATCCCATGTTTATAAAAGGCTTTCATGGCACTGATTGCGAGAATGTCAGCTGTCGTTACCACAGCTGTGGCTTTTATATCCGATTTACATAATGCTTCCGCAAGTTTAATACCATCTTCATAATCAATTTTTCCTTCAAATACATTTTTTGTGTTAAAGGTAAGCCCTTGCTCTTCCATTGCCTCACGATAACCCTGCAAGCGCTGTTTCATAACACCGTTTTCTTTTATCTCACCGCAAAAGAATGCAATATTGCGGTGGCCATGGTCAATCATATATTTTGTGGCGAGGTAACTGCCATAGGCATCGTCAATGCGGATACTATGGTAGTAATGGTCATTGCAGTAACTATCCACCAACACAATTGGAATTTGGGACTCTTTCATTTCCTGATAAAAACTGTTGGGATATATTCCAATAACGATGATACCATCGAGGTTGCGTTCTTTGGCAAGTGTCAAATAATTTTCATTGGTATCTGACGCTGAAATCAAAACATGGTAGCCCCGCAATCGCGCACGGTACTCGATACTGCTTACAATTTCACTGTAAAAATTATTTTCAAACATCAGACGGTTGCCTTTTTCCGTCTGTGGCACTACTACACCAATCAGTTTCGAATTACCGGCAATCAAGCTGCGAGCGGATAAATCGGGCACGTAGTCAAGTTCCGAGACTGTATTCCAAACACGTTGTTTGGTGTTCTCGGAAATAGATTTTTTATTGTTAAGTACATAGGATACCGTGGCAGGAGAGACCCCTGCTTTTTGGGCCACTTCTTTAATTGTAACTTTGTTTTTCATATTCATTCGCCTCATTTAATCGGTTAAACATTCAACAGCTCTATAATAGCGGCTGCTATAGATAAAGTCAAGTAATTTAGTACAAAAATATTCATATACAATAAAAACTATTGACATATTATGATTTTTGAGATATATTTTACTTGAAATCTATTGAAACGATTAAACAATTAAAGGAGGATTATATTTGATACATGCAAGGAATATGCCAGTTGGGAATCAAGTGGTTTCCCTGCCACAGATTCAGGAAACAACAGCTGGAATACAGGATTTGACCTTTTTACACATGGGATACAAAGGATTGATTGATATTCGAGGGGATGAAAATGAGCCGCTTATCCATCCTTTTTTACAGATAGGCGATACGCAAATTCCATTTAAATCCCTTGTGTGGAACCGGTTGGGAAATTGGATTCCCTGTTTTTCTTTCCAGACAGAGGAGCTGACTTTGCGCGGAATTATTCTCACGCCCGTAGAAGAACGCGGGTTTTTAGTGAAGCTTGAAATTACCAATCGCTCATCAAAACCAGTAAATTTTACTTATGGTTTATGCGGGCGCTGGGCGTCAAGCTGGCACTGCGTTAATGAGGACAAAATGCTTAGCGGAGAAAAACATTGTTATCAAAGCAAGTGGAATCATGGCATTGTATTTGATATGCGCTGTGGTACACCAATGTTTGCCTTTGCGCCTATGGCAGATCAAGAGTGCAAATCAACCTTTGAAACAACTAAAGATATGGTCGATTACCGTTTGGCTCGATCGGAATCATTGGCGACGGGGCAAAATTGTTCGTTGACAGTGTATTGGGGAATTGGTTTTGAGGAAGTGGCCGCTGTAACCAGCGCGAAAGAAATGTTGCGGCAGGGCTATGATTACGAATTAAGCCGGACTCTAAAGTGGCTTGATGAACGCGCATTGAAGTTTAAAGACGAAAAACTTACCAGACTATACAATACAAACTTGTTTTTTTGCATTTTCTTTTCTACAGGCATTACGTTAGATACGGAAGAATTGGTGCTTGTTACTAGCCGTAGCCCACGCTATTACGTAAGTGCGGCCTATTGGGATCGCGACAGCCTATTATGGAGTTTTCCCGCAGTTTTGGATGCCGACCATAACCTGGCATATGACATGCTGTTATATGTTTTTGGCCGCCAGCAAAGAAATTTTGGGATTCATTCACGATACATAGACGGCACTGTGCTGGAGCCAGGTTTTGAACTCGATGAGCTGATGGCGCCGGTGCTTGCGCTCGAACGGTATGTGGACTCGACAGGTGACAGGAGCATATTGAAAAAACCTGATGTAAGAGATGGAGTCAGTAGAATTCTGGATTGTCTGAAAAAGCACCGGCATGCAGCAGTAGCTTTGTACAATACGTTTCTGCAGCCTACGGATGACGAACATGTCTATCCATATCTCACATATGACAATGTTTTGGTATGGAAAGGAATGCGCGCGTTGGCACACTTGTATCCCGATTATAGAGAACTGGAACAAACTGCCCAGAAAATCAAATCGGCAATTGAGATGTACTGTGTCAAAGAGGAAAACGGAAAACGCTTTTATGCGTGGTCGGTAGATTTAAACGGTAATTATGACATCTATGATGAACCGCCCGGCAGTTTACAGCTCCTTCCGTATATCGGATTCTGTACGGTAGACGATGAAGTATATCAGAATACCGTCAACATGATACGCTCTCCCCGATATCAGTATAGCTTTTCTGAAAGCCGGTTTGCGGAAATCGGATGTCCTCACGCACCACACCCGTGGATTCTCAGCGTCGCGAACAGTCTTCTGTGTGGGCGTGCAGCACACTGTGCGAAATTTTTGCACGATGTCAAAATGGACGATTTGATTGCTTGCGAGAGTGTGGATGAGAATACCGGGGAATGCACTACTGGCGCAGCGTTTGCAACATGCGCGGGATTTTTATGCCATGCGATGAAGGAAAGTAAGGAAGGATTGGATCAGGTCTATGAGGAATGATGTGAAACTTGACAAATGGAGTATATCAGCGGAAAGCAAAGGCTGGACCGATGATTTTCTGGAAAGCGTTTTTTTTACTGGAAACGGCCGAATGGGTGCGCGCGGCCATCTTACCTTTGAGCCTCATGCGCGGCCTGAGAAAACAGGGTTGTTTATTGCCGGAATATTTGGTGAATTGAAATCAGGAATTACTGATTTTGTGAATTTGCCCACTCCGCTTTACGCATGGGTAAACATAGATGGCCACACAATATGCGAGGATGATGTGCATGTCTATCGCACACTCGATTTACACAATGGACTGTTTACGGCGGAATACGTTCTCCATTGTGCCGGAAAATCTCTTCAGGTCCGCGAAGAACGTTTTTTTTCGCTATCCAATACAGGATTGCTGGTACAAAGGGTCACATTGACGCCCTGTGAAAAAATGGATTTGGAACTTTTCAGCGGAGTTCATACCAATTGCTGCAACCTTCCAATTCCAGATGATCAGACGCAGGAAAACACGCAAACCGTACAGTTAACTGAAGTAAGACAAAAAGAATTTTCTGATAATGGCTTTTCGCTGCATTTGCTTACCAAAGGTACCAAAATTAAAATCAGCGAAAACATGACGTATCATATGGAAAATCTACAGTGCCGCAGTACTTTTGAAAATGACAAAGGCACAGGATTCGTTTTTGCCGGCTCGGTATCCGCAAAAGTACCTTTTGTGATAGAGCAGTGTGTATTTCTATCTACCAGTCGTGACAAAGACCCTCGCATACATAAAGTGGGCTCAGATTGGAATTTTGATACGCTTTTGTGGGAGAGTGAATCGGCGTGGTCGCAGCGTTGGCAATCAGCAAACATTGAAGTCGAGGGCGACAGGCAGGCTGATGCCGCCCTGCGTTATGTGATCTTTGAGTTGATTGCCAACAATTCAGCAAAAGACTTTTCGGTAAATATCGGTGCCCGCGGCCTGACCCATACCCGGTACAAAGGATGCTATTTTTGGGACACTGATATGTTTATGATGCCGTTCTACCTTTATACGGCTCCGGAAGCGGCTCGAAATCTAATGCAGTACCGCACGGATGCGTTGCCGCAGGCAAAAAAGCACGCTCAAGAGATGAACTGCCTCGGGGCACGTTATCCTTGGATGGCTGCTTATGATGGAAGCGAACAATGCGAAAGTTGGGATATTGGCGCTTCGGAACTTCATGTGACAGCGGATGTCGTGCATGCGCTCAACCAATATGTGCAGACGACAGGCGATGAGGAATTTTACATACATGAAGCGGCAGAGGTTTATATTGAGACGGCGCGATTCTGGCAGAGCCGCTATACGCCGGAACCCGGAACCGGAAAAGTCAACTTACTGTTCTGCAAAGGGCCAGACGAGTACTGCGGCATCACCAGCAACAATCTGTATACCAATGTGCTGGTAAAAGAAAATTTGAAACTTGCTAAGGATGCAGCGGACTATCTGTACCAACATGACAGGCCTGTCTATCTTCGCCTTGGAATCACGGCAGAAGAAGTGGAATGTTGGAACAAGCTGGAACATTCCATCAAGTTACCCAAAGACCCAGTTTCAGGACATTGGCGGCAGGACGACACCTTCCATCTGCTGGAGCCAATTCAGCTTTCCAATTTAAAACAGGGGGATGCAGCCAGTTACAAATGTGTTTGCTTTGATCGCCTACAACGATATCGGGTCATCAAGCAGGCGGATGTGTTGCTGTTGATGAGCCGCCTGCCAAACATGTTCACATCTAAGGAAAAACTGGCTGCATGGAAAGACTTTGAACCGCTGTGCCTACATGACTCTACCCTGAGCTTTGCCTCGCATGCGCTGTTTGCGGCGCAGAACGGTCTTATGGACGCAGCACAGTCTTACTTCGGGAAAGCCGCTTTTCTGGACCTTCGTAATGTAATGGGGAATACAGGAACAGAGGGATTGCATCTTGCCTGTCTTGGAGAAACCTGGCAGGCAGCGGTCATTGGATTTGGCGGTTTATCTTTTCGAAACGGGGTTCCCGAATTGAAGCCGCACTTGCCGCCAAACTGGGAAAGCATGCATTTCCGCTTCTTTTATCGTGGTAAGCAGTATGAAGCTGATCTTAGGCAGGATCACAATTTGCTTCGGGAAGTTCAGTGCAATGAGGAAAGTACTACATAATACAAAAGAATTGGGAGGAATTGATATGAAACATTCGCATACATCAGGATTTCGCGTGGCACTGCCGTTCCTGCTTCCCAGCCTCGTAGGATTTTTGATTTTCAGCATTTTACCGATAATCGCCACTTTGTTTATCAGTATGACAAACTGGGACGGTCTAAGCCAGTTGACCTTAGCAAGTGATTTTCAGGGTTTCATGAAACAACATTTCGTTGGTTTGCAAAATTATCAGGAAATTTTCAGTAACGCTGAGTTTTATCAGGTGTTGTCAAACACTCTAAAGTTTGTGGTACTTTATATTCCGCTCATGCTTATCGTATCGCTCTGTGTCGCCGGTATTTTGAACAGTAAGGCGCATGGGGTAGGCATTTTCCGTGTGGTTTATTATATCCCCGTGATTACTTCGTGGGTAGCAGGCTCTTTAATCTGGAAATGGGTATTGAACCCTCAATACGGAATTTTAAATTCCATATTATCGGCGATTGGCATACAAGGGCCTCAATGGTTACAAAGCCCACAATGGGCGATGCCAGCAATTGTATTGGCTTCCGTGTGGAAAGATATGGGCTATTTTGGTCTAATGTTGCTGTCCGGTTTACAGGGAATCAATCGTGAGTACTATGAAGCGGCGGCTATTGATGGCGCCAATAATGTTCAGCGTTTCTTCAAAATTACACTGCCGCTTTTAACGCCGACAATTTTCTTTGTGCTTATCATTAGCTTGATTAATTCTTTTCAGATTTTCCCCCAGGTGATGATCATGACACCGGACGGAGGACCAGGTGGTTCTACAATGGTTATGGTAGAACGCATTTATAAACATGGTTTTACATATTACGAGATGGGTACTGCATCCGCCCTAAGTTGGATTTTGTTTATTATCATTATGGCCTTGACTTTCGTACAAATGAAATTGCAGAGTAAGTGGGTGAACTATGATGACTGATTTAATAAGAAAAAAACGGATAGCCTTTAAATTATTGTACTATGTATGTGCGTTATTGGTTGCTGTTGTGGTATGCATTCCATTTTTCTGGATGATCGTGACTTCTTTAAAAAGCAGAGGGGATCTGATGCTTTTACCAGTGGAATGGATCCCTCAAAACCCCACACTTGATGCATACCGTAAATTATTTACTATTCCGAATTTCGGGGCTTCAATTAAGAACAGCTTTTATATCGCGATATTTGGCACTGTATTTCGTGTGCTGTGCGCAGCTATGGCGGCTTTTGCTCTGACAAAAATCAAATTTCATGGAAGAGGAGTGATTTTTGGCCTGTATATTACCGCCTTGATGATTCCTGCGCAAACTACGTTTATTCCGTTGTTTATTGTAATGAATAAACTGAATCTGTTGAATAATCTCAATGCGTTTATGTTTTTACAGCTATTTAACGCATTTGCGATTTTCATGTTGCGTCAAAAGATGTTGACTATCAACGATGCTTATATCGAAGCGGCAACGATTGACGGTGCCAGTATGTGGCGCGTATTTTTCCAAGTAATTCTTCCTTTGTGTTCCGGTACCCTGGCCACACTTACAATTCTGTCGTTTATGGATTTATGGAATGATTATTTACTGCCTCTGGTCCTTCTCACCGACTGTGCAAATTATACACTTCCTCTTATTTTAAATTCCATGCAGGGTCAGTACAGTAATCAGTATAATCTGATGATGGCAGGAAGCCTTGTTTCGATTATTCCGATTCTGATTGTGTATATCTGCGCGCAAAAATACTTTAAGGAAGGATTGACGGTCGGCGGTGTAAAAGGCTGACCTGGAAAACCTGTAATGAAAAGAATCACATTTTCTAAAGAAAAGACCTTTCTGGATTTTTCATTTTGTGGCCACAGAGCTCAGCTCCAGTGGGGTACAGAAAACGACGTGGGCATTCTAATCGTTTCTCTTCCCTATGATGCCGCCTACGGAATGGGGGAAAAATACAACTCTTTCAATCAAAAAGGACACTATGTGGCTAACTGTGTAGAAGAGCAGTTCTGCCACCAAGAAGATAAAACATACTGTTCTGCTTCGTTTTTCTTGACGAACACAGGGTTTGGCCTGTATGTCGAAACAAATTGTAAAACAATATTCGATTTTGGTGAGAAAATTGTTATTTCCATGCCTATTGATGCTGTTGTCGTACTTTTCGATGGTACGCCGGAAACTATAATTTCAGAGTATATGTCTCTTTTCGGTCCGGCCAAATTACCGCCGAAATGGGCTTTTGGGCCTTGGATTTCCGCCAATCACTGGGATACGCAGGAAAAAGTGGAAGAACAGATTTCAAAACTAAACCGTTATCATTTTCCCGCCACCATGCTGGTGCTGGAAGCTTGGAGCGATGAAGCCACTTTTTATATTTTTAATGGCGCAAAATATACTCCTGTCCATGGAAGCGAAGCGCTCGATTATTTTGATTTTGATTTTTCTGACAGTCCATGGTCCAATCCCCGCAGCATGATTGAGAATCTTCATAACAGCGGGCTTCATCTTGTCCTATGGCAAATTCCGGTCTATAAAAAACAGGGATTGGATGAACCGATCAATGCGCAAAACGAGAACGACCGTGCCTTTGCAGTGGAAGATCGGTTATGTGTACAGACAGACAGGGGACTGCCTTATGAGATTCCCAAAGGCCACTGGTTCTCGGGTTCCATGATTCCCGACTTTACAAATTCTGAGACAAGGCGCGTCTGGTTTTCAAAGCGCCAGTATCTGCTTGATATCGGCGTGGATGGATTTAAAACAGATGGCGGCGAATTTATATACCGCACAGATCTGCATTTCAAAGATGGGTCCACCGGTGCACAAATGAAAAACCGGTATTCCCAAAGCTATACAACTGCATATACAGAATTCCTTGGAGAAAATCATGTGCTATTTAGTCGTGCCGGATATACGGGGCAGCATACCACGCCCATACTTTGGGCAGGCGACCAGCAAAGCGAAAACAATGAACTGAAAAGTGTTTTGCGCGCAGGGCTATCTGCGGCCATGACGGGAGTCCCATTTTGGGGTTTTGACATTGCAGGCTTTTCGGGACCGATGCCCACACTTGATCTTTACCGCCGTGCTACACAGCTCGCCTGTTTCTGCCCGGTGATGCAGTGGCATTCCGAACCGGACGGCGGACAGTTCCGGGAACTGATGCCGTCGGCATCTGGAAATAATGAGCGCAGTCCATGGAACTTGGCAGTTGTATACAAATCACCGGATTTTATAGATGAAATGCGGTTTTGGCATAACTTGCGGATGAATCTGCTGCCATACCTATTCAGCACGGCACTTGACTGTGTACAGCAGAACCGCCCGATGATTCGTCCGCTGGCCTATGTTTTTCCCGACGAACAGGCAGCATCGGGAATCGAAGATGAATTTCTTCTTGGAGAAAGTCTTTTAGTGGCACCTCTATTGGAAGAAAACGCACAATGCCGCTCTGTATATCTGCCGAACGGTGTATGGTATAACTTGTTTACGAATGAAAAAAAATTAGGGGGACAAACAGTCAATGCTATTTGTCCCACGCACTCGTTGCCAGTATATTTACGCGCAGGACATGGCATCGCGTTAAATCTGGATGATTCACAGAAGTTAGGAAGCAGCGTTGGGAATGGAGTGGATTCTTATCACAATCTAAATTTTCTCCTTGCGGGTGAAACGGGTACCCTTCGCTTTCATGACGACCTTGGCAATGATTTCACGCTTACATGGAACGCATCAGGCTGGAAGAAATCCGGGCGCAGCATTTGCCCATTTACCGTTCGGATGATTGATTAACAGCTCTTGGCATATGCATTGCGGGCTGCATCCGATTCGAATATAAAATTTATTAGATTGCTAATGTGGTACAGACCTGTAATCGGCAATCTCAGAAATGGTGGGGTAAGCTTGAAACAGTATCAGGGTATTATTTTTGATTTGGACGGTGTCATTTGCCATACGGACGCTTATCACTATTTAGCTTGGAAAAAGCTTGCGGATCATCTGGGCATTTATTTTGACAAACAGATCAATAACCGTCTGCGCGGAATAAGCCGCATGGAAAGTCTGGATATTATACTGGAAAACAGTAAAAACGTTTATACCGATGCTGAGAAATACGAATTTGCAAAGGAAAAGAATGAATATTACCGTCAGTTACTGATGCAGATGTCACCTGTTGACCTTTCTGCGGATGTAAAGAACACGCTGGATGTCCTACGGAAAATTGGCTGTAAACTTGCAATCGGTTCATCCAGTAAAAACGCCAAGTACATATTGGAACGAATTGGCCTCGGTTATTACTTTGACGCTGTTGTGGACGGCAATGAAATTCAACACTCAAAACCGGATCCGGAGGTTTTTCTGCTTGCGGCGCAACGGTTGGGACTTGTTCCAAGTACCTGCCTTGTGGTGGAAGACGCGGAAGCAGGAATTGACGCGGCAGTTCGTGGTGGTTTTGATGCTGCCGGCCTGGGCGATGCCCGGGTATACTCATTAGCCAAATACCAACTAATTCAATTTGACGAATTAGTTGGTATTGTTAGCCGGAAACAGTAATGAGTTAGCAAGGAAATACAAATAATTTGCTTTTTTGGAAAATCAGCGGGGAGCATCCGCTTCTTACGACATACAGAATGGCGCAGTTGCGAGAGCCTTTTGCTGGACGCGGGCGTTCCGATGAAAGCCATTCAGGAATGGCTGGAACACAACATTTTTTCTACCACGGCGGGCATTTATGTGCACTTAGCCTATAAAAGCAAAGTGCAATCTGCTGATGCAATGGAAAATATTCTATTATACATAGAAAAATCGCTGTCTACTCAAAGAGCAGACAGCGATTTTTGATTTGGCGGAGACGGTGGGATTCGAACCCACGGGACCCGGAGGTCCAACTGATTTCGAGTCAGTCCCGTTATGACCACTTCGATACGTCTCCTTATTTTCTATACCTGTACATTTTATAGAAAAAGGAACAGAATGTCAAGTGGAAAAACACGTCGAGTGCTTGACGACGGGAAATGATTTAGGTACAATGATAAAAATGAGAATGTTGTGGGAGACAAAGAATGAATTTAATGAAACGTGCTGCAGAGGCAATGGCTTCCCTTTCCATATACCGCAGTATCCTAAATCGTACCGTACCATCAGCTCTTTATCGTCTGCTGTGGGCAGATGACCGGGAAACTTTTCTGCGTGCATGGGGCGACTTCTTTGCAGCCCTGTGCGAACGGGAAAGCAGCGAACATTTTGCCGAACATCTGACCAGTACCGCACTATATGATGAAAACGGCTTTTCTTTGGATGCGGCTGCAGGCAAGACCAGCTTCGCCCCCTCTATGATAGCTGCGGTACAGCGTGACCTGCAGATTATCCTGCGCCTGTCCCAGATGACGCCGGATGACCTGCTTGGCAGCTGCGGCTTTGCAGACCTGCCGCCGCTGCCGCGCTGGAAATGCGGCGAACCGGTGAAACTGCTTTCCGGTACACCGAGCGAATATCTTCCGCGTATGGCGGAATATTATCGCCGGAATGGGTGCGGTATTTACGCCCGTTACCGCGCGTTTATCTGGCGGGACAAAAAAATTCTGCCGGTCGCGCATCCGGACCCGCAGCGTATGGAAGACCTGAAAGGGTATGAGGTACAGCGGGGCATGGCCATTGAAAACACAGTGGCCTTTTTGAAAAACCTGCCGGCAAACAACTGCCTGCTATATGGCGACCGCGGCACCGGAAAATCCTCCACAGTGAAGGCACTGCTAAATACATTTTATAAAGACGGCCTGCGTGTCATTGAAATGCCCAAAGAATACCTGATGGATTTTCCGTATTTGGTGGACCAGATTGCCACAGTACCCATGCATTTCATCATTTTCATCGATGACCTTTCTTTTTCCCGGCAGGACGGCACCTATGCGGCGCTGAAATCTGTTTTGCAGGGCGGTCTGGCGGCCAATCCGTCCAATTCCCTGATTTATGCGACTTCTAACCGCCGCCATCTGCTGAGAGAGAGCTTTTCAGAAAGGGAAGGCGATGACGTTCACCGCAACGATACAGTGCAGGAGTCGCTGTCCCTTGCAGACCGTTTCGGTCTGACCATCAATTTTACCAATCCGGACAAAGCACGTTTTCTGGAAATTGTGGACAAGCTTGCCCATCAGCGCGGGCTGGATAGCTGCATGGAGCAGCTGGAGGCGGGTGCCGAACGCTGGGCCACGGTCCATGGCGGACGTTCCCCCCGTGTGGCACAGCAGTATCTGCGCGCCGCAGAGGCAAAAGTGAATCTGGGAGAGTCTCTGCAGGATTTGTGATTTTTCCGTATGCCGTGCTTTCTTTTTGGAAGGAGAGTAATGCAAGATGTTTAAACGAATAACAGGCGCGCTGCTTTGTGCGGCCCTGACGCTGACGGCTTTTGCGGGCTGCAGCCTTTCACCGGCCACGGTCACTTCACAGGAGTCCAGCGTAAAAGATTGGCCCGCCACTGTAAATGGGGTTACGCTGAAGAGTGAACCGACAGGGGTAGCGGTCGTTTCGCCGAACCTTGCGGATGTCGTTTTATCCCTAGGCTATGATGTAAAACTGAAGGCGAAAAGCAAGGACTGCACCCAGCAGGCCCTCGCTACACTGACCAATGTCACAGTGAATGATGTACAGACAATCAAAAGCAAAGGCGTTTCTTTGGTCCTGACGGATGCCAAGCCGACAGAGGCACAGCAGAGTGCGCTGGATAATGCCGGTGTACAGGTCATCGCGATTCCGGCGGTACAGAGCCGAGCTAAACTGCAGACATTATACACAACTGTCGGTACTGCGATGAAGGGCGCTGAAACCGGTGCCCAGTGCGGCAAAAAGGCAGCGCAGAGTGCCTTGATGACCATTGATTCGGTTACACGGCTGGTGCCAAAATCTAAGACCGTGACGACCGGTGTTTATTTGTATGATGCGGCCGGCGGTGCGGCAACAGGAGATACAATGGCCGGTTCACTGCTAACGGCTGCCGGAATTACCAACGTGGCCGGCGGAAGCAAAAACAGCAAGATGGATATTACCGCGCTGAAAACCGTGAATCCCAGTTTGATTTTCTGCCCGAAAGGCCTGAAAAGCACGCTGAGCAAAACAGAAGGCTACAAGGATCTGCAGGCAGTACAAAGTGGAAAAGTCTATGAGATGGACCCGCTGCTGATGAAAACAGAGGGTGAGAACATGATTACAGCGGTTACATATATGGCTGGTATTGCTTATCCGTCTCTGCTGAAAACAAACTCAGCCGCGGACGGTGCCGCTTCCTCCGCTTCCAGTGATTCGGTCATTCCCAACAGTACAATTCCCGCTGGAACGACACTGCAGTCAGGTGACCAAGGCGACAATGTCAAGGCCATGCAGAACCGGCTGAAGGAACTTGGCTATTTGTTTGTCAACCCGACTGGCCTTTATGGTGACGGTACCGTACAGAGCGTACAGGATTTTCAGCTGTACAACAATCTGGATACAACCGGAATAGCCGACAGCAAGACGCTGACGAAAATGTTTTCCAAAGACGCCGCGGTCTCGCCGGAAAGTAATTCTGGCTCCACGGATGACAGCGGAGATACAGACAATGCCGGTTAAAAAAACAGTATAAAAAAGTCCCGCAGACATCTTACATGAACTGCACCCCATTTGTTAGACAGTATGATATACTGAAAACAAATGGGGTGTT
>ENA-UOOI01000091-UOOI01000091.1-fermentation-metagenome-genome-assembly--contig:-NODE-91-length-106940-cov-149.137915_pt1 | contig 106940 bp, 101 predicted proteins | sample MGYA00245779_ERZ724027 | MGnify/ENA primary metagenome ERZ724027 (study PRJEB28704, sample SAMN03018318) | fermentation metagenome | biome: anthropogenic terrestrial biome; feature: soil...
CTGTTTCTAGAATGTTTTCCCTATTAATTGTGTCTACTGACTTGACTATGGTTCAATGGAAGTATTCTTCATGAGTTCCAAAATCATATTGGTTGTGTTGGGCAGTGCCGAAGCAGCCGCCTGCGGAAAAATGACTCTGCGAAAAAGCTGCCATTTATTCATGCCCAGACTTTCCGCCGCTTCCATCTGGCCACGGTCCAGTGACAGATACGCTGAACGGAAAATTTCTGCAAAGAAGGCGGATTCGTTGAGAGAAAATGCAACAATTGCATAAAGCGAAGGATTCCAATTATTCGTATCTACTCCGTTTTGATAGGCGATCATCGGAATCAAAATAAAAATTAGAAGAATTTGTACCAACATTGGGGTCCCTCGCATGAAGGAGATAAAGACACTGGCAATTCCTTTCAGCGGTCTTATCCTCCCCACTTCAGCCCACGCCAGAAAAAAGCCGAGAATCAAAGCGAAAAAAACAGAAATAAAAAGCAAATACAATGTAGTCGGCAAAGCTTTCAGCAAAGCAGGCAAATATTGTTTCATGAGTTCCAGCGAATGCATGATCTAACACCTCCACATGCTTTTAAGGTTCTGTACTGCCTGTGAAAACAAAGTTCAGGAAGCCGAAGAAGCAGAATTGGAATCGGCCGAATAGTGATCATAATCATACAGAGAATTTGTCTGTTTCGCGACTTTCAGATAATCTCCGCCAAGCCATTTTTCAGAAAGCTTTGCAAGCGAGCCATCCTTATAGAGTTTTACCGTTGCCTCATTGAGTTTTTCTCTGAGGTCTGTCAGGTTTTTATTAATCACAGCAACACAGCCCGCTGTTGTGATTGGCTTGGAACAAAACGTGGTATTCTTCATAGATGGAACTTTTTTAATGATATCGTTGTACATGGTCTCGCCGCCAAACCAACAGTCATATTTTCCTTTTACAACATCTTCCATTCCCTCTGTATAAGGGATATATTCTGAAGTTTGGTCTTGTGTATACTTCACATTTGGATTCTTTGCGGACATTTCCTGAAGCACAACAGAAAGGCCATCATTTGGTGGGTTCGGTACCAGACTCTTTCCATTAAGCTGTTCAAATTTCGTAAAGCTGTCTGCTTTTCTGGAAACCAGATTAATTGGATAATAGGATTCCGGAATGCTTAAAATAAAATTCTTTTTTCGTGCCGGTGTTACAAAATGTGCAGACGCGGAAAAGGCATAAGTACCTGCCTGAATTGCCGCAGGCGCAGCATCTGGACTGACAGACACATATTTAAACTCATACTCGGGAATCAATTTGTCACACATTTGCATCCATTCATAATCGTACCCCTGCAGTTTTCCATTATCATCGGTATATGTATAGGGCGCCATACCGTCCAGAACCGCTACAGTAACTTGCTTCACACCATTCCCCATATCCTTAACTGCTGCAATCGTGCTTCCCCCTGATTTGGCAGAAGCTGAAGAATTTGTCGAACTGCCTCCCCCGCTGCCGCAGGCTGACAACATACCCGCCGCAACAATTGTTGCAAGCAAAGCTGAAAAAATTCTTTTCTTTTTTCCTTGGAAATTTTTCATTATTTTCCCTCCATAAGTTGATTGACAATTTTAACAGATGCGTTGCAGAACCATTCACGAATGTATAAAATGGATAATCAGTTGCTTAATGGTTGATCCTGCGCAAAAATTCCTGAGTCCGCTTAGCTTTGGGGTGATTAATTACTTGCTCTGGCACTCCATCCTCTACCACGACACCGCCTTCCATAAAAATAGCCCGTGTAGCAACCTCTTTTGCAAAAGCAATTTCATGTGTCACAATAACCATCGTAATCCCCAACTTGGCAACGTCGCTGATGCTCTTTAATACTTCTCCCACCAGTTCCGGGTCCAAAGCAGAAGTGGGTTCATCAAATAAAATCACATCCGGCTGCATCACAATCGCCCTTGCAATCCCCACTCTTTGCTGCTGACCACCTGAAAGTTGAGAAGGGAAAAAGTCTTTTTTGTCTAGCAGCCCAACTTCCTGCAATGTACTTTCTGCTATTTCCTGTGCTTGCTTTTTACCCATTCCTTTAACGACAACCATTCCTTCCATAACATTTTGCACTGCCGTGCGATTCCGAAAAAGATTATACTGTTGAAAAACCATAGAAGTTTTCTTCCGAAGTGTCCGAATCGAAGAAGCTTTTCGGCATTGGCAGTCAACTGTGTAATGATTCACACAAATGCTGCCCGTATCCGCTTTTTCAAGGAAATTAATACAGCGGAGCAAAGTTGTTTTGCCAGAACCACTCGGACCAAGTATAACGGCAATCTCTCCTTTTCGGATATCCAGATTGACACCATTCAAAACATTGTTGTCATCGAAACGTTTATGAACATTTTTAACGGAAAGCATAATATCTGTATCGATTGTTTTTTCCACTTTAATCCCTCCGTTTCTCCAAAAAGCAATGGGGCTTAGAAATTCAAAAATGAATTTCTAAGCCCCATTGCTTGCTTATTGATCCTATTCTTCATTTATGGCATTCGCATTTTTCACGATTGCTATGTCCAAAATTGCTTGAACATGTAATAAATTCTATCCTCGTTCATGAATTATGTCAATATATAAAATTTACAATCTAATAGTGTTGTATATATATTTTTTTATCATTATTATATAATTCATTAAAGATATAGTCGGCTTTCTGCTTACTTGTATCTTGTACATGCAATGAAATCAGTTGTCTGGTAATACCAGTATTCTGGTTTTATTTAAGAATAAGCAGGGCTTTGTCTGTTCGTCCTATTTTTTAAATAAATAAATTATTTTCTATTAATTATTCATTTTTTAATAATTTTTACAAGCCCAGTGAAGGCTGAATAGAAGTTTCCGGCCTTAATTTGTCCGACGGTACGACAAAAATCGTGTGCGGTAAATCAATTGCAGCGCTAAAGGCCGTTGAGGACACACTGGGCGATGCCAAACATCTGCTTAGCCATGAGTCAATTAGTGTAACGGCCGACATTTATACGAGTATAGGTTCTGCCGATATGACAAGCGCATCTGAAACACTAAATGCGTATTTTTCAAAAAAGATTAGTAAAAGATTAGTAAATGGCGAAAATCAGGCTTCAGAAAGATGTTGAGAAAGTCCATAAAATGCAGGAAAGGCGCGGGTTCCGAAGAACTCGCGCCTTTCCTGTTAAGAGAGAGGAGAAATCTTTATGAAAACAAACTGAAAATTCCGAAGGTACGCTGCAGTCGGCAATTCCGCAGCGCGGCTTGTACCTCCCGAACAAAATATAGTATAGAATCTGGTTGTGTCTTATAATTGAATGAGTTATGAATGATTTGTAACACTTTTCCATACATTTTTAAAATAAAAATGCTGCTTGCGCACTTGTATGGAATCTCTTATAATTGGTATCATAAAATTAACTAGGAGGTAGTTATGATGTTGGAACAAATTAACGCCGCGGTGGCGGAAATTCATAAAAGAACCGACCTGACACCAAAAGTGGGAATCGTACTCGGCTCCGGTCTGGGAGGGTTTGCGGAAAAAATTGAAAGTCCCTGCACATTTTCCTACAAAGACCTGCCCGGTTTTGTTCCCTCCACTGCACCGGGACATGCCGGCAAACTTTTGCTAGGTAAAATCAACTCTGTCCCTGTAGTATGCATGCAGGGGCGGTTACACTATTACGAGGGACACCGTATGAAAGATATTGTGTTTCCCATCCGGGTTATGAAAGCTCTGGGCATACAAACACTTATCCTGACTAATGCTGCCGGCGGCATAAACAAAGGCTACCATCCCGGTGACCTGATGCTGCTGACAGATCACATCAACATGTTGGGTACCAACCCACTGATTGGACAAAATGAAGAAACGATCGGCCCGCGCTTTCCAGATATGACGCATGTCTACACAAAAGCTCTGCAGGAGCTGGCTCTGAAAGCTGCTGAGGAATGTGGAATCTCTCTGCAGCAGGGCGTTTATCTGGCTACTACCGGCCCAAGCTATGAAACACCGGCAGAAATCCGTATGTTCCGAGTCTTAGGAGCAGATGCAGTAGGAATGTCCACTGTGCCGGAAGCAATTGCCGCTTCCCACTGTGGGCTGCAGGTTTTGGGTTTGTCTCTCATCACAAATATGGGCGCTGGTATGCTCGATCAGCCGCTCAGCAGTGAAGAAGTCATCCGTACAGCCGATGCACGCGGTCAGGACCTACAAAAATTAATCAGCACCATCCTGAAAAAAATGTAAGGCCAGAAAAAGGGGGATTGCCAAATGGCAATCCCCCTATCTCAACAAAAATTCCTCTCATAGCAGGTATGTGGAAATGCAGACGGCCCGAACTGGGCATCAATCTGCTTTTGTTGACGTGTAGAGATGCAGCAGGAAAATTTGATAACCCATTCCTACTACAAGTATTTATTATAACGGATTATACATAAAATTTCAATTCCAATTTATATGGGAATTTTTGTTAGTCTTCATCGGTCTAGTTTTGTTCTGTGTGCTGAATAAAGTTCCAAGAATCGCGGCACATATCGTCCAGAGTATATTTTGCTTCCCAGTTCAGTTCTTTTTTCGCTTTGGAAACATCCGCATAACAAGTTGCAATGTCACCAGCTCGGCGCGGGGCAATCTTATAATTCACTTTTTTACCGGAGGCTTTTTCAAAAGCATGTACGACCTCCAAAACACTGCTTCCCTTGCCAGTACCAAGGTTATAAATGGCACAGCCAGTAATGGAATCAAGCTTTTCCAGCGCACTGATATGGCCGCTCGCAAGGTCACAAACATGGATATAGTCACGTACGCCTGTTCCGTCCGGCGTATCATAATCATCACCGTAAACGGAAAGGCAGGGCAGAATGCCGGCAGCCACACGGGCGACATAAGGCATGAGATTGTTTGGAATCCCATTCGGATTCTCTCCGATCAGTCCGGACGGATGCGCTCCGATTGGGTTAAAGTAACGCAGCAGCGCAACTTTCATGTCTTTATCTGCAACACAAACATCCTGCAGAATACGCTCAATCATAACTTTTGTTGTCCCGTAAGGATTGGTTGTTCCGCCAATCGGCATATCCTCACGAAATGGAACTGGATTCTTGCTGCCATAAACAGTTGCTGATGAACTAAACACAAACTGGTGGACATGATATTTGCGCATTAATTTCAGTAAAATCAGTGTACCTGTCAGATTATTGTGGTAATACTCCAGCGGTTTATGTACACTTTCACCTACTGCTTTCAGACCAGCAAAATGAATAACGGCATCAATTTTATTTTCTGCAAATACTTTTTCAAATGCTTCTTCATCAAGCATATCGCACTCATAGAATGGAAAATCTTTCCCAGTAATTGTGCGGATTGCTTCAACCGCACGCATGCTGGAATTTACAAAATTATCCATAACAACGACATTATATTGATGATTCAGCAATTCCACACAAGTGTGGCTGCCTATAAATCCGGCTCCGCCGGTTACCAAAATTGTTTTCATGTTTTTGCGTCCTTTCTGCCGAAATTCCGGCACACAATTATCGCCTAATGAACCTATGCAATCATACACCGAAGTATGGACGGGGTCAAGCTTTCCAAGTATTTTACTGATTTTGAGCCGGTCGGTTTTTTAAATATTTCTGATAGGCATCACGCAGTTCCGCACTTGTTTTTTCCGGGCAGGTCGGATTACAGTTTGCCCAAGCACCTGTTTCACTAGAAGCGTTGAATTTCTGTTTTTTTGCACTGCGCATAGGCGGGAAAAACTTGATGTGATAATGAAAGAAGCGGCTGTAATCACCGCTGTTGACCGGTGCACTGTACATACACATCATGTATGGAAAACGGTAATCAAAGAGGGAATCCAGCGTGCCAACCGTATCACGGATAGTTATGCCAAGGCTGTCTTTTTCCGCATCTGTCAAATCGGTGATATAAGGGATATGGCGGTTCGCCATAATATAGACACCGTAAGGGTAATCCGCATAAAACGGCAAATACACAGTAAAGGCATCGTTTTGGAAAATGATGCGTTTATTTTCTTTTCGCTCATTTTTCAGCGTATCGCAAAACAGACAGCTTCCCTTCTTTTCGTAATATTCCTTTGCGCTGCCGGACTCCACTTGAATACGCTTTGGAATAAAAGAATAGCCATACATCTGACCATGCGGATGCGGCATTGTGGTGCCAACTGCTTCGCCGCGGTTCTCAAAGGGGAAAACATACTTGATTTTCTCATCCTCTGCCATTTTGCTGAAGCGCTCACACCACAGGTCCACCAATTTACGCATATGGCTGTCCGAAAGTTCTGTCAGAGAAGTATGATGCCCCGGAGAGTAAAGAATCACTTCACACTTGCCATAATTGGGTGCTGTCTTAAAAAAATCAGTGGCAACGTCATCCGGCTCCGGTGGATTCTGCGTCAGCGCCGGAAAATCATTGTCATACTCCATGACTTCATAATCCGGCACATTACCGAAGCTCGGGCAAAACGGACAGTAGTCCTTCGGCATCTGCGGACGATTCTGCCGATTTCCTGCAATCATATGCCAGTCCTGCAAAAACGGGTTCCATCTTAATTCAGCCAATTTCATCTTCTCCAGTTTATTATCAATTTTTACAGACCACCGCCGGATTGTGTCCGGTCATAACATCTGTATTCCACCAACAGGACGGATGCGCAGCAAATGGCAGGAGCCTTCTCCCAGCCATCCGTCCATCGATTTAACAAAATCCGCCGCATACTTCTGCGGAACAAATGCCTGTACAGTACCGGCAAATCCACCGCCATGTACACGCCATGCAAGTGCGTCCTTCGGCAACTCAGAAGCAAAATGTTCGATAAGCCCCAGAGCAATCGAAACCGCCTGCTCATCAAAATGCTCTGCACTATAAATATTTTGAAGGAACATGAAAGAGGAATGACCGGAGTCACGCACCAGTTCTTTGAATTTTTCAAAGTTCCCGTGCCGAAGAGCAAATGCTTCCTCCTGCGCACGTTTATCATCCGCATAAAAATGCATGGCACGCAGGATCGGACGGTCACCGACTTTTTTGCGGAGTTCCGGTATTTTACTGTAAAAGGCCACTTCCGGAACTTCGCGAAGTACCCGCTTGCCAAAGTATGCCGCCACCTGATGCATTTCTTCCGGAATCGCGGCATAATCAGGCGTAAGATTTTCATGGCCCGCGTGTGTATCCATGATACATAGCACATAACCGCAGGAATTGAGGTCAAAGTTCACCTGCTGTGCTTTGGGAGCATCCTGATTTTCAAAATCCATACTGACAAAACCGCCAATGCTGCTTGCGGCCTGATCCATCAGGCCGCTTGGCTTTCCGAAATAAACATTTTCCGCATACTGGCCAATCTGGGCGATTTTCATAGCGCTCTCTTTGCCATCGCAAAACAGTGCATTGATGACCGTACCAACCAGCACCTCAAAGGCAGCACTGCTGGAAAGGCCGCTGCCGCTCAGTACCTGAGATGTTGTGTAAGCATCAAATCCGGAAACGGGATATCCCATTTCAATGAAGCGATTTGCAATACCACGGATAATTGCACCGCTGCAGTTTTCTTCTTCTTGATGGACAGAAAGATCTGTCAAATCCACGATGTCTTCCGGATACCCCTGAGACTTAATGCGAATTATGTAATCATCATTGCGGGAAACGACAGCGATAACATCCAAATTCACTGCCGCTGCCAGCACGTGACCGTGCTGATGGTCAGTATGGTTGCCGCCTATCTCAGTACGACCGGGCGCACTGAAAATATGAACATCCCGATTTTCACCATACAATGACGCAAAGCAGTCCACAGCATCCGCATAACGCTGCGCCACAGTTTCGCAGGTTTCGGAGTCACAAACGTAAATATGTTTTATTTTCTCATTGGAATTTCCCAAAAGAAATTCTTTTTTTGCTTCCGACAATTTCATCCGTGTATCTCCCTCTTTTCGGCAATCTTGGAATTCATCTACTTCTTAAGCAACCTTTTCATATTCCTATCTTAGTTCGGATTTTTAATTTATGCAAGCACATAATGTTTCATATTTATGGACAAATATTTCACAGGCATTTTCTTTTAACCATTTTTCTGTCTCCTCTTAACCGAAAAGGATAGGAACTTTTCGACCCAATTCTGGAATCCGACACTTTTCTGTTGTATAATATGAAAAAACAGTGCTATCTTAATAAACTGTTCGAAAGGAATTCTGTAAATGCCAAAAAAAGTTATGCAATTGAAATATCTTACAGGCGCCGTCCTGCCTGCAATGATGTGTACCCTGCTATGGGGCAGCGCATTTCCTTTCATTAAAATCGGGTACAAAGCTTTTCAAATCACAGGGCCGTTCTCCCAAATTCTGTTTGCCGGGCTGCGTTTTTCGCTGGCCGGACTGCTGGTACTTCTTTTTCAGTCCTGCCGAACCGGAAAGCTGCCCTTTCCGCCGCGGGGAAGCCGCTTTTCTGTCCTTCGCCTCGGTTTGATATTGACGGCAGCACAATATTTATTTTTCTACCTTGGACTTGCAAATACAACCGGGGTACGCGGCTCGATTATTCAGGGAACCGGTGCATTTCTCACAGTCATATTGGCACACTTCCTTTTTGGAGGAGATGACAGCATAACCGCAGGCAAAGCTGTCGGCTGTATTGTTGGTTTTACCGGCGTTGTGCTGATCAATCTGAACGGAGCTGGCGGCAGTTTCAGTTTTCAGGGAGAGGGCCTTATGTTCATTGCCACTGCGATGTTTTCAGTCGGCTCAATTCTCAGCAAAGGTGTCACCAAAACGGTGGAGCCTTTCTGTGCAAGCGGTTGGCAGCTTTTTACCGGCGGTTTAGTCCTGATCGTCATCGGTCTGTTAGGCAGCGGCCACTTGGCACCCACCGGTTTGGCCTCTTGGGGGATTTTCTTATACCTCGCTGCACTTTCCAGCGTGGCATTTACTATTTGGACAATTTTGCTGCAGAAATTTCCCGCTGGGAAAGTGGCGGTTTTTAACTTTCTCACGCCCGTCTTTGGTGTGCTTCTTTCTGCTTTGATGCTGAAAGAATCTCTCTCTGGATGGAAAACTTCTGCAGCATTGGTACTCGTCTGCGCCGGCATCATTCTCGTGAATCATACTGGCATATCCTCTGTAGGGAAGCACCCAAAACATACATCCAAAAAGGAAATGAACAGCTAAAAGGAGACGGTCATGTGAAAGAAAATCTTGCACTCCCCTATACGGAACAGCCTATTTTTGTCCGGCTGGTCAAGCGCTTCTGGACACATGACATCGGCCGCTCTGCCGCTGCACTTGCTTATTATTTTCTATTTTCTCTATTCCCCATGCTGATCCTCATTACGATGCTGCTCACATGGCTCAATCTGCCGCCTCTCTTTGTGGAAATGCTGCGCGGAATTGTCCCGAATGATGTTTTGGACATTATTTCCAGTTATATGGAACATATCAATAAAGTAAACAGCAATTCCACAAATGCTTCTCTGCTCGCTGGCAGCATTTTGCTGCTGCTTTATTTTATCATGCGTTCAATGAATTGTGTGCTGCGGTATATCCGCATTGCTTACGGTTACAAATCGACCAAATCCCCTCTTCGGCAGCAGTTAAATGTTTTTCTTGCAACTCTTTTTATGACCATTGGTATTCTCTTTGCCCTTGGTCTGATTAACGTTGGCCGCAGGACCCTTCATTTCCTATCGCCCGTCCTGCATCTGACCAATACAACCATTAACGTTTGGAACCTGCTAAGGTTTATTATTTTAGCGGTAATCCTGTTCGTTTCACTATTTTTCATTTATTATCTGGTACCAGGCCGTATTCATTCCCCAAAACGTGTACTGCCCGGAACTCTGCTGGCAATGTTTTCTTGGCTGGCATTTTCTATGATCTATGCTTTTTATGTGGAAAATGTCAGCAATTACTCTCTGCTGTATGGGACTCTCGGGGCAGCTATCGTTTTGCTGCTGTGGCTCTACTTAAGCGGTTTTGTTCTCATCATTGGCGCAGAAGTAAATGGCATTTACTTGGAAATGCGTGCTGAAATGTGTGCCAAAAAAATAACAGTTCCACAATGGAAGTACATTTGGATCTGCGGTTGGAAATTTTCAAATTCTAAAAAATTCAAATCCAGTCGGAAACAATTTCATAAAAAGTAAAAATTTAAATCTCCAAAAAATGATAGGTAACTTTCCTCATATAAAGGGCAACTTATGTATGAGGTGATTTTTATGCAGCAAAAACCCAATAAAAACAGCCGCCGTTTTTCGGACCGGCCGATTAGTGATTTTGAAAAGGCCAATGACCGTTACTGCCACATTCCGGATATAAGTTACGAAGATTCTTTGGCTGGCACAAACAGTGCCGATATTTCTTATGAAGGCGGGCCGCTTAGTGCCGGGCAAACACATGCCAATGCAGATGTCAGTGCGGACCGCTCTGCTGAAAAAGCACGCCGCTCCGCAGAAAAACATTCGGACAAAGATGAAGACTCTGACAATGCGCTGCATCGTTGTCCACCGCCCCGTTTTTACCATTGAACGGGGAACAGATGCCTGACTGGTGGCAGCAGGATGCCGGAATGACCGCATACTTTAACAGTCTGCCCGAAACAGTACAGAATTTTTTAATACAGTCTGATGTTGTAGTGGACACGCCCGGAGAGCTAATGCTAGTTGGAGAACACTTGAAAAATACGCTAATGTAAAAACTTTAAAAGAATCCGGAACAAGGAAAGCATACCTGTGTTCCGGATTCTTTAATTTTCATATTTTTGAAACTTTAAAATTTTATGAACTAAATGATCTGCCAAGGGTTTGGACTTCCATTTTCATAAGCGAGACAACTCTGTATGGAATTTTCGACCATATCGCTGACTGCCTGGTCCGTGTAAAATGCGGTATGCGGTGTGACAATCACATTCGGGAAAGATTTGAGCAGAGCCAGATTCCGATTAGCAAGCGGCTGATCCTGTAAATCTTTATAATAAAGTCCAGTCTCGTTTTCAATTACATCCAACGCCGCACCGCCAAGACACCCCGCTTCCAAAGCATGAATCAACGCATCCGTATCCACAAGAGATCCTCTGCCAGTATTAATCAGTATGGCATCTTTTTTCATTTTATTAAAATTTTCTTGATTCATCATATGATAGTTGTCCTTAGTTGCCGGCATATGTAGTGTTACCACATCACTTTTCCGCAAAAGTGTATCCAAATCCACATAAGTTGCAAAGGCTTTTACCTCTTCACTCTCATGCAGGTCACAGGCAAGGATATGACAGCCGAAACCTGTTAACCGTGCAATAACTGTCCGGCCAATCCGGCCGGTACCGATGATGCCAACCGTGAGGTTCGGCAATTCACGGCCCTGCATCCCCCGCAAAGAGTAATTCTGAACGAGAGCATGGCAGAGAATCGATTTCATGCGGCGAGTTGCCATCAAAATCAGCATGACCGTATAATCCGCCACACTGTTTGGCGAATAAAAGATATTTCCCACATGCATATCAAGCTTCTTTGCATACGCAATATTAATATGGTCATAGCCAATCGTGCGGGTAGAAAGATACTCCACTCCGTTTGCATGCAGGGCATTCAGCACATCTGACTGAACAGGTGTCGTAAGGATGCTGATAGTTCTGCATCCCCGTGCCAATGCCGCTGTCTCGACCGTTAACGGCTTTTCTGTTCGGTTGAGTTCGACATGGTATTTATCTGAAAATTTGCTTAAAAATTTCATTTCGTCCTGCCGGCAAGAATAAACTGTAATCGCCATAATATCCATCCCCTTTGCCAAATTTCATGTATTTCCCATTGATAAATACTATACATTTTTATTATAAGCGAATTATCAAAAAAATCAATATCAGCAACTATTAGGGGGTTGAGAAAAGGGCAGAAAATATGCTATACTGTAAAAGCGAATTTGCGAACAAGCGAAGAAGGAAAAACTATGCACGCTCAATCCATGAACGTCTCATCCGCCGAAGATTTGTCCCTGCTCTTCTGTGGGGAACGTTTCTGTTCTCCCGGGCACACTTTCGGCCCTGCCGTCCGCCAATATTATATGCTATATTATTGTGTTTCCGGCCATGCTATTTTTCAAGCGAATCAAAAAAACTATTCAGTTGGACCACAGCATGGGTTTCTGGTTTGGCCTGGAGAAGTGACTTTTGGTCAGGCAAATTTGAGTGACCCATGTCATTGTATTTGGATTGCTTTCAGCGGAACTGCTGTTAAAACCACTCTCGCTCATATTGGTCTTTCAAAAACTGAACGCATTTTTTGCTGCGGAAAGATGGATGAACTGTTAGACTGTCTGCATCAAATGGTTAAACACACAAAGCTTTCCTACAGTGATGAATTCTATCTGCAAAGTCTTCTCTATCGTTGGTTTGCTCTGCTTGCTTCTGCTGCCGCGCTCCCCTATCATCAGGAGAAAAGCGTTCAAAAGACAGGAAACGTTTATGTGACAAAAGCAGTGGAATATATGCGGCGAAACTGTCAAAACAGCATTTCCATCTCGGAACTTGCAGAATACGTTGGTCTAAACCGCTGTTACCTGACATCATTATTTCAACGCTATCTGCACACCTCACCTCGTGGTTTTTTGATTCATCTAAGAATTGACCAGGCAACAAAACTGTTGTGCAATTCACAACTGCCCGTAGGACAGATTGCACATTCCTGCGGATACTCAGATCCTCTTGCTTTCTCCAAAGCATTTCATAAACTGAAAGGCTGCAGTCCATCCGAATATCGAGCTGCCTCGCGTCAAAAGATTTCCAATCATACATGAAGTTCATTTATTCCGGTAGCTCAAAATTACTTTCACATTTTCATATACAAGAAGGAACCGCTGCACAGACAACACATGTGCAGCGGTTCCTTTCTTCCATATGAACTAAAAGTGAAATTGTGTACTCAGTTCGCATTGAATACAGAATCCAGATGAACTTCCATTGCTTTATGAAACATTTCTTCCACACTTTGAAAATTTGTCTGGCTGAGAAAAGAAGTATCTTCCAAATTCTCAAAGTCATCAATTGTTTGGATTTTTCCTCCGCAGGCGTTTTTCAATTCAGTAAGATTGCGGTATTGTGTATATGTCTGCAAAAAAGAATCGGTAAGCAGAGTCGGAAGGTCAAAACTATTCCCAAGGTTGGCCATCATCCCACCAAATTCTTTAGCCTGCTCAAAAAAATTCTTTTTGCTGTTCTTCTGTTCCACATGAATACCCCCTTCAGAGAATCTTTACCAAAAAGCACAAAATACATTGAGGTGATTATACTCCTCAAATAGAAAAAAGGCAAGGAGAAATTGTTTGAAAGCAAAAAGGTCCAGTTGCTTCTGCTGACCGCGGCTATTCTTCCTCCAGTATCTCATCAGCCAGCGGAAAAATTTTTGACACCAAGTGATGCGGATCATGACTGGTGTCCTGTAAAAGGTCCGCGTCATCCGGCAGGTTACCCCATACTGAAAAACGACCGTCATCCTGCAAAACGACCTCAAGTTCCACATAGGGAATATAATCCTCGACACAGAAATCTCTGCGGCGGCCAAAGAAAAATTCTGCCACACGAAATTTATGCTCTCCACGAAAAAATAGGCGTTTCATCATGATACCTCCAATCTGGGTAAAATCAAATGTTCAAATTCGCCGGGATGAATACAAAATTGATCTGCTCTCAACAGCATTTCACCATGGGACACCGAAACTGCAGGAACTATCTTCGCACCATATATTTCTTTTTCCCGCAGGTCAGAGAGGCGGATACGAACCATATCGTCTACTTCCTCGCCCAAACAAAACTGCGGAGCTGCTTCTTCAAAAGAAAAAGCAAAACAAAATTCACGGTCAAGAAACGGGCTTCCTGCAAAAACGGCATCTTCCTTCGTAACACCCAGCAGCTGCAGCTGTTCGGCCTTCAACTGCAAACCGATTTCTTCCTGTATCTCCCGCAGCACCGCACGAATCGGCGGTTCCCCTGCACGAATGTGCCCTCCGACTGCCGTATCATAATAATCCGGAAACGCTGTTTTGGTATGAGCACGCTTCTGGAACCAAATCCAACAGCCATCTTTGCGGTGGGAAATCACCCAGCAGTGTACAACTGCATGCCACAGTCCTTTTGTGTGGACACGAGATCGCTCTTCTTCTCCTTTAATATTGAAATATTGGTCATAAGTTGTAAGAAATTCTGGCGTAATGATCATCACCTTGTAATGCTATTATCCTTTACAATATGGATTTTTCTGATGAATATGCGGTTTTTTTGTCATAAAAAAGCAAGTATTTTAGCTTTACATTTTTAAAGGTAAACACTTTTATATTTAAAAATCAGCTTGTAAAAATATGGCAGCATATGTTTCCGTGTTATATTTAAGTGATCAAATTTTTGCAGTGCAACTAATAGTTGCGTTAAAATAGTGTGGGAGCAATCACTTCTCAGGTTCAGCCAAGCACTTTAACAGTAAAGCGGCGGTGACGTGGCCCGTCAAATTCACAGAAATAAATTCCTTGCCAAGTTCCCAATGATAGACAGCTGTTTTCTATTGGTATGGAAACACTGCAGCCAATCACAGAAGATTTGAGATGAGCTGCGGAATTTCCTTCTCTGTGTCGAAACTCCGGCCGTTCTGGAAAAGTTTGATCCAAAGCAAACATTAAGTCCCGCACAACATCCGGATCTGCATTTTCGTTTATTGTGATTCCGGCAGTGGTGTGTACACAATAGACCATACAAATACCTGACTGCACATTGCTTTTTTTCAGGGCATCACGAACCATATCCGTGATTTCATAGAAACCCTCCCTGTCGGTTTCTATTTCATATGAATACAGCAAACTTTATGCCTCCATTTCTGCTTTACCTTTCTATAGGGCAATGCTGTTTCTTTATAAATAAGTATAGGGCAAACCTCCCGAAAACGCAAGACGCAAAAAATCGGGACTTGCAAAACAGGCAAGTTCCGATTTTGAGATGAACACTTACTTTCAATTTTTTAAAGCAAATGATAAGAGATGATCAACCCACTGAATACAATGGAAACCATAGACAGCAACTTAATAAGAATATTAATAGAAGGTCCGCTGGTGTCCTTAAACGGATCACCGACCGTGTCTCCCACAACTGCTGCTTTATGGTTTGCGCTTCCCTTGCCGCCAAAGTTGCCTGCCTCAATATATTTCTTAGCATTATCCCAAGCACCGCCGGCATTTGCCATCATAATGGCAAGAATAAAACCAGCCGCCGTAGCACCCGCCAGCATGCCGCAAACTCCATTGACACCCAACAGCAGTCCAACCACAATTGGCATAATGACTGCCATCAATGCCGGAGCAATCATCTGCTTCTGCGCAGAACGGGTACACATATCCACACAAGTTTCATAGTCCGGTTCTGCTTTACCCTCCAGAAGGCCTTTGATTTCATGGAACTGACGACGGACTTCTAGAACAATACTCTCTGCTGATTTTCCGACAGCTGCCATGGTGAGCGCAGCAAACATAAATGGCAGCGCAGCCCCGATAAACAAGCCAACCAGCACCTGTGGACTTGTAATATTTAAGTTAAACACGAAGTGTGGATCGCGCACTTTGACTTCACTGATATAGGAAGCAATCAGAGCCAGTGCTGTCAATGCAGCAGAACCAATTGCAAAGCCTTTTCCAGTCGCTGCTGTTGTATTGCCAAGGCTGTCCAGAGCGTCTGTACGCTCACGCACGGTCTCATCCAAACCTGCCATTTCGGCAATTCCACCTGCATTATCCGCAACAGGTCCATAAGCATCAGTTGCCAGTGTAATGCCAAGAGTTGCCAGCATCCCTACTGCTGAAAGTCCAATTCCATAAAGGCCAAGATTATAAGACTGTGCACCGCCCGAAGCAAAGTAGCTGACTAAAACAGATATTCCTACAATCACTACTGGAGCTGCCGTGGATTTCATTCCTAAACTTAAGCCGTCAATAATAACAGTCGCGGCTCCTGTTTGACTGGAGGATGCCAGCCTGCGGAGCGGTTTATAGGTATCACTGGTAAAATATTCTGTAAAAGTTCCAATCAGGATACCGGCTAAAAGTCCGGAAATGACAGCTGCATATAATCCAATATGCTTGCTTCCAAGACCAAACCAAATGAGTGGAAAGGCCAACACTGTAATAATCCCTGCACTGATACCTATACCGCGGCGTAGCGCTGCCAGTAAATTCTTTTGCGAAGCACCTTCTTTGGTTTTAACAAAGAAGGTGCCAACGATGGAAGCGAGAATGCCGATTGCGGCCATACCCATTGGAATGGACACGCCTTGAAATCCATATCCGGCCGCAACAGCAAGTGCTGCGGTAGAAATAATGGAACCAACATAAGATTCATACAGATCAGCTCCCATGCCGGCAACATCTCCAACATTGTCTCCAACATTGTCCGCAATTACGGCAGGATTGCGCGGATCATCTTCAGGGATTCCAATTTCGACTTTGCCAACAAGGTCTGCACCAACATCTGCTGCTTTGGTGAAAATTCCGCCTCCGACACGGGCAAAGAGCGCCATGCTGGAAGCACCCATTCCAAAGGTAAGCATTGCACTGGTGATTGCCTGCACCTGCGCTGCCTCAATGGCTGCTGCACCTGCATTTGCAGAAAGGCCAAGCACTGCCGGGTTCGAGTAGTACCATTTGAGGAAAAAGAACCAAAACGAGATATCGACCAACCCAAGACCGACTACCACAAATCCCATAACACCGCCGGCCGAAAAAGCAACCTTCAGTCCGGAATTCAGGCTTTTGCTGGCCGAATTTGCCGTACGCGCATTTGCTGAAGTCGCAATATGCATCCCGATAAATCCAGACAGACCAGAAAAAAAGCCGCCAGTAACAAATGCAAACGGGACAAAATAGGTGAGGAACCCACATGCGGCCATAATAAACAGCACGACAAACATAACAGCGAAGAAAATAGCAACACCAGTGTATTGACGTTTCAAATAGGCATTTGCACCCCTCCTCACCGCTGCTGAAATTTTTTTCATCTTGTCGGTACCTTCATCTGCCTGATGAACCCGATGCGTTAGGAATAATGCAAACAGCAGTGCAATGACTGCCCCGGCAGGTGCTAAATATACGAGCATTACTATGGCCTCCCCTTGGAAACAAATTTTATTTGGCTTTCACTTTACCTTCATTATACTTTATTTGTGTATAAAAAGTAAACATATTTTAAAAATAATTTGTATGATAAATACAAACATAGCACATGGCGCAATGTTTAAAAATCTATGCGCCTTGCGCTGGTAAGTAAAATACAGTATACTGAAAAAATGTGAAAGGAAGTGTTGAAAAGATATGCAGTTACCAAATGATCCGGCCATCTTGCTCAGTTTTATAAACACGCGCCTGCGTGACAGGGATTCCAGTCTGAAAGAGCTTTGCAGCAGTCTGGAAATTCACCAGTCAGAGCTTGAAAAGAAACTTGCTGCCATTGATTATATATATGATGATAAGTGTAATCAATTCATTTAACCGGCGAAAAAATAAACAAACGGCTGCAAACCCTGTATAATGCATGGGTTGCAGTCGTTTGTTTAATGCCGACACTCAAATCTGCCTTTGCTGTCTGCATAATTTTTTCATGTCGTTTAAGTTTAAAATAAATTTGTTAAATGAACGGGTAAACATTTTTTGATACATCCGTTGCAGCGAAGGCTCAACTTTGAAACCTTTCTTTTCACATCATGCATAAAACAGGTCTTCAGAAAAGCGATAAGTTTTTTTCCCTTGCTGCAGACCCGCCACCACTGCACAGTATGTAAAACTGATAACTGTAATGATGAAACCTTTCAATGAAATTGTAAGGTAAAATTAGTTTTTCTCATTATTGTCCGTTTCATCCTGCAGCAGTCCAATTTCCTCTCCGCTGTCCTTCAGCTTTTCCGGCTCCTGTTTCAGAATCTTCATAAATTCGTCGCCAGTGATAGACTCTTTCTCCAACAGATATTTGGCAATTTCATGAAGTTTGGGTAAATTTTCTTTCAGGATATGAGAAGCTTTGTCATGCTGCTGTTTAATAATGCGCTGCACATCTGCATCAATCTTCGCAGCAGTGTCCGGCGAACAGGTCAGGGAAGTATTTCCGCTCAAATATTTGTCCTGCACCGTTTCCATCGCAACCATTCCGAAATCGTCACTCATGCCAAAACGTGTGATCATAGCCCGCGTCAATTTTGTGGCTTTTTCAATATCATTGCTGGCACCTGAAGTCGAATCTCCGAAAACCAACTCCTCCGCCGCACGTCCGCCACAGAGAGTTGTAATTGTTTCCAGACAGTCCGTTTTACTCATCAGTGTCTTTTCGCCCTCATCCACCTGCATTGTGTAACCAAGTGCACCACTGGTACGTGGAATGATGGTGATCTTTGTAACAGGCGCCGTTCCTTTCTGCATTGCTGCCACAAGCGCATGTCCTGTTTCATGATAAGCAATAATTTTCTTTTCCTTTGGCGGAATGACCGCACCTTTGCGCTGATAACCGGCAATGACGGTCTCTACACTTTCCTCCATGTCTTCCTGAATCACGGATTTGCGGCCGCATTTTACCGCACGCAGCGCTGCTTCATTAATAATATTGGCCAGCTCAGCTCCAGAGGCTCCTGCAGTTGCACGCGCAATTGCATTGTAGTCCACATCCGGACCAATTTTAATATCCTTTGCATGAACTTTCAAAATTGCCTCTCGGCCTTTCAGGTCGGGGAGTTCCACGGGAATACGCCGGTCAAAACGGCCCGGACGAAGCAACGCTTTATCGAGACTTTCCGGCCGGTTTGTAGCTGCCAAAATGACAACACCCTTGCGGCTGTCGAAGCCATCCATTTCCGTCAGCAGCTGGTTCAGCGTCTGCTCACGTTCATCATTGGTTGAAAGACTGTTGTCCCTTGATTTTCCGATCGTATCAATTTCATCGATAAAAACAATACAAGGGGCCTTCTGCTGTGCTTGTTTAAACAGGTCACGCACTTTTGCAGCACCCATTCCAACAAACATTTCCACAAATTCCGAACCGGAAATTGAAAAAAATGGTACACGTGCTTCTCCGGCCACAGCCTGTGCCAACAATGTTTTGCCAGTGCCGGGAGGGCCAACCAGCAATGCACCCTTAGGCAAAGTGGCACCGATTTCTGCATATTTCTGCGGATTATGAAGGAAATCGACAATTTCGACCAAGGCTTCCTTGGCTTCATCCTCCCCTGCTACGTCCTTAAAGGTTTTTCCAGTCTGTGCTTCTACATAAATTTTGGCATTGCTTTTGCCAAAAGCCATGGAACCGGGTCCGCCAACTTTTTTCTGCATCCAGCGCAGAAAAATCCACCCCGCAAAAAACATCAGCGCAAACGGAATAATCAAATCAACCACGACCGTCATCAGCGGTGAAGTGGCCTGCGGAATATCTGCTGTAAATTGAATATTTCCTTTTTTCAGCAGCCGCTCTGTCAGCTTTTCATCCGGCATGACGCCTGTGACATAAGTATGCTCCGCATTTTTATCCTCTATTGGTGCAACAGGTGACAGGATGCCCGATGCAGACGATGCCGCAGAAGTAGCGGATGAACCAACAGCCGGAACACGGCCCTTTGCAACGAAGGTAATTTTCATATTGGTACGGTCAATATTCACCTTGGTAACCTGACCATCATCGACCATTTTCAAAAAAGCAGCATAATTCACTTCTGTGGTCTTTGGCCGCGTAATGGATGGAAACACAACCAGATTCAGCACAGCAATCAGCAAAATAACAACTGTATAAAAAACAATCATCTGTTTTTTGGGATTTTTCTGTTCTTTCATCACATTTCCTTTCCCCTGACAACCAGCATACATTCCAAATATCTGTGCACACTAGTCGCAATGCAAGGCGTGAAATTATAAGGCAGGACTATTGTAATCATCATACCACAAATTTTGCGGGATTGCTATCACATTATTTTGGAAGTAGAAGTATTAGAATAATAGAAAAAGGGTATTTGATATGAATTTTACTCTTGCGGGAAAAATATCTGCTGGTATGCAATCTCAGCCAATTTTTACAACTGTGCAGGCGGACTTCCCTTTGGTAAAGGTCAGCTTTATGGTGTCACCCGTCTGATAGCGCAAAAACTCCACGTGGTCGGCAAGGTTGATATCATACAAACGGCTGTCTCCCGCCAGCGTAACATAAGCATGTGAATTCCCATCCTGCACAATTTGCGCGATTTTTGCAATCTTACCGGATGCTGTCTGATTGTCTCCCTGCAGAGCTGAATCGGAAATCACTCCATTTTTCTTCATCAGCAGTTTATAATTCTGTATACATTCCGGAACGGTATCTCCAATGGCAACAATCTGATATTTCTGTACATTGACCATAGCATACTTTTTTACTAAGCCAGAACTGTCTTTTAACGAGAGAAAATAGGTAGGTTGATTCGCAGAGTTCAGAAGAAGCGGAAAAGTTGCCTTGTATCCAAGGTTCTGTACCTGCCCCTCCGCACTGCTCATAGCGGAATTTTCCACTGCGCCGCTCACGGAATAGAATTTTATTTCTCGGGTGCGCTGGTTCATCAAAACAAACCCGACAATACTTTGGTCGCCTGTGACGGAGGTAACACCAGTATAAACCCAAATGTCGTCGTTAAGGGCAAGATAATTGTACCCATCTGTTGTTTTCAAACAGTCCTTCTGCCCCAGCACAGAATTGAAATAGCCATGTTTTAACGTACCGTAATAATTATAAAATCCAGTCAGCATGTCTGCAGAGTAAACTTTATCCACCCACTCCGGCACATCTTTTACTGCCATATCCTTCGTTTCGCCTGTTTGTGCATTGCACAAAACAACACGTCCAATTGTTTGTCCGCCAAACAAGCCAATTGTATACTCCTTAACCGGGCACACCCACCATGGGGTGCCCTTGTCATCTATTTCAAAATTGATTTTGTCAAAAATATAAGTTGGATAGCGAAAACGAAGATGGCGCTCAATCTTCCGGTTAAAGTGTTCAGATTTGGAATAACGGATCGGTTTGTCCAATTTGACAAGGTCTGTATCCTGTGTTGCCATGTTGATTTTAATGTAGGCAGGAATGCCGCTGCTCTGATTTGTCAACCACTTAATTGCATTTGCATACCGCAGCGGAGACACACGCACCGGCGTATTCTGATAATTAATCTGAGTATATTCATCTGAAACTTCAAACTGGGAAACCATGTCCGCCATACTTCCCATTTTTCGGTTCCCCAGCAAGTTCGAGGAATCACGGTCAATAAGCGGAATTTTATTGGTATCCACTTCCGGAATATCTTTTGTGAAATTCCCATTTTTGACCGTAATCATATGCTGATACCTTTTTGCATTTACAATTGGAGAAGACAAAATACTTCCAAGAATAAAAGCACCGATAAGTCCAAGGATAATCACAACCCCAACCTTTGCAGGTTTTTCCGACTTCCAATCAATTCCAACATTTCCGTCTATTTCAGAGAATCTGCGCATTGCCGGAACAATACACAGCAAACCAATTAACACAATTGCAGCAAAGATCAGAAAACCCCAAAAACCAGATGCATGAATATTGACTGCCGGCAATTCCAGATAATAATACAGAAAAGCCAGTGCTGCGATAACAAGAAGGATGACAGCACGCTTCCGTGTTTTGCTCCTTTTCGGCTTTGCTTTTTTCAGTATTTGCATAATTTCCTCCTCAACATGTCTCAAAACTGTCTGCGGTATCTATTATTATACACAATTCATGCAGAAAACACCATACAGGATCTTTGCCAAACGAATTGGGAAGCAATATCTGATTGTTTACCGCAACCAACCCAATGAAAAAGTTGAAACATAAAAGGCTGCCGGAAAGTTCACCGGCAGCCTTTCTATCCTTCTGCATCATTTTAAGGCAAATAAGCATCCGAAACTCCCGTACTAAGCGGAATGGTTTTGGGGGTAAGTTTTTTCTGATTCATCCAGCCGTAAAAGCGGTTCCAACGCTGAATATCCAGTTCTCCCCAACGCGCAGCATTATCGGTGTATTTTCCCGCCAGCCATGTCAGGCTCCGCTGCACCAGCGGCTGCTGTGAACGCACAGCAGCGATTTTAGAGCACAGCAATTTCGACGTGTTCTCCGGATGAGCCGCAGCATATAAATAACCCATTTTTGCAGCTGCCAAAAAATTTTCAGCAACTTTCGGTTGTTTTTTTAAAAAAGAAGTGTTGGCTGCAAGAAGCAGCGGGTAATCATCCAATGCGGCATCCACATCACGAAAGAACAAAAAATTGGCCGCAATATTCGCTTCCCGACAGGCAAGGCCATCCCAGCTGTAGCTGCCGCAGCATGCAGTTTTCCCTTGCTTCAGCATAGAGACCACATTCGCTGTGGTCACTGTATCGACAGTGTCCTTAATTAAAGCACTGGACTGCCCGCCATCAGCAGCAACGGCATCCAGCAGTTTGGCCGCTAATACCGGTCTTGAACCGGTCTGACAAGTCACACTCTCCAACTGTTTTGGCCGAGAAATATTTTTAGATGCCGGAATGACAATGCCCGAATCGCTGTGCTGCAGAAGAGCAGCCACTGCAGTCAACGACTTTCCGGAAGAAAGGGCCTGTGCAAAGGACGTACTCTGTTCCGCCGTTGTAAATTGTGTGGTTCCGCTGGCAGCCAGTTCACTGGCTTTTTCGGCAGAGTCCGCTGAACGGAACGTCACCTCAACTCCGTATTTTGCAAAATAGCCCTGTGCTTCCGCTTCATAAAGTCCGCCCAAAAGCGGGGCAGCCGTCCGGGAACTCAGAGCAAGTGTCACTTTTATGCAAGCCGGTGCTGAAGAAACTGCCTGACTGGAAACAACTGACGGGGCGGAAACATCCGCCGCCTTTGAGGTACGGTTCTGTCCGCAGGCAGCAAGTGAAATGCTCATTGCCAATGCCAGGAAAGCGGCCATTGCACGTTTGTAGCGCATAAGCGAGTGCGTCTTTGCAGTAAATAGTTTCCTCATTTATGATACTTCTCCACGATATCCAGAACAGCATCGATAACGTACTGCACTTGTTCATCCGTCATGGTCGGATACAGCGGCAAACTGATAATACGCGCAAAGTGCTTGTCTGTATTTGGAAAATCACCTTTTTTAAAGCCGTAACGATTGACATAATAACTCATTTGGGTGACCGGAATGAAATGGACGCTGGTGCCCACATTGCGGTTATTAAGTTCTACAATAAACTGGTCACGATCAATTGTCAGATTTTCCGGTACAATCCGAAGAACATAAAGGTGCCAGCAATGGGTGGTATAATCCGGCACAAACGGCGGATCCAGCGCGTCACACGGCTGAAATGCAGCCTGATATTTTGCAGCGATTTTCACACGCTTCTGCTGCATTTCCTCCAGCCGGTCCAGCTGATGCAAACCAAGCGCCGCCTGAATGTCAAACATATTGTATTTATAACCCGGCTCACAAATGTCATATTTCCAGCTTCCGCCTTTTGCGTAACGGTTCCATGCATTTTTGCTCATGCCCTGTCCGGCCCAAATACGCGCTTTCGCATCAATTTCATCATTATCAGTTACCAGCATGCCTCCCTCGCCAGTGGTCAGGTTTTTGGTAGCATAGAAGCTATAGGAAGCGGCACCTTTCAGGCCATGACCAATCAGACGGCCTTTATAACGGCTCCAGAGAGCATGAGCAGCATCTTCACTTACATATAAATGATATTTGTCGGCAAGGGCATAAATTGCATCAAGGTCACAAACCTGCCCGCTGTAATGGATCGGCACGATTGCCTTTGTTTTTGGCGTGATTTTCCGATTGATTTCTGCCGGGTCAATACAGCCGGTCCGGTAATCAATATCTGCAAAAACCGGTTTTGCGCCGCAGTGGATAATGGTATTTGCAGTAGAAGCAAAGGTCATCGGGGAAGTAATGACTTCATCACCTTCGCTGATACCAGCACTTAAAAGGGAAACATGCAGCGCAGCCGTGCAGGAATTGAGTGCAAGTGCATGCTTGGCACCAAGATACTCTGCAAACTTTTTCTCAAACCGGCCCGTGCGCGGCCCTTTTGCAATCCAGCCTGACTTCAGCGTATCCACAACTTCGCTGATTTCCGCATTGGAAATATCGGGCTGATTATAAGGAATAAACGTATCTCTTACTTGAAAACTGCTCATTTTTTTTCCTCTTTTTTATTGAAGATATTGCGGCAGGCCTTAAAAACATGGGCTGCATAAATTTGAATCAAAAACAAATAGAACGAAAAAGCGTCTGAACTCACAGATAATTACATAATAATCCAAAACCGGTGCAAAGTCAATGCGAAAGCAATCAGCTTATCTTCCCGTATAAAATATTTGACGATGCTGCAGGTTTATACTATAATACAGATGCATCAAGTCAAAAGACATATTCCGGAAAAGCGGAAACCAGTTTGCCTCAAGACAGGTTTCACATATCCGGTAACGAAATAAACACACGCGGTCTGGGCGGCTGTTCTGGAAAGGACAGGCAGATCACACGGACAGGCGTGTTTTTCTGTGAACAGACAAAGCAAGCTGAGTGCCTGCTGTTTGGAAAGAAAGGACAGTCCGCATCCGTATGATGATAAGGTCAAAGTGCGGTATTGTCTCTGTTCAGAAGTTTGAAAGAAAGCTGTGCAACGAAATGAGTGAATCCTATTTTGTTCATCCCAGCGCCTGTGTTGATGCCGGAGCGGACATTGGAGCAGAAACAAAGATCTGGCACTTTTCCCATATCTCCAGCGGTGTCAAAATTGGAAAGGGCTGCACAATCGGTCAGAATGTGTTTGTGGCTGGCGGTGTAAAAATCGGCAGCCACTGCAAAATTCAAAATAACGTCAGCGTCTACGAAGGTGTGGAGCTGGGCGATTATGTTTTCTGCGGACCAAGCATGGTCTTTACCAATGTTCCGCGGCCGCGGTGCCGCTATCCTCAACGCGGTTCGCAGTTTTACAAACCCACCCCTATTGGAGACGGCGCTTCCATCGGTGCAAATGCAACAATCGTCTGCGGACACACGATTGGTGAAAATGCCTTTATCGCCGCGGGCAGTGTTGTCACAAAAGATGTACCCGCCCATGCGATCATGATGGGAGTACCTGCCAGACAGCATGGCTGGGCCTGTGCGTGCGGTGAAAAGCTGGACGAAAATCTGCACTGTCCGAAGTGCGGGCGGCAGTACGAAAAGGATGAAGGCGGCCTGCATCCGGTTGCAAAAGAAAAGCAGGCGTAATTTTTTGCTTGAAGTCTTTAGGACTGCCTGTTTATATAAAGATGCTCGGAGTCATTCCTGCATCAGGAGGTAAAAATCAGCATGGAAGAAATAAAATTCAATGATCTTGGGGCTCAATACCGTGCATTGAAAAAAGACATTGATGCGGCTATCACCAATGTAATCGCAGACAGCCGTTTCATCTCAGGGCCGCAGGTGGAGCAACTGGAAGCAGAATTATGTGCTTATACCGGTCGCAAATATTGTGTGACCTGCGGCAATGGGACTGATGCGCTGCGTATGCCGCTGATGGCCTGGGGCATTAAGCCCGGGGATGCTGTTTTTGTTCCGGCATTTACCTTTTATGCCAGCAGTGAAGTGATTAGCCTGTGCGGGGCAACGCCGGTCTTTGTGGATAGCTGCCCTGACACTTTTAATATGGACCCTGAAGACCTCAAAAAGAAAATTGCTGAAGTCAAAGTCACACGGAAGCTGGTTCCGCGCGCGATTATTGCCGTTGATTTGTTTGGCCAGCCAGCTCAGTTTCCGGAGATTTCCCAAATTGCGGAAGAAAACCACCTCCTTCTGCTGGAAGACGGAGCCCAAGGGTTTGGCGGCCGCATTGGCGAAGCGCACGCCTGTTCTTTCGGCAATGCTTCTGCTACCAGCTTTTTCCCGGCGAAGGCTCTGGGCTGTTACGGTGACGGCGGTGCTGTTTTTACAGATGATCCGGAACTTTATGCACTGCTCAAATCCATCCGTGTACACGGAAAAGGCAGCATGAAATATGAGAATGTCCGGGTGGGAATCAACTCCCGTCTGGACACCCTGCAGGCGGCGATTCTGCTGCCAAAGCTCCACGCATTTCCTAAGGAGGATGACCATCGGAACCGCGCAGCGCAGCGCTACACCGAAGCGCTGAAGGACAAATTCCATACGCCTGTTGTCCGCTCCGGCTATCATTCCAGTTTTGGGTATTTTACGCTGCGTGCAGAAAACGAAGCAGAACGTACACGGGCAATAGATACTTTGAAAGCAGCAGGTGTGCCGTCCATTATTTATTATCCATGCCCGCTCCACCTGCAGAAAGTTTATGCTCCGCTCGGTTATCAAGTCGGTAGTCTTCCGGTAGCGGAAAAGTTGGCAAAAACTGTTTTCAGTCTGCCAATGCACGGCTATATTTCTGATGAAACCATTGATTATATTTGTAAAGTTCTGCAAAAACTATGAGTTGGGAAACCAATGAGTAAAGTTATTAAAATAAATCATAAATTATCTGAAAATGAGGGAAACCAAATGGTAAATGTGAAAGCGGAGCTGCTCCAAAAAATTAGCAGCAAAACAGCCAAGGTTGGCATTGTTGGCCTTGGTTATGTCGGTCTGCCGCTGGCAGTTGAATTTGCCCGCGCCGGTTACACAACAATCGGCTTTGATGTTCAAAAGAAAAAAGTAGATTCCGTAAATGCCGGACAAAACTATATCGGCGATATTGTCGGCGATACGCTGAAAAGAGAAGTAGAAACAGGAAAACTGCGCGCAACAGGTGATTTTTCTTTCATTAAAGAAGTAGATGCCGTTGCGATTTGCGTACCTACTCCGCTGGATGCCCATCAGCAGCCGGATATCAGCTATGTGAAGAGTTCCACAGAGAGCGTGTCCGAATATGTTCATTCCGGTATGCTGGTCATTCTTGAAAGCACAACTTATCCAGGCACAACAGAAGAACTGCTCAAACCGATTTTAGAAAAATCCGGGCTTGCGTGCGGAAAAGACTTCTACCTTGCGTTCTCCCCGGAACGTGTGGATCCCGGTAACAAACAGTATAAGACCAAAAACACGCCGAAGGTCGTCGGCGGCATTGGCAAGGATGCAACCGAGGTGGCCGCTTCCCTGTATCGCAATGTACTGAACGGCGGCGTTTATGAAGTTTCCTCTCCGGCTGTGGCAGAAATGGAAAAGCTGCTTGAAAACACATACCGCAATATTAACATAGGCCTGGCAAATGAAATGGCCATAATCTGCAACCGCATGGGGATTAATGTCTGGGAAGTCATCGAAGCTGCTAAGACAAAGCCCTATGGTTTTCAGGCATTCTATCCCGGCCCGGGGCTTGGCGGACATTGTATTCCGCTGGATCCTTTCTATCTTGCCTGGAAAGCACGCGAATATGATTACCACACCCGTTTGATTGAAACTTCCGGTGAAATCAACACAGCAATGCCGGAATATGTTGTAAACCGTGTGATGAAAGTTCTCAATAAAAAGCAGACTGCTTTAAACGGCGCAAAAGTGCTGGTCCTCGGTGTTGCCTATAAAAATGATATTGACGATTATCGGGAAAGTCCGGCACTGAATGTGATAGACCACTTTATCAAAGAAGGGGCCGTCACAACCTACTTTGACCCATATATTCCGGAATACAAGCATAAGGGTGTCATTCATAAAGGTGAAAAGGAACTGACGGACGAAATGCTTCGGGATGCTGATATTGTAGTGATCTGCACAGCACACAGCTGCTTTGACTATAACCATATTCAGAAAACAGCGAAGCAGATTTTTGACACCCGCAATGCAATGAAAAATGTAAAAGACCGCAGCAATATCGAATTGCTGTAAAGTGATTCTTATTTCTATTTTATTTTGCGCTTCCCTTTTCGGAGAGCGCAAAATTTGTGTAAAGGAGATTTTATTTGAATGGATAAATTACGTTTTATGTTGATCGGCTGCGGCCGTATCAGCAAAAATCACATTGCCGCTGCGGCGGCCAATCCGGATACCATGACGCTTGCTGTCGTGTGTGATCCAGTCCGGGAACGTGCAGAAGCAAAAGCCGCCATGCTGAAAGAACAGGCAGGCTATGAACCGCTTATTTATACAGACTTTAAAAAAGCACTGGAAGAGCAGGAAATTGACTGCTGCTCCATTGCAACAGAGAGCGGTTTTCACGCCGAGATTGCCCTATACTGCATGGAACACGGGAAAAATGTTCTGGTGGAAAAACCAATGGCCCTTTCCACAGCAGATGCCGAAAAAATGATTGCCACCTCCGAAAAGCAGCAGGTTAAACTTGGCGTCTGCCACCAAAACCGCTTCAACGCGCCGATTCAGCAGCTTCACAAAGCATTGGAAGACGGCCGTTTTGGCAAACTCGTCAACGGTACCGCACGCATCCTGTGGAACCGCACCATGCCTTACTACCAGCAGGCACCATGGCGCGGTACTTGGGCACAGGACGGAGGCACGCTGATGAACCAGTGCATTCACAACATTGACCTGCTGCAGTGGAACCTTGGAGGCGAGCCGGATACCATTATGGCCATGACTGGCAACTATCTGCGCGACATTGAGGCTGAGGATTTCGGCGCCATTTTAATTCGTTTCAAAAACGGTGCCATCGGCATTGTGGAAGGGACTGCCTGTGTTTATCCAAAAAATTTGGAAGAAACACTCTCAATCTTCGGTGCAGACGGCTGCGCTGTAATCGGCGGCCTTGCTGTAAACCGCGTTCAGACATGGCAGTTTGCGAAACCGGCCGAGCAGGATAAAATCGTGGAAAAGCTGGCTGGAACGGACCCCAAAGATGTTTACGGAAGCGGCCACAATGCTCTGTATGCAAACTATATTCAGGCCATTAGGACAAATACACAGCCGTTAGTGTCCGGCTATGAAGGCATCAAAGCGATGAAAATCATCCTCGCTGCCTATAAGAGCCAGAAAACCGGCAAAGCCGTGAAATTTGACAATCTGGCCTTTGCCAGCACGGATATGTGCAGTGCAGACGTAAAAGTCAACTAAAATTTAATGTGCAGGGGGGCCGGGTAAGCATATGAAAATTGTTACAGTAGTCGGTGCGCGGCCGCAGTTTATCAAGGCAAGCGTGGTTTCTGAAGCGCTAAAGCCGCTTTGTACCGAGGTGATCGTGCATACCGGACAGCATTATGACCAAAATATGTCTGAAGTGTTTTTCGAGGAATTGAAGATTCCGCATCCGGCATATAATCTGGGGGTCGGCAGCGGAACACATGGCCGCCAAACCGGAGAAATGCTGATTGGCATTGAAAAGGTACTGATGAAAGAAAATCCGGATGTCCTGCTGGTCTACGGTGATACGAACTCTACTTTGGCAGGCGCATTGGCAGCAAGCAAGATGCACATTCCGGTTGCCCATGTGGAGGCAGGGCTACGCTCCTACAATATGCGTATGCCGGAGGAGCAGAACCGTGTGTTGAGTGACCACATTTCCACATGGCTTTTCTGCCCAACCGAAACCGCGGTGAAAAACCTTGCTAAAGAAGGAATTACGAAAGGGGTTTCCCTGCCCGGGGATGTGATGCTGGACAGTGTCCTTCATTTCCGAGATGTTGCGCTGCAAAACCCGCAAAAGCGAAAAATTTATGAGCAGCTTGGCATCGAGCCGAAACATTACCGACTGGCGACCCTGCACCGTGCCGAAACGACAGATGGCGGTGAAGATGCCATTGTGCGCATCTTTGATGCATTTGAGCAGCTGCCACAGCGGGTTGTCATTCCGATTCACCCGCGCACCCGCGCACTGGCACAGGAAGCAGTCAAAACACGCGGATACCGGAACATCCAATTGATTGATCCGGTTGGCTATTTGGAAATGCTCTTACTCACTGACGGTTCCTGTCAGGTACTGACGGACAGCGGCGGTCTGCAAAAAGAGGCATGGTTTATGAAAGTGCCCTGCATCACCCTGCGCCGGGAAACAGAATGGGTGGAAACTCTCAAGGGTAACTGGAATATACTGGCAGACCTCACAACGGCAGACATTCTGGAGAAAGCGCTGCACACAACTCCAGATCCGGCTGCCCGCAAAGCCCAGCCTTTTGGTGACGGACATGCCAGTGAAAAGATTGCTCATATGATCTGTGATTAAAAGGAGTGGCCGAAGTCATGAACATTATCTATCTGGAACACTATGCCGGTTCCCCTGCGCTCGGTATGGAGTTCCGCCCGTACTTTATGGCAAAGCGCTGGGCAGAAGCGGGCCATACCGTGACAATCGTGGCGAGTTCCTACAGCCATCTGCGCACCCAAAATCCCGATTTAAAGGGTCAGCCTTATAAAATAGAATTGGCTGACGGTATCCGTTGGTTTTGGATTTCCGGTCCGCAGTATCAGGGAAATGGTTTCGGCCGTATCCAAAATATTCTTTCTTTTCTGCGCGGTATCAATCAGTATCAAAAAGAAATCTGTTCCACTGGGAAACCGGATGTTGTCATTGCCTCCAGTACCTATCCGCTGGATATTTACCCTGCAAAGAAAATTGCCAAACGTTACGGTGCTGAAATCATTTATGAAGTACATGACTTATGGCCGCTCAGCCCGATGGAACTGGGACACATGAGTGCCCATCACCCGTTTATCATGGTCATGCAGCATGCAGAAAATGTCTGCTGCCAGTCTGCAGATGCCATTGTCAGCCTGCTGCCATGTTCCAAAGCACACTTTGTTGAGCATGGGATGAAGCCGGAAAAATTCTATTGTATTCCAAACGGAATCGTAAAAGCGGACTGGGAAAAGCCGCTTCCGGAACATCCGGTTTATGAAGAAAAGCTGCGCCGCTGGCATGAAGAAGGCTGGTTCCTGATTGCCTACACCGGTGCACACGGGGTTGCTAATGCATTGGACAGCTTTGTAGAAGCCGGTGAAAAGCTGAAAGGGGAAAAAATCAAGTTGCTGCTGATTGGCCCCGGTCCGGAACGGGAACGTCTGAAAGCAAAAGCTGCCCCGCTGGAAAATGTGGAAATGCTTGAACCGATTGGCCGTGCGCAGATCCCAGAACTGCTCCATCAGATGGACGCCCTGTATATCGGACTGCAGCGCCAGCCGCTGTTCCGCTTTGGCGTATCCCCTAACAAGCTGATGGACTATATGATGGCCGGAAAGCCTGTTATCTTTGCCATTGAGGCCGGAAATGACATGGTCGCCGACGCGCAGTGCGGAATTTCCATTCCGCCGGAAGACAGCACGGCCATTGCACAAGCTGCCCAAAAGCTCGCTGATATGCCAAAGGAAGAACTTGAGGTTATGGGAAAGCGCGGCCATACCTATATTTTGGAACACCATGAATACGATGTCTTGGCCAAACAGTTTCTGGATGTCATGCAGAACCATTTGAAATTCTAGTCAATCGTCAAAAAGCGAACGGATACCAAAAGATCTCTTTGTTTGAATGGAAAAGGTTTGCAAACCAAATCCAGACAAACAAAGAGATTCTTTTTGTCTATGATAAACGTCAATTTGTTGTCAGCAAAATACAGTCTTTTCTCATACCGATTTTGCTTTATCCGTGCAGGCTTTCATGGCGGCCATTACACTGCCGCGAAATCCTGTTTCCTCCAATACACGCACCGCCTCAATCGTGGTGCCCGCCGGAGAACAGACCATATCTTTGAGCACAGCGGGATGCTTTCCAGTCTCCAGAACCATTTTTGCACTTCCCAAAACTGCCTGCGCTGCAAATGTATATGCCTGCGCGCGCGGCATGCCGTCTGCCACTGCCGCATCCGCCATCGCTTCAATGAACATGAAAACAAAAGCTGGTGAACTGCCGCTGACAGAAACGACTGCGTCCATCAGCCGCTCCGGTACAATTTCTGCCTTTCCAAAACTGCGCAGAATTTTCAGCGCATCGTCCAGTGTTTGCTGCGGCACGTCCTCCCCGCAGCAGACTGCTGTAATTCCTTCCCCAACCATTGCCGGTGTATTTGGCATAGTGCGGATAATGGAAACCGGTTTCCCAAACTTTTCAGAAAGCCATGCCAGCGTTTTCCCGGGTGCAATGGTAATCACCATCTGTCCCGGTTTGACACTGTCTCTGATTTCTGCAATGACGGATTCATAAAATTGCGGTTTCACCGCCAGCACAAACCCATCAGACGCTTGTACCACTTCTGTATTGCTTTGGGCCGTTTTAACGCCAAACTTATCTTTTGCTTTCTGCAAAGTTGCCTCTGTTTTGGCAGAAACGATAACCTCTTCCGCTTTGCAGACGCCGTTTTTGAGGATACCGGAAATCATGGCGCTTGCCATATTTCCGCAGCCGATAAATCCCAGTTTCATAAATAAAGACTCCTTTATTTTCTGTTTTCAAGTGCAGTTCATTCTGGTACTATTGTAAACGGAATTTAGGAAAAGGGCAAGGTCCTTCCCCTCCTGCTGGATTTTTACTTCTGTCCTGTGCTATCATAGAACAAAAGGTAATCGGTCCTGAACAGAGAGGAGTTTTTCATGTACAAAATTTTAATTGTTGAGGATGATCCCATTATTGCCTCCGCTGTGGCAAAGCACCTCGCTTCCTGGGGACTGCAAACCAGCAGCATACAAGATTTTCAGCATGTAACGTCAGAGTTCGCCGCATTTGACCCGCAGCTGGTGCTGATGGATTTATCCCTCCCCTTTTATAACGGGTTCCATTGGTGTGAAGAAATACGCCGTATCTCAAAAGTACCGATTATTTTTATCTCCTCTGCTTCCGATAATATGAACATTGTCATGGCCATGAACAGGGGCGGAGACGATTTTATTGCAAAGCCTTTCGACCTGAACGTCCTGACCGCCAAGATTCAAGCCACACTGCGGCGAACCTATGACTTTGGCACACCGGCAAACTTAATGGAACACCACGGAGCCGTTCTGAACCTCTCAGACGGAACGATTACTTATCAGGGACAAAAAAGCGAGCTTACCAAAAATGAATTCAAGATTCTGCAGGCACTTCTGGAAAGCCGCGGAAAAGCAGTCCGCCGCGACGATCTGATGACACGCCTGTGGGAAACGGACAGTTATGTGGATGAAAACACACTGACTGTAAATATCAACCGCCTGCGCAAAAAGCTGGAGGGCATCGGCCTTTTCGATTTCATCCTGACAAAGAAAGGAATCGGATATATGGTGAGCGCATGAAATTATTCTTTTCTTACCTAAAGTCCCATTGCAAAACTCTGTTTTTTGCCGGAACCTCTGTTGTCATTTTCTGCGGGATTTTCGCGCTTGATAACCTGCCGCTCTCTGCTGTCGGCTATGCGGCCCTGCTTTCTGTCTGTGTTGGGCTGGTCCTCATAGCCGCTGATTTTCTCCACTTTCGGAAAACTCATTTTCAGCTTCTCCGCTTAGCCAAAAAAGTGCGTTACGGTTTGGATGGCCTCCCTCCCGCTCAAAATCGTATTGAAGCGGATTATCAGACTGTCCTGCAGGAACTGTACCGCGGCATGACAGAGCTTGTCACAGACTGTGACTGTTCCCAACGGGAAACAGAAGATTACTACACACTCTGGGCACATCAAATCAAAACACCGATCTCCGCAATGCATATTCTTCTGCAGTCTGATGAAAATGAAAATCGGTCAGACTTGCAGGACTGCCTCTTTCAAATCGAAGAATATGTAGAAATGGTTCTCTCTTATGTGCGGCTCAACAGTGACAATACCGATCTGGTAGTAAAACAATATCCATTGGACAGCATCATCCGGCAGGCTATACATAAATATGCGCCGCTTTTTATCCGGCGGAAAATTGCACTCCATTATCAGCCGGTAAGTTTTACCGTGCTTACGGATGAAAAATGGCTTTTGTTTGTCATTGAGCAAATTCTCTCCAATGCACTCAAATACACACGCAGCGGCGGCAGTGTGGAAATCCGTTTGGAAAGCGGAAACACCTTGATAATTGCCGACACCGGCATCGGGATTGCGCCGGAGGACCTGCCACGCATCGGTCAAAAAGGTTTTACCGGCTACAATGGGCGGCAAGACAAGAAGTCCACAGGCCTTGGCCTTTATCTTTGCCGCAGAATTCTAAGTAAACTTTCCCACACCTTAAGAATCGAATCGGAAGTTGGAAAAGGCACGACGGTAAAAATCGGGCTGGAAAGCACCCGTCTGCGTGTGGAATAACCGGCATAAAGCAAGGATTTCCCATTCTCAATGTCAACAACTTGGAACCTTACAAAAATGTAAGGTTCCGTAAGGAAATGTAAGCTGCTTCTATGGCAGAACATTCCCTTTTTTTGTTATACTGCGTTTATCAACAAACAGGAGGTTAACAAAAGCAATGGCAATTCTTGAGGTCAGCAACCTTAAAAAAGTTTATACGACACGTCTGGGCGGCACACACGTGCAGGCTCTGCGAAATGTGACGTTTTCTGTGGAGCAGGGTGAATATGTCGCAATCATGGGCGAAAGCGGCAGCGGCAAGACCACCCTGCTGAATATTCTGGCAGCATTGGACACTCCCACCTCCGGTCAGGTTATCGTAGACAGCAAAAATCTTTCCGACCTAAAAGAAAAGGACCTGTCTGCTTTCCGTCGAAACAACCTCGGGTTCGTCTTTCAGGACTTTAATTTGCTGGATACATTTAATCTGCAGGACAACATTTTCCTGCCGCTGGTGCTTTCCGGAAAATCCTATCCGGAAATGAAACAGAAAATCGACCCCATCGCAGCTGAACTCGGGATTTCGGATATCCTGCAGAAATACCCCTATGAAGTTTCAGGCGGACAGAAACAGCGCGCTGCGGTCGCACGCGCCATTATCACCGAACCAAAACTGCTGCTGGCGGATGAACCGACCGGTGCTCTGGACTCCCACTCCGCAGATGGTTTGCTCCGAACTTTTGACCAACTCAATGCAGACGGTCAGACAGTTGTCATGGTTACGCACAGCGTAAAAGCTGCCTGCCATGCGCAGCGGGTGCTGTTCATACAAGACGGGGAAGTATTCCATCAACTGTACCGCGGTAAACATACGGAAGAGGAACTGTTCGCCCTGATTTCCGATACCCTGACTCTTCTTGCAACAGGCGGTGAAAAGGATGCGTAAAGGTTTTTACATGCGGTTTGCGGCGCAGAACCTGCAAAAAAACAGCAAATTTTATATTCCTTATTTAATTGCCAGTTCCCTTACAGCATCCATGTTTTACATCATGTGCTTTCTCGAAAACAATCCCGGTCTAGAAAAACATTCTGCGCAAAAATGGATGCTGCATTTTGGAGCAATCATCATTGGCATTTTCGCTGTCATTCTGCTGCTGTACATCAACAGTTTTCTGATGAAACGCAGGCAGAAAGAAATCGGGCTTTATAACGTCCTCGGCATGGAAAAGCAGCATATCTGCCGCATTTTCGGCTGGGAAACCCTTTATTCCTACTTCATTACAATGGCCTGCGGTTTCGGCGTAGGGATTTTGCTGAGCAAGCTGTTCCTGCTTCTCCTCTGCAAACTGACCAACGTCACCCACGCACTGTCTTTTTACATCAGCGGAAAAGGAATGGGCATTACCCTTCTGCTTTTCGCCGGTATTTTCCTTTTGCTGCTGGTCCTGAATCAATTTAAAATCCATTTCTCTCATCCTGTCGAGCTTCTTCGCGGCGGGAATGTAGGTGAAAAGGAACCAAAATCCAACTGGTTTCTGGCAATCCTTGGCCTTGGTCTGACCGGCACCGGCTACTACATTGCCCTGACAACCACCAGCGCAGTTGCCGCAATAAAATCTTTTTTTATTGCCGTATTGCTTGTAATTGTCGGCACCTATTTCTTATTTATCGCCGGTACCATTGTTCTGCTGAAACTGCTGAGGAAAAACAAAAAATTCTATTATAAAACGAATCACTTTACCGCCGTTTCCGGCCTGCTGTACCGTATGAAACAAAATGCCACAGGACTTGCCAGCATCTGTGTGCTGGCGACCATGGTAATTGTGATGATTTCTTCTACAGTTTCCTTAAACATGAATGTCAACAAAATCATTAATCAAACCTATCCACATGATTACTCCATTGATATTCAAAGCACAAATCCAAAATTTTTTCAGAATTTTTTAAAAAGCCTCAAGGAAAAGAATACAAACCACACATTTAAAAATGAACATACAACCCGATACCTGTCTATTCAAGCTAATGAAAAGGGAAACAACTTGGAAGTGCCAAATCAAATGGAACAATACTTTAACTGTAAAACTTATCTGTTCTTTTTGTCTGCAGAAGATTACACAGCTTCCACCGGCATCCGCTTATCCCTGCAAGACAATGAAACCGCAGTCTTTGACTTTACAAAAAAGAATCGTCTGCCTGATACTTTCTCCATCTTAGACAGTTCTTTTAAACAAACTGCAGCTTTGAAAACTTCCCCTTTTGCGAGTAATATATCACCCACAGTGATGGAAAATGCACACGTTATTGTCGTGAAAAATCATCAGATTCTTAATAAACTTCAAAAAGAATTTCAAGAAATATTCGGAAAGTCTGGAAACTATTTATCCGCCCTTTCTTATAGTTATTCTTTTGATACAGATGGCACAGATGCAGAAAAGGTTTCATTTCTCAAGACCATTCAAATGGAACTTTCAAAAGAATGTAAAGCGTCTGCTGTCAATAGTAACGGTTATTCGATAAGCAGTCGGCAAGATGGAGAAAAAGGTTTTCGAAATACATATGGAGGGATGTTGTTTCTCGGCCTGTTCTTATCGATTCTGTTCCTTATGGCAACCGTACTGATTATTTACTATAAACAGATTTCTGAGGGCTATGACGATGCCAAACGTTTTCAAATCATGCAGAAAGTCGGCATGAGCCAAACAGAAGTCAAAAAGTCAATCCATAGTCAGGTACTGATTGTGTTTTTCCTGCCGCTTGCGGTCGCAGTTCTGCACATGATCGTCGCTTTTCCATACATGACCAAGCTGCTGCGTGCTATGTACTTAACGGATATTCCCCTGTTTACCCTATGCACCGTCTGCACAGTTGCAATCTTTGCCTTGGTATATGTGATTGTATATGCGCTGACCACACACACGTATTACAAAATCGTTTCTTCCGCCAACTGATAGAAAGCAAATAAAAAATATCCATTGATTAGGATGTCTAGTCAATGGATATTTTTTATTTGGATTTTTCATTCTTTGCATTTTTATGATAAAGGATTAGCAGACCCCGCAGCATCAGATTACAGTCTAAAAGAATTTTATGCTTGCACTGCGCAATAATCGTCGGTGCAATCCCGCCGGTTGCAACCACAGTTGCCGCCTTATACCCCAATTCTTCCTCCGCGCGGTCAATGACACCGTCAATCAGGGCAGCATGTCCATATACCGCGCCGGAACGCATGCAGTCCTTCGTGTTCTTTCCGATAATCTTTGCCGGCGTTTCCAAGTCAATGTGGGAAAGCTGGCTGGCCTGCGTTGAAAGAGCATTCATAGCAACAACCGGTCCGGGGATAATCATACCGCCAATATAATTGCCTTTCGGATCAACAACTGAAAGTGTAGTCGCAGTTCCCAAATCAAAAATAAAAATTGGTTTTGGATACCTCTCACTGGCAGCTACAGAATCCACAACCAAATCCGCACCCACTGTAGCCGGGTCATCCATCTGAAGATTTAAGCCGGTTTTTAAACCGGAACCCACCAGCAATGCTGTTTTACCTGTAACCAGCCGTATGGCCTCCTGCAGAGGGATAGAAAGTGCCGGTACTACCGATGAAATAATAGCACCCTCCACCCCATGCCGGTCAATCTCATGCAAATGGAACAGGTTGCGAATCATTAAAGCATATTCGTCACTTGTCTTTTTGACATCTGTTGACAGTCGAGCTGTAAAATAAGTATTCCGACTATCCAGACAACCCATCACAATATTGGTATTTCCCACATCAATTGCAAGAATCATAGTTTACCGCCTTTCTTCTGATAAAAAAATGCATGCAGAGACAAATCACTGCTATGTACTGAATACATACCGTCATTTTTCCGGAGCAGCTTTTCCCCCTTTGCTTTTCTTACCCGTCTGAACAAATTGCAGCAGAACTTTTCCAACAGCGGCAACAATGATTCCTGCGGCTATGGCCTCGATAACGCCGTTAAAACTGACAATTCCCATGATAATTGCGGGAACTGCATCCGGTGCAATCCCCTTCGCCGCAGCATAGGCATCCCGAAACAGAAAATAAATCAGGCCCATCACAAAAGCCGTGTTTGTCAGGGCACCGGCAACACCGCTCACTGCCAAAGCGCCAATCTGCTTATCCCTGCCCTTTAATAGTTTATTCATCCCCTGAAAAACATAATAGGGAAAAATCCCGACCAGAATCCGCGGCAGAAAACAAATCAGCAGCGCGACTGGTGTTCCATGCGTGGTTCCCGGAAGCGGGATAAACGGTGAAAAGGTAAAAGATGTGACTGCAGGCACCACCGTATTGTTAATCAAACTAGTCAGCCCAAACAAAGCACCCAATATGGCTCCATACTGCGGCCCTAATAAAATCGAACCCAAAATGACCGGTATGTGAATAATCGTCAATTTAATAAAGGGAAGTGGAATAAATCCCAATGGGGTAAATCCCATGATGAGCGTGATGGCCGCAAATAAAGCCATCAGGGTAAACCGATAATATTTTGCACTCTTTTTCAATTGAAACTCCTCCTGCTGCCGCTCTTTTGTAAGATGCAGCGCAATTTATAAAACGAATTTATTATACCAGAATTGATGAAAAAAGAAAATACTTTTTGCTATTTTGATACAGTTGGTCTTTTTCTGTGTTATAATTTTGTCATGCAATAGTTCTTACCTTGTTTGAAAAGAGGGCATAAAATGCTTTTACAGAATAAGACCATTCTTCTCGGTGTTACCGGCAGCATCGCTGCTTATAAAGCTGCAGCGCTTGCCAGCAAACTGACACAGCACGGTGCTTCTGTACACACAATTTTGACCAAAAACGGTGAACAATTTGTGACACCCATCACATTTGAAGGCGTCACCGGACAAAAGTGTATCGTGAATACCTTCGACCGCAATTTTCAATACAGCATTGAACATGTTGCGCTTGCGAAACAGGCAGACCTTGTACTCATCGCTCCCGCCACGGCCAACATCATTGCCAAACTTGCAAACGGACTGGCCGACGATATGCTGACGACCACTGTACTTGCCTGCCACTGTCCCAAAATGATTGCTCCCGCCATGAACACCGGAATGTATGAAAACCCCGTGACACAGGATAATCTTTCTAAGCTCCGCCATTATGGCTGGACGGTTATCGAACCGGCATGCGGGCGGCTTGCATGCGGTGACACCGGTGCCGGCAAATTTCCGGAACCGTCCGTTCTGATTCAATATGTCCTGCAGCAGCTGGCCGAACCAAAAGATATGGATGGTCTGCACGTTCTGGTGACCGCAGGGCCAACACAGGAAGCCTTGGACCCAGTACGCTATCTAACCAACCGTTCCACCGGAAAAATGGGCTATGCACTGGCACAGAATGCTTCCCGCCGCGGTGCAGACGTTACACTGGTCACCGGTCCGACTGCACTTACTGTGCCTCCATTTGTCAAGGCTGTAAGGGTACACTCTGCAGAGGAAATGTTTCAGGCTGTCACCACAGCTGCACCACAGCAGGACCTGTTTGCTTTTGCCGCAGCCGTTGCGGATTATAAGCCGGCAGAAACAGCAACGGACAAAATTAAAAAGGGAGCTGGTGCGCTCCCCTCCATTCCGCTTACGGAAACGAAAGATATTCTGCAGTTTGTCGGTAACCATAAACGGCCCGGGCAAGTAATCTGTGGCTTTTCTATGGAAACACGTGATTTGCTGCCAAATTCAAGAAAAAAGTTAAAAAAGAAACACGCAGATTTAATTGCAGCAAACAACCTGAAAGTGGCAGGCGCCGGTTTCGGTACAGACACCAATGTGATCACGCTGATTACAGAGGAAAGTACAGAGCAGCTTCCAAAGTTAAGCAAATACGAATTAGCTGGAAAGATCTGGTCTGTTTTGCTGAAAAGGCACTGCACATAATCTGCAGGTTTCGGTGCAGGCTAATGTTATACCCAAGAAAAAAGAGGTGTATAACAAGATGACAAAACTACAGTGTTCCGTATGTGACTGCGCAAATAACAGTAACAACTGCTGCTGCCGTCCTGACATTGATGTCTGCGGCAAATCCGCTTGTGGACAGGAACAGACTGCCTGCTCCAGTTTTGAACAGCGAGAAAATGGAACCGCGGAAAACAGCCAAGGATGTTCCATTCCGAACCAGCATCTGGATATTCGCTGTGAGGCAGAAAACTGCGTCTATAATGAAGCAGGCAACTGCAATGCCGAAAGCATCGAAGTAAGTGGTTCTGCCGGTGGAAATGCTTCCACTCAATCCGACACGCAGTGCCGAACGTTTAAAATGAAATAAGAGAATACAAGAGGCTGCCCTGCTGTGTCACTCGAACACATACAGAGCAGTTTTTATTTTTAAACATGCAATTGAGAAAGCACTTTGCCCACCGCTTCATGCAGCACCAACGCTGCAGCAGAATCTGCGGAAGTCGAGGATTGATTAATAAGAACCAGCCGATTTCCTCTGTAGTATCGGATAAGCCCTGCTGCTGGATAAACGACCAGCGAAGTCCCCGCAATGATAAGCATATCCGCAGCGGCAATTGCCTGCACGGCACCCTCCATAACATTTTGGTCAAGCCCTTCTTCATACAGTACAACATCCGGCTTAATAATTCCGCCGCAGGAACAACGCGGAATACCGCTGCTGTGCAAAATCGCTTCCAGCGGATAAAACTTCCGGCAGCTCTCACAGTAGTTACGTAATACACTGCCATGCAGCTCAAAAACCTTTTTGCTGCCAGCCGCCTGATGCAGGCCGTCAATGTTCTGCGTGACAACTGCAGTCAGCTTTCCTGCCTGCTCAAGTTCTGCTAACTTTTTGTGTGCTGCATTTGGTTTTGCATTTGGGTACAGCATTTTGTCCCGATAGAAAGTAAAAAACTCTTCCGGATGCTGCCGGTAAAATGTATGACTCAGCATGGTTTCCGGCGGATACGGATATTTCTGATGATACAGGCCGTCTGTGCTGCGGAAATCCGGAATTCCACTTTCTGTCGAAACACCAGCCCCGCCAAAAAAGACCACATGCCTGCTTTGGTCTAACATTTGCTGAAGCTGTTCTATTTTCTCCATATAAAATCCCTTCTTTCCCTTTCATCATACCGCTTTTGCACAGAAAGGACAAGTTTTTTCTTGCTTGAAACAGTTATATATGATATAATAACGAAAATAGTAGCAAGGGGATCTTACGAATGACTTCTCAAAACCAAGATACCAATCGGGACCGATTGATACGAACCATCATATTGACAGCGGCGTTGGTAATGCTGTTTTTGGGCATTGCTATGAAATTGAATTTAATTTAAACAGAAATGATCTTATATAAATAATAAAAAAGGTCCTCCAACTGGAGGACCTTTTTTGTACCTTTGAATCAGCAGACATCTTTCCGGCGAAAAAGCACAGCACCGGCCACAAAGAAAACAGCCAGCGTTACAAGCGAAATGGCAATCGGCGTAGTTAGCTGACTAACTGGATTCTTTATGATATTGGTGACTTGTATTTTCAAAAGGTAGTCAATCCCACCGGAAAGGCGGAACAGCTTTAACAGCAAATCGGACATATAAAATGCAACGTAAAACAGGAAAATCCAAAGGGCATTGTTACTAAACAATGTACTGAAGAAAGCTGCCATAGCAAGACAGGCAATATAGACCACACAGGCTGCTGCCAAGCGGGCAAAAAACTCACGAAAGAGCAACGGTGTAAACTTTGCATCATGCTGTAAAATCAGCGATGCGCTGCCGCAATAAACAATAAGGGCTACAGCCATCATGATGACACCGAGGATAACAGAAGTGAGTACTTTTGCACTGTATAAGAGGAAGCGGTTGGTGCCATAGGAAAGCGTATTTTTCACCATATGCTCCCGATATTCCTCATGCATGACAATGTCTGTTAAACACGGAAGAAGCAAAATGGGATAGGTAATACATTCAGTTGCAAGCTGAATCGCGCTGCTGGCACTGTTAAAGGGAGCAGAAGAATTATGCAGCCCAAAAATCAGGACCAATGAGAGTCCCAACACAATCAGTGATAAAACATAAAAATAGGCGCGATGAAAAACTTTATACAAATCTGCATGAATGAGTTTAAGCATTCTCTTTTCCTCCCATCAGACTAACAAAATATTCCTCCAGATTGATTCCGGAACGGTAAACCTGTGAAACCAAAATTCCATTTTCCACCAAAGCTTTTACAAACTGACCGGATTCGTCCATCTGCTCTCCAACATGCAGTGTGTACCGGTCCACCACCTCAAGATTGGAAATAGAGAACTGTTCTTTTAACACCTGCGCGGCTTTCTGCGCATCATCTGTGTCAATTTCCAGAAAATTCCTGCATTTTTCTTTCAGATCTTCTGCGGAAATATGCTCGACCAGTTTCCCTTTGCTGATAAAACCATAAGTGGTGGCAATTTGAGAAAGCTCACCAAGGATATGGCTGGAAATAAGAATTGTCGTTTGATTCTCCTGATTCAGCCTGAGAATAATTTCTCTGAATTCTTTGATGCCCATTGGGTCCAAACCATTGATTGGTTCATCCAGAATCAGTATATCCGGATGATCCATCACTGCCAGTGCCAGCCCAAGGCGCTGTTTCATTCCCAGTGAAAAGCTGCGGAATTTTTTATTTCCAGTGTCCGCAAGGCCCACAAATTCCAGTGCATGATCCACTGCCTTTTGATCCTTTCCCCCGCGCTGAATGCGATAATACTCCAGATTGTCTTTTGCCGAAAGATAAGGATAAAATCCCGGTGTTTCAATCATGGTTCCCATGTGTGTACGAGCTTGGTTCAACTCACTTGCCGATGCGTTTCCAAACAGCATCAGTTTACCGGAAGTTGTCGGTGTCAATCCGCATATCATTTTAAGCAGCGTCGTTTTACCGGCACCATTTTGGCCAACAAGTGCATAAATGTCGCCTTGGTTTACTGAAATACTTAGGTCTGAAACGGCGGTGAATTTTTTGTAGACCTTTGTCAAATTCATGGTTTGGATAACTGCTTCCCCCATAATTTCTCTCCTCACTTTATCATATTGTATTTTATGTATTATTGTACTAGTAGCGTAATACAATAATACACTGGCTATTGAGTTTTGTCAAGAGAAATTAAAAAATTTTGCAAAAAAGCCGGTACTCCGCTAAAAGCAGAGTACCAGCTTCAAAATGATTAGCAGGTAAATGACCGTCCAAATTTGACACGTCTTATCCCTCAACGGAGCAGCGGAAGAATATCCAAAGCAACTGGACGCAGCTCACCCGCAAGATACAAAGAACCGCAAATAATCACTGCGCCGTCTTTTCCGGCAAGCTGCACAGCCAGAGAAAGTGCCTGTCCCGGATATTCGCCGAGATAAGAGGTAACACCATTCTGCTGCCACAAAGCCGAAAGCTTTTCCGGTTCCATGCTTCGCGGATTCTCAAGCGGCAGCACCACAGCTTCTGCAAAAAGCGGTGCCAGCGTATGCACATAATGCTGTACATCTTTGTCCGCGCACATACCGGTCAGAGCCACCAAATGTTTCTTCGGCAGATAGCGTTTCAGACTCTCTGCCAATACACGTGCGCCATCCGGATTATGAGCACCGTCCGCTATCACAAACGGCCGCTTGCTGAGCACCTCAAAGCGTGCCGGCATACGTACTGCCGCCAGCCCGGATACATAAGAATGGTCTGTAATCCGGTCCATTCCTATTTTTCTGCGCAGCACTTCCATACAGGTCAGTGCCGTAATCGCATTTGTAACCTGATAATCCCCCAGCAGGTCCATTTCCAGCAGCATATCTCGATAGCCCATTCGGGTTCCGGCAAGGGTTTCATCCATCACATGCAGTAAATGAGGATCTGCCTCTGTAAGAGGACAATGGCGTTCATTTGCTGTACGGCGGATAACCGCAAGTGCCTCCGGGTCCTGCCCCGGCGCGCACACTGCTTCACACCCTTCTTTGAGGATGCCACACTTTTCTCCCGCAATTTCCGTCAGAGTATTTCCTAAGATTTCTGTATGGTCATAGGAAATATGCGTAATGACCGAACACAAAGGATTTCGAATCACATTGGTGGCATCCAGTCTGCCGCCAAGGCCCACTTCCAAAACCACAACATCGCAGTTCTGTTGGGCAAACCAGTAAAACGCAATCGCCGTGATCGCCTCAAATTCAGAAAGTTCTTCCCCCCTGCTCTCCATTTCAAGAATCAGCGGCAAAACATCTTCTGCCGCCTGTGCGAATTCACGGTGCGGAATTGGCCGGTTGTTCAGCTGAATCCGCTCACAAAAGTCCGTAACAAACGGGGAAACAAACAGCCCGGTACGGTAACGGGATTTACGCAGCATGGAAGCAATCATCGTGCTGGTCGATCCTTTACCATTGGTGCCGGCGACATGCACACAGGGCAGTTTCTCCTGTGGGTCGCCCAGTGCATGGAGCAGATTGTGCAAATGAACAAGCCCGGGAACTTTTTTAAACCGATGCAGAGCATGAATCTGCTTTAACGCTTCTTCATAGGTCATTTTAGTGCATCCAGACTTGACTGAATCAATTCAATATGCTCCTTGAGTTTCTCCGCATTTGCACGCACACCCGCAACAACTTTTTCAGGTGCCTTGCTCAAAAACTTTTCATTCTGCAGTTTTGCCTGTGCATTTCGGTAGCCTTTCTGTGCTGTTTCCAGTTCTCTGGACAAACGCTTCTTTTCTGCTTCCATGTCCACCAGTTCTTCCATTGGAATATAAATTTTCGCATCTGCTGTTACGATTGTAACGGCCCCTTCCAATGTAAAGGATGGTGCAACCTGAATACCGGTAGCATAGGCAAGGCGTTTGAAAATTTCTTCACCGGCGCGGAAGGTATCTTCTTTTGTCGTTGCCAGATACAGCATTGTCCTGCGGGAAGGCTGGACATTCATTTCAGAACGGCGGTTACGCACACCGCGCACCGCATCCATGATGCTTTCCATCTTTGCAGCATCCTCCGGAAAACAGAGCGTTTGATCATATGCCGGATAGGGAGCATTGATCAGCGCCTCCCCCGTGTGCGGCAGCGCCTGCCAGATTTCTTCCGTTATATACGGCATAAACGGATGCAGCAGTGCCAATGTGCGGCTCATCACCCATACCAGCACCTGCCGCACCTGCTGTGCAGCAGCTTCGTCTTTTCCCTGCAGGCGGATTTTCGCAATTTCAATATACCAATCGCAGAACTGCTCCCAGATAAAATCATGCAGCTTCTGGGCGGCAATACCAAATTCAAATTTTTCGAGGTTGTCATTAACTTCCTGCGACAGAAGATTGAAACGATTTAAAATCCACTTATCTTCCATTTCCAGCGTTTCCGGAAGTTCATTCGGAACATTCTTCCCGTCAATATTCATCAGGATAAAGCGGGAAGCATTCCAAATTTTATTGGCAAAATTGCGGCTGGCCTGTACACGCTCATCGGAATAGCGCGTGTCGTTGCCGGGGCTGATTCCCGTAATCAGTGTAAACCGCAGTGCATCCGCTCCATATTGGTCAATGACTTTCAGAGGGTCTATGCCATTCCCAAGAGATTTACTCATCTTGCGTCCCTGACTATCCCGCACGAGGCCGTGGAAAAATACCGTATTAAACGGCACCTGTCCCGTCTGCTCAATGCCGGAGAAAATCATCCGTGCCACCCAGAAAAAGAGGATGTCATAACCTGTAACCAGCGTGTTGGTCGGGTAATAATACGCCAAATCCTTTGTCTGTTCCGGCCAGCCCAGAACACTGAAAGGCCACAATGCAGAACTGAACCAAGTGTCCAGTGTATCTTCGTCCTGATGCAGATGATGCCCGCCGCACTTTGGGCAAGTCTCCGGAGCCGTACGTGCAACAACGGTTTCGCCGCAGTCATCGCAGTACCATGCCGGAATACGATGCCCCCACCACAGCTGACGGGAAATACACCAATCCTTAATGTTGTCCATCCAATTATAATAAACTTTTTCCAGACGTTCCGGAATAAAGCGCACTTTTTGGTCACGGACAGCTTTAACGGCTGGTTCCGCCAGCGGTTTCATCTTGACAAACCACTGTTTGGAAATACGCGGCTCAATGGTGCTGTGGCAGCGGTAACAGGTGCCGACATTATGTTTAATCGGCTCAATGCTAACCAGATAACCCTGTTTGTCCAGCTCCGCCACAATCTGCTTCCGGGCTTCCAAACCGGGAAGCCCGGCATACTTGCCGCCGTTCTCATTGATTGAACCATCCTCATTCATCACATTGATTACCGGAAGGTTATGGCGGCGGCCCACTTCAAAGTCGTTCGGGTCATGCGCCGGGGTGATTTTCACAACACCGGTCCCAAAATCCCGCTCAACATATTCATCCGCAACGACCGGAATCTCACGTCCGACCAGCGGCAGAATCAGCGTTTTGCCAACGATGTCTTTGTAGCGCTCATCGTCCGGATGTACAGCCACCGCAGTATCGCCGAGCATCGTCTCCGGACGGGTGGTCGCCAGTTCCAGAGAACCGCTGCCATCCTTAAAGGGATAACGCACATGCCAGAAAGAACCGTCCTTTTCCTCAAACTCCACCTCTGCGTCCGAAATTGTGGTTTTGCAATGCGGACACCAATTGATAATACGTTTGCCGCGGTAAATCAGGCCTTTTTCATACAGGCGGACAAATACCTCCCGGACGGCCTTGCTGCAGCCCTCATCCAAGGTAAAGCGTTCCCGCTCCCAGTCGCAGGAAACGCCCAATTTCCGAAGCTGCTGCTCAATACGTCCGCCAAATTTATCTTTCCAAGCCCATGCGCGTTTTAAAAAGGCTTCCCTGCCGATGTCCTGTTTGGTAATGCCCTCTTTGCGCATCGCTTCCACAATCTTCGCTTCCGTTGCAATGGAGGCATGGTCAGTCCCCGGCACCCACAGGGCACTGTAACCCTGCATCCGGCGCCACCGAATCAAAATATCCTGCAGTGTTTCATCCATTGCATGGCCCAGATGCAGTTGTCCTGTGATATTTGGCGGCGGAATCACGATAGTGTATGGTTTCTTCTTAGAATCCGGCTCTGCATGAAAGTAACCGCCCTGCAGCCAAAATTCATAGATGCGGTCTTCTACTTCGCCGGGATTATAGGTCTTGGCAAGCTCCCTGCTCATTAAAGTTCCTCCTTCATTAACAAAAAGCCCCGGACAGGAATTTCATTTCCCATCCGGGGCGAATTTTTTGTGTAAAAATCCGCGGTACCACCCGCATTCGGCCCTTAAATAAAGGCCCTCCCGCCGTTAACGCAGGCCGCGTGCAGCCCTACTCTTTTCTGGCTGCCAGCTCCAAGGTGACTCATCCACACCGCTGCATGCACAGGCTCTCACCAACGCACCTGCTCTCTGAAGCTCTGGGGCGGTGTCTTTCTCCCCATCCTTGCTTTTAAATATCTAGTTGCATTATAGTCGCCGCAAATCAGGATGTCAAGACCGAGAGCGGTTCAGAAATTCCAACGAGGTCACGGACAACCTCACCTGCCAGCATCAGCCCCGCTGTGCTTGGAACAAAGCTGAGACTGCCGGGAACCGTATGCCGCCCCGACTGCGGCAGTTCCGTCCCCGCCTGCGGCGTAAGGGCACGCTCATTGCTGTAGACGACTTTTAAATGGGTAATTCCGCGTTTTCTGAGCTCCCGCCGCATGACACGCGCCAAAGGATCCATTTCTGTTTTGGAAAGGTCCGCAATACGAAAGCGGGAAGGGTCCAGTTTGTTTCCGGCTCCCATCGCACTAATGACAGGTACGCCCGCTTTCTTAGCTTGCTGAATAATCAACAGCTTACTGCTGACGGTGTCAATTGCGTCAATTACATAATCATACTGGGAAAAGTCAAATGTCTCTGCATTCTCTTCCGTATAAAAGCATTTGCAGCTTTGCACCTGCACTGCCGGGTTAATGTCCAGCATGCGGTCGCGCATCACATCCGTTTTGTAGTGTCCGATTGTGCTGTGCAAAGCGATAATCTGGCGATTTAGGTTTGTAACACTAACTGTATCATGATCCACCAACGTAAAAGAGCCGATGCCGCAGCGGCACATCGCCTCCGCTGCAAAGCCACCGACTCCGCCGACACCAAACAGCAAAACGGAAGCACGCTTCAGTTTATCCAATGCCTCCTGCCCCAGTAAAATTGTTTCCCGTGAAAATTCATTTTGCATGGGACTTTTTCCCTCCTTTTGCCGCACATTTAGGACAAATTCCCGAGACTTCCAAACTGTGGCCTGTAATCTGATACCCTGTTTTTTCGGCCCAGTCTTTTTCCAACTTCTCAATTGGACAACCGTCCAGCAGAATCGTTTCTCCGCAACAGACACAGCGCAGAAAATGACGGTGCCTGTGATCGTTGATGCGAAAATAGGTTTTCCCGTCCTGTCCCAACTCTTTAATGAGAATCTGCTTATCGGAAAGTGTTGCCAGCGTACGGTAAGCGGTGGAAATGCTCATATGCACCTCCTGCAGTACCTGCATATAAATCTCTTCCGTAGTCATCGGCTTTGTAGACGCTCTGAGAATCTCCAAAATTGCTTCCCGCCGTTTAGTTGTTTTGAGCTTTTGGGATTTCAAGGTTTCGTCCGGCATATTGATGCCTCCTTCATACCTTCCTGCTTTCCATTTGCATGTACTCAATTCTGTGTTAAATTATAAAGAGATTTTCTCCAAAAGTCAATTTCACCTATGCAGTAAGCCAGTAATGTTTCTGCTTTGAAAATTGCAGTCCCAGAGAGCGCTGCAAGGCAAAGGAGGCATCATTTCCAAGAATAATGTCACCGTATGCCGTATTGCCGGCAGCAAGGCATCGGTTCACTGCATCGGCTTCCAGCGCGGAAGCAACACCCATTCTGCGGAATTTGGGGTATACTTCTAATAAGCCCATCGCCCCCTCTGCATGTTCTCCGATAAAGCCAGCCATTTCCTTTCCGCAGAAAGCACCAAAAATCACACCTGCTTTGAGCCGCTCTGCAATATATTCCGGCTCATCGAACAAATGATATTGCCTGCAGACCGCGTCCATATATTCTATCGTCAGTTGGCGAATTGAGAATTTTTCAGAAACCGGAAGCGGATTTTTTTCTGTCCAAACTGCAAACCTGCAGGGGCAGCAGTAATCTTTTCCAAAGGAATCCTGCGCATGAAAGCGTTTGCGAAAGGCCTCCCGGCTATACGGCTCATGCGCCGTAAACATGGATGTCTGCCTTGGCAGCATCTCTGTCATCCATTCTGCTGCCTGAAGGGAAACCGCACACTGCATGATTGTCTCATGTACCTGAAGCTGCACTCCTTCCTCTCCTGCATAAAGGACCTTGGCAATACCGCGATGCAGCGCCTCCAGCATATCAATATTACTCATGCTGTCCTGTTTTAGAAATTTAATTGCTTTTTCATTCACGAGACTGTGTCCTCCTGTCTGAATCTATGCTTTGTGATAAATCTCTGTTCTTATAATACATATTTCTGGCTCCATCTGCAAAAAAGGTTTGCAGGATGCCTGCTTTTTTGATAAACTATAAGGTGCTGTAAAATTTATGAATACTGGAGGGTCCCCCGTGTAAAACAGAAAATGCAGAAGCGCTCTGAACAAATCAAAAATACGGGAGGAACCATTTTATGGATTATAAAAAAGAAATTGAACGGCGCCGCACCTTTGCCATTATCTCACATCCGGATGCCGGCAAAACCACGCTAACGGAAAAGCTGCTGCTCTATGGCGGAGCAATTCAGCAGGCAGGTATGGTCAAGGGAAAACGCCACATGAAACATGCGGTTTCCGATTGGATGGAAATTGAAAAGCAGCGTGGTATTTCAGTTACTTCCTCTGTCATGCAGTTTGAGTATAACAACTGCTGCATCAATATTCTGGACACTCCCGGCCATCAGGATTTTTCGGAGGACACTTACCGCACATTGATGGCAGCAGACAGTGCCGTAATGGTCATTGATGCCGGCAAAGGCGTTGAGCGGCAAACTCGAAAGCTTTTTAAAGTCTGCACCCTGCGTAATATTCCGATTTTTACATTCATCAACAAAATGGACCGCGATGCGCGCAGCCCTTATGACTTAACAGAACAGATTGAAAATGAACTGGGTATCAAAACTTATGCCGTTAACTGGCCGATTGGCAGCGGACACGACTTTAAAGGCGTTTATGACCGTGCGTCAAAAAAAATACTGACCTTTACGGCAGAGCCGACAGCGAACGGTGCCCATCAGGTGGCAGAATCCGCAAGTGACCTTTCCGACCCGAATCTGACTGCCCTGCTGGGAGAAGATCTGCTGTCTACGCTGCGTGATGATGTGGAGCTGCTGGACGGTGCCGGAGAGGAATTTTCACTGGACGAAGTACGGCAGGGAAAACTTTCTCCGGTATTTTTCGGTTCAGCGCTGACGAATTTCGGTGTGGAACCTTTTCTGCAGGAATTTCTGCGCATGACCACACCGCCTCTTCCCCGCCAATCCGACAACGGCATTGTAAATCCAACCGACCCAGACTTTTCTGCATTTGTATTTAAAATTCAGGCAAACATGAACAAAGCTCACCGCGACCGCATTGCCTTCATGAGAATCTGCTCCGGAGAATTTAAACGCGGGATGGAAGTCGTGCATATGCAGAGTGGTCGCAAAATGAAACTGATGCAGCCGCAGCAAATCATGGCAGAACAGCGCGAAGTGATTGAGCACGCCTATGCCGGTGATATTATCGGTGTGTTCGATCCGGGTGTCTTTGCAATTGGCGACACGCTCTGTTCTCCGGCTAAGAAATTTAAATTCGGCGGTATTCCAACATTTGCGCCGGAGCATTTTTCCCGTGTTTCTCCTGTGGACACGATGAAGCGCAAACAGTTTGTCAAAGGAATGACTCAGATTGCACAGGAAGGTGCCATTCAGATATTTCAGGAATTAAATGGCAGCATGGAGGAAGCGATTGTCGGCGTAGTCGGCGTACTGCAGTTTGACGTGTTGGAATACCGGCTGAAAAATGAATATAAGGTAAATATCCGTATGGAAACTCTGCCGCATGAATACATCCGTTGGATTGAAAATGAAGACCTCGACCCCAAAACGCTCGACCTCACCAGCGATACCCGCTGCATTCAGGACCTAAAAGGAAACCATCTGCTCCTCTTTGTAAGTGAGTGGAATATTACCTGGGCTGCAGAGCATAATCCGCAACTGAAACTGAGTGAGTTTGGCGGAGCCAAAATGTAACGGGCACCTTTTCAGTATGCTTGCGATGAGGTCAGACTGCTAACGAATTGTCAAAAAGGCACTGCCACATTTTTAAAAGAACGTGGCAGTGCCTTTTTCTTTCTTATGAACAAAATCAGGAAAAGCGAATTTGCTTGGGCATTGGCTCCACTCGGTCGGTACGGTCAGCTCCACCCACCAGTTTCGGACGCTGCCGACGAGTCCAGCTAGGGACAACATGAATTTCCTGCATATCCTCGGGTTCTCCGACTTTTACGCGATCCGGACGGTCAGGCTTTGTAATAAACATGGCGGGCTACCTCCTTGAGTCTATCTTGCTTTCTGTTTCTTTCATGACTATCATAGCAAACATCAAACAGGAGGTAAACCCTTTTTACAGAATCCCGAAATACATTTTGTTTTTGAAGTTTTAACTTTTAAAATAACTGTAAAACAAGTAAATGCTTTAAAATAATATGTGCAGCGTGAATATGCTCGGTATTAGGAGAAAGTATTCTTAAGAAAATGAAGTTTTCCACATTTTAAATTAATTATTTTAGGAAGTATTAAGTTTCAACTCACAGCAGCAGAACAAGCCGTGACCAGAGGCTACGGTTTCCTCTTACAATCATCGGAATCTGCTTTCAGGTAACGGTCAATCATGTCCTGCGTTACGCCCTGCTTCTGTATAATTTCTTTATAGAAGCAAGCGCTGCGGCGGATATTCCGTTCTTGTGTTTTAAAGTTACATCCGACTAAACCGAATGCTGCTGTTTCTCCCTCTGCCCATTCAAAGTTATCCATCAAGGACCAGTAATAATACCGCTCCACCGGCAAACCGCTGTCTGCAACCTGTTTCAAGTGGTCATACAAAAAGCGGCAGCGCAGCTTATCCTCCCGATCGGCAACGCCATTTTCTGTAATCCAAATGGGCGCACAAAAGCGCTGATAGCGCTGGCGCATTAAAATGCCCAGCCCTTCCGGATAAATTTCCCAGCCTAAGTCATTCACAGGCCTGCCCGGCCTGCCTGTAGCATTGGTTCCGTGCACCCAGCTGCGGGTATAATAGTTGATGCCGATATAATCATAAAAGCGGCCGTCCCCCAGCGGAGCTTCCACACCCAACGGAATTGTCAGCCTGCCTGTATAAAACGCCTCCGTCAGGCCCTGAAAAAGATATTGCATACCATTTGCCAGTGTCTTGTCCTGCTGAAATGCCGGTGTGAAAATCCGCATATGCTCCGCAAAGCCAACCATAGTCCGGCCGGAAAAGCCGCGCATTTCACGAATACGGTGAATCCGACGGTAAGCCGTCAGATGACAGTACACCAGATTTCGCATAACACGAATGGACTGTGCCGGATTGTGTCTTGCCGGAGGCCACTGTGCCAAGAAATAGCTGAGTGTTACATAAACATTCGGCTCATTCAAGGTTACATAGTCACTCACCAAATCACCAATAGCCTCAACCACATAAGTAACATAACGCAGGAAAATAGAGGGACTTTCTTTTTGCAGGAATCCCCCTTCCTTTTCAAACCATGTGGGATTGGAAAAATGATGGAGCGTGACCAGCACCTTTACGCCCATTTTCTGTAAATCTTTGATTTCTTCCCGGTAATGGTTCATTGCCTCCCGGCAAAACTGTCCCGGAGCCGGCTCAATCCGGCTCCATTCCAGCCCCATCCGATACGTTTGCAGACCCAGCTTTTGAATCAGACGGTTGTCCTCTTTCCACCGCCGCCAATGCTGATTGGCATTTTCCGGACTGGAACTGTCAATCATCTTGCCCAGTTTATGTGCCCAGTCATACCAGCTGTTTTTTGTCGGACTCCCCTCGATCTGTGTTGCTGAAGTCGCGCAGCCAAGCAGAGTACCTTTCAATGAAAAAGGTGTATCCAAATTTTATCCTCCGCCCTGTTCTGTCATGTTAAATACCTTGAACAGGTTCTAAAAACATATTAAAATTATTGTTCTTATTTTACCGTAAACTGCTGTAAAATGCAATGCCACAGACAACCGCTCACAAACTTTCCTTTTTGTTTCCCCCGCTCTTTACCTTTTACAAATTCCGTGTTATAGTAATATCGTATTGGTTGGAAGGAGAAAAAACATGAGCAAAAAACTTTCGCGATGGATATGTGCTGCATGTGCAGCTGTTTTGATTTTGGCGACTAACAGCCTGCCTGCAAGGGCACTCAGCCTTGACCCAGGTTTTATCCCACAGAGCAATGCGCTGGAACTTGTCAATCTTGATACCGGCGATACGATATATTCTAAAAACGCAAACGCGAGACTCTATCAGGCTTCCACAACAAAAGTGATGACTTTTATTGTGGCATCCGAATTGATAAAAGATCCTAAAAATACGATGGTTACTATCTCGGAGAACGTGCAGAAAATGCTGCCGGACCGCTCCTATGTTTCCGTTCAGCTTGCAGTTGGTGAAAGAATGTCTGCTTTAAACCTGATGTACTGCATGATGCTTCCCTCCGGTAATGATGCGGCAATTGCGCTGGCCTACTATGCTGCAGACGGAAATATGCAGCAGTTTATCCAGAAGATGAACCAAAAGGCAAAGGAACTGGGCTGCACGCAGACGAATTATACAAATGTATTTGGTAAAGAGGATAAAAACCATTATACGACCGCAAATGACTTAAAAAAAGTTTACCGCTATGCGGATACGCTTCCAAATTTTAAACAAATCGCTTCGACAGCATCCTACACCGTTCCAAAGACCAACTGCACTGCAGCCCGAAAGTTGACAAACTCCAATGAGCTAATTCAAAAATCGTCCAAATATTATTACCAGCCCTGCACAAACGGAAAAACTGGTACTTCGGATAAAGCAGGGTACTGTCTCGCCTCCACAGCCTCAGAAGGCGGCTCCCATTATCTGTGCATCGCTATGGATGCCCCTAGTGAAAAAAACGGGATTGCGATTAAAGACAATGGTGCATTTAAAGACTCCCGTCAACTTTATGAATGGGCTTTTGATTCATTGAAGAGTCAAAAGATCCTGACCAAGGGTACAGTTTTTGGAAATGTCACAGTTGTGCAGGCGAAAGGCAATCAGCATATACTCCCCGCTGTTCCAAGTTCCGATTATAATGCCATGTTACCAACAAGCGGCGGAAAGATTTCTACGAAAGTTTCCCTTCCCAAAAGCATTCATGCCCCTGTCAAAATGGGGGACAAGGTTGGTACGGTCACAGTTCTCTATAACAATGAAAAACTGACAGCCGCCAATTTGGTCGCTTCTCAGGATGTTCCGTTATATGCTGCATTCTATCAGCAGCAATGGTTCCAAATTGCAGCCATTATAGTGGGAGCAGCAGTTGTCATTTTCCTGATTATCTTACTCATCCGTAAGCTGCGAAACCGCCACCGCAAAATGGATTTGGGCAGCGGGCGCAGTCGGCGATGGAGCAGATACAGTTCGCGTCACAGTCGGAGCAGATCCCATTCTTCCAAAAATGGCTATCATAATTATCACTAAAAATATTGCAAAAAGAGGATTCGGTGTTCTGGTGTAAGTCAGATCACCGGATCCTCTTTTGATATTTTCTGCAGAACTGTCAGGTTTAAAAAGCCCAGCCGCCGTCACGGAAAATTGGTACTTTTTCCCCTTTAGCTGTAATTCCTGTAATCGAAAGGTCTTTTGTCCCCAGCATAAAGTCCACATGCGTGCTGGAGTGGTTAACTCCCATTTCTTTCAGTTCCTCTTTAGTTTTATCAAATCCGCCCTTGACACATTCCGGAAATCCCAATCCAAGCGCAAAGTGACAAGCTGCATTCTCATCAAACAAAGTATTATAGAAAAGAATCCCCATCTCAGAAATTGGAGATTGTTTCGGAATTAAAGCGCATTCCCCAAGCATGGACGCACCGTCATCTGTCCCAACAATGGCTTTCAAAGTATCTTCGCCCTTTTCTGCAGAACAATCCGTCACACGGCCATCTTTAAATGTCAGGCTGAAGTCATCAATCAACACCCCCTGATAACTCAGCGGCAATGCACTATGAACAGTTCCATTCGTACGAGTACGGTCAGGCGTACAGAAAATTTCCTCTGTTGGCATATTGGGAAAATACGGGGTGCCCTGAACCGTCTCAGAGCCGCCGCCCTGCCAGATATGATTTTTCGGCATTCCCAGTGTAATATCGGTACCAATGCTATTATGATAGACCAGCTTGTCAAACTGCTTTTCATTTAAAAAAGCACGGCGCTTTTCAAAGCTTTTACGGTGCTGTTCCCATGCCGCAACTGGATCCGGCGTATCTACACGGACTGCATGAAAAATAGCCTCCCACAGGCGATTGTATGCCGCAGGACCGGCACTGTCTGGGAAAACGCGCTTTGCCCAAACGGGGGAAGCCGCCGCTACAATACACCATGCATTGCGGCCAAAGTCCATCCCATCATAAAAATCCCTGCAGGCAGCCGTATTCGCTTTGCGCGCTGCAATCAGTTTTCTTGGGTCAACTCCGGCCAATGCCTGCGGGTCATCACTGAGAATGGAAAGAATAATTCCGCCTCGTTTAGCAACACCGTTCAGCAGTTCTGCTCTCCATTTCCGACAATGCTCAAAGGCTTCCAACGGCTCATTTTCATAACGAAGGCACGTTATCTTTTCATCTGACCAGTCCACTGTTACCGTGCTGGCACCTGCCCGATAAGCTTCCTCTGTGACCAGCCGGACCAGCTGCGCACCCTCCAGTCTGGCGCTGATATACAGTTCCTGCCCTTTTTGCAGATTGCAGCCTGCATGGACAATTAAATGAGCATATTTTTTCAGGCTTTCCTGTAAACTCATTTTGTTTCTCCTTCCAAAATTGCTTGATCAATCAGCGAGTGTTCCCATTGGATCCCACGGATTAAGATGAATAGGTTTTGTCTGAAGTGCTTGCATCTGTTTTGCGGAAAGATATTTCTTGTGAATAACTGCCTGATAAACAAAAGTATGAAACCATGAGGCGCTCATTTGGTAGTAGCCTTTATCTCCATGCTTGCTGCTCCAGCTGTTTTCAATCTTCCATTTAGTCGGTTTCCCGCTTTCATCCAGATTGACACCCGTAATCACCATTGCATGATTCATCGCACTTTCGCGGTAATCCAACCGGTCGGCTTTGGTCATAGAGAAATCCATGCCAAAGGTACCGCTGAGGTCAAAGCATTCCGTACACCAAAGCCCCTTATCCCGATCGCCAAGGTGACCGACATCACTGCCGAACCAAACTAATTCTCCATCCTGCAGCTGGCGAACAATCAGGTTTTCCACTTCATCCATCGGCAGATTCAGATAATGTACGGGTCTGCCTTCCGCAACATTACCAAGGTAATCCACGGTAAAAGTTTGATAAAAAGGTTTGTCCTGTGTGGGAGAGTTGATAATGCTGATATAATCTTCTCCCAGATTCAGCCCAACAAATTCCTGATAAAATTGTTTGGGGGTAAGACCGCGCACCATATGATATTTTTTATCTTTATCGACATATTCAAAATCGAACTGCTTGGGCGGCTCTCCACAACACATACATAGGAAGCGGTACATTTCTGCCAGCATGTTCTGCTTCATATTTTGCAGGTCTTTGCCCTCTTTCGCTGCTGCCCGAAGTTTCGCTGTATACTGGCGCAATTTTGCATTAATCAAGTGATTCATATCTGCCGTATTGCTGCTCTGATGTGTTTCCTCCATTGCTGCTTTCGGGACAACACCATATTTCTCAACAATATTGACGAACATATCCCACTGACCGCCGTCTGCAATACCAGAGGAAAGAATAAAAGACAGCAGGCGGTCATCCACCGGCCTGTCAATAAGGCAAATTACACTTTCTAAGAAATAATTGATTTTCTCGAATTTATCCCAGAAAGAAATATAATTTTGAGAAAGTTCAAACTTTTCAAGATTGCATTTTTTCGCTACCTGCTCCCGCAGCAGATTGAGCGCTGAAAATATCCAGCAGCGCCCGCTATGCATTTGGTCTGTCACTTCCAGAGTCGGTAAATCAACCGAATACTGAAACTGTGTATTTTGCAGGGAAGATGGACGAAAAGAAGCCTCTTTTAAATTCGTCTTATACAATACATTTGTCATGGCATGACAAAGAGGATTAGCTTCATAAGAACTATGAAAAGCTTTCATCGCCTCTGTCGGGATTCCTTGAAATGGTTTCATCTGAGAAGATTCCTTTCTATAGCATTTTCATCCGTTTTAAACCAAAATAAAAAGCTGCTGCAAAGGCCCCCCTGCATTTTGGTCGCAGTTTGTTCCCCGTCAACAGCCTATTTTTCCGTCAGACACGGATAGTCTATGGCTTTTCCAGTATAACACAGCCATTTGTGATTTGCAATTTCCATCTCCGTTTGATAAAATAAATATAAATAATGAAAAAAGCAGGAGGAGACCTTATGCAGGAAACACACGCCTATGTTTATATTCTGCAGTGTGCAGATGGCACACTGTACACCGGTTGGACAAATGCTCTGGCTGCACGTGTGAAAACCCATCAATGTGGAAAAGGCGCAAAATACACGCGTTCCCGTCTTCCGGTAAACCTCGTCTACTATGAATGTTTGCCAGATAAAAATGCCGCTCTACGCAGGGAAGCCGCTCTAAAGCATCTTTCCCGACAGAAAAAGCTTTCATTAATTGCTTCTAAGTCACAACTTTTTCACACTTCTGCAATTTAGGAATATAAAAATGAGCTAAAATAAATTTTCTTTTTTCATACAAATTATAGATTATGCAGTTTTTCTACAAACGAACGGAAATTTGCTTGCTTTTTCCCATCCTATGTTTCATAATAGAATGAACAGCGCAATGGTGCGTACCTCTTTTGAGGTGCGCACCGTTTTTTGTTAAGCCGATTTCAAAACCAGTTGTTACAGCTTCTTTGAAAACCGATAAAAGTGAAGTTATGCTTTATATTTTCGCTTATTTTACTTGCTTTTTTATTGTATTCATTACATAATAAAGTATTAAAAAACGCAACGAACTGAATCCTGTATGAAAGGATTTTCTGATTTCAAATTAATGAAACGAAATGAGATGATTTTCATTGGATAAAATTGATGCAACCCTGCTCGAATCTTTACAAGAAGATGCACGTATCCCCATCAAAACACTGACCAAAAAAGTTTTCCTCTCTGCTCCTGCTATTTCAGCTCGAATTGAGAAACTCGAAAAGCAGGAAATTATTAAAAGCTATCAGGCTGTTTTGGACCCTATCCAGCTTGGCTACCACATTAAGGCATTCATCAATCTGCAGATGACACCCAACCAAAAAACTGAATTTTATCCGTTTATCCGCCAATGCCGTAATGTGTTGGAATGTGACTGTGTAACGGGAGATTATTCTATGCTGATCAAAGTAGCCTATCCAAGTACTGCAGAACTGGATACTTTTATCGGACAACTGCAGCGCTTTGGAGCTACTTCCACTCAAATTGTTTTCTCCACCCCTGTGGAATCCCGCGGTGTAAAAGTGGATGCAGAACTGGCCGGCAATTAAGTCTGTTTTAAAAGGGAGGACGACTGCTTTTCCAAGAGCAGTCGTCCTCCCTTTTAAAAATTCAACAAATGACGTACATCAACATAATTTTCTTCCAATAACCAACAGCAGCAATCATAACAACTGCGAATCAGGCTCCAAGCCTATCATTAAAAGAATCCGGTGGTATTACCACTGGATCTGTTCATCATGACAAAGACGCTCCGCTGTAAATTTTCCCTGCACCAATGCCGTATGCATACCGGCCGTGTTTCCGAGCCACTGCCCTGTCAACAGGAATTTCTTCAGTCCCGGAATACGCCCTGTAAGCTGTGTCAGCCGTGCATGTGAAGTCGGCACAAATGCTGTGCAGGAACCATGGTAAACATGCAGCCGCTCGGCATAAGTGACTGGCGTGTGGCAGGTAAGGAACTGCAGCTGCCCTTTCATTCTCGGAAATCGCTTTTCCAATGCAAACTGAACAGCACCAGCCAGTCGGTCAATCGCTTCCTCATAAACATCCTGCTGTACGGCAAGCTCTGCCCAGTACCGAAAAGCACGCTTCCCAGTCATTGGGATTTCCGCCACCAATTCTGTTCGTCCATTTTTTACAAAAGACGGATCATCACTGTACTGTGTCACCGTCAGCCTGCTGATGCCGTCTCCTGCAGCTGGAATATCATCTGTCGGAAAAGAAAATACGCGCGCAAGCGGCACACAATCCACCGGTGCGGAAAAGAACAAGCGCACCCGTGAAAAAGTCGGATAAATCTCAGGATTTTCATAGCGGACCTGCAACTTCTTTTCCAGTGTATAGCGATCCTGCAGAAGGACCCGGTGGGTGTATTCCGGGTCGCAGGCTGCAATTACCCAATGTGTCAAAAGGCGCTCCCCATTTTCCAGCACAACTCCACGCGCAGCCCCATTGGCCACAATAATTTCTTTTACCGGCGTATTCAGCCGCAACTCTCCGCCGCTTGTTTGATAGAAGCTCACCATGCGCTCCGTCAATTTTCGAGAGCCGCCGACCGGAACTGCAAGATCTCCGGAAATAAATTTCCCATAAAAAAGCACGAGCGCTGCCAAAGTGCTGCCCTGCGGAAGAACATTTAAAAATGCGCAGCGCAAGGCCGGATGGTGAAACTGTTCAGCAAAATCACTTAAAGAAACACTGCGCAGCCGTGTCAGCATCTTCTTAATTTCCCCATTTGCAGAATTGAAGTGTCTGGATTTCAGCGGTCCTGCGAGATCTTCCGGCTGCGAAACTGGCAGTTCATACTCTTCCGCTTTCAGCACAGCTTCACAGAATCGGTGCAGTAATGTACGATCTTCCGGACTGATTTTTTCTGCATTCCTGCAAAACTGTTCAAGGTCTTGGCTGAACTCCACCACTTCACCTGAATCTTCCAAGGTGAAAAGACTGTCCGGATGGACAAACATGGTATTCTCCAGAGCACCGACTTCATTCCAGCAACGATAAAGAGCAGTATCTTCCCCTGCTCCGACAAGGAAGCTCATGTTGCCTTCTATTGGCAGCTGGCCGTTCATCCAACCCATACAAGCCCCGCCCGGCAACGTATTTTTCTCATAAATTGTTGTCCGAAAACCATGACGCTGCGCGTAAATACCTGCTGAGAGTCCTGCAATCCCTCCGCCAATGATGGCTATTCTTTTGGGACTGTCCATCCAAATTTCCTCCTTCCCCAACCGAAAACAAGCAGAAACTTTTACTCAGAAAGGAGTTTTTCCACTTTCTCGCGTATTTCTTTCATTCTGTCCGGAATTTCAATATGCTGCGGACAATGTGCGGCACATTTCCCGCAGGCAGCACAGGACGCAGCCTGTTTTTCTTTTCCCAACGCCCGGTAGCCCTCTATAAATTCCTGTGACCGATGCGTAACAGAATATTCATTATAGAGTTTAAAAACAGCAGGAATATCTACCCCAGACGGGCACTCCATGCAGTAACGGCATCCGGTGCACGGAATCGTCAGATAGGACTTATAAAGTTCTGCCGCCTGACGCAGCGTTTTGAGTTCCTGACCCGAAAGAGGCGTAAAATTTGAAAAGGTATGGACATTGTCAATCACCTGCTCAGCGCTGCTCATTCCGCTGAGAACAGTCATCACACCCGGCTGTGATGCTGCAAAGCGCACCGCCCATGAAGCAAGGCTTGCCTGTGGTTCGGCCTTTTTCAGGATTTCAGCCGACTGCGGGCAGAGAGTCGCCAGTGCGCCGCCTCTCACCGGTTCCATCACCACCACCGGTATGCCGTTTTTCTGCAGCAGCTCATACTGACCCTTGGCATCTTGTGTTTTCCAATCAACGTAATTGAGTTGTATTTGTGCAAAATCCCAGTGATATAAAGGCAAAATCGTACGAAGTACAGCCGGAGTATCATGAAAGGAAAACCCAAGGCGGCGGATTTTTCCTTCCGCCTTCTTTTGGTTGAGATATTCAATTACATGAAACTTTTTGAATTTCTCCAAGTTTCGGCTTTCCATCGAATGGCAAAGGTAGAAATCGAAATAATCGACACCGCAGCGTTTCAATTGATCCTGAAAGATTTCATCAACCTGTGACTCATTGGTCACCTTCCACATCGGCATTTTATCCGCCAGAAAATAGCTGTCTCGCGGGTACTTGCGGAGTGCCTGTCCAATGAACTGCTCCGAAAGTCCCTCATGGTACACATAAGCCGTGTCAAAATAATTCACTCCATGGGCATAAGCATAATCAATCAGTTTCTGTGCAAGCGGATAGTCAATATCGGGTTTCCCCGCCTGCAGAAGCGGAAGACGCATACAGCCAAAACCAAGCAGAGACGGTTTTGCATCCGTTCCGCGGTATCCTCTTGAGATCAAGTTAATTCCTCCATAAAATGAATATTTGGGTTTGATAGACTTCGTTAAGGACACCCATATTCCCGTAAGGAGATTCCTCTATATTGGGTATTGTATCGCGCAGCTATTTTTTGTGCAAGCAGTGTTACCCTTTTTTCTTATATATGACACTAGAATCAGTATAAGAAAGCAGGAATCGAAAAAGGAAAAGCAACAATTAGGAAATATCATTTGCGAACATTTTACACCCAGATTTCAATGTATCTGTATAAGATGTCCGTGCAGGAATGACCGGAAATCCTCAGAAAAAGTTATACTCCCTGATGATCCAGATAAGTTACCACAGCGTGTGCGGCCACGTTTCCTTCCCCCACTGCCTTTGCAATTTGATACGGACGGCCCGTGCAGTCACCGGCAGCAAAAACGCCCTTCAAATTTGTGCACATCTGCCGATCAACATTTACATGGCCATCCTGCATCTGCAGACCGTTCATCAGCACAGCAGGCGGAACTGCATTTTTAATGAAAAAGATTCCATCCACAGGAAGCTCTGTCCCATCTGCCAAAACAATGCTTTCCACGCGTTTTTCACCACGAATTTCCCGAACACCAGACTTCAGAAATTCTACGTTTTCTCCTGCCACTCTGCTCCCTTTCATCAGCGGCAGATAATAAACTTTTGCTGCAAGCCCTGCCAGAAAGTTTACTTCCTGCTCCAGAGGGACCGAATTACATACAACTGCAATTGTTTTGCCACGGTAAAGGTTCCCGTCACATGTTGCACAGTAACTGACACCGCGGCCAAGGAGTTCCGCTTCACCAGATATTGGGGCAGCATTATCCATTCCAGTAGCTAGAATCACTGTTTTTGCTTCATAAATTTTATTATTATCCGCTAAAAGGCTAAAATAGTCCTCCATATTGTAAATGGATGTGATGGTTTCTTCTGTCACGGCAATCTGCATTTTCTCCATTTGGCTTTGGAACTGCTGTACAAGCTGTTCTCCTGAAGTCTCCGGAATCCCGGGATAATTAGAAATTCTCTCCGATTTCAGCACCTTTTCACTCAGCGCCTTCCGGCCAAACAGAAGAAAGGATTTTCCTCTGATTTGCGCATTTAATGCAGCGGAAATGCCGGCAGGGCCTGAACCGATAATTGCAAGATCATATCGCTCCATTTATTTTACTTCCTTTCAACGCAACTGTTGATGTGAATTTACCTTTCCCCTTCAAAAGGCTCCACATTCTTGAAAGCGTAAAAAGCCGCAGAAACATCTGACTATTCCTGCAGTTTTCCAATCAAACTTCTTCCATAAACATATTTTGGACTTCAAATGGCGCTTTCCAGCATATCCAGTAAACCGTCAAAGGTATGGATAACCTCCTCCATCGGTTTTTCCGTTTCCATATCCACACCAGCTTTCCGCAGAATATCAATTGGGTAATCACTGCTGCCGCTCTTGAGAAATCCTTTGTATTTTTCGACAGCGTTCTCCCCTCCGCTTAAAATCATGCGGCTGAAAGAGTTTGCAGCTGCATAACCAGTCGCGTATTGATAGACATAAAAGTCACGGTAAAAGTGCGGTATTCTTGCCCATTCCATGTCATTTTCAGGGTCAACCGTCATTTCCGGACCGTAATATTGGATATTGATGTCATGCCAGAAACTGCACAGGTCCTTGGCAGTCAACTGAACACCCGACTCTGTCTTTTCGTGTGTAAAGAGCTCAAACTCTGCAAACAGAAGCTGGCGGAATACGGTCGTGCGAATTTGTTCCAGCTGAGAATTGATAAGATACAGTTTGCGGTCCCTATCTGTTTCTTTGTCAATTAAATGATGAATCAACAGTGATTCATTGGTAGTGGAAGCTGTTTCTGCGCAGAATAAGGAATAATCCGAGTAAATATAAGGCTGTGTTTTGGTGGAATAATAGGTGTGAATGGAATGTCCCATTTCATGCGCCAGTGTGGATACACCATCATAGTCTCCATTATAGTTCAGCAGAATATAGGGCTGCGTATCATAGCAGCCAGCAGAATAGCCGCCGGAGCGCTTACCTTTATTGGGATAGCGGTCTACCCAGCCACTCTCGATTCCTTTGCTAAACAGGTCAAGATATTCTTTTCCAAGCGGTGCAAGACCTTCTTTTACGATTTTTACCGCTTCATCAAAGGAATAGTGAGATTCCGGTACATCAATTACCGGCACATAAAGATCATACATATGGATATCGTTAAGTTTCAGCAATTTCTTTTTCAAGTTGACATAGCGGTGCAGGGAATCCAGATGTGTATGAATCGTTTGGAGCGCGGTCTTATAAACCGACACAGGAATATGATTAGGTGCCAAAGAACATTCCAGAGAAGAAGAATAATGGCGCTGACGCGACTCAAATACAAAATTTTTGACAGAAGTCATGAGTAAGGAAGCAAACGTATTGCGATATTTTCCATAGGTGCTGAAAAGTGTGGTGAAAGCTTCTCTGCGGACTTCTCTGTTGGGGGACATAAGGAAGTGATGGTAGTTGCTTTCCGTCAGTTCCGCCGGCTTGCCGTCCTCGCCGTGGATTGCAGGAAAAGTCATATCCGCATTTGTCATTAGGGTGTAGGTTTGGTGCGGTCCGTCCAGACAAACCGATACAGCAGCCAGCATGGTTTCACTTTTCCGGTCAAGCGTATGCGGCTTTTGGCGGAGGATGTTTGCCAAGGCAAAACGATACATCTCCAGTTCCGGTTGCTCCTTGAGTTCCTGTTCAACCGTACCGTCTGGATAGGATAAAATCTCAGGCTCAAAGAATGCCTCTTTCGCCATCAACTCTGAACTATAATCTGTAATTTTTGATTTCAATGCAATAAATTCTGGATTTGCTGTATCCTCGTCGGCACGCAGAAACGCATAAGTCGCCAGCTTCTCTGCCAGACGGTTTACAGTTTCCATCAATCGGAAGCAAGACAGCAGCTGGTCTGCGTTTTGAAGCGTTCCCGAAAAGTCGGAAAGGGATTCCGCCTTGGTTTTCAGATGGGAGAAATCCGTTTCCCAGTCTGAAGTATTCCTATATATTTTTCCCACAGCCCATTTATCGCTGCTTGCTATTTCATCTCTGGTTTTTAGTTTTCTTTCACTCATCTATCATTCCTCCATTGAATCAGGACCAATTCAAGGAATAAAGCAGAAAGACCGCTTCTCTCCCTGTTACAGTGTAAAACCATCCATTTTTGTTTCCTTTTTTCTAAAGATACAGCATACTCCCTCTGCTCTGTTTTTGCAAGTGCTATCCCATGAAGGACCAAAAAGCAGCAGGTGGGAAACCATCCCTGCTGCTGCGCTTGTCCCGCAGTAGAATTCATGTGAGCAAGCAGTCATGATGATGGACGCAGAATTTCGCTGTGCCTTACTGAAAAAATCATTGATTTGGCTTTTAATCTTTATTAGCAACTGCAGCGGAAAGCAGCTCACGTACAATCGGCCCTGCAGTTTGTGAACCATAGCCCGCAGTTTGCTGCACAACAACCGCAAAGGCATATGGGGTACTTTCATCTGCTGAAAAACCAACCAGCCAGCCATTGTTATTATGTTCGCCGCCCAGTTCTCCGGTTCCGGTTTTCGCACAAACTTCTTTTACCCCATTAAACATATCATCGCCATAACCAGTCGATACATCGCCGCGCAGGTAAGTTTTCAAGCGCTGTGCCACAGATTGTGACATCAATGCCTGACCCGTTTTGGGAATACCATATTTTCCGGGAGTCACAAGATCTCCCGAAACGTTTTGAATAATGCGCAGCTCCTCCGGCGTACCACCATTGGCAACTGCACCAAGCAGGCGCACCATATAGCCGGGACTGACCTGATCAGTATATTGACCCACACCGGACCAACCCAATTGATTGTTACTGGCATTTGTGACATCATAATGTCCCTTGGCAGAAACCAGTCCGTCAATTGTATACGTACTGTTCAGCCCGAGTGCATTTACAGCCGATTCCATTCTGTTTTTCCCCATCTCAATCGCAAGTTTTGCAAATGTAACGTTGCATGATTTGGCAAGCGCCTGTTGAAAATTCATCGTCCCGTGGGCTTCATGGTTCACACAGGTAATGGGGTTTCCATCTACTACGATGGAACCATTACAATAAAATGTCCGGCTGTCTAAATCCGGAATGTTTTGAATGGCGGCTGCTGTTGTCAAAATCTTAAAGGTAGAGCCCGGCGTTAATTGGCCGGAAATCACTTTGTTGACAAACACACCATTGTAACTGCTGTTTGTTTTAAGGTCGGAGGGAGGATCAGCCGGATCAAATGTGGGGGTGCTGACCATGCACAGAACTTCTCCGGTTTTCCAGTTTGTCAGCACGGCCGCACCTTTGCGGCCATCAAGTTCCCGATAGGCTAATTTATTTAAGTCACTGTCCACTGTCAGACGAATTGTCCCTCCCTGTTTGGCAGCCTTAACATCTGCCAAACCAGTCACAATATTGTAACCGGTCAATTCTGTTTTAAAAGCATTTTGCACACCTGTCGAAATGTCCCCATTGGTATCCCCAACCAAATGAAGAGTGGATTTGCGTACCAGTCTATCATCACTGTAAGTCCGTTTTCCATTTTGTATTTTCAAAAGCGTCACGCCGTTCCGGTCCTCCACGGTACCATTGGCCGTAGTGGACGTTCCGCTGAGATGCGCATTATAAGGCTGCATCGCCCACTTTCCACCCTCTGTTCCATATTCAAACAGGAAAAAACTTAACCCGCCGACAAAAATTAAGATAAAGAAGAAAAGGAATGCAGAACGTTTTCCAGTGGTTTTCACGTTTAGCCTCGCCTCCTGACTGCATAGGTGCGTTCATCACTTGATTTAATGAAGGCAATTGCTCCCCATACTGCCATCATGCTGCTGCCGCCGGCACTGATAAACGGCAGAGTTACACCCGTGAGCGGGAAAACATCGGTGCTGCCAAAAATATTAAGGCATGCCTGAAACAGCAGCATTCCTGCCGCAGCACAGGCAGTGATGGAATAAAAAGTAGAGCGGGAACGCGTTGCATCGCTTCTTGCAAACAAAATAAACATAGCAATGATGCCAACCAGCGCAATGGCCATGAGCAGCCCCAATTCCTCAGTCAGCATTCCAAAAACGAGATCGCTCGTGTTTGCAGTCACATTCGTGTAGCCTTTCAAAGGACCAGTTCCGCCGCCTAGCCCACCGTTTCCGATTCCGACCCCGAAAAGTCCGCCGCTTGCCGCATATGTAAGGACACGCGTTTGTTGGAATCCTTTATCATATAGATTTTTGGCATCCCAAACATGCCGCCAGACAGAAAAGCGTTCTTTTACATGGGCAAACATGCCCAATACAGTCGCAATACCTGCACCTGCAGCTGCGATGCTCAGCACAATGGTGCGCAGAGAACCAGAACGCATAAATGCAATAATCAAAAAGGTGGCAAAAAAGACCGCCGCACCTCCGATATCTTTTTCCAAAATCAGAATTCCTGTGACTCCTCCAAGCAAAGCCACAAAGCCAAATAAATTTCGTTTGGTCTGCAGGTGATCCAGAGTGCCGGCACCGGAAAAAATGAAGCACAGTTTCACAAACTCACTGGGCTGCAGTGAAAACCCGCCCAACCGAATCCAGTTCTTTGATCCATTCACACTGACACCTATCGCCAGCGGCGCTGCCAGCAGAAGAAGTCCAAACGCCGCAATGGGAATACGCCATTTATTGACCCGCTGCAAATCTTTCATAAACCAAATCATGAAACTAAACAGCAAGATTCCACCAATCATCATGAATATCTGAGAATAAACAGCATCCATACAGTGATGGTAAAGGGTATAAGGGGTCGGTGCGGCCTGCGCTTTTGTTAATTTCTCTCTTGTCCCGCAAAGCAGAGCAATCCCGACTCCTGAAAGTGTAAAGGCAAGGGTTTCCAGTTCAAAGTTCGTCCGGCCAAGTGCATGACACGAAATCGCATAGTAGATCCATTCAATCAGAATAACCGCGACCATTGGCAGGAACGGCAGCATGGAAAACTGCTTGTCCCCAAAAAACGCCTGCACAAAACAAAGCAGTTGAATGATTGTACACATCATCAGCAGACTTGCCTGATTGGCTGCCCTGTGCGTATGATACCGCGGCGGTTTCATGTGTGCATCCGTTACACGCCGAAAAATCAGGTGTGTCCGGCCAATACCGATCAAGTCCCCCGGTATGACTTTAGCTGTATCATGTATCTGCTTCCCATTGAGGTAAGTACCGCCCTTTGATTCCGTATCTGTCAACAGCCAGCCGTTTTCCCGACGCATCAGTACCGCATGGTCCCGACTGACAGCACTATCCGGTAAAACAATGTCACAGCTCGGGCTGCGCCCAATGCTGTTTTCCCAGTACAAAACCGGGATATTTCTGCGGGTGCGCTGATTTTCCAGAAAGACCACCGGTTCCTCGCGGCGGCGGCCCGCCCTCATGGAGGCATAGCACCGGATTGCCAGAAAAATAGTCAGCACCGCTGTGACTCCGCGCAGCACAAAAAAAGCCGGTGACAAAAGAGAATACATCGACGTAATTTCCGGCAAATACTCATCTCCTTTGATTCGTATTATTTCGTATTATATTGCAGACTGAAAAATATAAGTAGAAATCAGCCTTTGGTTTCTTCCCAAAAGACAGAGAATCAAGAAGCATCAGCTTCTTGATTCTCTGCTTGCCTTCCTCAGTATACCCTTTTCGTCAGAATTTGTAAAGATGTGTAAATGGCCCTTTACAGTCCAATTTGGCGCATGAGCCGCGGCAGTTCCTGTTCAAAATGGATGCCCCATTGGGGATCTGCACCTGCCTTATAGGTGCGATGAATTGCGCCTACAGTGGAATCAACCGCAAGCTGCAAAGAATTCCGCAAATTCTCGCCGTCCAGCAAAGCACCTAACAGCACCGATGCAAAAAGGTCTCCGCTCCCATGGTAACCGCCCGGAACATGGTAGGAAAGCGCATAGCTCACCTCACCGGAAACGCGGTCATAAGCTGCCGCCCCCAGCAGTTCCGGTGCAAACCAGACACCAGTGAGCACAGCCACCTGCGGCCCAAGCTCTGTCAGCCGATGCAGCGTTTTTTCCACCCATGTACGTGTGTAGGGACCCTCTCGGTAGGGCTCCCCAAGCAGGAGAGCCGCTTCCGTAATATTGGGCACCACCACATCTGCCTGCGTACAAAGTTTTGCAGTTCCTTCTGCCATTTCTTTCGTATATGTACGATACAGCGAGCCATTGTCTGCCATGGCCGGGTCCACCATCACCAATGTGTCTTTGCGGCGGAACGTCCGAATAAAGTCCTGTACAATTTCTATCTGTTCGATGCTGCTGAGAAATCCGGTGTAAATGCTGTCAAACGGAATTTGCAGTTCCTTCCACTGACGCAGGAAACCACGCATCTCCGGAGTGAGATCCCGCACGGTTACATCCGGCAGACCCCCTGTATGAGAAGAAAGCACGGCTGTCGGAACACAGCAGACCTCATGCCCCATGCTGCTGAGTACAGGCAGGATAATACTCAGGGAACATTTCCCGAATCCGGATAAATCATGGATAGCCGCCACCCTTTTCTGTACTGATTTCATTTCATCACCTCAAACCGTTTTATAAAAGATATTAACACAGGAAAGAAGCAAAAAAGCGAGAAAAACTGTTGCTTCCTTTATTCTCCTTTTTGGGCCAGAATAAAATAATGTCTGCTGTCCTGCACTCGCCCCTGAAAATAGCAGTCGTCGGTATGCCGGACGCTGAGAATCTGAAGACCGGAAAGCAGCCGCAGAATATCCTGCAGAGAAACATAAAAATGCGGAATGCCCTTTTCCGGACCGTCCTCTGTTTTGATGAGGGTGTTTTCATCAATTCTCGGATAGCCTGCCTGCTGAAAGGACCATGTGTCTTTGGCACAAAGAGTGAAAAAAATTTCTCCGCCCGGACGCAGAACCCGTTCGATTTCCGATATAGTCTGCCGGACACCGGCTGTGTCCGTGTGTGAGATGACATGGTAAGCGAAGAGGCAGTCAAAGGAAGCGTCCGCATAAGGCAGGTGCTTCATATCGGCGGTCTGCGTCTGAACAGACAGCTTTTCTCTTTGTGCCCATGCATTCAGATGCTGCACACCCTCCGGTGACAGGTCAAATGCCGAAACGTGGAATCCCTGTCCGGCAAAAAAGATGGAGTGCCGGCCAAGCCCACATCCAAAATCAAGCAGTTCCCGAAAACGTTTCTGCTGCCAGCGGTGTGCGAAATAATAGCTTTCCTGACTCGGTTCCAGCCAATAATCGTCCGTGTTTTCCTTCCATTCCCATGCTTTTGATTCTGTCACAGCCTACCTCTTTTCTGCAGTCACTTCCGCATTCGTTTTGCATCCAGATACCCCTGCAGGATAACTGTGGCAGCTACAGCATCCACAATGGCTTTGCGTTTTCTTCCGCGTATGTTGGTATCATTCAGATAACCGTGCGCTGTGACAGTTGTGCCGCGCTCATCCCACATGGTAACGGGCACTTTAGCAAGCTGTTTCAGCTTCTCGCCGAATTCCCGTGCACTGCGGGCGCTTTCCCCCTCACTGCCGTCCATATTCCGCGGTAAGCCGATTACCACTTCTTCTGCACCAGTTTTTTGGATTTCTTTTGCAATCCGCGGCAGCAGTTTCTCCCAATTATAAGATTCCACCACACCGACCGGTGAAGCTAAAAAGCCACTTTCGTCGCTGACTGCCAGCCCTGTGCGGGCATGTCCCAGATCCACTCCGAGTATTTTCATGCCCGCCCCCATTTTACATTTTTCTGTACAGAAAGTGCCTTTGTCAAATGAGAAGCATCTCCAATTCGTACAACCTGACATGTGCCGTCATCGGCAAAACGCACTTCTGAGATACCGGTATTGTCACTCACAGGTACCTCATCAATCCGGTCAAGCGGCCATCCGAAAGCACGACAGAAAAAGCAGCGCAGCGCACAGCCGTGGGTTGTCATGCAGAGAACTTTTTCCTTGCCGGGAACATTCTCTTTTTTGACGACTGCACGCACACCGTTCCAAACACGGTCTGCCACCTGTCGGATACTTTCGCCATCCGGCGCCGTAAAGTCGCAGAGATGGTGGTACCACGCGTCCGCTTCCTTTGGATAACGTTTTGGGAACTCCGCCCATTTCATGCCTTCCATCTTTCCAACATTGATTTCAATCAGGCTTTCTTCTGCAATTAAGGGTACATGATGATACTGATTAATGGCTTCCGCTGTTGCGCGCGCCCGTTTGAGCGGACTTGTATAGATAGCTGTAAAGGGAACATTACGCAGACGCATTGCGACCAGTTCCAATTGTTTCTGCCCCAGCTCCGTAATGTTACTGTCATAACGGCCCTGATAGGTGCCGTCCACGTTTCCTTCTGCAGCACAATGCCGTACTAAATAGATAGTTACCATGGTTCTACCTTTCCTGTCAATTCTGTAACACTTGTAATTTTATTTTCGTCCAGATACTGCTTTAAGCCGTTTAGAATTTTCACCGGCGCATATGGGTCCGTAAAGAATGCTGTTCCAACTTGAAACGCAGCTGCACCAGCAAGCATCATTTCCACAGCATCCTGCCATCGGGTAATTCCCCCCAGCCCAACAACTGGAATCTTTACTCTTTGGGCTGTTTGCCAGACCATGCGAACGGCAACCGGAAACACGGCAGGTCCACTCAGCCCGCCGGTGTTATTATGCAGAATCGGCCTATGTGTTTGAATGTTGATGCGCATACCGGTCAATGTATTAATTAAAGAAACCGCATCTGCGCCGGCTGCCTCTGCCGCCGCTGCATTTTCCGCAATATCTGCGACATTCGGTGAAAGCTTGACCATCAGCGGCTTGCGGCAGTGCCTGCGCACTTGGGACGTAATGCTCTCTACTCCCTCACAGGTCACACCAAACTGCACACCGCCCTGCTTGACATTCGGACAGGAAATATTCAGCTCTATCATATCAACATCCGTGTCACTAAGCCGCTCCGCCATCTCGCAGTAATCTTCCGGCGTGCTGCCTGCAATATTCGCAATGACCACCGTGCCCTGCTGTTTAAGCCAGGGAAGATCTTCTTGCACAAAATGCTCCACACCAGGATTCTGCAGTCCCACTGCATTAAGCATTCCGGAGGGTGTTTCCGCAATGCGCGGCGGCGGATTGCCGGGACGTGCTTTCAACGTGATGCCTTTACAGGAAATTCCGCCCAATGTGGAAAGCGGATAAAATTCCGCATATTCGTGCCCAAATCCAACGGTGCCGCTTGCCCCAATCAGGGGATTGGCAAATTCCACGTTGGCGATATTCACTTTTAAATCGGCCATACTTCCCTCCTCTTTCAAAGTACAACACGGTCCGCAGGAAAAACCGGTCCGTCCTTGCACACATGCCCGTAATAGCTGCTGTCGTCCTCCCGGCGGAGTTCCACTGCACAGCCAAGGCACGCGCCAATTCCACACGCCATCCGCTGTTCCATGGAAATCCAGCAGGGTATCTTCCGCTGTGCACAGAGTTTTGCCACTGCACGGAGCATTGGCATCGGTCCGCAGGCATAGCAGATATCAAAATGCTGTTTTTTCAAAATATCCGTCACCAGTCCATGTGTTCCAAGACTGCCATCATCGGTTGCAATCTGCACTTGACAACCGCACGCAGCAAAGTCATCTGCTAAAATGGCAGCATTTTTGCTGCGGAAACCAAGTACCGCCGTACGCTCTCCGGAAAATGCCGCAGCGGCACATAAAAGCGGCGGCACTCCGATTCCGCCTCCGACAAACACCGCGTGCGTGGCGCTGCCCTCCAGCGGAAAGCCTTTCCCCAACGGTGCAAGGATGTCCATCTTCTCCCCCGGCTGCAGTTCTGAGAGGATTTTGGTCCCGGCGCCGCGTACCTGAAAGACAAGCCGGAAAGTTTCCCTGCCGATTCCGCAAAGGGAAATGGGCCGCCGGAGTGTTTTTCCCGGAACCAAAATCTGTGCAAACTGTCCCGGTTTAGCAATTGGTGCCAGTTTCGGTGCGGAAACTGTCACATCAAATATATCTTTGGTCAGCTGTTTTTTGGCAAGAATCCGGCAGAGTTCCGTATCATATCTCATTGAATGCCTCCAATTTCCGCCATAATTGCATCCCGCATCTGGATGGCCTCCTCCGCAGCGGCCTTCGCATAATCCTGTTCTGCGGCGCCGACCTTCTGCCATGCCGTCAAAATACTGCGGGAGGCGTTGACGATTGCACCAAGACCATGTTGATCAAACGCCGGTGCAACATCTTTCGCACCACCGCCCTGCGCACCGTACCCCGGCACCAAAAAGAACGTATGCGGCAAGGCTTTACGCAATTCTCCCAATTGCGTCGGATACGTTGCACCAACCACTGCGCCGACACGGCTGTAACCATATTGCCCGCGGCTCTCTTTTCCCCAGTCTTCACAGAGGGAACCAATGGTGGCATAAAGCGTTTTTCCGTCCGCAAAAGTGCGGTCCTGCAGTTCTCCCGAAGATGGATTGCTGGTTTTGACCAAAGCAAAGATAGATTTGTCCCGCTCTTTACAGATAGGCAGCAAGGGCCGGATGCCATCTGAACCAAGATATGGATTAACGGTTAATGCGTCCCCGTCAAAAGCGGGAATTTGTGTCCCTTCCACTTCTGTGGTACCGAGGTGAGCTTTCGCGTAAGCTTCCATTGTCGTACCAATGTCATTCCGCTTCCCGTCTGTAATGACATAAAGCCCTTTTTGCTGTGCATACCGGATCGTTGCCTCCAAAGCGCGCATGCCCTGCCAGCCAAACTGCTCATAATAGGCGCACTGCGGCTTGACTGCCGGAACAATTGCTGCCAATGCATCAATCAACCCATAGTTAAACTGCAGGATAGCTTCCGCCGCACCTTCCAGCGTTTCCCCATATTTCGCATAAGCCGCTTTACGAAGAAATGACGGAATGTAGGAGAGTTTTGGGTCCAATCCCGCAACTGTCGGATTCTTTTTGGTTCGGATTGCTTCAATCAGTCTGTCCATAATTTACTCCCTGTATTTTTTAAAGTAATGAATACAAATTGTATTTTTTCATGTTAGGACTCCGGTTGGTCGCAGTAAACCAGCCGGCCGGCATAATAGGTACGCTTCACTTTTCCGCACAGCTTCATTCCCTTAAAGACCGCATTCTTACTTTTTCCGTGCAGTTTTTCCGGATCAACGGTCCATTCCTCTTCTGGATCAAAGACAATAACATCAGCTGCCGCACCGGGCATCAGACCGCCATAGGGCAGACCCAGAAGTTTAGCTGGAGCCGCACTCATTTTATACAGAAGTTGAGTAAGTTTCAGATATCCCGGTTTGACTAAAAAAGTAATGCCTGCCGCCAAGCTTGTCTCCATACCAATAACACCGTTCGGCGCCTGCAGAAAGTCTTCCTTTTCCGCCGGTGTATGAGGCGCATGATCGGTTGCAATTGCGTCAATTGTGCCGTCATGCAGGCCCTCAATAATGGCACGGCGGTCAGCTTCTGTCCGCAGCGGTGGACTCATACGCAAATTTGCGTCCTTGCTGCGCATAGCCTCCTCTGTCAAAGCAAAATAATGCGGTGCGGTTTCACAAGTAACCGGCACACCGCGCTTTTTAAAAGTGCGAATCAGCGCAACACTTGCTTTTGTACTGACATGGCAGATATGAACAGGAACCTGAAGGGCTTCCGCCAAAGCGAGCTCCCGTGCAGTACCGCATTCTTCGGAAGCAGCAGGCACACCAGGGACTCCCAATTCTTGGCTGACAGCACCTTCATTCATTTTTCCACCCGCCGTTAATTCCGGTACTTCACAGTGTGAGAGGACCGGCATATGAAGTTCAGCTGCTTCCTGCATGGCCTCTGCCATAATCCGGCTGTTTTCAACTGGATGTCCGTCATCGGAAAAGGCCGTCACCCCTGCTTCCATTAATTCCCGCAGATTGGTCCGCTTTTTCCCAGCCAGTCCGGCCGTCAGTGCACCTGCCACACAGACATGTGCGTCCGCATGCTGTGCTTTTTCTAAAATATAGGCCACTGTATCCGGCTCATCTACTGCCGGCCGGGTATTCGGCATACACAGAAGTGTTGTCACACCTCCGGCTGCGGCAGCTCTGCATCCGGTAAGAACATCTTCCTTTTCTGTGAATCCGGGGTCCCGCAAGTGCACATGCATATCGACCAAACCCGGAGAAACGACTAAGCCGGTACAGTCCACAATTTCTGCATCTGAAACTGTAATGTGTCCGCCGGCTCCTAAAATCTGTCCATCCTCCATCAGCAAATCGCCCGTCTGCTGTGCATTGCGTTCCGGATCTGCCAGTTTGGCATTCCTCAGCAAGATTTTCATGCCAAGCCCTCCTTGTTATCCTGTCTGTTATTATACAATATTTTATATCAAAATGACAGGGGGATTCACGCAGACAAAATGCGGGCCGGTGCAGAGCACTTTCTGCCCTGCATCGGCCCGACGAAATAAAATGAAAATTTAGTATTGCCTCACTGGACTGCTTCAGCGAATCACGCGCGCACGGATAACTTCCTCCAACGAACAAAGTCCATCCACTGCCTGCTGTGTTACCACACCTGTGACATCCAGAATCGTATAGGCGTACTCTTTCCGGGATTTAGACTGCATGTTTTCAATATTAATCCCCATGCCAGCCACTTTTCCCGCAGCTTTACTAATCGTATTTGGCACATTGCGGTGCAAAAGACAGATGCGCCCGCTGCCCGCACGCGGCATGGAAACAGCCGGCATATTCACGCTGTGCCGGATATTCCCATTTTCAAGATAATCTTTCAGCTCATTTGCTGCCATCCGGGCACAGTTATCCTCGCTTTCCGGCGTGGAGGCACCCAAATGCGGAACAGCAATCACATTCTCTGCACCAATCATTTCCGGAGCTGGGAAGTCGGTTGCATAGGCTGAAATTTTTCCGCTGTGAAGAGCTTGCATCATATCATCAGAGTTTACCAAACCGCCGCGGGCGAAGTTCAGCACACGGACACCTTGTTTCATCTTATCCATTGCTTCCGCATTAATCATTTCTTTTGTATCTGGTGTCTGTGGAACATGAATTGTGATATAATCACAGTTTTCCCAAATGTCATCCAAAGAGTGAGCATGCTTCACAGAGCGGGAAAGTCCCCATGCAGAATCTACCGAAAGGAACGGATCATATCCATAAACTTCCATGCCGAGACTCTTGGCAGCGTTTGCCACCAATACGCCGATTGCGCCCAAGCCAATGACGCCCAATTTTTTTCCAAAAATTTCAGGACCCACAAACTGACTTTTGCCCTTTTCAATCTGCTTTGCCACATCAGCGCCAGTCAGCTTTTTGCACCATTCAATTCCGGGGATGATTTTACGCGAAGTCAGGAACAGCGCACACAGCACCAGTTCCTTCACCGCGTTCGCATTTGCACCGGGCGTATTAAAAACAACAATGCCCTTCTCGCTGCATTTGTCAAGTGGGATATTATTAACACCAGCACCTGCCCGTGCAATGGCCAGCAGCGTTTCGGGCAGTTCCCGCTCATGCATAGAAGCAGAGCGCACCATTATGGCATCCGGTGTCTGCACATTTTCTCCGGTTTCATAGTTGTCCCCAAAGCATGCTGTTCCTGCTGGCGAAATTTTATTTAAGTATTGAATTTTGTACATGGAAAAGACCTCCTCACCTATCTGCTTAGCTGTTTGCCTTTTCAAACTTCTCCATGAAGTTGACAAGCTTCTCCACACCTTCATAAGGCATTGCATTATAAATAGAAGCGCGCATGCCTCCGACAGTGCGGTGGCCCTTCAAGTTGACCATATCTTCGTTTTCTGCTTCTTTGACAAATTTTGCATTCAGTTCATCACTGTCTGTAACAAACGGAATATTCATCAGAGAGCGGTCCTCCGGAACAACTGTCCCGTGGAACATCTTACTGCTGTCCAGAAAATCATAGAGGAGTTTTGCCTTTTTCTGGTTGCGTTTCTGCATTTCGCCCAGACCGCCGATCGTGTTCTGAATCCACTCCAGCACCAACATACACATATAAATGGACCAGCATGGCGGTGTATTAAACATGCTGCCATGGTCGGTATGTGTCTGATAATTCATCATGGTCGGCGTCATTTCCTGTGCATGACCGATAAGGTCATCCCGGATAATGACAACGGTCAGACCAGCAGGTGCCAAATTCTTTTGTGCGCCTGCAAACACCACACCAAATTTGCTGATATCCAGCGGTTCGCTGCAGATACAGGAGGAAATATCCGCCACCAGCGGCACCTTTCCGGTTTGCGGCAAAGTATGGTAAGTTGTTCCATAAATCGTGTTGTTCATGCAAATGTAAAAATAATCTGCATCCGGCGTAAATGCAGCAGGATCCAGTTTAGGGATGTAAGTAAAGGTCTTATCCTTACTGCTTGCTATCACTTTTGTTTCCCCATATCGGGAAGCTTCTTTCCATGATTTCGTCGCCCACTGGCCGGTCAGCACATAGTCTGCTTTGTGAGACCCGTTCATCAAATTAAGCGGAACCATCGCAAACTGGCTGGATGCACCGCCCTGCAGGAACAAGACTTTATAATTGTCCGGAATTTTCATTACATCGCGCAGGAGGGATTCTGCACGGTCAATGATGCTTTGGAACACACTAGATCGATGTGACATCTCCATCACTGACTGGCCGCAACCCTTGTAACTAAGGATTTCATTTCCAGCCTGGCGGAGAACTTCCTCAGGCAGCATAGAAGGACCGGCAGAAAAGTTGTACACACGTTTCATACGACTGAACCTCCAATTTCATTTGTTGCGTTTGTAACGGCGGTGCAAATTTTGCACCTACCGGAAACTTATAAAAATTATTATATTGCTTTAAACCAGTAACGTCAAGGCGTATGAAAGAGAAAATTGGGAAACGAATCCCCATAAAATTCATCAGTCAGCAGATTTGTTTTCCTGTTTCTCGGCTTAAATATGCGCCTTGACGCCAAAGGTTCTGCCTATTAAAATCTCAATTCGATGATACTCTGGCAACGCCGCTTTTCACGGCGGCTTCTGCAACGGCTTTTGCGACAGTCGGTACAATGCGCTTATCAAAAGCTTTCGGAAGGATACACTCCGCTGAAAGCTCTGTTTCGGTAAGGATCCCCGCAATGGCATAAGAAGCTGCCGTCTTCATCTCATCATTGATATCACATGCGCGTACATCCAGTGCGCCGCGGAAAATACCGGGAAATGCCAACACATTGTTAATCTGGTTGGGAAAATCAGAACGGCCGGTTCCCACCACAGCTGCGCCTGCTTTCAGCGCGTCTTCCGGCATAATTTCCGGTACCGGATTCGCCATTGGAAATACAATCGGTTTTTCCGCCATGCTCTGAATCATCTCCGGTTTCAGCACTCCGGGCGCTGAAACACCCACAAACACATCCGCACCGGCCAGCGCATCTGCCAAACTGCCGCGCCTGTGCTCCGGATTGGTCACATGGCTCATGGCTTCATGCGCAGGATTCAGTCCCTCCATTCCCTCACAGATAATACCAAATCGGTCACAGAGAATGAGATTTTTGACTCCAAGACGCATCAGATGCTTGGCAATCGCAATGCCGGCACTTCCAGCCCCATTGACTACACAACGAATTTCATTTGCCTTTTTGCCGGTTACCTTCAACGCATTCATGAGTGCAGCACCTACAATAATAGCGGTTCCATGCTGATCATCGTGAAACACCGGAATTTCACATAGTTCTTTCAGTCTGCGCTCCACTTCAAAACAACGGGGGGCTGAAATATCCTCTAAGTTAATACCGCCAAACGAACCGGAAAGCAGATAAATGGTGCGAACCAGTTCGTCCACATCCTTTGTTTTCAGGCAAAGCGGGACTGCATCAATATCCGCAAATTCTTTAAAGAGTACACACTTGCCCTCCATCACTGGCATCCCTGCTTCCGGACCAATATCGCCAAGTCCGAGAATGGCCGTACCGTCCGTAATGACCGCAACCGTATTCCAGCGCCGTGTCAGTGTATAACTGAGAGATGGATCTTTCTGGATGGCAAGACACGGCTGTGCCACTCCCGGAGTATAGGCAACAGAAAGATCATGGCTGTCCTGAATGCTCACGCGGGATTTGACTTCCAGCTTTCCGGCCCATTTCTCATGCATTTTCATGGCTTCTTCTTTGATGTCCATTTTATCCTCCTCGTACTTTTTAAATAAAATATACTTTTCGTATGATATGTAATGCTTTCTACCCTGCTATAAAGGTACCACAGAAGTCTTTGGGTTGCAACGTGCTTTATGCAGATACATAAAAAACAGCTTCGGTGAACACGAAATCCACCGAAGCCGTTCTTTTATGGCTCTTTATATTAATTCGTTCTGTTTATGTTTTTATGAATCAACCAAGAGATTATTAATTTACTGCATTGGTTTCACCTTACACAAATTCATCTGCTAGAGCTGCAGTCAAACTGGTGTTTTCTACTGCTGCATTGGTGCATCCCTGATTCTTGCCCTTTTGGCTGCCTTAGAAGTAAGGCTCTAACTTTAGGGGCTGCCAATTCCAGATCACTCTGTCTGCTGCAATCGAGTTGCCTGATTCGTAACGTTTATCCTTCCTTTCGGAGATGTAGGTAATCACTGTCCTGTATTTAGGACTCAGATCCTTTCCGTTACTCTACTGGTCAACTTAGCTTAGCTGCTGAAGCTTCTTGCATTGTCCAATGGACTAAACTCCTCCAACTGATTTACCCGCACGAAAATACTGTGCGCGCTTACTTTGCCTGCTGTCCACGGCTTTCTGCTGCCGCACAGCCTCTGCACCGAGGTTCCTTGGGGAACCGCTCCGTCCTTTACTCACGCAGCACAGTCACACAGACTGTACTGCGGTATACTGCCGATTGGCTCTTCGTCCATGGGACTCGCTCCTTTCCACATTGTGGATTCTCTTTTTTAAGAAACTTTTTAGAAACAGGTCCTGCAGCTCCCATTCCATATTATGCACTTCTCGGAAAGAATACCTTTTTGGGGATTCCCTTGTGAAACAGTGCTGGTTTTGTTTGCTGCTTCCCTTGTTTCTGGCTACATTATATCGCCTCTAATGTTAAATGTCAATACTTTTTTTCTACTTTTATAATTTTTTTTATTATTATTTTTTAATATTCATTATTTTGAAAAAACAGCTTGTTTCCTAAAAATTGCTCCTTGACTTCTCCAAAACTCCTGTGTACAATAGAGTTACAAAAAGTCGGAGTGCTCAATCAGCACTGGTTCAACCGCAAAACAGAAAAAGCTGCCGGGAATATCCCGGAATTTTGGAGGAACTCTATTTATGAGTGACGAATTTGGAGCGGATCTGCTTACACTGGTAGATGAAGAAGGTAATGAGCACGAATTTGAGATTTTAGATGTTATCGATAATGATGACGGTACTTTTTATGCTCTTTTGCCAACTTTTGAAGATGCACAGGATAAGCTTGATGACAAAGGAACCTACTACATCTTTCAAGCCGTTGATGAAAATGGTGAACGAGAACTCTCCGAGGTGGACGACGACCAGTTGCTTGATGCTCTGGCTACTCAATTTGAAGCCCACTTTAATGATCTTTATGACAGTGAAGATGAAGCTTTTGAAGAAAACTGATTGATAAAATAAAAATTTAATCCCTGCCTGGTTCGCGGACCTGTGCTCAAAATAACCCTACAATTATAAATCGGGAGCTTGACTCCGGCGGGCGGAATGCAGACCTCCCGGCTTTTGCCGGACGATGGGAGTATGAAACCGTTGGGTGGGCACCCACCTGTCTTTCGTAGGCAGGTTATTTTTGCACTTTACGGCCAGGCGGGCTTTTGAAAATAATAAGGGCTGCTGCAGATGGCGCTTAGCGTCTCTGCAGCAGTTTTTGACTTTGGTGGACAATTTTTTCTCATTGTGTTATGATAAATTTTATATTAATGAATTGTTTACTGCAAAAGGGGGGTCGTCCAGTCCATGAACAGATCTTATCAAATTATCACCGATGCAACCTGCGACCTGCCCGCAGATCTTGTGAAAGAGCTTGGCCTTTCCGTTATCCCTATGCCTTTTATGATAGACGGTAAAGAATATATAAATTATCCAGATAACCGTGAGTATCCAATCGCCGATTTTTACAAAGCACTCCGCGCAGAAAGCATCGTCACGACCGCGCAGATCACAGAGCCAAATTTTGAGGACGCATTCCGGCCCTTTCTGGAACAAGGAAAAGATATTCTGTATATTGGTTTTTCAAGCGGTCTTTCCGGCACGTGGCAGCGTGCCTGCGAAGCAATGGAAGCCCTGAGAAAACAATATCCGAAACGATGCATTGAGGGTGTGGACAGCCTGACCGCAACACTTGGGGAAGGGCTTCTCGTTTATCTCGCATGTTGTAAGCAGCGGGATAAAGACATGAGCCTGCATGAACTAAAAGCCTGGACGGAACTATATCGTTTCTGTATTTCCGGTTGGTTTATGGTAGACGACCTCAATCATTTAAAACGCGGCGGCCGTGTAAGCAGTACGGCAGCGTTGGTCGGTTCTGTGCTTGGCATCAAACCGATTCTGCAAATTAACCGTGAAGGGCACCTAATCGTCCGTGAAAAAGTTCGTGGACGCAAACAAGCTATGAAAAACCTACTGAACAAAATGGAAAGTCGTTTCACACAGGACCGTTCCTTGCAAACGGTATTCATTGTCCATGCAGACTGTTTGGAAGATGCAAAATATCTGGAAAAGGAAGTAAAATCCAGATATAAGCCGCAGAAAGTCCTGATCAATACACTTGGTCCGGTAATTGGCGCCCACACAGGGGCAAATGCCATGTCGATTTTCTATGTTGCCAAAGACCGTGAGTAGAAGCAATGTAAAAAGCACTGCAGAGAACCATTCTCTGCAGTGCTTTTCATTGTCAGTATACAATTTTGTCCAAAATGCCGTTCAGCTTTGCAAGCAGCACACCATAATTTGTCATTGGGACCCCAGCAGCCTGCGCAGCTGCCAGACGGTTCATCATGTACCGGCGGTTAAACATGCAGCCGCCGCAGTGAATAATTAAGTCATATGGAGTTAGGTCTTTCGGAAAGTCCGTTCCGCTGACCATATCAATGGAAATCCCCTCGCCGCAGCGCTTTTTCAGCAGACGCGGAATTTGAACTCGGCCAATATCCTCTTGAAGCGGTACATGCGTGCAGGCTTCTGCAATCAGCACACGGGAACCCGAACGAAGTTTGTCAACTGCCTGTGCCCCTTCAATAAACGCATGGACATCCCCTTTTACGCCGGACATCAGGACAGAGAAGGAAGTCAGCCGGCTTTCCTTCGGCTTTTTCTGATAAACCAATGAAAACACCTGTGAATCCGTAATAATCAGTGCCGGAGGCTTTTTCAAAGCAGAAAGGGCTTCATCCAGCCTATCTGCCGTAACAGACATCACCACTGTAAGATGATCCAGCAAATCGCGAATCGTCTGCACCTGCGGCAAAATCAGGCGGCCCTCCGGTGCTTGAATATTCTGCGGCATTACCAACAGAACGATATCGCCCGGATTCACCAAATGACCGGCAATGCTCCGGCGGTCCATTCCCTCCGGCAGAAGGCGCAGAAGCAGTTCGCGCATCTGGCTTTGTGTACCGGCATGCGCAGCGGAAATCGGCACAGGTTTGAGTTTGCACCGGCGGTAAATACTTTCCTCAAGCGGAGCGGTATCGGCCACCGTATCGCTTTTGCTGATGACTGCCAATACCGGTGTTTTTTGTTTGCGTAAAACAGCCAGCCACTGCTTTTCCTGTTCCAGTTCATCATCCGGCGGAATATCTGCATCAAAAAGCAAAATTGCCACATCCGTTTTCGCAGCGGCATCTTTTGTCTTCTCCATACGCAGTCGGCCCAATTTCCCTTCATCGTCAAATCCGGCCGTGTCAATCAACACACAAGGTCCCAGCCCATGGATTTCCATAGACTTATATACCGGATCTGTTGTAGTTCCCGCAACGTCGGAAACAACTGCCGTCTGATGTCCGCAAATTGCATTAATTAGAGTGGATTTACCCGCATTGCGTCTTCCAAAGATTCCAATATGGAGTCGGTTGGAACGCGGTGTACTATTGAAATCACTCAATTGCTTTTCCTCCATTCTCAAATATCAGCGCAAAAAATCTAATGAATTAAAAGAAAAAGCTCCCTTTCGGAAGCCTGTTTTCCAATGAAAATCTTTTTCATCAACTGTCAGAATCAGCCGGACGCGGAACCGCATTATTGGAAAAAATTTTCGCCAATGTTTTCGGATCTGCTACTCCTGTTGTCTCTATATCATTATAGAGCTGAAAATCCTTAATGCACTGTACGGTGCCATCCCCATAAAGGCCGGTCGGGCTGACAAACAAATAACCAAGTTCTTTCAGCCGGTTCTGCATTTGTTTGACATAATCATTTTGATCGCCGCTTTTTAGCGTAGTATTGGCTGGTATTTTGCTGTTTGGAATTATATTCCCACTTGCCACACTACTGGATGAAGAAGCCGCGGATGTTGTCTTTAACAGTTCCGGATAGGCAACGCCAGCCATATAGGTAACCGCTGAAATCATTCCTTCCCCTTGTGTTTTCATCAGGAGAGGATTCATTTCGTAAACTTTTTGATTGGTTACAGCCTGCAGATCCTTGTAGCCATCCGCTTGAGCCAATTGTGCTTTAAGACCAGTCGGGCAGAAAATCAACTGCGGATTTGCGCGTTTCAACGCGGTAATGTCCATCTTATTTCCTTTACTGTCACCGGCGACATTTGTAATACCAGCAGCAGTCAGAAGAGTTCCGGCCAACGTATCTCCTGTAGCTGCACCACCGTTCGTATCGTATAAATAAACGCCGGTCGTCACGGTATTTTTCTTAGGAACAAGCCGAGTAATGGAGTCAATTGTCAGCATTGCGCTTTGAGCTGCTTTTTTACCACGCTGCGTGCCGGTCACTTTTCCTTCCATGGCAGCCCCCACTGCCGTGTAAAGCGTTTCCAACTGGGCACGACTGGACGCCGCAGGAATCATAACCACCTGCACGCCGGCATTGTCCAGTGCATTTTGCTGCGCTTCAGTTGGTTTTCGGCCGGTCAGCACTAAGGCTGCACCCTGTTTTTTAATCTGCTGGGCATCATCCAGTGTAACATTTGCCAATGTAGACAGAGAATCTTGCGTACAGTCCTTACTTTTTCCTTTCAGCTGCAAATCATACCCAAGAGATAGGACAACATCGGCAAGATTCGGTGAAACAACAGCAACACCCGCAGGTTTTTTGCTAATGGTAACGCCATTGACCGTTACCGGCCAATCATCTGCATTGACTGTTTGTGAAGCTGTATTGTTTTTCTGAAAGCCGCAGCCAGTAAATGTGGTAAGCATTAAGGCAGCACACAGAAATGCTGCCGTGATTTTTTTTATCATTTTAGGCACTCCTTCCTGAAAATGCGCTCTGTCACAAACGTTTGCCCTTACGGAATTACAATGGATCCAAAGACTGCCCCAGACGAATTTTTGCTTCTGCATCCCGAATATACTGCTGTGCCACGCGAGGAGAACGGCCTCCATGGACGGTCGCCCAACGTTCCGCACCGGCCTCCATTTGCGGCAGGAAATCGTCCAGCCCACGCTGATGAGCCAGTTGAGAAACAATATCCAAAAAATGCGCTTTATCCGGATTGACAAAACCAATAGTCAGTCCAAAGCGGTCTGACAACGAAAGCGATTCCTGCAAGGTATCGTTGTGGTGAATATCATCCCCCTCTCGGTCAGAAAAATTCTCTCGCAGCAGGTGGCGCCGATTCGATGTTGCATAAATAAGGGAATTGGCTGGTTTTGACGCCAGCCCTCCCTGCAAAACAGATTTGAGTGTAGCGTAAGTGCTGTCCTCCCGCGAGAAGGAAAGGTCATCGATAAAGATAATAAAGTGCATGGGAATTGCCGCAATTTGGTCTACAAGATAGGGAAAATCCATCAGAAATTCCTTAGGCATTTCAATGACACGAAGTCCTTCCGAATAATATTCATTCAGCAAGGCTTTTACAGTTGAAGATTTTCCCGTACCGCGGTCTCCATAAAGCAGACAGTTATTTGCCGGCAGATTGCGAAGGAAGGCAACGGTATTGCCAATTGCTAAATTCCGCTGAACTTCATAGCCCTTAAGGTCAGCCATACACTGTGGATCCGGATGAACAACTGGCAAGATTTTTTTATCACGCCAGATGAATGCACGGTAACGTGCATACATGCCGCATCCATTTTTACGATAGTATTTCGCCATTTGCGGAAGATACTCGCCCGGCGTACCGGAAAGCACCTTAACCGGCTTTCCACACTTCCAGTGCGGAAGCGGCGGCAGATCGTCGAACCCACAACTTTCCAGTAAACTGTCCGGTGTCAATTGTGCCAGCTGCACAATGATTTGCAAATCCCGTTGTACAGCATCCCCCATTGCCGGCGCAAAAGCTGTTTTTCCGGCCGCCGCTGCCAGCGAAAAACCATTTTCATCATAAAGGGCTGTGCTTGTAAAATGTTCTGCAAAATTTTCGCTGCTGGCACGTTCACAAAGGGCTGCAAAAAAATCACCCCATGCGCGTAAAAAAGTTTCGCGGTTCTCTGCCCACAGCAACCGATAAAAAGCTTTTGGAACCGTGCGCTGCAGAATACCCTTATAGATAGACAACGATGCCATCGCCTCTGCCGCACGTTTCATTCGATTCATGCCCAGTCCTCCGTTTCTCATTGGCCCGAATAATTTACATTGTACATAAATCCTTGGAAATCGTCAAGTTTTTGCTGAACTTACCTTGACATTTCGCTTCTTTTTCTATAAAATAAGTATTTGCATAATGTAATTTGTAGGAGCGCGATTTTTCATCTCATTCAGCTACATGAAAAGAGTTATTGTGCCCTGCAAGTTTTCCCTTTTCTGAAAGTAAAAGGAAAATTTAGGGAGAGGTATCGAAGTGGTCATAACGGGGCTGACTCGAAATCAGTTTGGCGGCAACGTCACATGGGTTCGAATCCCATCCTCTCCGCCAAAGCCCGCATAAACCCTGCGTTTGTGCGGGCTTTTTAGAATACCGCAGGAAATATCAATTTTTTATAAAAGGAGAAGCAGTACCTCATCGGTACTGCTTCTCCTTTTATGAGAAATCTCCCATATTCACAATGCTAATTCGCTACTTTTATCTGCCAATCATTTCATGACATATCTTTTCTATGCATAGTTAAAATATCCAAAGCAATGGGATCTGCACTGCTTTTTAGTGCTGATTCAGCCCCCAGCGCCGCCAAACCTTCCGTTCCAGTCTGCCAAACAAAAGTCGGTCAACTGCCAGCCCAATAACAATAATGACAATCATCATGGCCACGACCTGACTGATGTCACCAAAGTCACGCCCCTGCATCAGCATCACACCCAAACCATGTGTAGACGACATCATCTCACCTGCCATAAGTGCACGCCATGCAAACGACCAGCCTTGTTTTAATCCAGTCACTAAGTTGGGGAGTGCTGCCGGAATCATTACGTCCCGATACAGCATAATACCCTGAACCCCCATTGTTTTTGCTGCATGTATATACAGCGGATTAATATTTTTGATCCCGCTGATAACAGCAAGTGAAATAGCAAACGTTGAACCAATAGTTGTCACAAACAACACGGAACTCTCATTGATGCCAAACCAGAGAACAGCAAACGGTAGCCAACAAATACTGGGCAGCGACTGCAACCCGAGGATAAACGCGTTAAACTGGCTGCCAAAATGTTGCATTTGGGACACCAGCAGTCCCAGCGTCACCCCCAACACGGCGGAAAGCAGATAGCCGATAACCATGCGCTTCATTGAAACTAAGACCGCAAGTTCGAGTGAGCCGCCCTGTCCCAATGAAACCAATGTCTGAAAAACACTGAGTGGAGACGGGAACGCATAGGATTTCCACCAATGCAGCACTCCGACGCCAAGTTTATAGATAAGCTCCCATATCGCTATCAGGATTATGTAAAACAGTATCGTCTTCAAAAGACCAGTTATCGCCGTATTCTTTTTTCGCAACTTTTTCGACCTCCTCTGCCAAATCTTTCATGACCGACTTGACATAGAAAGTCAGGTCGATGCTGCCACGCTGACGTGGTCTGGCCAGTTCAATTTTAATGACTTTTTTCACATGACCGGGATGCGCCGAAAACACAATGACACGGTCTGCCAGCATGACAGCTTCTTCCACATTATGTGTCACAAAAAAAATTGTCTTCTTCGTTTCCATCCAAATATGCTGCAGCTCCAGTTGAAGAATATTTCTTGTTTGGCTGTCCAATGCTGCAAACGGTTCATCCATCAGAAGGACCTTAGAATCCAAAGTCAGCGCCCGTGCCAGCGCAACACGCTGCCGCATCCCGCCGGAAAGTTCATGCGGGTAGGCCTGCGCAAAACTTTTTAACCGAACCAGATCAAGATACTTCATGGCACGCTGATGACGCTCCTGTGGGGGTACACCGGCTGCCTTCATACCAAATTCCACATTTTCTACCGCGCGCATCCACGGGTAAAGGGCCGCCTCCTGAAACATAACGGCACGGTCAGGCCCAGGGGCGGTAATGCGCTGTCCATCTAACAAGACCTCACCGTCTGTTGCATGTTCCAGTCCAGCAATGATGTTGAGCAATGTAGACTTACCGCAACCGGACGGCCCCACCACGCAGATAAACTCGCCGTCCCGAATCTGTAGATTCACTTGGTCGAGCGCCTGTATGTGGCCGCTCTCTGTTTCATACACCATGCCCACATTTTTAATGTCAAGACTCATTTGCATACCCCTTGCTTCCCAATTTCCTGTTCGTGCGAATACACAAACTAAATAGTGGTTTTGCTGCCGACGATTTGCTGTGCCCTTTTTAAAAGTGTCAGGTTAAAAAGCGTTTTTAGGTCATTGTCCTCTTGAATGTAGCCGGCATTCCTTGAGAACTGATAAAAATCACGAACAGAGTCTTCAGCCGGATCGGTAACAATCAGCATGCGCGGAAATGCCTTGGAAATAATTTGCCGCTGCAGTTGCTTCTGCGTAATGGACTGAATCTGTGCATTCACCTGTGCCTCGGCCTTTTGAGGATTGCTGTTCGCTTCATTGGTCAGTGCCACATGCGCCTGCAGGAAGTGCTGGATAAGATCCGCATGCCGTTGAACATAGTCACGCCGTGCAATAATCACTGTGGTGGCGTATTTCCCGCCGCGCCAGATGTTCTTTTCATTCAACACCACCTGAGCTCCGGTTTCATGCAACAAAGTGGTCCCCCATGGCTCTGGTACCAATGCCGCGTCCAGCTCATTCTTGTCAAAAAGGGACTTGACATCTGGGTTTTTCGCCTGCACAATTTCAACCGTGCCGCCTTGCGTAGTGGGTTTGAGACCATTTGCCTGCAGCAAATGAAGCAGTGTCAAATGCTGTGTGTTGCCAAATTGCGGCACCCCGACCTTTTTACCTGCCAGCTCTTTCACGCTTGTGATATGCTCCCCTTTGCGGGAAACCAGCAGTTCCCCCGCATCCGTCGCACCGGCGATAATCTGTACATCGCCGTGTGACTTCACATAAGCATTCACGGCCGGGCCCGGCCCAATGTAGCCAATGTCCTCAGAGCCGGAAAGGAACGCCTGAATTTCGTCAGAACCGGCATTATAAGTGGTCCAGATGATTTTGGTCCCCGCACCGACCGCTTTTTGAAAAGCACCGCTTTCCTTACCCATCAAGCCCTGCACATGTGTGATGTTGGGAAAGACCGCCACACGCAGACTGCCTGCATCCGCATCCACATTGGCATCAGCTGCACCACAGCCAGTCAGCACCCCACTTGCCAATAACGTTGTTAGTAACAGTGCCAGCACTTTCTTTCCCTTGTGGTTCCCTTTATTCCGTATATTCATAGTTTGACTCCTTCGTCTCTCCCCCGTCCGTGCAACAAAGGCTGCACGGAACAACCGCTGCTGTCATTCTTTACGGGGCTGCTTTTTCTCTGCTGCCCTGATGTAAACAAGAGCCGACAGGTCATTTGCCACCCGCCGGCTCTCTGTATATCCGTTGTGCTAACACACAATAAAGATACTCATGATTGCACCGCAGCAGGTCCGAATCATTCTGCACATCTTTTCACAGTCCAACTAGCATTTTTCTGTCGTTTTTGTCAGCGTAAAGAGTCCTTCTCTTTTATATTATATTAAGTATATATGATATATAATATTGTATATACTATATTATACTATTCATATTGTTTTTGTCAAGTATTATGCAAAATTTTCCCTATCACATGTGACATAAAAAATTCAGAATGTATCCGTAAACGCTGCTCTGCGAAAATTGCCAAAGCTAAGCCATTGGTTGCGCAGAGATGCCAGTTTCTTTTTGTTTGCCATTTGATAGGCAGTAAGAAAACGCTTAAACTCCTCCTGTGAGGCAATGTTAACCGTCAGACCACGCTCATCTAACACTGGTTGACCCGTGTAGAGGTAGTCCGCCAGCGGCAGGATGCGCGCAACTGCACCGTTGCGAATGAAAACTGCTGTCTGAGCTGCCGCAGACAGGACATCATAATTTGCTGGATAGTGAAAACTGTCTCCATTGTCAGGTACCCGGTCCCCTATGTGATAAGTAACTTTCTGGGAAGGATTGCAGGACAGCAACACCGTTTCCGGATTAAAGTAAAGCTCATCATACAGATAGCCGCCCACCTGTAGACTGCCATCCGCAAATACCGGCTTTTCGGTATTGCTGTTGACATGCTCCACCACACCGCAGGCAGAGGTCATATGGCTCACACGATCAATTAGAATCAGCTCACCCAGCGTCTTGTTCCTGCGAAACTCATCGACCACAATTTTTTCTGTAAATTCTAATTCGCAGACCACAAGTTCATTTTTGGACGCTGTCTGTGTAGGTATCTGCTCGCCGGAATTCACATCAATTTTATACTGAATATTTTTGACAACAGCCGGGATCCGTTTGGTGCCAAGCTTCGCAAGATACTCCCGGCCAACAGTCAGCGTTTCATCGTCCATCCATAACAGTGTCGCCGTAATTCTGCGGCTCACCGGCAGGTGTACATCCGATGTCAACACACAGCCGCGGCTAACATCCACCTCACGGTCTAACTGGATAGTCACCGCCTGACCAGCATAGGCTCTGTCCGCTTGTTTGTCACCGACCAGCAGAGATTGTACCGTTGCTGTCTCACGACTAGGCAGAGTCACCAACCGCTGACCAAATTTCACCACGCCGCTCTCTACCTGACCGGCAAAACCCCGAAAAGTGTGGTTCGGGCGGCAGACACGCTGTACCGGCAGATAAAATTCCGTATTTTCGTTATTTTCCGAGACATCCACATTTTCCAAATAATCCAACAATGTGCTGCCTGTGTACCACTTCATGTTTTCTGACCGACGGGTAATGTTGTCACCCTCCGTCGCACTGACTGGTATAACCATAACATTTTTTAAACCAAGCTGCTTTGCCAACTTTTGAATGTCACAGACAATGCTTTGGAAGCGTTTTTCACTGTACTGCACCAAATCCATTTTATTGACAGCAAAAACAAAGTAATGAATGCCCATCAATGCACAAATACGAGAGTGCCGCCGTGTCTGCACCAAAATACCTTGGGTGGCATCTACCAAAATGACCGCCAGCTGTGCAAATGAGGCACCAACCGCCATGTTGCGAGTATATTCTTCATGTCCAGGCGTGTCAGCCACAATGAAACTGCGTCGGTCGGTAGTGAAGTAGCGATAAGCCACATCAATTGTAATTCCCTGCTCACGTTCGGCCATCAGTCCATCAAGCAGCAAAGAGTAATCAATATCTCCCCCGCGGGAGCCGACCTTGCTGTCCAGAAGCAGTGCCTTTTTCTGGTCAGCATACAGCAGTTTGGAATCATAGAGCATATGCCCAATTAAGGTCGATTTTCCATCGTCCACACTGCCGCAGGTAATAAATTTAAGCAATCCACTCATTAGAAGTATCCCTCTCTCTTTCTCTTTTCCATGCTGGCTTCCCCACCGTCATTGTCAATGACACGGCTGGTCCTCTCCGATTCAACAGAGCTCAGAGTCTCAGCGATAATCTTATCCAGCGTATCAGCCTCTGACTCAATGGCACCTGTGAGCGGATAACAGCCCAATGTACGAAAACGGACTTTCTTCATTTCCGGCACCTCGCCGGGGTTGAGACGCATCCGGTCATCATCCACCATGATAAGGTTGTTGCCGCGGTGTACTACCGGTCGCTCCTTGGCAAAATACAGAGATACGATAGGGATGTTCTCCCGCTTGATGTATTCCCAAATATCCGTTTCCGTCCAGTTGGAGATAGGAAACACACGCATACTCTCGCCCTGATTGATTTCCGTATTGTAAAGCTTCCACATTTCCGGACGCTGATTTTTGGGGTCCCATGCCTGCGCCTCATTTCGAAAAGAGAAAATACGCTCCTTAGCCCGGCTTTTCTCTTCATCTCGGCGGCCGCCGCCAAAGGCAGCCGTGAATCCATATTTTTTCAGTGCCTGCTTAAGGGCCTGCGTTTTCATAATGTCGGTGTAGGAGGAACCATAGTCAAACGGATTGACACCACGCGCAGCGCCCTCTTTGTTAATGTACTCAATCATGTTGATGCCCAGTTCTTTAGCCGTCTGATCACGAAAAGCAATCATTTCCTTAAACTTCCACGTTGTGTTCACATGCAGAAAAGGAAACGGCGGCTTTTCCGGGTAAAAAGCCTTCATGGCCAAATGCAGCATGACGGAACTGTCTTTACCGATAGAATACAGCATGACCGGCTTTTCACACTCCGCTGCCACTTCCCGGATGATGTAAATGGCCTCTGCCTCCAGTTCATCCAAATGTGACAATTCGCTCATATTCATCTCTCCCTAATATTGATTTGCGTTTTTACGATCCACATCAATAACTTTTACGGTGCCGTCCCAGCAGTGAATTTTCCAATGCAAAACGTCTCCGCTTTCGGACACTGTCATCGTGCTCCCGCTGCCGCCAATGTCAGCTCCAAGGAAAAAGGCAATGGCCTCTGCCGGACATTCCTTCACACATGAAGCACACCCCCAACAGTCCCGGGGATACTTCATGACTGCTTTACCTGCCTGCATTTCAATCAAACTGCCTGGACAAACGACCGTACACCGTTGGCAGCCCACGCATCTGTCCCGGTCAATCTTTATGCTCATAGGATGCTCCCTTCACAAGGTCTCTGAAAAGAATCTGCAGTTTTCCCCCGATCATTCGGGAATTGACATAGCCAAGATAACGGTCATTGGTGTTTGGGTAGTCGAGGTTTTCATTGAAAGCATGCCATCGGGTTTCTTTCCGGCTCATCAGGTGTGCAATTAACACCTTACATACGGTCAGTCGGTCTTTCAGCTCATAGGCAAACAGCAACTCATGCATATTCTCCGCAGCCACATGGCTGGACAAAGCTGTGAGCCGATCGATTTTGTCGGCTGCTATGCTTAACTGCTTCTCATTGAACTGATAGCTGCTGGAAATGCCGCCGGCATACACATCCATGACTTTCTGCATGGCTTCCTCCAATTCTTCAGTAGAATAGACAGGAGTTTGTTCCTTCAGTATCGTCTCATAAGCTGCAGCGACACACTGGACTTGTACGTCCAAATCGGCTGGCTGCTTCACTTTCCGATATTTTCGGATGATATCCTCGGCAGCAATTTCGCCCTCGGCCAGAGCGCCGGTTACATACTTTTGCGGACATCCGCCTGCCACATCGCCTGCGGCATAAAGTGCATGGATGGTGCTCTCCCGCTGCGTGTTTACCCAATAACCGCTGGCTGTGTGACCGCCGACGATGTATGGCTCGGTTCCTTCAATCTCCACGTCATCGCTGCCGGGCAGGCCACTTTCCACCCATCTCAGCGTCTGGCTGGGTGCCATATTCAAGTAGGCTTTCAACAGGTCACATTCCTGCTCCGATGAAATGCCGCTTGTCTTCAAGTAGCAGGGACCATGACCCAGCTGGTTTTCCCGCACAGTGCCATAGACACGCTCACTTGTGGTTCGGCCATATTGTTTTTCATAGACATCCCCGCGGGCGTTCACCTGTCGAGCATGCATCCCCTGCGCAATGGTACCTGTCGGTGCAATCGTATCTTTACAGCGCAGGGCAATGAAACGCATCTCAAAAGTCGTCATTTCAGCACCCGCACGAATTCCCATGGCATATCCGGCACCTGTATTAAAGGGCGGGTACCACATTTTGTGACGGGAAAATCCGGGATTGTTTGACCGGTAAAGACCAGAGGCACCGCCGGTCGCTATCAGTACAGCACCCGCGCGAATATCATACAGGACCACATCCTGTAGAGAAAAGCCGACCGCACCGAAGACACGCCCGTCCTGTACCAGTAAATCAGTCATATTGACATGGTTGAGCACCTGCACATTCGAGGCCTGCTGCACAGCCTTTGCCAACAATGGTTTCAGATTTTCTCCATTGATTTTGATGTTGCGGTTCCCACGTGCCGCATAACTGCCATCTTTATTTTTCAAGATGACAAGGCCCAGCTTTTCAAGGTCTGCGGTCACGGCATTAAAGCGCTCGGCCGCCGTCAGCAACAGGTCCGGCCGAACAATGCCATTGGCATCATTCGCGGCATAGCGGACATAATCCTGCGGCGTGTGTCCCGGAACTATGTAAGCATTGATGGCATTGACGCCGGCTGCCAGACAGCCACTGCGCCGGATATTTGCTTTTTCGGCAATCAGCACAGACAAACCGGAACGGCGGCTGACAGTCAGCGCAGCGTAACATCCGGCAGTACCGCCGCCGATAATGAGCACATCCGTGTAAAGCTTGATGGTACGCAGCTTTTTGCTCATGGATTTCCCAACCTTTCCCTGAATTACAGGATTTCTTGTCGTTTGTATGGGAATATTATAATCATCCCCACTTACATATTTGTAAAGTATGTTTATATGATTCGTTTTATTCCGCATAATAAACAGAGCTGCTGTGCTTCACAGCGGCTCTGTCATCATCCCCTAGGATACTGCCGAATGATTCGGCAAGTTTTTTCAATATCCTCATCTGTGTGTGCATAGGACACAAACATAGATTCAAACTGAGATGGTGCCAGATAAATACCATTGTCAAGCATATAATTAAAGTAATCGGCAAATTGTTCAGTGTCTGACCGTCTCGCCGACACATAATCAGTAACCGGTCCGTCATTAAAGAAAACACACATAAGGGAACCAATGCGGTTGACACATACGTAATTACCCAAACTCTCCTGCACGGCAGCAGCTAACCGACCCGTAATCCGGTCGAGCCGCTCATATAAGTCCTTTTGCTCCCGTAGAATTCGCAGAGTTGCAATACCCGCGGCTGTAGCAATCGGATTGCCGGACAACGTTCCCGCCTGATACACACCCCCCAGTGGCGCAATCATCTGCATGACATCTCTGCGGCCTCCATAAGCGGCCATCGGCATACCGCCGCCAACAATTTTCCCCAGCGTGGTCAGGTCCGGTCGAACATGGTAATACGCCTGTGCGCCACCCAGCGCCACACGAAAACCCGTGATGACTTCATCAAAGATGAGCAGTGCATGGTACCGATCGGCAATCTCCCGCAGGTCCTGCAGAAAATGTGCCCGCGGCAGCACCACACCCATATTGGCGGCAACCGGCTCGACAATGATAGCCGCAATATCGTTACCATCCTGCTCAAACAGTTTCTCCACTGAGTTCGTATCGTTATACTCTGCCACCAATGTGTTTCGGGTAAAGTCAGCCGGCACACCAAGACTGTCCGGTACAGACTGTGTCATCGCGCCCGAACCAGCCTTTACCAACAGCCCATCCGAATGCCCGTGGTAACAGCCGCGGAATTTCACAATCTTGTTCCGGCCGGTAAACCCGCGTGCCGCACGGATTGCACTCATGACCGCCTCTGTACCGGAGTTGACCAAACGCATCATCTCCATGGATGGCATCAGTTCCTGCACCAATTCGGCAAGAAGATACTCCTTCTCAGTCGGCGCGCCAAATGTCAGGCCTTTGCTGCAGGCTTCCTGCACGGCATGAATGACGCGGCCATCCGCATGGCCCAAGATTTCCGGTCCCCATGAACACACATAGTCAATGTATTCGTTCCCATCGACATCATAAATTTTGGAACCTTTAGCGTGATCAATAAAGACTGGACTGCGGTGTACGGCCTGATAAGCCCGCACAGGACTGTTCACACCGCCCGGCATCAGCCGCTTTGACTTTTCAAATAATTCGTCTGACCTACTGTACATAACAGTCTCCCTTTCACGTGGTGTTACAATTCCTCATCTAACCAATGCGCAACGTCCAATGCATGATAAGTAATGATGATTTTTGCCCCTGCGCGCTTGATAGCTGTCATATTTTCCATAACAATGCGTTTCTCATCAATCCAGCCCTTTTGCGCAGCAGCTTTGACCATAGCATATTCTCCGCTGACATTATAGGCAGCAATCGGGTAATTTGTACGCAGTGACACGGCCTTGACCACATCCAAATAGGGAAGGGCCGGCTTTATCATGATGACATCGGCACCTTCCTCGATGTCCGCCTCACACTCCCGCACTGCTTCTTTGCCGTTGGCGGGATCCATCTGATAAGTCCGGCGGTCGCCAAACGAGGGAGCCGAGTGCGCCGCATCACGAAAGGGAGCATAGTATCCGGAAGCAAATTTGGCACTGTAGCCCATAATCATAGTATTGATAAAGCCGTTGTCATCCAATGCACCGCGGATATAGGCAACATGGCCATCCATCATGTCTGATGGAGCAATCACATCTGCACCCGCTTTCGCAAGACTGACTGCCGTCTTTCCCAGCAGTACCAGTGTCTCATCATTTAGAATCTCATGGCCGCGAATCAACCCGCAGTGACCATGGGAAGTGTATTCACACAAGCAGACATCTGCAATCACCAACAGGTCAGGTGCCTTTGCCTTAATCGCACGGATGGCCTGTTGTGTAACGCCCTCATCATTATATGCCTCACTGCCCACCTCGTCCTTGTATGCAGGAATGCCAAAAATGAGAATTGTTTTGACACCAGCAACCTGTATGCGCTTCAATTCTTCATCAAACCGGTCAATGGAATATTGGTAAATACCCGGCATGGAATCAACCGGCCTCTTAATGCCGCTGCCTTCAATGATAAAGACCGGATAGACAAGGTCTGATTTGCTCACGCTGGTTTCGCGGACCAGACTTCTCATTGTTTCATTTACACGCAGTCTTCTCATGCGTATCATGTTGCATTCCTCCTTGAATATCAATATTGTATTGGCCGACGGCGCGGAGCAGTCCTTCCACACTATTTTCTGCAGCAACGATATCCGCATTGCGATGCTCCTGTACCAGTGCTGTGCGTGTTACCTCTCCAATGCAGGCTATATGAAGATGCGGTGGAAGCTGCTGACCCAGCTGCTCCATCTGCGCAAAAAATGTACGCACACCAGAAGCACTCACAAACACCAGATAATCCAGCTCGTCCAAATGCTGTGCACCAGCTGCCGGACAACCACAGACATTATAAATAGGTATTTCTGTGCAAGAAACGCCGGTTCGGCGCAGTGCAGCCGCCAATTGAGGGCTTCCTTGTACTGCCCGCGGCAGCAGCACGCGTTGTCCGCTTCTGCCGACCACTGGTGTGAGCTCTGTCGCCAGAGCAGCAACCGTGTAATTTGATGGTACAAAGTCTGCCCGAATCCCACGGGCACGCAGTGCCGCTGCTGTTCCACTTCCTAACACAGCGAAGTGTAAACTGCCCAAACAGCGAATGTCTGTCTGCGTCTTGCGCATTTCCTCAAAGAAAATGCGCACTGTATTCTGACTAGTAAAAACTACCCAGTCATATTGTCCCAAACGGGTCAGTTCATTGTCCAAAATGTACAAACTATCGGTCGGCCGCACCTGCATGGTGCACACCGGCTCCGTTCGCATTCCCAGCCGTGCAAAACCGCACGCCAGTTTTGTCTGCAGCGGTTGCGTTGCCGTCAGACCAACTTTGGGAATATGCTCTGCAAGAAAAACATCCTGCATGGCGGCAGTTGCTCCAACCACAATCACTGCTGGAGACGGCAGTTTGCTTTCGTACACGCGCTGTGCAATCCGCCCCAGCGGTGCCCGAACGGTGTGCTGACGGTCCGTCGTGCCATCCGCGATGACGGCAACAGGCGTATCAGGCGATTTCCCTGCCTGCATGAGTCCATCTGCAATGTCCTGCAAGTGTGATAGGCCCATAAGGAACACAAGTGTACCCTCACTTTCAGCAAGATTACGGTAGTTACACACCGGCTCACCAGACAAGGTGTTAGTATGACCGGTAATCACATGAAAACTGCGGCTGACACCCCGATGAGTCACCGGAATGCCCGCGCTCTCTGGCACCGCACAGGCCGAGGTCACCCCCGGAATAACTGCATAAGGGATATTATACTGCCGCAGAGCTTCAATTTCTTCGCTGCCCCTTCCAAAAACAAATGGGTCGCCCCCCTTGAGCCGAACAACAGTTGCACAGGTCTGGGCACACTCCACCAGGATTTGATTGATTTCCCCCTGTTGAAAGCTGTGATGACCCGCCTGCTTGCCGACATAAATCTTTTTACAGTCCGGTCGAATGGTACTTAGCAGTTCCACACAGGCAAGGTGGTCATAGACAACTGCATCACACTCTTTCAGCTTTTCTGCGCCTTTCACAGTAATGAGTCCGGCGTCCCCCGGTCCTGCGCCAATTAGATAGACGATTCCCATATTTTCCCCTCCGCTGCGATGTCTTCTGCCAGTTTTTCAGCGAGCTGCAACCGTTCCCCGACAGGGGCGCTGTCCTGCCGAAACAGCACTCGGCCCTCCAGTGCCCGTTTAACGGTCAACTGAATGTCCGATCCCTGTACTTGTGCAAAGGCACCAATTGCTTCGTGACAGCCGGCGTTCAGCAAACTCAGCACACGGCGTTCTGTCTCCAGTTCGTCCATTGTACGGCGGTCTGAAACGACACGCATCCGCGCAGCCGCTTCACTGTCAGCACAGCATTCGACCGCAATGACACCCTGCCCACCTGCTGGCAGCATTTGTTCCGTGTTAAAGTTATGAAAGCAAAAGCGTGTGTCTTTCTCAAAATGCAGCCGCTGCACTCCTGCTGCCGCAAGGATAATACCGTCATAAGCACCGTCCAGCAGTTTCTGTAAACGAGTCGGTATATTCCCGCGCATATCGGCAAAGGATGCGGTGGGAAACAACGTTTCTGCCTGAAACTGCCGCCGTGGGCTTCCGGTCCCGATCACCGGATTCGTCCATGCACCAAGGTCAGTACTCCGCCGCACTGCCAGCAAATCATGGGGATCTCCACGCGGCAGCACACCGGCAATCTCCATGCCATCCCCTAATTTCATGGGCATATCTTTGGCACTGTGCACAGCAAGGTCGATGCGGCCGTCACACAAAGCATCCTCAAACTCTGCCACAAAGATACCTTGTCCCCCAAAGGCCGCCAACGGTTTGTTGTGGACTCTATCGCCTATCGTGCGCAGCACAACCTTTTCCGCCACCATATGAGGAAAACTGCGTTGCAGTGCCTGAATGACCATTTCTGTTTGTGCAAGAGCCAATTGACTGCCGCGAGTACCAATTCTAATGGTTCTATGTTCTGTCATATGCAACGCTCCTTTTCCACTTTTTGTGCATGCACAGCCATCTTCACAACTGTCTGCGGCAGTTCACCGCCGTGGCGGTCCGCATAGTCCAGCAAATCATAATAAATCTGTTTGCGCCGTGCAGCACTGGGAACGTTCTGCCGAATATAGCTGCGGCAGGCACCGAGTGCCTGTACCATTTTTTCGTAATATATCGGCACATTTTGCTGAATTTTCCGTTTTGCATAAGCTGCCGCCGCCGGACTGTCTCCACCGGACGAAACTGCAATGAGCAAGTCGCCACGCCGCACGATGGCCGGAAAGATAAAGGAGCATGCTTCACGCTGGTCAACAGCATTTACTGGTATACCAATTTGTTGACACAGGCGGGAAACATGTATATTTTGGGACTGGTCGTCTGTGGCAGCTACCACAAAGTCCATACCGAACACATCACTGTCACAAAAGCTGCGCTGTATCAATTGTAATTTATCCGTATTGAATGCCATCTCCCAGAGAGCATCGCAAATCTTCGGCGCCACTAAACAAATATGTACCTGAAATGGCAGCAACGTCTGCACCTTGCGCAGAGCTACCTGCCCACCGCCCACAATCAAGCACTGCTGGCCGCTGATATCCACCATAAAAGGGAAATAGGCCATTATATTGCTCCTCTTTTGTCCGCATCTGTGTCAATTTTACTTAGTACCTGGCTCAGTTGCCTGCTGTCCAATACATCGTGCAGATAGCCAACCATCTGTGCAAACCATGGTTGAACCTGTCTGCGGTCATGTTTTGCCCAAAAGTCACGGATGTTCAGCTTTTTCAGTGTGTCCTCCACACAATCGTTCAAAATCTGCTCTGCTTTCTGCAGCTCGTCCTGTTTAATGCTTCGGTTTTCCTGTGAAAGTTGTTGAAAGTAATCAATGTCCAACAGGGTAACACCTGCTACACGGCCAAGGGCTTGGTCAATATCATACGGCACCGCCAGATCAATCAACAGTCGCGGCCGGCTGTCAACCGCATGGGCAAGATAGCTCCGCTGTGTAATAGTGTAATGCGGACTGGTTGTAGCACTCACAACAGCATCAACTTGCTTCATGGCAGTGTAGCGGTCCTCAAAACGGACAAACCGACTGCAGCAGTTGGTCAAAGAAGCAGTATTGCTGCAGTGGTGGCGGACCGTGCCGCAGGTGCCGATGCCCTTTGCCGCAAGGTCTTTCACCACAATGGAACCAATCTTTCCCGTTGCGCCGATAACCAGCACCGTGCAGTCTTCATTTTGTTTGCCACATTTGACCTGCAGGTACCGTTCAATTGTATTGGCCGTCAGCGTGCCGACCGAAACCGGCGTGGTAGACAAACGGGTAGTCGACTTGGTCTGCTTTGCACAGTTAAATGCACCCTGAAACAAAATATTCAGTTCGCTGTTAGTATAACCAAGGTCGAACGAACGCAGATAGCCCTCTTTCACCTGATGCAAAATCTCATCCTCTCCGAGGACCATTGAGTCAAGGCCGCAAACCACTCGAAACAGATGCTGCACCGCTTGTGTACCGCCGTAAAACATGCCATATGTTTTGAATGTCTCAACGTCAAAATGTTTGAGGTCTGCCAACAACTGTCCGACTGCCTCCATGTGTGCCTTGTCACCGGAAAAATACACTTCACTACGATTACAAGTAGAGACAATGACACCACCGGAAATCTCTCTCCTGTAAGTCAGACGCTGCAAAGCAGTAATCTGTTCCTCCGCAGAAATCGCAAATTGCTGCCGCACCTGCAACGGCGTTTTTTGATAGCTGATGCTGATACAAAACATTGTGTACTCCTCGTCTGTCAACTGAAATTATACGTTCTCAACCTTCATCTTTGTCCAATAAAAAGAACACCTATCAAAGCTCTTGTAAATTTCGCGTCTTTTTTCGCTGTGCCAGTATTGGAAATTATATAAAATGCACCTCATGAACTGTAACATTCTTGTCAGTGTCAATGCCAAAAGCTCTCAATACTGGATTATCCCTTTCCTGCAGGGAAAGAATCAAATATTCAATCGATGGATCATATGCCAGACGCTTATCCTCCTCAGACGGACGGGAAGGTGATGCCGGGTGCGAGTGAAAATTGCCGATAAGTACAAACCCATTTGCGCGTGCATCTTTTACCGCAGCCAGTTGTTCTTTTGGGTCCATGGAGAAATGCTCAGGGCTGTGGTCTGTGTTTGTCAGCAAATAAATTTTCTGCACAGTCTTCATTTCACCACTTACGCTGCCTGCCAGCAGCCCGCATGATTCATTAGGCAGACCACTGCGGCAATGCATCAGCATAGTATTATAATCTCGTTTGGAAATATTGATTTTCATGATAATGCCCCCACACTTATTTTTTCATGTCGCACTCAGCCTGCTCATAATCAATGAGCTTTGTAATAGTTGGGTAAGCACTGCATACTGCACAGTGTTCATCACGCGGCAGCTTAATCGTGTGAAATTCCATCTTCAGAGCATCGTAAGTAAGTAGGCGGCCGGTCAAGAGCTTCCCTTGACCGATAATGTACTTGATGGCTTCCATGGCCTGCAAACTGCCGATAACGCCGCCCATGGCACCAATGACCCCGGCTTGCTTGCAAGTAGGTACCGCGTCTTTCGGCGGTGGATTTTTGAACACACAGCGATAGCACGGCCCTTGTCCCGGCACATAGGTCATGAGTTGTCCGCGGAATCGAATGATTCCCGCATGCGAAAACGGTTTCTTTGCCATAACACAAGCATCATTGATGAGAAACTTGGCTGGAAAATTATCGGTACCGTCCAAAATAAAATCATAACCCGCAATCAGGTTCATAATGTTCTGTGATGTGACAAAGGTGCGATATGTATTTACTTTGACATCCGGATTAATTGCAGTCATAGTTTCCGCAGCAGACTTGACTTTTGCTTTACCGAGATCTGCGGTAGTGTGAATAACTTGCCGCTGCAGATTGGATAAATCGACTTCATCGGCATCTGCAATCCCAATGGTACCTACACCGGCTGCTGCCAGATACAAAGCCGCTGGCGCACCCAAACCGCCTGCACCGATAATGAGCACTTTGGCATTCAGCAGCTTTTTCTGACCCTTTATGCCTACCTCTTTGAGAATGATATGGCGGGAGTAGCGCTCAAGCTGCTCATTGGTGAATGGCATCAGACAGTTCCTCCTCCCATGAAGTACAGAAATTCAACCGTATCTCCATCCTTCAATATCGTTTGTGCAAAGTCGCCGCGTTCCACAAATGCGTCATTGATAGTCACGGTAACATAATCCGGATTTTCCACTGCTTCCTGCTCAATTAGCGCAGACAGTGTGAGCCTCTCTGGGTAATTCTTCTTTTTTCCAGCCACTGTCAATATCATCATTCTCATTTCCCTTCTGTTTGCTTCGCTTGTACATCCATATGCAGCATCTGTATCAGTGCTTTTTTGGGCACCGCCCCCTTGGTGCGGCCGACTTCTTTTCCACTGCGGAAAAGGATAATTGTTGGTACTGCCATAACTGCACACTGCTCCGTCAACTTTTCTTCATAATTAATATTGACTTTATAAATTTGTAACTCACCTGCATATTCTTCTTCAAGTTCACCTAACACGCATGACATGACCTTGCAAGGTACACAGGTGTCCGAATAAAAATCCACCAGCACCGGCTGTGTCACCTGCAGCACCAGCTTGTCAAAGTTTTCTGCATTCACTCGCTGTGCCAATTCAGTCCCCCACCTTCCGCACCAAAAGAGTGTAGGTGCCGTCATCATTCGCGTTCAATTTCAGCACCTGGTGGCCTTCTTCCTTTATACTGCGAGGCACATTCTGCACAGGCTCACCGTCATTCATGCGAATCGCAAGTACCTGTCCTTCATCCATCTCTTCCAATGCGACCTTTGCTTTCACAAAAGTGACTGGGCACACCACATCGGTGATGTCCACAGTTTCGTCTGCCTGATAAGTGTCAGCCATGATATGCCTCCTTCAGCTTTTGATAAAACATTTCTCTGCCAACACGGTCCAGTGTAAATTTAAAACGCTCGCCCGGTTGCGCATGATCAGCAAAGAACTGAATAGCCGCATCGGCTACGCAAAACAACTGCTCCTCCGAGGTCACAAGCGGCAGCGGTGACTCCCCTTTACTCACAGTGTTTCCAAATGTACCGCCGAATGACATAATATATGCTGGCTGTGTGTCCCACGCATCTGTCGGGCAGGACTTAGCACACCTGCCGCAGTAATTGCACTTCTCATTGTTTACCGACACGCGTCCATCTACATCCGCAATTGTGACAGCATGAGTGCGGCAGGCTTTAACACATACACCGCAATGAATACATTTGTCGGCAAGCCACTTGACAGTCAATGCACCTTTGATACCAACATCATTTTCCTCAGCTTTCAGACAATTATTTTGACAGCCGGTTACACCAAACTTAAACTTATGCGGCAGTTCCCGCCCAAAGTAACGGTCACTGAGCTGCTTTGCAATGTGGTAAGTTTCGATGTTGCCGCTGGGACACACCTTGCAGCCCTGACACGCAGTCACCGTGCGGACTCTGGGACCGCAGACACCCGGATGGCAGCCGCCCTTCGCCAGTTCAGCCTTGACATTATCAATGTCCTTGAGCTGAATGAATGGAATCTCCACACCTTGGCGGGAGGTTAGATGCACTGTTCCATTGCCGAATGTTTCTGCAACTTCGGCAATTTTTTTCAGATTCTCTGCCGTCAGGGCCCCGCCAACAGTCTGCAGCCGCAGAGAAAAACAGTCTTTCTGTATCTGCTGCATGAATCCGCCCTTCTTTAGGGTCGCATAATCAACTTTACTCATATGGTTCTGCTCCTTTCACAGCGCGCTGAAAGTCACGTGTAAGGTCCTCTATGTCCTCAATGCCAACGCTGATGCGTATCATATCCTCATAAATACCAGCTGCCTGCTGTTCTGCCTGGTCAAGATGTACCGCAATCGTTGACGCAGGGTGAATGACCAGTGTTTTCGTGTCACCAATATTTGACACAATGCTGGGAAGAGTCAGTGCATCCAATATTTGAAAAGCACGTGCCCGACTGCCCGTACGCAGCGTAATAATGGCACCAAATCCACCCTGAAACTGCCGCTGAGCGAGGTCATGATAGGCGCTGGTCGGCAGACCCGGATAATTGACCGTGATACCATCCATACTGTTAAGACAATGTGCCAGTGCCAATGCATTGGCGCATTGTCGTTCCATACGCAGGCCCAGTGTCTCCAAGCCCAGATTATTGAGAAATGCATTCTGCGGAGACAAGCAGGCACCCATTGCAGGGAAAAACGTATTTCTGAGCTTCACGGCATAAGCCATATTGCCAAACTTTGCAAATGGCTTCATGCCGGGGTAGTGCTCCGCATCCCAATGAAACCTGCTTGCGCAGGTAATGACACCGCTGATGGCATCGCTGTTTCCATTGATATATTTTGAGGAGGAATTCACAACAATATCTGCCCCAAGTTTCAGCGGCTGCACCAAATAGGCCGTTGCAACTGTGTTGTCTATGATGAGTGGTACACTATGTCGGTGAGCAACATCGGCCACGCCGTGGATGTCCGTCACATCCAGTCTGGGGTTTCCAATTGTTTCGGCAAAGAGAACGCGTGTCCTGTCTGTAATTTGCTTTTCAAAATCACCCGGTGTGTTGCGCAGAACATAGTGCGTATGAATACCAAATGCCTCCAACATATTGAACAGCTCCACCGTACCGCCATAAAGGCCCGCTGCCGCCACAACTTCATCGCCGCTCTGCAGCAGATTCATTAGGGAAATGGTCAGTGCGCCCATTCCGGAAGCACACGCCACGCTCGTCACACCACCCTCCAATTGAGTCATGCGCCGCTCAAATGCCTGCACGGTCGGATTGTTGATTCGAGTATAAGAGAAACCGGGTTTTCGGTTTGCAAAAATCTGCTCCAGCTCTTCCGCATTTTTATGTTGAAATGCACTGCACTGATAAATCGGCATCAGCGTTGCCCCTTGCGGGTCGTCACTTGCTGCGCTGTGCAGCAGTGCTGTATTAAAACCACATTCTGTCATATGTCTGCCCCATTCTTTTTGAACTATTAATACAACGAAGTGGAAAGATAGCGCTCACCACTGTCAGCCAATAACAGCACAATCGTTTTGCCGAGGTTCTCTGGGCGTTGCGCCAAACGAACGCCCGCATCTATTGCTGCACCCGAAGAAATACCTACGAGCAGTCCATCTGACTTTGCCACTTCCCGTGAACGGTCGAACGCCGCCTGATTCTCCACTGTCATAATTTCATCAAGGATGGAGAGGTCAAGAACTTTAGGAATAAAACCGGCTCCAATGCCCTGGATGGCGTGCGGTCCCGGCCGACCGCCGGAGAGAACCGGCGACCCCGCCGGTTCTACTGCAATAATCTGCACTGCCTTGTTCTTCTTTTTCAGACCCTGCGCCGTGCCGGTGACGGTACCACCCGTTCCAACTGCGGAAACAAAGAGATCCACATTTCCCTCCGTATCTTCCCAAATCTCCTGCGCAGTGGTGCATCGATGTACTTCCGGATTTGCAGGATTTTCAAATTGCTGCAGAATAACAGCATTTCCATACTGTTTTTGCAGTTCTTGGGCTTTGTGAATCGCTCCAGCCATACCTTCATGTCCGGGTGTCAGCACAACTTCTGCCCCCAATGCATGAACAATTTTCCGCCGCTCAACGCTCATGGTCTCTGGCATGGTCAGCACCAAATGCAGACGCCGACATGCCGCCGCAAAGGCTAGTCCAATACCTGTGTTACCACTGGTTGGTTCAATGAGAATCGTGTCACGGTCAATTTTACCATCACGGATGCCCTGCTCAATCATTGCATCTGCCACACGGTCTTTGACACTGCCCAACGGATTAAAATACTCCAATTTTGCCAGCAGACGGGCTTTCAAATGTAAGTCTTCTTCATAATTTGTCAGTTCCAGCAACGGCGTATGCCCAATCAGCTCTGTCAAATGTTTAGCGATCCTGTGCACGGTGACCACTCACCTTTCAACCCTTATGTAAAATATTTTTATATTATACTACTCCTATATACATACTTTGTCAATATGTTTATATGGGATTCGAAGTGTTTTACAAAAAATCGGTCTCTTTTCCCATCAATCTGTTTTAAGTCAGCTTTTGCTTAACCAAGTCTTCGACGGTAATTCCACCAAAATAGTCTTCCGTTATCTTTTGAAATCCTTTCCACATTTTTAGCGTCAAACATTTTGGAGCACGCTTGCATGGATTGGGGGTTTTCTCCAAACAAACCACTGGTGCAAAAGATCCCTCTACCAGTTTCAAAATACTAGCAACTGTGTAACTGGCAGCAGGACGTGCCAATTTGTAGCCGCCTCCCTTACCACGCAACGAAAGCAAAAAGTTATTTTTGCTCAAGATAGACACAATTGCCTCCAGATATTTTTCGGAAATTTCCTGCCGCTTCGCAATATCCATTAAGGGAACGTAGCTACCAGTATCATGCTGAGCCAAATCAATCATAACCCGAACCGCATAACGTCCCCGTGTAGAAATCTTCATTTTAATCACCTCTATAAACATACTTTATCATAGTTTTAATATGTTTTTCAAGTTTTATGAAAATTCCTAAATATTTTCTAAAGCAATATTTAATTTGCCCAACTGGAAACCACTTAGAAAATGTGCTTCTCCCCTTTGCTTTTTTTTGCTGTCAGTCAAATTGCAGAAAGTACCAAAAGTAATTGTTTAAAACGTCACTATTAACAATTTTCAAACAAAACACAAACAAGTCGTGAATATATGCCCAATATATTATAATAAAAAGATTTTAGCCTGATCTATAATCACAGAATCGCCCAAACCATGCATCATACAAAATGGAATGATTAGGAAATAGCGGGCGGAATTTTCATGGTCATTATATTAGTAGTGGAAGACGACGCAAAATTGAATCAAATCGTCTGTGCCTATCTAAATGACAGCGGCTATGAGGCAAAAGGCTGTCTGAATGCAAATGATGCCTATGACCTGATGTATAACAGTTTGTATGACCTAATTATTTCGGACATTATGATGCTGAAGATTGATGATTTTGAGTTTGCCGGCACCGTGAGGCAAATCAATAAAACCATCCCTATCCTGTTCATGACCGCAAAGGATGATATTTTTTCCAAACAAAAGGGATTTCAACTCGGCATTGACGATTATATGGTCAAGCCAATGAATCTGGACGAGCTGGTCATACGCGTAGGCGCATTACTGCGCCGTGCAAACATCACAGAAGAACGAAAAATGACGGTGGGCAACCTTTCAATGGATGCCGACGCCGTGACTGCAACTGTCAACAATGAGAAAATATCCCTGACTTTGCGGGAATTTAATATTCTCTATGTATAGTTTAAAATGATATGAACCAATAAAAGAGGAAGTCCATCCCTCCATGTG